>Ga0070661_100003317_pt1 | contig 11118 bp, 7 predicted proteins | sample KBSC43metaG_FD_64663 | JGI IMG/M metagenome (GOLD analysis project Ga0070661, IMG submission 64663) | Corn rhizosphere microbial communities from Kellogg Biological Station, Michigan, USA - KBS C4-3 metaG | ecosystem: Host-associated > Plants > Roots > Rhizosphere > Soil ...
CGCACGAAGTGATAGTCGCCTTCCATGTGGCCGCTCGGCGACTTGAGAATGATGAAGCTCTGGTACTCGTGGACTTTTCCGGGCGCAATGATCGGCTGCTCGCCGATCACCCCTTCACCTTCTACCTGGCTGTCCTCACCAATGGAATCGTGGATGCGCCACCGCCTGCTGAGCAGCTGGGCTGGCAGCTTTCCGACGTTCTCGATCCGGACGTAGTACGCGAACACGTAGTGCCGCGCGTGTGGGCGCGACTGCTCTGGCAGGTACGTTGGTCGCACGGTCACGCGAATGCCGTGCGTTTCGCGATAGAAGAAGGGGCGTCGTGACATCGTGCACGAAAATTAGGCAATCACACGCCGCCATACCACTCATAGCCACGGTCGCTCCAGTAACCGCCCGAGCGCGTGGGCAGGAACACAATGCGGGTGAGATACTTTGTGTTCTTGTACCCGAGCTTGACCGGGGAATGGACTCGCGCGGGCGCTCCGTGTCCCGGACCGAGCAGCGCGCGATCCATGCCGTACGCGACGAGCGTCTGCGGGTGGAGTGCGCTGTCGATGTCCCACGACTCGTGATAGTCCGAGTCGAACGACTGGAAGTCCACGTACTGCGCATCGGCCGTCACGCCGGCAGCCCGCGCGAGCTCGCTCATTCGCACACCGGTCCACTCCGCGCGTGCGGTCCAGCCTTCCACGCAGAAATGATCGACCTTCTGCGTCGTGCTCCGCATCTTCATCAGGTCGTCGAGCGTGAGCGAAAGCGGCCTGCGAACCGCGCCGCCAACCTCGAGTCTCCACACCCCGCGCTGCGCCTCGTTCCACACCGGCATGCTGTCCGAGATGAAGTAGCGCGGGAACGATCGGCCACTCAGGCGTGCGTTCGTAGCAACGCGGTTGTGGGAGTCGGATCTGAACAGCCAGCGCTCGAGCCCTTCGTTCTTTCGCTCCGCGAGCTTGAGCAGCGATGTGGCCCGCTTTGGCCCGAACGAGTCGCACGCGCCGAGCGCTGCCGCCGCAATGGAGCTCGCGCTGAACGTGACAAACCGCCGTCGGTTCATCGGTCGAATCCTCCATCGGAAGTGGCGATGGTGGCCGACGGACGCCGCCAGAAAAACGGTCGTGCGTTTCGTGCCTCCGGCGACTTCGCGTCGTTGTACCCGCCGGTAATCATCGATCGGATCGAGTAGGGGTCAACCGCGAACACCATGATCACGTGGACCACCGTGAGCAACACGAGACACAACATGACGACGAAATGCCAGTACCGGGCCCACACGTATCCGCCTAACAAGTTGGTCAGCGGCGCGAGCTGGACCGGTTTCCAGATCGCCACGCCCGTCACGACCGCGAGCGCTCCGAATATCGGCATCGCGAAGTAGGCGGCCTTCTGCAGGGCGTTGTGCTTGCCCTGGTGCGGATGGTCGCGGCGGGCGAACAGGTAGAACTTGAGCATCTCCCAGCTGTCTCGAACGTCACCGCGACGGGGAACGAGGTCGCGCCACTCGCCGTGCAGGTAGATGAAGGTCACGTACACGAGCCCGTTCACGAACAGCAGCCACATCGCGGCGAAATGGTAGTTGCGCGCACCGGCGAGCCAGCCGCCGAAGGTCAGGACGTCCGGGATGGGCGTGCCGGCGAACGGATAGCAGCAGAACGACTCGCCCTTTCGCGCGAACGCCGGAAACGCGTTGAAGATGCGAAGGCCGGTCGTGATCATGAGGCCGAGCGCGACGAAGTTCACCCAGTGCGTCACGCGGACGACCCAGTGGTGTCGGGGCCGCCTGGCGCGCGCGACCGCCGCGCTCGGCTCGCGTTCGACTGCCCCGGGTGTCAGGCCGGGACCGCCCGCCGTTTCGCCTAACGACTGCCCGCTCGATGTAGTCATCCCGATTCGCTCCATCATGATGGATGCCGATCGCCTTGGTCCGCCGGCGTCATCCGTCTTCAACGCTAGCGACCGGCGACGCATGCCCGCAATCAGCCGGTTAGTGCAATGGGTGCGCTCGCCAGCGCGGTCACATGAGCGGCACCTACCGGCAATAAGCGCCGCTGTGTTCATTTCGTTCCGGCGCGGTTGCCATCGCGGCCGGCGCGCCGCCTCGCACCACGCGAGCCGGGCGCGCCCATCACCGACCGACGAGGGAGCAATGGCGGACGAGATCGACTACAAGCTGATCGGCGACGACCTCCAGGGCGTCATCATCACGCTCGATCCCGGCGAGGCAGTCGTCGCCGAAGCGGGCGGAATGATGTACATGCAGGACGGCATTCGAATGGCGACCAGCCTCGACATGACCGGGAAAGGCGGTGGGCTGTTCGACAAGCTCGTGTCCGCGGGCAAGCGTGTCCTCGCGGGCGACTCGTTCTTCGTCACGTGGTTCACGAACGAAGCCAACCGACGTCGCGACGTCGCGTTCGCCGCGCCGTATCCGGGCAAGATCCAGCCGATCGACCTGGGCGAGATCGGGGGGACGCTGATCGCCCAGAAGGACTCGTTCCTCTGTGGTGCGCGCGGCGTCGACGTGAGCATTGCGTTCTCCCGACGCCTCGGGGCCGGATTCTTCGGTGGAGAGGGCTTCATCCTGCAGAAGCTCACCGGCGACGGACTCGTGTTCCTGCACGCGTCAGGCACGCTGCACACGATTGACCTCGCTGCGGGGGAAGGGCTGAATGTCGACACCGGATGCCTCGTCGCGTTCCAGCCGTCGGTCGACTACGACATCCAGACCGTGCCCGGCGTGAAGACCGCGCTGTTCGGCGGCGAAGGACTGTTTTTCGTCCGGCTCACCGGCCCGGGCCGCGTCATTCTGCAGACCCTCCCCTTCTCGCGCCTCGCCGACCGCATCATCGCCGCGTCGCCACGCGCTGGTGGCTCGCGGCGTGAAGAAGGCGGAATGCTCGGAATGCTCGGCGGGATGCTCGATGGAGACAACTCCTAGCCGGCGACCACACCCCATTCGATGCCCATAGCAACCATCAACCCGGCGACCGGCGAAACCGTTCGATCATTCGACGCGCTGAGCGAGAACGACGTCGCCGCTCGCCTGGAGCGAGCGGCTCGCGCATTCCAGCAATGGCGCGTGACGCCGGTCGGCGAACGGGCGGCAATCGTCGCTCGGGCCGGCGAGATCCTCGAGCAGGACAAGGACCGATACGGTCGGTTGATGACGCTGGAGATGGGCAAGCCGCTCAAGGCCGCCGTCGAGGAAGCGGCCAAGTGCGCACTCGCATGCCGCTACTACGCCGAGCATGCGAGTGCGTTCGTCGCGCCTAAGCACATTGACGGTGATGAAGTGCACTACCAGCCACTCGGCGCGGTGCTCGCGGTCATGCCGTGGAACTTTCCGTTCTGGCAGGTAATTCGCTTCGCCGCGCCGGCGTTATGCGCTGGCAACGTGGGGATCCTCAAGCACGCCTCGAACGTTCCACAGTGCGCGCTGGCGATCGAGGAACTGTTCACGAAGGCCGGGGCACCGCCAGGCGTCTTTCAGACGCTGCTCATCGGGTCCGATCGGGTCGAAGCGATCATCGCCGACGAGCGTATCGCCGCCGTGACACTCACCGGCAGCGAGCCGGCAGGCCGCCACGTCGCTGGCACGGCCGGAACGAATCTGAAGAAGACCGTACTGGAGCTCGGCGGGAGCGACGCGTTCATCGTGATGGAGACTGCCGACATCGCCAAAGCCGCGGACGTCGCGGTGAAAGCGCGTACGATCAACAACGGACAGTCGTGCATTGCGGCGAAACGCTTCATCGTCCACGAGCGTGTCGCAACTGCCTTCACGGACCGTTTCGTCGAGGGCATGCGATCGCTGCACATCGGTGACCCGATGCTACCCGATACCGACATCGGTCCGCTCGCCACACGCCAGATCGCAGACGATCTGGAGAAGCAGGTGGCCGAGAGTGTTCGTCTTGGCGCACGAGTGCTCACCGGCGGCAAGCGCGTGTCCGGCGCCGGTAACTATTTCGAGCCGACCGTACTGGCGGACGTCCCCGCGAATTCCCCAGCGTATCGGGACGAGTTGTTTGGCCCCGTTGCGGCGCTATTTCGCGCGCGTGACCTCGATGACGCGATACGGATTGCCAACGACACGAGCTTCGGGCTCGGTGCCGCCGCGTGGACTCGTGACCAGGCTGAAACGGATCGCTTCATCCGCGATCTCGAAGCCGGAACTGTGTTCATCAACGGCATGGTGGCATCCGACCCGCGCTTCCCGTTTGGTGGTGTGAAGCATTCCGGCTACGGTCGCGAACTGGGCCCGTGGGGACTGCACGAGTTCGTGAACATCAAGACCGTCAGGCGTCAGGCGGCGCCGAGCGGGAACACGGAATAGCGGAGACGGGCCGCCTAACGCCCGAGCACCCGCTTCCACCACCGCGGGCGCGCCACTGGCACTCCATCACGCGATTCACCCAACTCAATCGCCTGGGCGTTGGCTTCGGCCGCGCGCACGAGCTGTCGCCATGCCGCCTGCATGGCCGCCGCGTCATGAAACCGCTTCTCCGTATCGCTCGCCAGACCGCGACGCAGCCATTCGGCGAGCTCCGGCTCGAAATCGCTGAGGTCGAGCTGTCCAGCGAGCTGCTGCGCCAGAATCGCGGGCCCCGTCTTGCCGGGGAACGGCGGATGGCCGCGCATCACGAACACGACGATCGCGGCCACGGCGAAACAATCGACGGCAGGCCCCTGCAGCTCGCCTAACAACTGCTCCGGTGCGGCGAACGCCGGTGTGCCGCTCGCGCCGCCGGCATCCTCGCCAGCAACCTTGGCGATGCCGAAATCGGTGATGCGCCATCGGCGATACCGATCGATCAGAATATTCTCAGGCTTGAGGTCGCGATGGATGATGGAATTCGCATGGGCCGCGACGAGCGCGTCGAGCACGGCATCGACTTGGGGCGCGATCTCGGCGAACGGGCGAGGGCCGCTGCGCGTGATCAGATCCGCCACCGAGCCACCCTCGGCAAGCTCCATCGTGTACCACGACACATCGCCGCGACTGTCCCAGTCGTAGATGGGCACGATCGCCGGATGCGCAAGCTGAGCCGCGAGCCGAGCCTCACGACGGAACCGCGCGACCGCAGACTCGTCGCTCGCGACATTGGGATGCAGCATCTTCAGCGCGACTTCGCGCTCGAGCGACAGATCACGCACGCGCCACACCGTGCCGAACGTTCCTTTTCCTAACAGGGCCAACACGTCGTAGTCGTCGCCGACAGCCCATCGCAAACGGGACTCCTCCGACTGCCATCCGTTCTTTCCCACGGCGATCTCGCCAGTGACGATCACGCTGCGAGACGACGACGAGCGGTCCAGTGTGCGGATCAGGGACAGCATGGATCGATGGCGCTCGCCCGGATTCTCGGAGAGCGCACGATCCAGCGCCGACGCGACGGATTGCGGCACGTCAGGTCGCACCAGTCGTATCGGTGGCGGATCGCTCGACGGCGGGAGCTCGCCCGTGAGCGCGGCGAAGCATGTCGCCGCCAGCTGCCACTGGTCACTCGCTGGAGTGGGTGCCCAGCCCCCACCGACCGCCCATTCAGGCGCCGTTGGAGTCCATCGCCGATCGGGCGCGACGCCGTTCGGGAGATCCGCGCGCGGAATCGCCCACTGCCAGCCGAGCAACCAGATGCGCCCCGTCGGCGCGACCCACATGTGCTCGGGGGATACCGCGCCGTGCGCGACGCCGGCGTCGTGAAGGTATGCGATCGTGGAACCGACGGCACGGAGCAGTCGCAGCATGTACGGCACGTCCTCGGGCCCCGTGCGCCTAACGTGAGCGCCGACGGTCTCACCCTCGATCCACCGTCGCAGGTAACCCGGACCACGCCGGATGTCCTTGTACCTCGTCCAGTAGTGGTACGTCGTCGGGATCGATGGATGATTGCGGTGCCCGAGGTACCGCGCTTCCGCCGCGAGCCACGCGTGATGCGCGGCATCGGGCGCCGTCACCAGAGAGAGTGAGCGGCCCAGCGCGTCGATGATCTCTTGATAGTGACGATACTCGGCGACGACCCCTTCCCCGCCCCACCGCCAGTCCGGCGGCAACTGCCAGTCGGCGAGGTGGCTCGGAAGCTCGGACGTGAGGCGATTGGGTCGCGGGTGGTCGGAGCTTACCCGCAACGCTCGCACGCCATCGACTGGAGTCAGGGCCATTACCGAAGGATGCTATGCCTGTGTCGCCGCTGCCAGCGCGATCACAACGCGAGTGCCGGTGCCACGGCTGCTCGATACCGTGATCGCTCCACCCCACGCGTCGACCAGGCTTCGGCTGATTGCCAGGCCGAGTCCACTCCCGCTCGTGCGCGTCGAGAAGTGCGGCTCGAAGATCTTCGGCAGCACGTTTTCGGGAATACCGACACCGTCGTCGCCGACGACGATCTCCACGCGACCATCCGTGCGAACGACGTCGACATCGACGTGTCGCGCATGTGCGAGGCGGGCGTTCTCGAGAACGTTCAGCAGTACTTCGCGTAGCTCGTCACCGCTTGCGATCGCGACGGCACGATCGTCCGCGCCGGCAACGCGCCAGGCGACCTCGCCCTCGCCCATTCGCTCCAACTCGACAACGTCGCGTACGATCTCCGCGACGTCGATCGGCGTTCCTGCAGGGCGTTCCGTCGGCGCCGTCCCGTAGCGACTGAACGCGCGAGCGATCTCGTCGAGTCGATCGATCTCCGACAGAATGCGGCCGACGTTCTGGTCCAGCACACGCTCGTAATCCACGCGCCCGTCGCGATGCGCGCGCTTGAGATGCTGGACGCCGAGTCGGATTGGCGTGAGCGGATTCTTGATCTCGTGTGCCACCTGCCGTGCCATCTCGCCCCAGGCGAGCACACGCTGCGCTCGGGCGAGCTCGGTCACGTCATCGAGTGTGAGCACCGCGCCAGCGCGGCGTCCCAGGCGAGCCAACCGTCCGTGGATTTGTCTGCCGTGGAGCTCGAGATCGAACTCCTCCTCATCGTTGCCACGCTCGTTTTCCACGAACGCACGCACGCGCTCCGTGATCTCGGAGTCTGCCACACTTCCCAGCGGCGTGCCGGGAGGGAGCGGCTTCTCGAGCAGCGCATCGGCCTGCGGATTCGCGATCGTCACGTCGAGCGTCGGGGCCACCGCGATAACACCGCTTGCAACGTTGCGCAGTACCGCCGCCGTCCGTCGCTGCGCCTCCTCGAGCGCGCTCCGACTCGCCGACAGATCGGTGGCCATCTGCCGAAACGCCGAGAAAACGGGACCGAACTCCAGGAGCGGGTGGTCCACGAGGCCAGGCTCTCGCTCGCCGGCGGCAACAGCGAACGCCGCTCGCCGAAGTGCGTCGATGGGGCGCGCGAGCGTTCGAGCCGTGCTGCCGCTCAACCAGAGCGCCGCGAGCGCGCCAGCTGCTGTCACGAACAGCACGAGAATCCCGAGATCGCGGCGTTGGCGGTCGAGCGCGAGCTCGTCGGTGCGCGCCGGCGTAGCAACCACCATGCGGGGCGCGCCCCCGCCGATCGTTGCCGCGCGATAGCCGACGAGCGTCGGAACGCCACCGACCTCCTGCCGTGCGCTGCTCGCCACTTCGTCACCGAGTGATACGGTCAACGCGATGTCCCTCGGCAGGAATCGCCCGAGCGGCGCGATCTGGTCGTACAGGGAATCGCTCGTCGCGCGAAGCTCGCCATCAGCGTAGAGGAAAAGCGGCGCGCCCAGGCGCTCCTCTTCGTCGTCGAGGCGGTCGAACCGTTGAGAGGCCGAGAACGCTCGCAGCGTCTCCCGTACGAGCAGGTCGCGCGACTGGCGATCGTCGCTCCGCAGGCGCTGATACGACCAGACGGCGAAGACGATTGCAGGCACCACGAAGAATCCGAATAGCGAGAACGTGAGCCTGGCACGGTAGCTGGCTGCCCATCGGCCAACCCGGGCACTCGCCCACCGTACGAGACCGCCGTCGGCCGCGGCATTCAGCGTCCAGAGGACCGTAATGAGCGCAACATCGAGCAGAACGATCAACACGCCGCGCTGGATCAACGCCGCTGGCGAACGCAGCTCGACCTCGATGTGCACCCGTGTCGGCGCACCGGACGCCAGGATGCTCCAATCACCGTGAAGCTCATCGCCGATCCGCTGCCAGCGCCCGGGGCGACTGGGACGATCGTCTGCCGCGTTAGGCGCGAGCGTCAGCGAGTAGGGCGGCTCGGCCGTCGCTGGCGGGGCGAGACCGATCAGCGCGCTGAACGGATCGTCACGAATCAGTCGCGTTCGCGGCGGAACGGTGACGGAAGTGAATCGGCCGAATCCGTGCGGCACCGCGAGAATGAGATGGGCGCCGGACGCGCCGTGACCGGCGCGTATTACCGCTATGCCCGTGCGTCGCGCGTCCGCCACCACCGATGACACTTCGGACGTGTCCTGCCGGAACTCCGACAACACCAGTGACGCGTCGGGCCGCAGTCCACCCGCTGCGCTCGCCGACCACGTCGTGAGCTCGGCCGAGTAGCCGGCGTCGTCCAGGTCGGACCGAACGTATCGGTCGAGAAGGTCGGCACGAGTGACCGGTGGAACGCCTTGCTCGAGCTCCCGCGCCATCCGGTTGAGAAAGTCTTGCGCGGTGGAATCGAGCGCGCTCAACCCAGCTACGTCACGCTCGGCGAGGTCGACACGCTTTTTCGCGACGGTTCCCCAGACGAGCGTCGCCGCTCCGCACCCGGCAACGACCGCCGCGGTCAACACGAAGCCTCGCGCACGGCGAGCCAGCGCGAGTGCCCCGATCGCGAAGATCCAGAGTACCGGATACCAGTCCGGCCAACGTCCGGGCTCCGCCCAGAGCACAGGCGCGATCACCGCGGCCACCGCCGCGAACGTCGGCGCCACCAACGGAGAGAGTCCGCGGCGCTGTCCGAGCAATGCCTGACCCGCGGACACGCCGGCCAGCAGAATCGCGACGCCCGCGAGGAACAACCCCACTTCCCACGACAGCCACAGCGCCGACGTCACCCCCCACGGCGGCGGACTGATGCCGCGAGCAAGGTCGCGAAGCAGAAACGGGCCTAACGCGGCGATCGCGAGAACCGCGAAGAACGCCAGCCACCGGGACGGTAGCCTCGCCGGTGACCGCAGCACCGCCAACAGTCCGAGAAGCACGAGACCGCTCGTGAGCATCAGGGCGCCGACACTCGCGGTGAGCGGGCCGCCCAGCGGGGCGAGATAGACCACTGGATCGAACAACCGCGTGGCACTCGAGAACGTCGGGTTCAGCGGCACGAGGGTGAGCGCCGCAATCGCCGTCGCGACCGCGAGGAGCCGTTGCGCGGACGGCGACGGGCGCGCCCACGCCCCGATCAAGAGAAACGCAACGGCAACCGCGAGCAGGACAGCGCCTCGTCGCGACGCGCTCTCGACCGCGCGCAGCCGCGCCTCGGAGGGCGTAATCGACATCGGCCGTGCGCCGAACAGCGTATCCGTGCGCGAGGCGAACAGCGTGAACCCGTTCGGCGTCACATCGGATGGCTGATACTCGTAACCCCGCACGCGAGCCTCCCGCGCGACGTCGGCGTCGAGCGGCTTCGCGAGGCGGTCGGCCGGCGGGTCGGCGTGAACGAGTGCCGTGGCCACCGCGCGTAGCTCGCCCCGCGTTGCCGTCGCGTACAGCGTCAGGTAGAACGGGGTGAACGTCGCCCCGAGCCGCGCTGTCAGCGTATCCGTGCTGGCGCGTGATGTCCCCGCCCATGCAACCGGACGGTCACCTCGATAGAGCACCACGCCGCGCTCGCCGGTGGTCCGTCCGACCGTGCGCGACAGCATGGCGAACGCCCCTTCCGGTTCGATTGGCGCCGCGAGCGCCGCACGCGCCACGCTGGCGAGATCGCTTGCCGTGGAGAGCAGCGCGTGCTCGAGTCGGTCTGCCGCTCCGAACTCGATGTCTGCGCGATAGGCGCCCCAGGCACGGTCGATTCGGGCGATCGAGCGCTGCGCGATGGCGGCGGCGGCAGCGAACGCAGTCATCGACGCTACAAACCCGAGAGCCCAACGCCTGCGCGCGCTGAACCGCAGGCCGGCGCCCAGCGTGACCGCGGTGGCGACGATGGACGCAAGCAGATAAGGTACGGACGGAGTCCGCAGCCATTGCGCCGCCGCTAAAACCGATACGGCACCGGTCGATAGCCACAGGGCGCTCCACCATACCGAACGCAATGTCGCCTCAGATCGCGTGGGAATGACCGCTCCCTCTCCGTTGCCCGCTGCGAGGCCGCGTCTCCTCAAGGAGATGATCCCGTCGGAGGTCGCCGCCGCTCAAACGGCGGACCCGCGGCTGATCGTTCCAGTCGGCACCTGTGAGCAGCATGGCCCTCACCTGCCGATGAGCTGCGACACGATCATCGTCGAACGCCTCGCCGACGACCTGTCCGCCGAGTTCTCCGTCATTCGGGCGCCAACGATCGAATACGGCGTCAACTCCACCACGGAACGCGTATTCCCGGGCAACGGCTCGGTCAGAAAAAAGACGTTGCACCGGATGCTCAATGACCTGCTCGACTCGTGGGAATCGTGCGGGTTCGAGGAGTTCATTCTGCTGACGGCACACGGGCACGATCCCCATCAGGAGGCGCTCGCGACGGTGATCACGAAACGGGCTCGCGTCCGGGTGGTCGACATGTTCGCCGTGAATCTCACTGATCTTCTCGAGGGCCAAACCGAACCGATGCACGGCGACGAGGCGGACACATCGATCATGCTCTACATCGCGCCCCATCTGGTTCGTATGGAGCTCGCCGAGGATTATATGGTGTCTCGCGAGTCGCTGCGACGATACCGCCGCGGCTGGCTTCGAGTTCCCAAAGGCAGCTCGGGTTCGATCGGACGTCCCTCCCTCGCGTCGGCGGCGAAGGGTCGGGCCATCTACGAGCGAATACGCGCCCGCGTCAGCGACCGGATATTCAGAGCCCCGCCCGCCGACGAGTAAGGGTCCTCCCCTAAGACGTTGCCAGACTAAATGTTACTTGTTACGTCCGTCGGTCGCGAATCGTCACAGAACCGGCGCTGACGACTGGTGTATATTCTTCTCATGAAACCGCTCACGCTGGTATGGTTCGCGGCGGCCGCATTCGGCGGTCCGTTGTCGGGCCAAGTCGCTAC
>Ga0070661_100003318_pt1 | contig 11116 bp, 9 predicted proteins | sample KBSC43metaG_FD_64663 | JGI IMG/M metagenome (GOLD analysis project Ga0070661, IMG submission 64663) | Corn rhizosphere microbial communities from Kellogg Biological Station, Michigan, USA - KBS C4-3 metaG | ecosystem: Host-associated > Plants > Roots > Rhizosphere > Soil ...
GCCCCGCCCATCGCCTGCACCCGCTTCCCGGCGGCAACGCCGCGCTGGTACACGTAGTGCGCGATGTCGGATGAGCCGACGAAGCTGACGGCCGCGATGTCCGGATGATCGAGGATCGCATCGACCATCTCCTTGTCGCCGTGGACCACCTGCAGCAATCCCTCGGGCGCGCCAGCCTCGAGGAACAGCTCGGCGAGGCGCACCGGCACGCTCGGGTCCCGCTCGCTCGGCTTGAGGATGAAGGCGTTGCCGGCGGCAATCGCCATGCCGAACATCCACAGCGGGATCATCGCCGGGAAGTTGAACGGGGTGATGCCCGCGCCGATGCCGAGCGGCTGGCGCATCGAATAGACGTCGATGCCGGGACCGGCGCCCATCGTGTACTCGCCCTTCTGCACGTGCGGGATGCCGCAGGCGAACTCGATGACCTCGAGCCCGCGCTGGACGTCGCCCCTGGCGTCGTCGATCACCTTGCCGTGCTCGCTCGAGAGCAACTCGGCGAGCTCCTGGATGTGGTCCTCGATCAGCTCCTTGTAGCGGAACATCACCCGCGCGCGCCGCTGCGGATTGACGGCCGCCCAGCCGGGCTGCACCTTCTTCGCCGCCTCCACGGCACGGTCGAGTTCGGCCTTGCCGCCGAACGCGACGTGCGCCTGGACGGCGCCGCTGTTGGGGTCGAACACGTCACCCTTGCGCCCGCCTGCTCCGCTGCCGGTGCCGCCGACAATGAGATGGTCGATCTGGCGCATGGGGAGGTCCTTTCACGTGAAACCAATTCCGGCGTGTCCCTGCAACTCTCGGGGCGGCTTGGCAAGGCCGCTTGCGATGGAACGGCGCTTGCTGCATGGCGCGCACCGGAATTGGTACGAACTGACAGGGTCATGGCAAACTACGGACCGCTCGAAGATAGACTGGTCGTGCTGATCGGCGGCAGCGGCTTCCTCGGCACGTACCTGGCGGAAGAACTGCTCGACCGGGGCGCCCGACTCAGGATCGCCGACCGGCACCCCGAAAGGGCCATCCGCCTGCGGCCATTGGCCAATCTCGGGCAAATCCAGTTCGCCCGCTGCGACGTGACAGATCGTCGCAGCCTCGAAACCGCGATGCAGGGCGCCGACGCCGCGGTCTACCTGGTCGGGAGCTTCGCGGGCGACCTGTTCGCGTTGCAGGCGCAGGGAGCGGGCGCCGCGGCCGAGCTGGCAGCGGCCAATGGAGCCTCAAGCTTCGTCTATGTGTCGGCCATCGGCGCCGACCCCGGGTCGGACAGCGGCTACGCAGCGACGAAGGGTCGGGGCGAAGGGCTGGTCCGCGAAGCTTTTCCGGCGGCCACCGTCCTTCGCCCGTCAGTCCTTTTCGGCGAGGACGACAAGTTCCTCAATATGTTCGCCAGCTATGTCGCCGACTGGCCGGCGGTGCCTGTGTTCGGCGCGAGCTCGAAGCTCCAGCCGCTGTGGGTCGACGATGCCGCCGAGGCGATCGCGAACGCGCTGGCCGATCCTTCAAGGCACGGCGCAAAGACCTATGAGATCGCCGGCCCCGAGGCCGTGACCATGATCGAGCTGAACCAGCGAATTGCCCGGGCGCAAGGCAGGAAGCGGCATTTCGTGAAAGTGCCGGACGGCCTCGCGGCCTTCTTCGCGATGCTGCCGTTGACGCCGATGAACACCGATCAGTGGAAGCTGCTGAAGCGCGGCAGCGTGCCGTCCGGAAGATTGCCCGGGGTGAGGGACCTCGGCGTCACGCCCAAGCCGCTGGGGTTGTTCCTCGACCGCTGGATGATCCGTTACCGCAAGCACGGCCGGTTCGGCGACAAGCGGCTTGCGCCGGGGGCCACGCCCGCGACGGCACCGATGCGGTTCAGCGGGCGCGGGACGCCGCCGCAGGAACCGCGGACCTGATCAGTCAACGGCGGGCAGGTCGTTCGCCGAGAGCGCCGGCCGTTCGACGAGGAGGGTCGCGCCGTCGTTCCCTGTGATCTTCACCCACTGGCCCTCCGCCGTGTCGGGGCCGCGGACATTCCATTCGCCGTCGCCGACCCGCACCCGGCCACTGCCGTGGCTGATCGCCTGGACCACGAGCGCCATCTGCCCGGCGAGGCGGGCGCCTCGGCGATTCATCAGCGGGTCGGAACTGACAATGGGATTGTCGCTCAGGAACCGCCGCGCCGAAAAGACCGTGATCACCGCCAGAACGGCGAAGCTCGCCACCTCCAGCGGCAGGGTCATGGGCGTCAGGGCGGCGAGCACCCCCGTGATGAGCGCGGCCACCGCGACCCAGATGAGATAGTAGCCCGGCAGGAGCATCTCGAGCCCGGCGAGCACCACGCCGAGCGTCAACCAGGCCCATTGCGGCTCAATGCCGTTGAGCCAGCCTGTCGGCATCATTCCTTCCCTGTCCGCGGGACGCTCGCTGACGGAGGGGCAGGCGGCTTGAGCGAGGCGGCCCCCGGCGAGCCGTTCGACGCGCTGCCGGCGAGCGCCTCGCGCGCCAGCTCGCCGATGCCGCCGAGCGTGCCGATCAGCTGGGTCGCCTCGACCGGGAACAGGATGGTCTTGGCGTTGGGGCTGGTGGCGAAACGGCTGATCGCCGCGGTATACTGCTGCGCGATGAAGTAGTTGATGGCCTGGCTGCCCGATTGGCCGATCGCGTCCGACACGACCTGGGTGGCCTTCGCCTCGGCCTCGGCCGAGCGCTCGCGGGCCTCAGCCTCGCGAAAGGCCGCCTCCCGCTTGCCTTCTGCCGAGAGGATCGCCGACTGCTTTTCGCCCTCCGCCTTGAGGATGCGGCTGGCGCGCTCGCCCTCGGCCTCGAGAATCTCGGCGCGCTTCAAGCGCTCCGCCTTCATCTGTCGCGCCATCGCTTCCGAAATGTCCTTCGGCGGGCGGATATCCTTGATTTCGACCCGCGTGATCTTGACCCCCCACGGGCTGGTCGCGTGATCGACCACGCTGAGGAGACGCGCGTTGATCTCGTCACGCTTGGACAGCGTTTCGTCGAGATCCATCGAGCCCATGACCGTGCGCAGGTTGGTCGTCGTGAGGGCCATGATCGCGTTGTACAGGTTGTGCACCTCGTACGCCGCCTTGCCCGCGTCGAGCACCTGGAAGAACACCACCGCGTCCACGCCGACCATCGCGTTGTCCTTGGTGATGATCTCCTGGCCGGGCACGTCGAGCACCTGCTCCATCACGTTGACCTTCTGCCCCACGCGATCGACGAAGGGCACGATGAGATGCATTCCCGGCTCGGCCGCGAGCGTGAATTTCCCGAACCGTTCGAACGTGTAGACATAGCCCTGGCGAACGACCCGCACGCCCATCATCAGGAAGATGATCACGACAACGGCAATGGCAATCAGCAGCGGACCCATCGAAACCTCCCACATCCCTCGCCGGCATCGTAGCGCGCGAGCCATCGCGGGCAAGGAAAACCGGATGTTGTGCGCGCTCGAAGGAGTGCCTAGGGTCGCTTCGATTGGACAGAATCAACTTCGATGGATCGGGAGGGGAATTGACGATGAAGCGAACGACGGTGCGTGCCCTCGGAGCGGCCGCCGCCCTGGCGTGCGGCACCATGCTGGCGACCGCTGCAGCGGCCCAGAACGCGGCCCCTGCGCCAACTCCGCCCGCGGCGACACCCGCTCCGCGCCGCGCCGGCCCGCCGCCGGCGACTCCGCTCGGCGCGGGCCCCTGGGACTTCGCCACACGGCACGGCAACATTCACGTCGAGCTGGTCGCCAATCGGCTGGACCACCCGTGGTCGATCGCTTTCCTCCCCGACGGGAAGATCCTGGTGACCGAGCGCGGCGGACGCCTCAGGGTGATCCGCGACGGCAAGCTCGACCCGGTCGCCGTCGCCGGCCTGCCGCCGATCAATCCGGCCGGCATCGGCGGCCTTTACGACATCGCGCTCGACCCGGGCTTCGCCAAGAACCACTTCATCTACCTGAGCTACGTCAAGCCTGACGCAACGAACTCCGACCAGACCACGCTCGCCGTCTTGCGCGGGACGTGGGACGGGACCGACCAGCTGAAGAACGTCAAGGACATCTTCGTCGCCGACGCCTGGTACGGTGCGCAGCCGTGGCCGAAGCGCTGCTGCGGCCAGGGGCCCGCAACCGGCAGCTGGGGCGGACGAATCCTGTTCGGCAGGGACGGCAAGCTCTACGTTACCAGCGGCGACCGCAACTATGGTGAGATGGTCCAGAAGCCGGACAACGATTTCGGCAAGATCATGCGGATCAACGCGGACGGCACCGTCCCGAAGGACAACCCGTTTGTCGGCAAGAAAGGTTGGAAGCCGGAGATCTGGACCACCGGGCACCGCAATCCGCTGGGTCTCACCATCAACCCTTTCACCGGACAAATGTGGGAGACCGAATTCGGTCCGCACGGCGGCGATGAGCTCAACCTGATCGAGAAGGGCAACAACTACGGCTGGATCGACGTCACCCAGGGCCAGCACTACAACAACGAGCCGGCCAAGGGAGTGAAGGACGTGCCCGGCATGACCGATCCGGTGCTGACCTACCTGCCCAACTCGCTCAATCCCGGAAACCCGCTGTTCTACAACGGTGCCGCGTTCCCCAACTGGAAGGGCGACCTTCTGCTGCCGAGCTTCACCAAGGGGCTGCTGCGTTATGACACCGAAGCGGGCAAGCCGGTTGGCGATCCCGAATACTTGCTCGCCGATCTCAAGCAGCGGCTGCGCGATGTGAAGATCGGGCCTGACGGTGCGCTTTATGTGACGACCGACGAGAATGACGGCGCGGTGCTCAAGGTCACACCCGGGAGCTGAGGCGTCGGGGCTATCGTTTCGCCGTCCGCGACGCTTCGGCAATCTTGCGTTCGGCCATGGCAAGCGTAACCGCAGCCGGGTTGTTGGGCATTGTCGAATAGAGCGTCTGCAGGAAGATCTGGTCGGATCGCGTGAGCCCCTTGGGCCGTGCGTCAGCGCCGCTGTCGAACAGGTTGAGGACGCTGTCGCGCGGACCGCCCAGCCGCTCGGCCGCGGTTCCCCCCAGCCCCCGCATGGTGGCGTAATCGGCCACCTGTGTCACTGTGAGCCCCTGGACCGCCTTCTTGTCCAGCAACACGATCGCAAAGACGACGTCGCGCCGTGTCGGCACGAACACTCGCGAATGAGCGGCCATCAAGGTGGCCTGCTCCGGGCTGGTCAGGCCATTGGATTCGTAGATGGCCAGGCCGTCGCGAGTGCGGGTCAGGATGCGGGCCCAGCTGCGCGCCGGACCTGCCGCGTCGAAGAACGCCTCCTTCTCTTCGCGGCCCAGGTCCTTGAAGAGGTACGGCCGCCTCGCCTTGAGTTGATTGGCATAACCCTTCGGATCGTCGAGCACGGCGACGATGAGGTTCGGTTCGCAGGTCTCGCTTGCGGCGAGCGACAGTCCCAGGCTGGTGGCGTTCTCGCGGATCAGGCTGACCATGTCCTGCGCCGAACCGAGCGCGAGGCCGACGATACCCGGGCACAGCGGATCCTGGAAACGGGCCAGCGGCATGTCGCGGTCGACACCGCCGTAAACCTGGGCGGCGGCCGGGTTCGGCATGGCCAGCGCGGCGGCGGCAAGCAACGGTGCGAAGAGTCGGCGCATCACGGGTTCACTCCCGATCGAGGCTGAACGGCGATTATCCTCCTTCCGGCGATGCACGGCAAGTGCGGGCGGAAGTGGGCGGCGCCGGCGCCCCAGGTCGACTCGTGAGTTCCCACGGTGCGCATGTAAGTTCTATTCCTTTCGCGGGATATCCGCGAACGCTGCGAGAGCCGACGGTTTGTCGTGGCAACCCGCTGGCGCATGAGGCGATTACGCGGCCAGGCCTGCAAGAGTTGGCGCGCACCGGCCTAACCCCGGTTCACGTCAACCGGATGGTCGAGGCGCTGCGCAAGGACGATTTGATCGAGCTGCGTGACAAGCGGCTGCACATGCTCGAGCCGGCCCGGTTGCGCCGCATCGCGATGTTCAACCCGGCCTATTTGCACCTTTAGGCGCGAGAGCCTCGAGGGACCACCGAGCCGGCGAAACCCTTTAGAGACAGATCACACAAGTCGCGCCCTGTGGGCCCTGGATGTGACCGCCGCCAAGCGGCGTCAGATCCGCCGGCAGTCGGGAAGGCCGTTTTTCAACGGTCCGCGAGCCGGTTCGCATGAGGATCAGGCTGTCGCCGTGCTGACGCTGCCGCTGCGCTCCAGCTTGCCCCAGCCGACCAGCCGTCCGCGCAGCGCCGCCGAGATGGCGCGGATGACGATGCCGTACATCAGCTGGCGATAGATGAAGCGCTGGGCAACGAGGCGCAGCGCGGGGAAGCGGCGGCGGGCAGGGTCCATGCGGTAAGCGATCCAGCCGGCGATCACGTCGACGAGGACGAACACCAGCCAGTAGGTCAGCATCCGCAGCACGTCGCTCTGGGTCTGCGCCCAACCGTGCTGCTGCACGCGCAGGATCGTCTCGATGAACGAGAGGATCAGCGCGAGGTCGATCAGCGGGGACAGCGCGCTGAAGAGAATCTGGAAAAGCCAGGCTTGCGGCATGCCGATGCGGGCGAGGCCCACCGGACGCCCCGAGCGCAATGCGGCGCGGTGCTTCCACAGGCACTGCAGCGTGCCGAACGACCAGCGGAAGCGCTGCCTGGCGAGCGCGCGGAAGGTTTCCGGCGCCTCCGTCAGGGCGACGGCGTGGATGTCGTAAGTCACGCGCCAGCCGCGGCGCTGGATGGCGATGGTGAGGTCCTGGTCCTCGGCCAGGGTGTCTTCCGGATAGCCGCCAACTTCGTCGAGCGCCGCCCGGCGCCAGGCGCCGATCGCCCCGGGCACGACGGTGATGGCGCCGAGCCGGTCGAGCGCGCGGCGTTCCACGTTTTGCGCTGTGACATATTCGATCGCCTGCCACTTGGTGACGATGTTGATGCGGTTGCCGACCCGCGCGTTGCCGGCGACCGCCCCGAGCTTCGGGTCGGCGAACCAGCGAACGAGCTTCGCGATGGCGTCGGGAAGGAACTGGGTGTCGGCGTCGAGCGCGATGATCACCTCGCCGGTCGCGTGGGCCAGCGCACGGTTGATCGCCGAGGCTTTGCCGCCGTTCGGCATCGTCAGCAGGATCACGCGCGGGTCCTTGCCGAAGTGCCTGGAAACCAGTTCGCTGGTCCGGTCCTTCGATCCGTCGTCGGCGACGATGACTTCGAAGCGAGGGTAGTCGCTGGCAAGCACGCGGGCCACCGAGGCGACGATCACACGCTCCTCGTTGTAAGCCGGAACGATGACGGTGACCGAGGGTGTCGCCGGATCCTCGGGCGGCGCCTTGTGGCGGTTCGCGACGGCAAGCGCCGTCAGGATCACCGCCCGCGCGATGCCAAGCGCGATGGCGACGAAGAACAGGAAGCGGATCGCGTAATCGATCGCCGCGACGAGCAGGAAGATGCTGACGTCGACACGCACCGACAGCAGGTCGCGGCCGGACACGCGCGGCATCAGCTCCTCGTCCGATACGCCGATCAGCTTCGACAGTGGGACGATGGTGAAGCCCGCGGCGCGCAGGTCGTGAACGATCCGCGGCAGGGCTGCCACCGTCTGCGCGCGGTTGCCGCCGCCGTCGTGCAGCAGGATCACGTTCTCCGAGCGGAGCGGCGTCGCACGGGTGACCGAGCGCATCACGTTGGCGACGATCGCCGGCACGCCGGGCCGCTGCCAGTCCTCCGCATCGACGTGCAGGCCGACGATCGTGTAGCCGTGCTGCTGAGCGATCAGCGCCGGCAGGAGCTCGTCGGCCGTGGTCGGCTCGGCGTCGCCGAAGTAGGGCGCGCGAAACAGGCGGGTCGAGCGGCCGGTGTAGGCCTCGATCAGGCGCTGCGTGGCGTTGATCTCCAGCCGCGCCCCGAGCGGCGGCAGCTCGGCCATGTTGGGGTGGGTGTAGCTGTGATTGCCGATCTCGTCGCCGTCGGCCGCGATCCGCCGCAGCAGCTCCGGATGGACCAGCGCATCCTCGCCGATGACGAAGAACGTCGCCGGCGCATGGAGCCGCTCGAGCTCGTCGAGAATCCGCGGCGTCCAAGTCTCGTCCGGCCCGTCGTCGAAGGTCAAGGCGACCTCGCGCGGATGCGCGCCGGTGCGGTACACGGCAAATGGTGTCGGCACGCTGTCGTAGCGCTCGTCGACGATGGCGCCGGCCGCATCGAAGGCGGCATGGCGCTGGCCGCCATGCGGCGTCTCGGCGATCCGCAGGATCTCGCCGCTGCCCTCGACGTCGGTGCCCGACGACCCGGGGATTGAGCGAAGATCGGGCCGCGTGCCGTTGCGCCGCGCGCGCAAGGCGCTCCACACTCCCGGATCCTCGCTGCCGAGGCGCCACAGGGCGACCGCGCCGACCGGGCCGAGCTCGCGCAGCTCGTTCCACGTTGTCGCCGCGTCGAGCATCCAGACCGCGTGCTTGTCGCCGTTGTCGTCGAACGCGAAGCCGCTGGTGCCGCTGGCCGGGTCCCACGTCGGCAAGGTCTGGCTGTCGCGCGCGGTGAGCCAGGCTTCCGGAAGCGTCAGCGCGTCGGCCACGCCGTCGTGGTAATCGTAAGCGTAGCTGCCGAGGGCGACGATCAGCTTGCGGGCGGGGATCGCGTGGCGGGCGATGGCGAGCTGCTGGGCGAACCAGTCCTGCGAGGCGATCGGTCCCGGCTCGCCGCCTTGCCAGTGCTCGTCGTAAGCCATCAGGATCGTGTGGTCGCTCGCCGCGCCGATCGCCTTGAGCGGCCAGCCGGCATCACCCGCCGGCACCGTCACCGCCAGCGTCAGCCCCGCCCTGGCGAAGCGCCGGTGAGCGAGCGTCAGGAAGCGGACGTATGCCGGCAGGGCGCCCTCCGGCAGGTTCTCGATGTCGAACACGGCGCCTTGCCAGCCGCTCGCCTGGAGCCGGGCGATAGTCTGGTTGACCAGCCGCGTGCTCGCCCGCGGGTTGCGGAACAGCGCCAGAGTGGGGGCGACCTGCCACTTCTCGGCAAAGACATTCTGCACCATCAGCCACACCCGCGGCCGATGCCCGCGCGAATAGAGGATCGCGTTCAGGTGGCGGTCGCGGTCGACCACCAGCGAGGCGGTCCGCGGATCGATCTGGGCATCGCCCGCGGCGAGGATGTCGATGTCCCGGTAATGACGCTGGAGCGAGGCCGCGCTGTCGGGATCCCACGGAACGTAGAACGCGAGGGTGCGCTCCGGCCCGCGGACTCGCAAATCCATGCGCGGCAACTTGTGCCGCAAGGCCGAGATTTGCGCCCTCAGGGGCAGGGGCTGGACCCGCTCGCGACCGAACGACAGCGCGGCGTCGGACGGTACGTTGAGGATCGTCGCGGCAAAAGCGATCGCCGTAACCAGGAAGACTATCAGGAGACCCACGGACACGCGCCCGACCAGCCGCCGGCGCCTGCCCGAAGCATCGAAGAACACCGGCGACTTCACGGTCGGGCAATTCCCAGTGGCCGCGCACCCTTGCGCGCGCTCCCTTTAGCAAACGCGCGATGAACGGACAGGATCTTGTTGGCAAATGGCTCGAAGGAACTCGGAAACGGCACCGTCACCGTGCATAACGCGCTCAAGGTCCTCGTCGGTTACGCCGCGCGCCCGTGCTTGTCCGCCCGGCGCCGTTCGCTGCGAGGCCACCGGCCAGCAGGCGGGCAGGTCCCTTGCGCTCGCCAACCAAGGTGACACGGCGCCGGAGCCGTCCGACGGCTGCAAGTGTGATCCGAGCGGCAAGGATTTCAGGGACCTTCCCGCCAAGCCCTCTACAGCGGTGCGAGCTGGAACCAGACCCTATCCATTCGCGAGGCCAGTGCGCCCGACACCCGCGTGGGGCCAAGGTCCGCGAGCGGACGCACCTGAGCTCCAGCGCCGCTGCTGGCTCATGCATCGCCGAAAATCTTGCGCGCCACCGCTCGTCTCAGGGCGAACAGGCCCTCGCCCTTCGCCGCCGATCGCTCCTCGCTGGCAAGCACCCGGCTGTAATATTCGCGCATCCAGTACGCGCCCCAATCCGTCAAGCGGATCAACGTGACGCGGCTATCGTCGGGATCGCCTTCCCGGCGGACGAATTCGAGCCGCTCGAGGTGGTCGAGGTACCGCAGCACGGTCGTCTGGGGCAGGCCGCTCGCCGCACACAGTTTCCTGGTGCGCATCTTCTCGCCCTTCAAATACGCGGCGAACAGGTCCTGCGCGAGCAGCCAGCCGGAATCGTTGACCACGTTGGGATCGAACATCTGATAGCGCAGCGCGCGCGCACTGCGCTCGTATTCGAGCAGCGCGCCGATCACCTCATCGCCCGCGCGATCCGCCCAGTCGGCGAGGAAATCGCCATTCCGTTTCGGATCGTTGAAGAAGACTGCCATCATTCCTCCCCTGGCCGATAACTGGCCGGCGTCATCCCATCACCAACCCCGCCGCCCGCATGCTGAAGACCTCGTGCGCGCCGACGATCAGGTGATCGTCGAGACGAATTTCCATCGGCGCCGCCAGTGCCTGCAGCCCGCGCGTCGACCTGATGTCGAGTGCGCTCGGTTCCGCGGAGCCCGATGGATGGTTATGGGCCAGCACGAGGCGCGTCGCTCCGCGCCTGAAGGCGCGCTCGAACAGAACCCGATAGGGCAATCCGAGAGAGCAACTCGTGCCGGCGGTTATCAGTTCGTCACCCAGAAAGGCGCCTGCGCGGTCGAGATAGACGAGCAACAGAGCTTCGTGGCTCAGCCTTCGCAGAAGCGTTGCAACACAGTCGACGAAATTCTGCTCAAGCGGAAGAAGCAGGTCGCCCGGACTTACCACTTCATCCAGGCAGGATCGTTTCCGTCCCGCTGCAGTCGCCTCTGGTGCGCGACCGTTCCTGCCAGCAAGACCAGCAGGACAAAGAACGTCGGGCCGCTTTTCATCACGATGTAAATGCCGGGGTGCGCTGCCGGGTCGACACCCTGCGCGAAGTGAGAAGTAGCGCTGAGAATTTGAAGTGCTGTTGCCCATATCGGCCAAGCTCTACGTGCGTAAAGGGCGAGGATCCCGAACGAAACGGTGCCAAAGCCATCGATGACCACTGCCAATGGATCGACCGAGTGAAGCCTGTCGGGCACGAAAGCTCGGCCTC
>Ga0070661_100003320_pt1 | contig 11116 bp, 6 predicted proteins | sample KBSC43metaG_FD_64663 | JGI IMG/M metagenome (GOLD analysis project Ga0070661, IMG submission 64663) | Corn rhizosphere microbial communities from Kellogg Biological Station, Michigan, USA - KBS C4-3 metaG | ecosystem: Host-associated > Plants > Roots > Rhizosphere > Soil ...
TCCCCGAACTACGTGAGATGTGGGGCGGCGCCGCCAAGACCCTGGCCGCGGTTAGTTACTTCCCGGACGACGGCTGCGGTACCTGCACGTTACCACCAGTTAGCGAGCGGGCGTTGGTCGACGCAGGCGCGGCGATCAACAGCTTACTGGAGGGCACATTAATGTTGATCCAGAACCTGTCCGCCGTGATCGCCGTCGATCCTTCTCCGTTGTCCTCGACCCAACCGAGCATTGTCTGGTTACCGACGGCATCGTACGTCTCGCCGGTAGGCCTAACGCATGCATAGTTACCCTTGCCCGAGAAGCTCGCGGTCTTTCCAACGACGGCGGGCGCATCGATGGCGTTGCTCTTTGCGCGGCAGATATCACCGTTCGTCAGGTGCCGAATGACCACCAGGTTGCCACGCGGTATCGTCTTGCCTTTTCCGGTGAACGTGAAGCTCAAGCCGAATGAAACACGCTCATTCGATGCATCCGGGTAGACGAACTTCCCGCCTCCGGTCACGAATCCCGCCCCCGGGTCGTACACGGTCAGCGCGTCGATGTAACCGCCGACGTAGTAGGACCCAGTGACATCAGCATCGACCTCGTACGCATCAACTGCGACGTTCGTGAACTGGCAGGTGTACGTCTTGACATCTGCGTAGGCAGGAGGCGTGGCAATCACGGCGCTCGGCGTGCACGTCATGGTCTTGTTGTTCGCACCGTTACCAACCGCGTTCAACGCCACCGTGAGTCCGGTGTTATCCACGTCGCCAGGAAGCGCCCCAGCGTTGACGTCAGGCTCGGGATTCGGCTCACGAACCGTAAACGTGAGCGTGAACGACGCCGTTCCACCTGATCCAATGGCAAACGAGTTCCCGTACGGGCTCCCGGTAGCAACCGTGGCGTCCTCTTTTCCAACCGTTATCCCGACGCTGCCACTGCTGTTGGCGAAGTTGGCATTCGAACTAACGAAGCACCCCGTCACGGTATAGCTGCCCGCGGCGGACAAGACTTGGTACTCGAGCTCCGCGACGCCATCATCGGCAGCGGTGATAGCATCACTCCCGACCGACGTCGCGGGGGGCGCAGCACAGTTGACACTTCCGTTCACGTAGAACGTCACCGTCCCAGTCAGCTCGCTCGAGGCGACGGTATGCGGCGCCACGACCGCCTTCACCTTGACCTTATCGCTGTATTGCGGCGTCGTAGTCTCGACCGTCACGGTGGTGGACGTTGGCTTTGGATTGACGGTCTGCGACAACGTTTTTCCGGACCCGTTGAAATTCGCGCTACCGCCGTAACAGCCAACAATCGTGTGATTACCCGCTGCGAGCGTCGATGTCGTCACCCCGGCCGAGCCAGCCGTGAGGGCAACGCTGCCGAGCGATGTGCCGCCGGTGATGACACCCGTGGTCGCGTCACAAGAGCCTCCGTCCGCGAAGTTCACAGTTCCTGACGGCGTACCAGCGCCTGGCGAGACGACGGAAACGGTGGCCGTAAACGTCACCAGATCACCGAACGTCGACGGATTGCCGCTTGAAACGAGTGACATCGTCGTCGACGCCTTGTTCACCGTGTACGCGAGCGTGCCACTGCTGGTCTCGAAGTCGAGGCTGCCGCTGTAGCACGCGACAATCGTGTGTGCTCCGACAGCAAGTGACGACGTCGAGGTGCTCGCCTGCGAGTTGATGCCTAGCGCCACGCTCAGCGCAATCGTGGTACCGGGGCTGGCGCAGCTGCCCCCATTGAAGAAGTCGACGCTTCCCGCCGGCGTTCCGGTTGCCGGACTTGTGGCAGCGACCGTCGCCGTGAACGTCACCGACTGCCCGAACACCGACGGCGAGGCCGGCAACGCCGTGACTGTCGTGGTGGTCTGGCCTTTGTTGATGGTCTGGGTCAGCGAATTCTCACTCGCTGCATACGCCGATGTTCCCGAGTAGCACGCGTGAATGGCCTTTGGGCTCTCAGATGCGTTGTACGCCTTTGATGTGGTTGCCTGACCCGATCCGTTAACGGCAGTGGGACCGGCGAATGTCGACGCAGCTGCGTCGGAGCAATTCGCACCACCCTCCTTGAACGTTATCGTTCCCGACGTGACTGCAGCATTTGCGGCGTCCTTCACGGTGGCGGTGAACGTCGTGCTCTGCCCCGTGACCGTCGGGTTGACGGACGACGTGATCGCTGTGGTCGTCGCGTTCAGGTCAACAGGGTGATCGTCCCTGCCTGATCCTGGATTGAAGTTTCCATCGCCGCCGTAGCACGCCGTGATGGTGTGATTGCCAGTGCTCAGCGAGGACGTCACGAGCTCGAACGGCGCGGTATTGTCGCTGCCCAGCGGAGACGCACCTAGGAGATTCGTGCAGGTCTGCTCGCCGGTGAACCCGTAGAACGTAACAGTACCGCCGGGTGTGCCAACGCCGGGGGCTTTCGCGGTGACTGTCGCGGTAAACGTCACATTTTGGCCCACGCTCGAACTTGGCGGGGCGTCCGATACCGCTACGTCGACATCGGCCTTGCCAACCACGTGAGTCGTATTGCCGTCGCTCGCGGCCCAACCTGCGTTCGGAACGTAGCACGCGGTGATCGTGTGACTGCCGACTGCGAGAGCCGACGTAGCGTGCTCGAACGGCGCCGACGCGTCGCTACCGAGTGCAACGGCGCCGCCGAGTGCCGAACAAGACTGCGCTCCCGTGAACTCGTAGAAGTTTACGGTTCCGGCTGCGGCCGGACCGGACGCCGGCGTGACGGTTGCCGTGAAAGTAACGGACTCTCCAAAGACCGAGGGCGTCGGGCTGGCGGCAACTGTTGTCGTCGTGCCAACGGACGCGACGCCTACGTAGTTGGCCGTGAAGGTACGTGCCGACGAAGCAGCCGTCCCCTCAATGCAAATCGAGGGATCGGTCAGCGCGCTTCCGGCCTTTAGCGTGACGGTCCCGCCGGTGACGGTCCAGTCGCTGAACGCGTAGCCCGGAACGCTCGCCGGAACCGTCATTCGCGCCGATTGGCCCTCGTTCACCCCCGTGGATGGGCCGCCCGCTGTGGTGACGGCGCCAGTGGTGGCGGTTTGCCCGTTGGACGCCGGGTCGCATGCCGTCGACTGTGGGAACTTGAGAAGGGTTCCGTTGAAGGATGGCCCACCGCTAGGGCTAAATGCGGCCCTCATGGCGAAATTGCCATCAGTGAACGTCGCGGTCGCACTGCTTCCGGATGTCTCGCCGGTCGCCGTCAGGGTAAACGTTGCACCAAAGTCGCTCTCCTGGACGACGTAAAACTCGACGCTGAACCCGCCTGTAGAATCAGCTTGAACGTCCGCCGACACATCCGGGTGACTGTCCGGCGTCTCGCTCATCATGAGGTGCACCGTTTCGTTAGGCGCCCAATCCCGACCGACGAGCGACACGGTGCCTCCCGGCAGATAGTCGTCGAGGTTCGTCTCGATGGTCGCTCCGGTCACGGAATCCGTACCGATCGCGGTGAGCGGTCCGAGCTTGGCGGCAACCTTCGTCGCAGCGGTTGGGTCAGTGATCTTGCCGTGGCCATCGCACGCCGCAACTGCTGCGGCGAGCAGTGCACTCACGAATGCACGTCTCATCTGGTCTCCCGGGGGGCATGGAAACAGGGCGGCAACGGCGCGCGCAACCTGTGATGGTCGTCGGGTCGAGCAGTCAGGTGCGGCCGCCGAAACGTTAGGTTCGGGCGAACGCAGACACCGACGCTCGGGTTCCGTCGGTGCAGAGCCAGATGAGACTACTCAGTGCGCTGTGACGGAATCGTGAAGGCTGAATGACGAATCGTTCATGATTCGTCGACGCCCGAATGAGCGTCAGACCGAAGCCGGAACGCGCTCGGGCAACCCGGCAAGCTCGCGCCCAGATACCGACCCGCCCGCTACGAGCGTGACCCGAAAAATGGAGCCGACCCCCGGCTCGCTCTCCACGTCGAGCGCGTACCCCATGAGGTCGCATAACGATTTCGAGACGGCAAGGCCGAGGCCGGTACCACCGTACTGCCGTGCCGTGCTCCCGTCGGCCTGCTGGAATGCCTCGAAGATCGCTTCCTGACGATCCAGCGGAATTCCGACGCCCGTGTCGACCACCTCAATGCGCTCCGGCCGACGCGACGCCGCCTCCGCGACCACGCGGACCACCACGCTCCCCCGCTCCGTGAACTTGATCGCGTTCCCGATCAGATTCGTCAGCACCTGCAGCAGCTTCGCCGGATCCGTCATGATCGGCGTTAGGTGCGCCGGGATCTCCGCCTCGAGCGCGATCGGACGATCGCGCAGCTGGCCCTCGAACGACGCCACCGTGTCCTCGACCAACGCATCGAGCGACACCGGCGCCCGATCGAGGCTCATCCGACCTGCCTCGATCTTGGACAGGTCCAGCACCTCATTGATGAGGGACAAGAGATGCCGGCCACCCACGCGGATACGACGCAGGTACAGGAGATCACGATCATGCAGATTCCCGGCGCGGTTTCGAAGCAGCACGTTCGAGAACCCGATGACGGAGTTGAGCGGCGTCCGCAGCTCGTGCGACATCATCGCGAGGAACTCGCTCTTGGCGCGACTCGCGGCCTCCGCGACCTCCTTCGCGCGTCGCGCCTCCTCCTCGGCGCGGAGCCGCCCGTCGATGTCCCGACTCACGTAGAACGCGGCCACGAGACCGAGGATCACGGCCGCCAGGAAGCTGACGGCGATCAGCCGACTCGCGCGATCCAGACTTCGGCGCTCCTGAGCCGAGCGGTCTTGCAACCGCGCGGTTTCGTCGGCGGACATCGTGTCGACAACCGCACGGATGGAGTCCATGACGAGCCGCCCACGCCCCGTTCGCGCTGCCGACGCCGCGCCGTCGAACCCGCCACTCGCGCGGAGTCGCACCGACTCGTCGAGCATGGCAAAGCGCCGAGTCACAAGCGGGACCAATTCGCCCAGCCGTTCACGCTGGCGGGGATCGTCCGCGATCAACGTCCCGAGTCCTTTCAGCCGCTCGACCGCGTCGGCCTCCGCGTCTCGATATGGATCGAGATAGCGCGCGTCACCGGTGATCACGAAGCCGCGCGATGCCGTTTCCGCTTCCGTCACGAGCGAGAACGTCTCCTCGAGCGACCGAAGCACCACGTGCGTGCGCGTCGCGCGTTGCGTCGCGTTGGCGAACCGAAAGACGCTCGAGTAGGCGACGGCGCCGACGACGGCCAGGTACACCACGCCCATGGCGAACGCGAGCGTGACCTTCTCCGCCAGCGTTAGGCGGCGGCGCACCCTCATGCCCGGCGGGTCCGCCGCTGGCGGGCCAGCAGCGTCTCGACGGTGCCGATGAGGACACGCTCGTCAACGATCGGCTTTGGCACGTAGCCGTCGAACCCGGCGGCAAGATACCGCTCGCGGTCACCAGCCATCGCGTGCGCGGTCACCGCGACGACGGGCACGTCGCGGAGGACTGGATCACTCCGCATCCGCGCGAGAACCTCCAGCCCGTCTATGCCGGGGAGAGACACGTCGAGCAGCACGATGTGAGGCACACGACGTGGCATGGCAGCGAGCGCCTCCGCACCGGCCGCGTACTCATGGATGACGAAGTCGTCGCCCAGGATTGCGTCGAGCAGCAATCGATTGTCCGCGTTGTCCTCGATGACCGCAACGATCGGCGGCTCGCGACCACTCGTCCGAGGCATGTCGTCGCCGTCCGCATACGCGACGAGGTGTCGATCGAGGCCGGCCTGCTCCACGAGCCACCCGGCAAACTCCGCATAACGCGACTCCACGGCCATCAGTCGCGACGCGGCCGCTACGACGTCGCCGGAGTCCGCGGCCAGCTCGACTTCCTCACACGCGGATGCCAGCTCGGTCGCTCCAAGCTGCGCGCTGCTCGATCGCATCCCGTGCGCGGTCTCGCCCAGCACTTCCGCGTCGCCTTCGCGCAAGGCGAGCCGCGCCGCGGCGATCCGCCGAGGCATCTCGTCCAGGTAAATGGCCGCGAGCTCGTTCGCTAGCCGCGGCCCACCCAGTCGAATGAGCCGTTCCCGAGCGTCGTATTGGTCCTGCCGCATTGGCGCCTGGTCAGGCCGTCTCCTGGTCTTGCGTGAGACGTGAGCTCAGCATGAATCCAACCCCGCGGACGGTCTCCAGGCAGACGTTCGCATTCGCATCGCGCAGCTTCGCCCGGAGACGGCCAACATGCACGTCCACGACATTGGAACCCGGATCGAAATGGAAGTCCCACACTTTCTCGAGCAGCTCGGAGCGCGACACGACTTCGTCGGTTCTCATCATTAGATGCTCGAGCAGAGCCAGCTCCTTCGGCGTCATCCGAAGGGCACGACCATCGACCGTCGCCTGACGCCGGCGGGTGTCGATCCGGACTCCGCCCAGCGCAACTCGCTCGTTCTTGAGGTCCGGGCTCCGGCGTACGAGGGCACGAACGCGCGCCTTCAATTCGTCGAGGTCGAACGGCTTCGTGAGGTAGTCGTCCGCGCCCACATCCAGCCCCCGGACGACATCCTGCTTCGCTCGCCGTCCGGTCAAGATGAGCGTTGGAGTCGAGCGTGACTCCCGCCGCATTTGCTGCAGCAGCTGCAGTCCGGATTTGCCCGGCAGCACGAGGTCGAGGATGATCCCATCGTAGTCGTTCACGAATGCGAGCGCCTCCGCCTGCTCCCCGTCGGCCGCGACGTCCACCGCAAACCCGTCCTCGGTCAGCGCTCGACGGAGCAGTTCCGAAAGCATCCGATCATCCTCGACAACCAGCAACTTCATAGACCTGATCCCCGGGCACAGCCACAGCGTACGGCAAGTTTTCATGGACTTGGGGGCGGACCAACGTCGGCGTCAGTCGAGGCCACATCCCAGATCACGGCACTAACCAAAAAGAAACCAGAGCGAGCGAAAGGGTTAGGCCACGCCAACAAATAACTCCCGGAACGGCCAAGGGGAACACCAGAACGGCCGATTACCGTTTGGAGACGGTCATCGGCCGTTTTTCCTGCCTAACCGGCTTGCGTCAGCTCTGCAACGCCTTCGTCGGGTCCACGCGTGTCGCCCGCCGCGCCGGAACCACGCTTGCGGCCAGCGCGACCACCCCGAGCGTCGCGGGTACCGCCACGAAGGTCAGTGGGTCCCTCGTGCCCACCCCGAACACCAGGCTGGCCAGCAGCCTGCTCGCCGCACCCGCCAACGCAACTCCCACCACAATCCCGAACACCACGGGTGTCATCCCCTGCCCGACCACCAGCCGGAGCACTCGGCCGGGAGTCGCGCCAAGCGCCATCCGGAGTCCGATCTCGCCGGTGCGTTGCGTCACGAAGTAGGCAACCACGCCATAGATCCCGACGGCGGCGAGCAGCAGCCCAATCGCTCCCAGGGTCGTCAGCAGCATGGTGTTGAAGCGCCCGGTCGCGAGGGACGCCGAGATGCGCTCCTCCATCGATCGAATGTCGAACATCGGGAGCATTGGGTCGAACCGGGCCACCGCGGCCTGCAGCTGCTTGGTCATCGCTCGAGGGTCTCCGGTCGTACGAGCGATGACGAACATCGACCGCTGCATCGCGAACCAGAGCGCCGCTGGTCCCTGCGCAGCAGCGAAGTAGATCTGCGGACGCACCGCCTCACGCAGCCCGTCGTCATGTGCATCGCCGACCACGCCGACCACGCTGCAGAGCGTTCGCCCACCGGAGCCATCGCGCGGCCCCGGCAGACGCTTGCCGATCGCGTTTTCGTTAGGCCATGCCTTCTTCGCGGCCGCCTCGTTGATAATGATCACGCACGGGGATCCGACAACGTCGCGATCGTCGAAATCCCGTCCCTGCTTGATGGGGATCTGCAGCGTTTGGAACACACCCGGCGTCGCGAGGCGGAAGTTGAATGAGATGGCGTTCGCCGGGTCGTCCGCCCGACCCTCCGGAATGAAGTTCGACTGCGCCGAGAGGCCGGTCATCGGGATCACCGTGACGCCCGCTGCCGACTGAACGCCCGGCACCGCGCGAACCTCCGTGAGAATGCGATCATACGCCGTCCGGACACTTTCCACGCTCTCGTACTGCGCCGGCGGCAACGCCAGCCACGCGGAGAACACGCGCGCGGTGGTGAACCCGGGCTCGACGCGCTGCAGGAGGATCCCGCTTCGAATCAGCAACCCCGCGCCCACGAGCAGCATGAGCGAGAGCGCGACCTCCGCCGCCACGAGCAGTTGCCGCACGCGATCGCGCGCGACGAGGCTGGATCCGCGGCCGCCTTCGCGCAGCGCACCCTGGAGATCGGGTCGCGCCGTGCGGAGCGCGGGCACGATGCCGAACACGATGCTGCTGAGCGCGGTCGCGCCTAACGCAAATGCGACCGTCACCAGATCCAGCCCGGCCTCGTCGAGCCGAGGCACCTCACTCGGCGCCAGCCCCTTGAGCGCGCGCACGCCCCAGAACGCGAACACGAGCCCGAGAGCTCCGCCGATGCCGGCGAGTACGACGCTCTCGCTCAACAGTTGTCGCAGGACACGCCCGCGACCCGCACCAAGTGCCGCGCGGATCGAGATCTCCTTCCCGCGCGCCGCCCCACGCGCGAGCAGCAGGTTCGCCACGTTCACGCACGCGATGAGCAGCACGAACCCGACGGCACCCAGCAGGATCAGGAGCCGCGAACGATACGAGCCGACGAAGACCTCCGTCAGCGACGCGATCCGCACGCCGTTCTCGCGATTGTCCTCGAGCTCCGTCTCGAGGCGTTTCGCGATGGCGGACATTTCGCTTTGAGCCTGCGCCAGCGTGACGCCCGGCGCGAGGCGTGCGAACACGTCGAGGTATCCCTTTCGGGAATCCGCCCGCTCTTCGGGGGTGAACGCGATCGGAACCCAGACACTCGCGTCAGCCCCCATCACATCCGCCGTCGCCGACACCACGCCGATCACCACGTGTTCGACGGCGTTGAGCCGGACGCTGCGACCCAAGATCGAGGAGTCGCCGTTGAAGCGAGACTTCCAGAATCGCTCGTTGAGGACAACCACGTTGTCGCGACCCGGCTGATCTTCGTCCTTCGAGAACGGCCGACCGAGCCGCATCCCGAGGCCCAGCGCCGGGAAGAAGTCGGCTGAAACGCGTTCCCCCGTCACCTGCTCGGCGGGTCGATCACCCGCGACCAGCGTAAAGTTCCGGTACTCGGCCGGAACGAGCTGCGAGAAGGAATGCGATCGCTCCCGCCACGCCAGAAAGGTTGCGGCACTCGAGCTGCCGTCCGCGCCACGGCGATTGGAATAGACGCGAACCAGGCGATCCGGGTCCGGAAACGGCAGCGGGCGGAGGACGACCGCGTTGACGATGCTGAAGATTGCGGTGGTCGCACCGATACCGATGGCCAGCGTCAGCGCGGCGACCGCGGTGAACCCCGGCATGCGAGCGAGCTGCCGCAGCGCATAACGCGCGTCCTGCCCGAACTCGTGGATCCATTCTGCACGGCGCATATCTCGCTCCCGTCCTTCGCCAATGCGGCGACAGGTGTCGTTGACTCGATTGAGGTCGCCGAAGCGACCGATGGCTTTGGCGCGCGCGAGCTCGGGCTCGAGCCCACGCGCGATGTACTCGCGCGTGCGCATCTCGACGTGGAACGCGAGCTCGGCGTCGACTTCGTCGGCGACGCTCGCTTTCCACAGGAGGGATCGCAGCTGGCGACCGAACGTCCCCGGGCGAGGCATGGCGCGCGCTGGGCGCGGGATGGCCCGTTAGGCGGGCAGGAGGATCCGCGACACGGCACCCGCGAACCGAGCCCATTCCTCGGTCTCGGCGCGCAGCTGCTTGCGTCCCGCGGTGGTGAGTTGGTAAAGCTTCGCCTTTCGCCCGAGCTCGGACTCACCCCACTCGGCTTCGATCCATCCTTTGCGTTCCATGCGGTAGAGCGCCGGGTAGAGCGAGCCTTCTTCGATGACCAGCTCGTCGGCGCTCGTGTCCTCGAGCCACCGCGCGATGGCGTACCCGTGCCGGGGTCCCCAGCTCAGGGTCTTGAGGACGAGGGCGTCCAGCGTTCCGTGAAGATCCTTTGCTGCGACGGCCATGTTTGCATTGCCTAGTTAGACTAGGCGAAGCATAGGTGGCGTTACCTAGAGAGTCAAGGCATTTGTCGTGAATCGGGAATCGGGAATAGGGAATCGAACGCCCTCGGGACGTCTCTCATGGCGAGAGTGACATCCCGAGGGTTCTCCGATTCCCGATTCCCGATTCCCGATTCCCGATCAGCTGGCCACCACCGGCTTCTCCTTCTTGAGCTCCTGAGTGCTCGGCACGATGGCCTCCAAACCGGCCGCTTTCAAAAGCGCATTGATCTTCGGCAGGAGATCGTCCAACGCTGACTTCACGTTCGTCAGCCTAACGCGGAGGTCCGTCGTCAGCGAGTCGAACGCCGCGTACGTCTGCTTCGTCGGCCGGTACTCGCCGCTCGCCACGCCGGAGAGCGCCGCGATCTTGTTATTCAGCTTGATCGGGTAATTGAGCGGATCCTGGCTGCTCTGGTTCCGGACCTGATAGATCTCCTTCTCCTCCGAGCCAAGCTTGTCCATCAGCTGCCCGGAGAGCTCCTGGAATTCCGCCGCCTGCGGCTTGCCCGCGATCTTGGCGCTGCGGTCATCCACCTGAAAGCGAACGTTGCGAACGGTGCGCACCGCGTTGTTCGCCGCGCTCACCGTGTCGCGCACCTTGCTCAGGAAGCGGAACTGCTCCTGGTAGTCCGCCAAGGTCGACGTCGAACGGGGGTCCTTCTTCACCACGAACGACTGCGTCTGCGTCTGACCGCCGACGCGGAGGCGCACCTGATACGTCCCCGGCGGCGCTATCGGGCCGGTCGTGCCGGCCGCCCACATGATGAGGTTCTCGAACCGCGCGGCGTCCGGATACCGCAGGTTCCACGCGAAGGTGTTCAGCCCCAGCTTGTTAGGCACGCGCGGCGGGCGCGGCCCCATGCGCACGAGCACCTCGAAGTCGATCGCCGGTGGCCCGCCCTCGGGCGGTGCCGCCGCGGCGGCCATCAGCTTCTGAATGCTGTCGGCCGACAGCCCGGCTTTCGCCAGGCTGTCACGGCGAGCGACCTTCTGCTGGTCGCCACGCAGACTGTCAGCAAGCGTCAACGAGTCCGGGTTGCTCGTGAACGACTTGATCG
>Ga0070661_100003331_pt1 | contig 11094 bp, 10 predicted proteins | sample KBSC43metaG_FD_64663 | JGI IMG/M metagenome (GOLD analysis project Ga0070661, IMG submission 64663) | Corn rhizosphere microbial communities from Kellogg Biological Station, Michigan, USA - KBS C4-3 metaG | ecosystem: Host-associated > Plants > Roots > Rhizosphere > Soil ...
CCATCGGACCGCTGTCCTTTCCGTCGCTCAGGACCAGAATCACCGATCGCCCTTCCCCATCGTCTTTGAACTTTCCGATCGCGTCATCGATTCCCCGCCACAGGGGAGTCGGGGCGTCCGACGCGATGACGGTCGGCAGCGCGCTGCGAAGTTCGCCGACGTCGCGGGTGAACGCAGGACTGATGGTGACTTCCCGTCCGAACGTCCCCACGCGCACCACGTCGTTCTCTCCCAGCCGCGAAAAGAGTTGATTGGACGCGGCTCGCAACAGCGAGAGGTTGCCTGCCATGCTGCCGGAGACGTCGAGCATCTCGATCAGTCGTACTGGCTGAGGAGTGTTGTCGAAAAGCGTGATCGGCTGCGGCTTGCCTTCGTCACGAACTTCGAAGTCTTTCTGCTCGAGTGACGTGATAAGTCGGCCGTCGTGGTCGGTGACCGTCACGAAAACGCGCACGGCGTCGCTCGTGCCGCGAAAGATTGGTTGTTGGGGGGATGCGCTCAGATTGAGCACGCACGCGCCAAGTATTAATACGGTGAGGAGCCGGGTCATGCACACTTCTCCATCATTTGCAGGTGGCACCTCACTTGTACAAATATCACGATTGACGGATCCCCGACCTTGACGCGACACTTGTTGGGGCGTATCGTCGAAATTGAATCAAGAATAAGAATTAATCGCAGGGGAGGTCTTATGCCCATGCGTGCAACGAAAGCATCTCACTTCCCGCCATCCCTCGCCGACATTCAGTTCAGAGCGTTGCCGATGCCTGCGAAGCCGCGCAAGCCCCGTGGCGACGTGACCGATCGCATCCGCTGCGAATTCGTGGAGATGCGCGGTTTCTCGCCGACAGTGGACCAGGCCGCCCGACTGTTCCAGGTCAGCCGCGACGAATGCGTGCGCGTGTTGAACGCGCTGGTCGACGAAGGATTTCTCAAGCAGACTGCCGACGGCAGATACCGACTTCCGCCTCAGCAATAGGGTTAATACCCTTATGTTGGTAGTCCGCACTCACCCATACGGGTGTATACTGCCCGTCCGGAAGCTTAGCCCACCGCTAATCGCGTTCAGCGTCGATCTGATCGTCCTCTGATCTTCCTGCAATGCAGTTGAGCCGAGCGAAAGGTCGCTCAGGCTGGGTTTTCGTGGAGCCTCGCACGTCGCGAGGCCACTGTTACCGTGCAGGAGCGAGTCAGATGGGTCGAAAACTCTACGTCGGCAACCTTCCCTACGAAACCAACGAGCAGGATCTCCAGGAGCTGTTCGCGCAAGCGGGCAACGTCGAGAGCGTCACGGTGATGCGGGATCGCGACACGGGCCGAGCGCGTGGCTTCGCCTTTGTCGAGATGTCGTCTGACGACGACGCCCAGAGTGCCATCACCAAGTTGAACGATCAGCAGTTTGGTGGACGGCGGCTGACGGTGAATGAAGCACGACCTCAGGTTCCACGTTCCGGTGGCGGCGGCGGTGGCGGATACGGCAACCGCGGTCCCTCGCGTCGCAGCGAGCCTCGCTGGTAAGAGCATCACCCGGGCGGGTCTGCGTCACATGGACCCGCCTGGCATCTGCCGGGTCGTTCGAGCAGGACCTCGGCTGACGCGCGATCTTCAGCGGTCGGTGTTGTGGTGTCCATTCAGGAGGCGGACGTGCGAGGTTTTACGATTGGCGATCGGGTCTCTCAACTGCAATACGGCACCGGCACCGTTCGGCTCGTCGATGAACATCACACGGTCATCGACTTCGATGAGCACGGACTTCGACGTTTCGCCACGGCGATGGTGAAGCTCGAACGCTCCGCGACTGTCGAACCCGACAAACCACCCAAGCGCACGCGGAAGAAGGCGGCGCCGAAGCAAGTCTGACGTTCCGCGACCGGGGCTGTCAGCCGCGATAGGCGAACGTCGTCCGCCGTTAGCCGCGATAGCGGACGTCGTCCGCCGTTAGCCGCGATAGCGGACGTCGTCCGCCACTAGCCTCGATAGCGGACGACGACGGCCGTCAGGTCGTCCGCCTGCGGAATTCCGCGCGTGAAGCGCTCGAGTGCGCTCAGGAGTCGATCCAGGATCGTCTCGACTGGTTCGCGCGCGTGCGGCGCGATCGTGTCGCGGATCCGTGCTTCGCCGAATTCCTCTCCTTCGACATTCATTGCTTCGACGATGCCATCACTGAAGAGGACGATAGTGTCGCCGGCCTCGAGTTGCCGCTCGGCCTGCTCGTAGACGGCGTCGGGGAACGCACCGACCAGCGTTCCGCCCACCTCGAGCCGTTCGCAGGTCCTGGCCGAGAACAGCAACGGCGGGTTCTGCGCGGCGTTGCAATAGGTCAGCGACCCGGTCGGTTTCATCGAGCCGAAGAATATCGTCGCGAGTCGCGATTCGATCCGACGTGACAGGAACACGCGGTTGACGAGCGAAATCAGATCGTTCGGCGCAACCGACGTCCCGATGTGAGATCCGAAGATTCCTTGAATCACCGCGGTGACGAGTGCCGCTGGCGGGCCTTTGCCGGTCACGTCGCCCAGCGCAAAACCGAACGCGCCGCCGGACAGTTCGAGATAGTCGAAGAAGTCACCGCCGATCGTGCGGCTCGGCACCGACGCGCCGACGGCGACATAGAACGCGCCCTCACGCCGCGGTTCCGGGAGCAGCGCCTGCTGAATCCGCGATGCCGTTTGCAACTCTTGATCGAGCCTCGCCTTTTCCATCGACTCGCGATAGAGGCGGGCGTTCTCGATCGCGGTTGCGGCTTCGGTTGCCAGCGTCTCGAGAGCGATCGGTGCTGATGCTGAGAATCTCCCCCGCTCTTTGCTATCCAGATAGAGGACGCCGATATTGGCGCTGGTTGGACGCTCCTCGTTTCGCTCCACGTATCGCACGAGCCTCAGGGGTGCGCACAGCACGTGACGGATCCCGAAGCCGATCGTCTGCGTGTGGGATTGCGGCAAGTCTCCCTCGAGCAGGTCGGCGACGACTTGCACCTGGCCGGTGGCGAATACCTGCTCGGGAATCTTGCGGCTGATCTGGAAGCCTGATGGTTCGTCCGAGATGCGGCCGGCGCGGCGGGCGACCGTCATCTCGAGCGTCCCCTGCTTGTCGGCAAGCATGATGAAGCCGCGCTCGGCCCCGGTTGTTTCGATCGCCGCATCGAGCACGACTGCGAGCACTTCGTCGAGCACGCGCTCACTCCCCATTGCCTTGAGCGCCGCAAGCAGCGTCGCCAGCTGGCGAAGCTCCCCCGTTGCGCCAGCGCGGCTGTCGTCGCGCGAATCGCGCTCCGCTGCGAGAAACATCAAGGCGGCCCCGCCACGTCCGCACTCGATCTGGTCGGAATGGGTCAATGCCTGCTCGATCACTCGCACGCCGTTGACGTACGTGCCGTATTTGGAATCGCGATCGCGGAGCACGTAGTGACCGTCGACGAGGACGATCTCGGCGTGGTCTCGCGAGACCTGACCGCCGGTCAGGACGAGGTCGCTTTCGGGGCGACGGCCGATCCGGAAAACGGCCCGGTCGATCGCGATGACGCGATGACCGAGCGAATCGCGAACGCTGAGTCGCGCTCCAAGTGATGTGGTCACTATTGGAGGAGGATTTTAACGTAGTGTCTGAGTCGAACGGTGCGAGGGAGCGAGGGTGCGACAGTGCGAAGGGCAGTCCGATGGTTCGAACGGGTCCGTCGGCCCTTCGCACCGCACGTCTTCGAGCTCTAGTCGGTCACGCAGCCCTCGGATGCCGACCCGACGAGCCGCACGTACTTCGCGAGCACACCGCTCGTGGCCTTGGCCGGAGGCGCAGCCCACGCCTGCCGTCGTCGCGCCAGTTCGTCATCGCTGACATCGACGGTCAATTGACACGCCGCGGCGTCGATGGTGATGCGATCGCCGTTGCGCACGAGCGCGATCGGACCTCCCTCCTGCGCTTCTGGCGTGATGTGCCCGATGATGAACCCATGCGACCCGCCCGAGAAGCGGCCGTCGGTGAGCAAGGCGACGTCGGCTCCCAGGCCGGCGCCCATGATCGCCGATGTCGGCGTGAGCATCTCCGGCATGCCGGGCCCCCCCTTGGGGCCCTCATAGCGGATCACCACCACGTCGCCCTTGGCGATCTCTTTGTTCTCGAGACCGGCGAGCATGGCTTCCTCGGAATCGAAGACCTTTGCGACGCCGGAGAAGCGCTCCCCTTCCTTGCCGGTGATCTTCGCCACTGAACCACGCGGCGCGAGGTTGCCGTGCAGGATGCGGATGTGACCGCGCGCGAAGACCGGGTTTTCGAGTGTGTGAATGATCTCCTGGCCAGCTTTCAGGTGTGCGGTGCTCTCGAGATTCTCTGCCAGCGTCCGTCCGGTCACCGTCATGCAGTCGCCGTGCAGGTAGCCGCGCTCGAGCAGGTACTTCATCACGGCGGGCGTGCCGCCGACCGCGTGCAGATCCTCCTGAACGTACCGTCCGCTCGGCTTGAGGTCGGCGAGCAGCGGTACTCGATCGCTGACGTTCTGGAAGTCGCCAAGCGCCAGCTTGACGCCGGCCGCCTTCGCAATCGCAAGCAGATGCAGGACGGCGTTGGTCGAGCCGCCGACGGCCATGATCATCGTCATCGCATTCTCGAACGCCTTGGGCGTCAGAATGTCTCGCGGCTTCAGGTCGCGTTCGAGGAGCACCCGGATGGCGGCACCGGCGCGCCGGCACTCGTCGCCCTTGCCCGCGTCTTCGGCCGGAACCGACGAGCTGAATGGAAGCGACAGGCCGAGCGCCTCGATCGCGACCGCCATCGTGTTGGCCGTGTACATGCCGCCGCAGGCGCCCGCTCCGGGGCAGGCATGACGAACAATGTCGAGCCGCTGTTCATCGGTAATAGTGCCGGCGAGATACTCGCCGTACGACTGGAACGCCGAGATGATGTCGCGCGGCTTGCCTTGCGCGTGGCCGGCGCGGATCGTTCCGCCATAGACCATCAACGACGGCCGATTGAGCCGCGCCATGGCGATCACGCTGCCCGGCATGTTCTTGTCGCAGCCCGGTACGGTGATGAGCGCGTCGTACCACTGTGCTCCCACCACGGTCTCGATGGAGTCCGCGATCAGGTCGCGCGATGGCAGCGAGTAGCTCATGCCCTCGGTTCCCATCGACAAGCCGTCGCTCACGCCGACCGTGTTGAAACGGAGGCCGACCAGGCCCGACGCCGTCACGCCTTCCTTGATCTGCGCCGCCAGCCGATCGAGGTGCATGTTGCACGTGTTGCCCTCGTACCACATGCTGCAGATGCCGACCTGCGGCTTCTTCAGGTCGGCGTCGGTGAGGCCGACGCCGTACAGCATCGCTTGCGATGCGCCCTGGCTGCGCGGCTGGGTCACGCGAGAAGAATATTTGTTCATGTCCTGCTCTTGGACCCGCCGAACAGTTACACCGTCGCTGGTTGTGGCAGTTTCACCGGGTCGAGGAAGGGCATCATATCGCGCAGCTTCGATCCGACGATCTCGATCGGATGATTGCGGTCCTGCTCGCGCAGTTTCCTGAAATTCGGCAGTCCGTTCTCGTTCTCGTCGATCCATTTCCTGGCGAATTCGCCGGACTGGATCTCCTTCAGCATCTGCCTCATCGTTGCCTTGGTCTCGGCCGTGACGATGCGCGAGCCGCCGACGTAGTCACCATATTCGGCGGTATCAGAGATCGAGTACCGCATGTACTGCAGACCGCCGCGATACATGAGATCGACGATCAGCTTCAACTCGTGCAGACACTCGAAGTAGGCGATCTCGGGCTGGTAGCCGGCCTCGATGAGGGTCTCGAATCCGGCTTTCACGAGCGCGCTCGTGCCGCCGCACAGAACGGCCTGCTCGCCGAAGAGATCCGTCTCGGTCTCCTCCGCAAAGGTTGTCTCGATGACGCCCGCGCGCGTGCAGCCGATGCCTCTGGCGTATGACAGCGCCGTCGCGCGCCCCTTCCCGGTGACATCCTGATGCACGGCCAGCAAACCCGGCGTGCCGGCACCTTCCTTGAAGACCTCACGGACGCGATGACCGGGCGCCTTCGGCGCCACCATCGTGACGTCGACATCAGCCGGCGGCACGATCCAGTTGAACCGGATCGCGAAGCCATGCGCGAACATCAGCATTTTGCCGGCGGTGAGATGCGGCGCAATATCGGCCTTATAGACCTTGGCCTGGTGCTGATCGGGAATGAGCACCATGATCACGTCGGCCCACTTCGAGGCATCGGCGACGGAGAGCACCTTGAGCCCGGCGGCCTTGGCTTTGTCCGCGGACTTGCTGCCGGCCTGCAGACCGACGACGACTTCCACGCCGCTGTCCTGGAGGTTCAGCGCGTGCGCGTGCCCCTGCGATCCATATCCGATGACGGCGACCTTCTTCTGGCGAATGAGGTCGATATCCGTATCCTTGTCGTAGAACATCGTGGCCATGATTGCTCCTCAGTGCGTGACTGGCTGATCTGTGATCTTCGATTGTTGATCGTCGATTCGTTGTCGATTGGAGATTGATGATTGTTGATGAGTGATGACGCCAAATCACCAATCAAAGATCAGCAATCGTCACGGAATCAATATCAAAGATCGGCAAATCAACGATGACGAGATTACGAGTATTGCGCCGCCGACAAGGTGATGTCGCCGCGCCGCATTGCGACTCGCCCGGTTCGAACCATCTCGATGATTCCCAGTGGCTCGAGGCGTGAAATGACGGCGTCGACGTGCGGCGGTTCGCCCGTGATCTCCAGCGTCATCGTCTGCTCGCCGGAATCGACGATGTGCGCGCGCGTTTCATCGACCACGCGCAACAGGTGGGCGCGATCGTGTCCGGCGACGGCGACTTTGACGAGCGCGAGATCCCGCGCAACGGCGGGCACCTCTTCGAGGTCCTCGACCTGCAGCACGTTGACGAGCTTGTAGAGATAGGCGGTGACGCGCTCGGCGCTGACCTGATCGCTGTCGATGACGAGCGTCATGCGCGAGATACCTGGCACATCGGTGCGGCCGACGGTCAGCGACTCGATATTGAAAGCACGGCGTCTGAACAACGACGCCACGCGGTTGAGCACGCCGGGCTTGTCTTCGACGAGGGCGACGAGGGTGTGATGCATCTTGTGCGAGCCTATATCGGGTCCGCGCCCGTCTCGACGAGCACGGATGTCTGCTGCGGCCGGCGAATCATCGCGTCCAGATCGGCGCCCGCGGGCACCATCGGGTAGACGCTGTCTTCCTGCTCGACGCGGAAGTCGATGAGCACGGTACCTTCCGCCTCCCTCGCCCGTTGGACGACGTCCTGGACTTCCGGGCGCTTCTCGACGCGCAGGCCGAGCAGCCCATGCGCCTCGGCGATCTTGACGAAATCAGGGCTGCGCAGCGGCGTCGCGGCGTAGCGGCGATCGTAAAAGAACTCCTGCCACTGGCGAACCATCCCGAGATAGCCGTTGTTGATCACGGCCACGTTGACTTTGACGCCTTCCTGCGCGGCGGTCGAGAGTTCGGCCTGTGTCATCTGGAAGCCGCCGTCACCGACGATCGCCCAGACTTCGGCATCGGGGCGAGCCATCTTGGCGCCGATCGCCGCGGGAAGTCCGAAGCCCATCGTCCCCAGGCCACCCGAGGTGATGAGCGTGCGCGGTGACTCGTGGTGGTAATACTGCGCTTCCCACATCTGGTGCTGACCGACGTCGGTGACGACGATGGCCTTGCCCTCGGTGATCCGCCAGATGTCGTTGATCACGTGCGGAGCATAGAGATGGCCGTTGTCGGGCAGTGACTGGATGTCATGAACCGCCGACGTGCCCTTCATCGAACCGATGTACTTGAGCCAGGGATCGTGATCGGCTGGTTTCACGACTTCGAGCAGATCCTTCAGCGCCTCGCGCAGGTCCGCGACGATGGCCGCATCAGCCCGGACGTTCTTGTTGATCTCTGATGGATCGATGTCGATGTGAATCTTCTTGGCATTGACGGCGTAGGTCTTGATGTTGCCGGTCACGCGATCGTCGAACCGCATGCCGAGCGCGATGAGGAGATCCGCCTCTTGGATCGCGTGGTTGACCCACGACTCGCCATGCATACCCATCATGCCGATGTGGAGCGGATGACTCGCGGGGAATCCACCGAGTCCGAGCAGCGTCATCGCAACCGGCGCATTGATGCGCTCGGCGAACTGGCGCACTTCATTCATCGCACCGCTCTGCACGATGCCCTGACCGGCGAGGATGACGGGGCGCTTGGACTGCGCAAGCAGCTCGGCAGCCGACAGGATCTGTGATTGCGGAACCGTCAGCTTGGGGCGATAGCCTCGAATCTTCACCGGCGACGGATCCCACGCCCAATCGATTTTCGCTTGCTGTGCGTCCTTGGTAATGTCGACCAGCACGGGACCAGGGCGGCCGGACTTCGCAAGGACGAACGCCTCTTTCATCGCGGGCATGATGTCTTCGACCCGCGTCACGAGATAACTATGTTTTGTGATCGGCAGGGTGATGCCGGTGATGTCGGTCTCCTGGAACGCGTCGTAGCCGATCAACTTGCTCGGCACCTGTCCCGTGATGCACACCATCGGGACCGAGTCCATCATCGCCGTGGCGATGCCAGTGACGAGATTGGTCGCTCCCGGACCTGAGGTCGCCATCGCCACGCCGACCCCGCCGCCAGCCCGGGCGTAGCCGTCTGCCATGTGGGAAGCACCCTGTTCGTGTCGAACCAGGACGTGCTTGACCGGATAGTCGAGCATTGCGTCGTACGCGGGAAGGATTGCTCCACCCGGATATCCGAAGACTGTTGTGACACCCTCGTAGACGAGGCATTCCCAGATGATCTGCGCACCCGTTCGCTGCGTGGCCATGAACCCAGTGTGCACTGCTGACGTACATCAGTCAAATTGATAGTCGTTCCGACAAAATAAGATGCCGTAATAAGCCCGCCGCGGGCGGCATGGCGCGAAGCGTCGCCCGTCACTCACTTTTGTATTCGGCTGCCCGTTCTGAACTCCCGAAAATGCACGTCCTCGCCCGGCATTCCGGTCGGCCCAGTCCTTGAAACTCACTGCCTCAGAGGATGGAAAAGTCATGAAAACCCATTGGATTGCGGCCGCGCTTCTCAGTTCGACCCTGGCAATTGCGTGCGAAGGAGCCGGTCAAAACGCGGCCAATTCGACCGCGGCGTCCACGCCGCCCGAATCGGCCCCCGCGCCTGAGCAGGCACCTGCTCCTCAGACTGCTCCCGCGCCACCGTCCTCGACGACGACCGTGGCCAGGCAGCAGGCGGCTCCCGCGACTCCGGCGCCTCGACCCAGACCGGCCCCGGCTCCATCGGAGAGTGCTCGCTCGGAAGCGGCTCCGCGTCCCGCCGCCCCGCCGAAGCCCCGCTTCCGCGAGGTCGCGGTTCCGACGGGTACTCAGTTGCCGCTCGAGTTGACGACGGCGCTGTCGACCGAGACGGCGCAGGTCGAAACACCCGTCTCTGCACGGCTGCGCCAGCCTGTTGTCGTGGATGGTCTGACAGTCTTCCCCGCCGGCGCGGTGTTCCATGGGAACGTCACGGAAGTGGAACGTGCCGGGCGCGTGAGAGGACGTTCACATCTCGCATTTCGATTCACCGAAGTCGAGATGAACGGTCAGCGCGATCAGGCACGCACCAGCGTCGTCAGCTTCGAAGGTGAAGCGACGAAGGGCGAAGACGCAACCAAGGTTGGCGCTGGCGCAGGTATTGGCGCGGTGATCGGTGGAATCGTGGGCGGCGGAAGTGGAGCCGCCAAAGGTGCCGCGCTCGGTGGAGCCGCGGGCGCCGGCGCGGTCCTGGCGACGCGTGGCCGCGACGTCGTGCTGCCCGCCGGCCACGAAATCTCAGCGGCGCTGTCGTCACCGTTCGAGCTTCGGGTAGAACTTCAGTAAAAGACACCGGGTGTCATTTCGCCGGCCCGTCTCACGAAATGACACCCGGTGTCGTACCCTTCGCGTCCCGCCCTCCGTCGAATCCGATCTTGCCGTGAGTTCCGTCACAGAAGGGCTTCTTTGACGATGCCCCGCATCGGCATAGCGCAATAGGACGGCGATCGATCACGTACTGCGCGCCCTCCCAATCGATGACGGTGACCTCATCGCTCTCGATGACGTACGGACCGTTGCGGCGCAATCTGATCGTGACCACGTCGAACCACCTCACGTAGTGTCCGGCTTTAGCCGGACCTTCAAAATTGACTCGGATTGCGACCGATTCCAACGATGCTGCAGGCGTAAATCATGTTGAGCTTTCGTCGTGCAGCTTCCGCCATCAGGCCATCGCTCTCAGCGCCCGGGTTGATCCAGATTTCGGGAATCTGCTTCTGCTCGAACTCCGGGAGCAAACGCTCGGCGACCTCGGGCTGCACATACACCGTCGCCATATCGATTGGCCCCGGTACGTCCAGCACGGACGCGTACGTCTGGAATCCTTCGACGGCTTCTTCGTTCGGATTAATGGCAAAGACTGTGTAGCCCTCGGCGACGAACGCCCGGAGCGCCTTGTTTCCGAACTTCCTGCGATCGCTCGACGCCCCGACAACCGCTACCGTTTTCGACATGCAGGAATTATCTCAGGCTGGAGGAAAAATCTTTCCAGGGTTCAGGATGCCTGCTGGATCGAACGCCGCCTTGACCCGTTTCATGAGTGCGATGACGTCACCGGAGAGCTCGACCGACAGATACGGGGCCTTCGCGAAGCCGATACCGTGCTCGCCGCTGATCGATCCTTCGAGCGCAACCACGCGCTCGAAGAGTTGGCGCTCCGCCTGTCGCGCTCGCCTCAATTCCTCAGCGTCGCTCTTGTCGACCATGAGATTGACATGGATGTTGCCGTCGCCCGCATGTCCGAACGAAGCGACGCGCAGTTCGTACTGACGCGCCAGGTCACCAACAGTGTCGAGCAACGCAGGAACACGCCCGCGCGGTACGACGACGTCGTGATTGATCTTCAGCAATCCTGTCGCCCGCAGGGCGAGCGAGAGTTGCCGTCTCACACTCCATACGTCCTCACGCTCGGCTTCGGATTCAGCGCGGCGGATTTCCAGAGCGCTCGCGTCGCGACATGCCGCCTCGACCAGGCGGCTCTCCTCGTTCGCTGCGGCCTGGA
>Ga0070661_100003340_pt1 | contig 11068 bp, 14 predicted proteins | sample KBSC43metaG_FD_64663 | JGI IMG/M metagenome (GOLD analysis project Ga0070661, IMG submission 64663) | Corn rhizosphere microbial communities from Kellogg Biological Station, Michigan, USA - KBS C4-3 metaG | ecosystem: Host-associated > Plants > Roots > Rhizosphere > Soil ...
CGGAAGCGCGGACGGATTTCGATCTGCGACGCTTCGCGCAGGATGGCGGCAAGCGCCTCGATGTCGATGGTCAATTGCTGAGGCTCGCGAAGTCGAAGAGTTTGGGGTCGAGCAGATGGCTCGCGTTCACATTGCCAAGCGCGCGGATCATCACATCCTTCCGCCCAGGCATCTTGCGCTCCATCTCGTCGAGCATGGCCTTCATCACATTGCGCTGCAGGCCCTCCTGCGAGCCGCAGAGGTCGCAGGGGATGATCGGGAATGCCATCGCTTCGGCGAATTTCTCGAGGTCCGGCTCGGCGCAATAGATCAGCGGGCGCAGCACCTCCACGTCGCCCTCATCGTTGAGCAGCTTCGGCGGCATCGCCGCGAGCTTGCCGCCGTGGAACAGGTTCATGAAGAAGGTCTCGAGGCTGTCTTCGCGATGGTGTCCCAGCACCAGCGCCGAGCAGCCCTCCTCGCGCGCGATACGATAGAGGTGCCCGCGCCTGAGCCGCGAGCAGAGCGAGCAATAGGTCGAGCCCTCCGGCAACTTATCCGTCACGATCGAGTATGTGTCCTGGTACTCGATCCGGTGCGGCACGCCATTGCGGTTCAGGAACTCCGGCAGAATGTGCTTGGGAAATCCGGGCTGGCCCTGGTCGAGATTGCAGGCCAGCAACTCGACGGGCAGCAGACCGCGCCATTTGAGGTCGAGCAGCAGCGCCAGCAGCCCGTAGCTGTCCTTGCCGCCCGAGAGCGCCACGAGCCAGCGCTCGCCGGGTCGCACCATGGCGAATTTGTCCAACGCCTCGCGGGTCAGCCTGATCAGACGCTTCCTGAGCTTGTTGAACTCGACCGTCCGGGGCGCGCCGGCAAAGATCGGGTGCGCGCCCGCGACCTCCTCATCGGCCTCCGGCAGCGGTGGATCGCGAAACATCTCGTTCATGCCCGCGGGTCTAGACCCTAAGCGCGGCGGCGGGAAGCCCCGCAAATCCTAGGTTACAACCTCGTAAACCGGCCGACGCTTCCTTGCCCCTGCCCGGGAGGCCCGGTTAGATGGCGGCAGCTAGGCGCGAGGAGATCTCCGTGTTCCGCTCATTCTTCCCCAATCCCCGAATCTTCTTTCCCTCGGCCATCGTCTGGCTGCTGTTCCTGGTCGGCGTGTGGTTCGTGGTCGGCGAGCCCCTGCGCTCCGTGATCAGCATCGACCGCTTCTTTGCGCCTCCGGTCTGTGCGGCCAGCGCGACCCCAGCGGATCAGTCCGCGGCCGCTCCAGCCAACGCCGCATCCGAAGCCTCGTCGGAAGTCGCCGCGGACACTGCCTCCGCCTCGTCGGCTGCCGCCCCCGGAACCGTCGCGACAGCCCAGAACTGCGTCCCCGCCGACGACCAGCCGTTCCTCAGCGGTGAAAAGATCTGGCAGTACGAATTCGTCCTGCTCGGCGCGATCCTGTTCTGCGTCTTCTGGTGGTTCTTCCGGAACGATTGGTACTGGTGGTCAGTGGCGATGACCACCTTCATCCTGCTCGCCGTCTACTTCAACGTGCAGATCAGCGCCTGGATCAACCAGTGGTACAACGAGTTCTATAACATCATTCAGCTCGCGACCACCGGTCCTAACAAGATCACGGCGGAGCAGTTCTACTCCAAGCTGTTCTCCGCCATTTACGTCGTCGTCGTTTACATCATCGTCCAGGCCTTCGTTGCCTTCGCAACTTCGCACTATGTCTTCCGGTGGCGAAAGGCGATGAACTTCTACTACATGACTTATTGGCAGCAGATCCGCACATATGAAGGCGCGGCGCAGCGCGTCCAGGAGGACACGCAGCAGTTCGCCGGCATCATCGAAGGTCTGGGCACCACCTTCGTCGGCTCGTTCATGTCGCTGCTCGTGTTTGCGCCGCTGTTGTGGAACCTCTCGGCTCAGGTGCCAGGCGTCCCCGTCTTCGGCTCCGTTCCGGGCAGCCTGATGTGGCTCGCGCTATCGTGGTCGGCGTTCGGAACGGTACTCTTCGCGGTCACCGGAATCCGGTTGCCGTTCCTCAACTTCCAGAACCAGCGGGTCGAAGCAGCGTACCGCAAGGAGCTCGTCTACGGTGAGGACGACCCCAGTCGCGCCGATCCGCCTACCATTCGGCAGCTCTTCGCGAACCTGCAAAAGAACTATTTCCGCCTCTACTTCAACTATCTCTATTTCAACCTGGTCCGGTACACCTACCTGCAGATCGACAATTTCTTCCTACTGCCGTTCCTCGGACCCGGCTTCATTGCCGGCGCCATCACCTTCGGTCTCTTCAACCAGGTGGGCGATGCCTTCAACCGCGTGACGGGCGCGTTCCAGTTCCTCGCAAACTCGTGGACGACAATCGTCGAGCTGCAGTCGGTCCGCCGCCGCCTCAAGGACTTCGAGAGCCACATCCCGCGCGCCAATGAGGCCAACATCGACACCGAGCCACCGCTTCCGGCGCCGGAACCGGGGTTCTGATCCGGCCCACGTCGAAACTCGCGAAAACAAAAAGGGCCCGTGAGGGCCCTTTCCTTTTCCTGCGATGCTCGCCGGATCAGCGCGAGTAGAACTCGACGACCAGGTTCGGCTCCATCTGCACCGGATACGGCACATCAGCCAGGGCCGGAACGCGCGCGTAAGTAGCGACCTGGCGGCTGTGGTCGACCTCGACATAGTCGGGCACGTCACGCTCGGCGAGCTGGTTGGCTTCGAGCACGATGCCGAGCTGCTTGGATTTCTCCTTGACCTCGACCTTGTCGCCGACCTTCACCTGATAGGAGGGAATGTTGACCTTCTTGCCGTTCACCAGCACGTGGCCGTGGCTGACGAACTGGCGCGCGGCGAACACGGTCGGCACGAATTTGGCGCGATAGACGATCGCGTCGAGACGGCTCTCCAGCAGGCCGATCAGGCGCTCGCCGGTGTCGCCCTTGATGCGCGCGGCTTCGGTGTAGAGTTTCTTGAAGGCCTTCTCGGTGATCGAGCCGTAATAGCCCTTGAGCTTCTGCTTGGCGCGCAGCTGCAGACCATAGTCGGAGGTCTTGCCCTTGCGGCGCTGGCCGTGCTGGCCCGGGCCATAGGCGCGGGCGTTGAGCGGGGAGCCCGGACGGCCCCACAAATTCTCGCCCAGACGGCGGTCGATCTTGTGCTTGGCTTCAATGCGCTTCGACATCGTAATCCTTTCATGGAAGTCGAAAGTGATTGCGCCCTCCTCTGCCCTCCCTTGCGGGGTGGCCGACAGACTCTCACGATTTCGGAGAATCCCGGGTGCGCTTCGCGGGCCAAAGGCCCGAAAGTTGGCGCTGTTTAGGGGGCGCCGCCCCCCAAGTCAAGCGCGGCTCAGCCCTGCCGGGCAAAGCTTACATGCGACTTGGACGCATCGCGCATCGAGGACGCGTCGATCATGGTGTCGATGCTGATCTTGGTGGCGCTGACCGTCATTGTCGACGTACCCGTCCCCGCGAGGCTGTCGGTTTCGGTGACGAAAACGACGCTTTTGCCCTTCTTCGCCCCGATCACGGGCGTCTCGCCCGGCGAGCCCGCCTCATAGCGGTGCTTGGCCTCGTTATAGGCCAGATCGCCCGAAAAGCTCTGGCCACCCATCCCCTTCACATTGCAGCTGCCGGAAAAATGCGTCCCCGCGCTTGTCTGCCGGAAGGTCAGCGAGCACGTCATCGGGCCGTTGATCCCGCCAGCGATGCTGCCGGTACCGATCCAGGATCCGGCGAGTCCGGCCAGAAACGCGTCCTCGGCCTTGCCGGCGCTCGATTGCGACGTCGACAGCGCGATGAAGGTGAAAAGGCAGGCGGCGGACAGGACGGCTCGATGCATGGACTGCTCCCTGGGTGCGGCCCCGACGCATGGGCGATGAGCGCCAGATTGGACACGCCCGCCGCATCGTGGAAGCCCCCTCCGACAGCTTTCCCGCCGTTTCGGTGCCCGTCCTCACGCCTCGCGACGGTCCAGCCGCCTCGCCTCGCGCAGCTTCGGGAACCCGAGGCTCCAGAGTCCCGCGACCGCCATTGTCGCAATGCCGCCGGTCGCAACGGCGACAATCGCGCCGAGCGGCGATGAGCCGACGAGCGTTCCGATGATCTTGCCCATCGTTCCGGCACGGAACTCGCCGAGCTCATTCGACGCGCCGATGAAAACGGAGTTCACCGCGTTCACCCGCCCGCGGACTTCATCGGGCGTCCAAAGCTGCATTAGGGTTTCGCGGATCGACACCGAGACCATGTCGCACGCGCCCATCAGCATCAACAGCGGAAAGCTCAGCCAAATGGTCGGGCTGAGGGCGAAGAGGAAGGTGAAGAAGCCGAACAGCGCCACAAAGGTGAAAAGGATATGGCCTGCGTGGTCGCGCACCGGCGAGCGGGCGAGGACAAGCGCTGTCGGGATGGCTCCGAGCCCTGCCGCCGCGCGCATAAAGCCGAGACCCGCCGGACCCACATCAAGGATGTCGAGCGCGAACACCGGAAGCAGCGCCGTCGCGCCGCCGAGCAGCACGGCGAAGAGATCGAGCGAGATCGCGCCCAGCACGACCTTTTCGTGCCAGATATAGCGGAAGCCTGCGAGCAGCGTTCCGATCGAGGTCGCCTGGTCGGAGATCTTCTGCTTGGGCGCGCGGATCATCAGAACGCAGCCAACAGCCGCGGCCGAGAACAGCCCGGCAGTCCCGAAGGCGAGCTGCAGCGAAATGCTGGCGAGAACGCCACCGACAACCGGCCCCATGATGTTTGCCATCTGCCAGGCGGACGCATTGAGCGAGATGGCGCTCGCAAGAGCCTCCGGCGGCACCACGTTTGGGGCGAGCGACGACCCGGCAGGGCTAGTGAACGCCCGGGCCGTGCCGATGATCGCGAGGATCACGAACACCGGCCAGACTTCTGTCGATCCGCTCGCCGTGTAGATCATCAGCGCAATCGCGCTGCAGAGTTCGGCGGTGCCGGCGATTGCCATGATCAACCGCCGGTTGAAGCGGTCCGCAACGTACCCTGTGACGAGAACCAGCAGCAGCGCGGGGGTAAACGTCGCAAGTCCCACCAGCCCCAGCATGAACTGATCGTGGGTCAGCAGGTAAACCTGCAGGGCAACCGCGATCCCCATGATCTGGGCGGCAAAACTGGTCAGCCCGACCGCGGTCCAGAAGAAGCGATAATCGCGATAAGCGAAGGCTCGGGGGGATACGCCGGGCGCGGCGGAGTCGACTGACATGTCAGTGGCTCTGACATGTCAGTTGCCGTCCGTCAAACGGGCTCGCCGCTTTGTCCCTTGTTTGGCCGGTTTTTCTTGGGCCGCTCGTGCTTGCGCTCGATCGAAGAGATCACGCCGTGCAGCGTTCGTACCTCCTGACCCGACAGCGTGCCGCGGCTCAGCATCGCGCGCAGATTGAGAACGACTGTCGGGCGTTTATCGGGAGCGGTGAAGAATCCTGCCTCGTCGAGTGCAGTCTCGAGATGCTCGAAGAGCTTCAACAGCTCCCCCTTGGTGGCCGGCTCGCTGAGCGTCTCGTCGAAAGGTAGCACACCGAAATCCGACTGCCGCCGCCACTCATAAGCGAGAATGAGAACTGCCTGCGCGATATTGAGCGAGGCGAATGCGGCTTCGACCGGCAGGGTGATGATTGCGTCGGCGAGCGCGACCTCCTCGTTATAGAGCCCCCACCGCTCGCGCCCGAACAGAATGCCCGCCCGCTTGTCGCCGGCGCCGATGTGCGAGATGACCCGCTGCGCACCTTCCTCAGGGCCGAGCACAGGCTTGTTGAGATCGCGCCGTCGCGCCGTCGTCGCGTAGACGAGGGACAGATCCTCGATCGCTGCTTCGGTCGTCGGAAACACCCGCACCTTGTCGAGCACATGCTCGGCTCGCGACGCAGCGGCGATCGCGCGCTCATTTGGCCAGCCGTCGCGCGGGTTGACGAGACGCAAGTCCCACAGCCCGAAATTGGCCATGGCCCGCGCGGTCGTGCCGATATTTTCGCCCAGCTGCGGCTCACACAGGATGATCGCCGGGCTGGGGCGATATTCGAATTGCTGGGACTTGTCGGTGCCGGCCATGGCCGGCACTTACGGGCTAAGCTGCCCTCAGATCAAGCGACCTTGTGCCGGCTGATCTCGTGGACCTTGGCGCCGCGCTGCCATTCGCGGTCGAGGATCGCAAAATGCAGCTCTTCGTCCCATTCGCCCTGGAACAGCGCGTGCTCCCGATAATGCGCCTCGAGCCGCATGCCGATCTTCTTGAGCAGTCGCGCCGAAGCTTCATTGTGGCCAGCGGTCCGCGCAAACACGCGGTGCAGCCTGTGCTTGTCGAATCCATATTTCATCACGGCCTGGATGGCTTCGCTCGCATAGCCCTGCCGCCGGAAAGCCGGCGCCATCGCAAAGCGCAGCTCGGCCTGCGCGGCTGTTGCGTCCGTCCACTTGAGCGCCACGTGGCCCATCACGACCCCGTCGGACTTGCGAACAACCGCAAGCGTCAGGATATCGCCCGGGCGCATGAGCCGAACCTCCTTGCGCATCGCATCGAATGCGGACGTCGCTTCCGAATTGTCGCGCGCCTTCCAATCGAGGTAGCGCTGCATATCCGGGAGCGAAAGGTACGCGAGAACGTCCTTGAGGTCCGATTTCTCAAACGGTCGAAGTATCAGTCGGTCGGTCTTAATGGTCAGGTTTGAAGACATCTGGGCGCCCTCCGCTGCGCTCAGCCCCTGGCCGTTAACTCAGGCTAGCGCTCCCGGTTCCGCCCACCGCTCGACACATTTTTCTACACGCGTCACAAATCCGTCGCATCAGCGCGCACCGTGCCAGTCCTCGGCAAGAATCGCCCAGACCAGCTCCTGTTCCCACCGGCCTTTGTTGAACCGGTGCTCCATGAAATGTGCCTCTTGGTGCATGCCCAATCGCTTCATCACCAGGGTCGAGGCCTCGTTTCGCGCATCACACCGCGCATAGACACGGTGCAGCTCCGCCTGCTCGAACCCGAAGGCGAGCAGCGCGTCTGCGGCCTCGGTGGCAAAGCCCTGCCTCTGGGCCGTGGGCGCAACAATGTAGCCGATCTCCGCCTGCTGGTTGGCGACGCTTCTCCAGGTGAGCGACACTTCGCCCACCAATTGGGCGTCGGCACGCCGTTCGAGCGCCAGCACGATCCGGTCCCCCTCCGCCGTGAAGGCGATCTGAGTGGTCCGCGCCCGTACAGCCTCCGCGCACTCGTCAAGGCTCAACGGAGGATCGGACAGATATTGGGCAATCTCAGGCAGGCCCCGATAGGCATGCACGGCCGCCACGTCGCCCCGACTGAACGGCCGCAGCAGAAGCCGCTCGGTGGTGATCGGATAGCTCGGCGCGAACCGCGCGGCGCTGGGAACGGGCACCTGACTCATTGGCGGCGGACACCTCTTGGCGATTGCGGGAAACGCCTTGCGGGAATGGTTGGCCGGATGCAAGCGTTCCCGCGTGGCTCAACTCCCCCGCCGTGTTCTCGATCTCAAAGCTGCCTGCACCTGTGGGGCCGTGCATGCGTCGGTGGCGGGCAAAGTACTGTCGATGTTTCTGTGTTCCTGCGAGGACTGCCAGAAAGCCACTGGCACCGGCCACTCGGCCGTGGTCCTCATGCGCTCGGCCGACGTCACGCTGACCGGCGACGTCCGCTCCTTCGCGCGACCATCGGAGTCCGGCGCTACTCTGACGCGCAGCTTCTGCCCGAAATGCGGCACGCCGATCATGGCCCGCTCGAGCCGTGCGCCGGACGTCCTTATGCTGCCGGTGGGCCTGTTCGGTGCTGCTGCGGCTGAATGGTTCCGGCCTAACCAGCTGATCTTTGCGCGCAGCCATCGCGACTGGGACACCGTCGCGGATGAGCTGCCGCGCCACGCCACCTACCGCAACAAGGGAGCCATGATGTGACCGCCGCGTCCGAGGCCATGGGCGATCGCCTTCGCCCGCTGCTGAAGAAATTGCCCGTGGTCGAAAAGAAGATGTTCGGCGGCCTCGGCTTCATGCTCAACGGCAACATGCTGATCGGCACCACCGCCAAGGGTGGCCTTCTCGTTCGCGTCGATCCCGAGAGAATCGACGAGATACTGACAAAACCTGGCGCTTATCGGATGCATATGGGTCCCAAGGTCATGACGGGGTTCATCGCCGTGGACGAAACCGGCACTCGCTCCGATGCGGCGCTCAAGGACTGGATCGCCACCGCGCTCGCCTACGTAAGAACTCTCCCGCCGAAATGAAAAGCTCTGCGCAGGACCACCTCATCGATCGCATCCGCCTGCTCCTCGAAGGCGATCCCCGCATCCGGGAAAAGCGGATGTTCGGCGGGCTGTCGTTCCTGCTCAACGGCCACATCCTTATCGCGGCGCGCAAGGACGGAAGCGCGTTGCTCAGCGTCGGCAAGGAGCACAACGACGAGGCCATGTCTCGGCCCGGCACCACGCAGATGATCCATGGCGGCCGCGTGATGCGCGGCTTCATCTTCGTCGATCCGGACGCGATTGAGGACGACGATGACCTCCGGGGCTGGGTGACCACGGCGGAGCGCTGGGTGTCGGTCATGCCCCCCGCCGATGCGCCGAAACCGGCCGCCAAGGCCGAGAAGGCCACTCCGGCAAAGTCCGCAAAGCCCGCCCGCAAGTAACCAAGCCGCCGTTTCTTACCTGCGGGCAGGTTCACCGCCGGTTCAGGTTGTGGTAACCAAAATGTTAACATGACCCGAGCGCGCAAAGGTCCGAGAGGACCGAAGGGGCGCGCCGAACAGTGGAGTAACGGCCATGAAGTACAGCATCGCCTTGCTTGTCGCGCTCTCCGTTCTTGGCGCCCAGACCGCTCAGGCGGGCGGGGTGGAAGACGTGGCCCGCGCCAATTGCACCAAGGCTATCGCATCCAGCGCTGCCCAGGTCTCCCGCGGCGACATCAAGAAATTTCAATTCACCTCCAACGGCAACGGTTTCCTGATGTCGGGATACGACGAGAATCACCACCCGGTCAGCTGCGAAGCAGCCGCCGACGGCCACGTCGTCTGGATCCACGGCGGCTGATCGTCAGATCGCCGAAAACACCAGCGACGCGTTGACGCCGCCAAAGCCGAAGGAATTGCTGAGCACGTGCTTCAGCGCCTTCGGCTTCGCTTTTAGCGGCACCAGATCGAACTGCGCTGCCACCGGCTCCGGATCGATCAGGTTGAGCGTCGGGGGCAGCATCTGCTCCCGTAACGCCAGGATCGAATAGACGGCCTCGATGGCGCCGGCCGCGCCCAGCATGTGTCCGGTCGCCGATTTCGTCGAGCTCACCGCCAGTGACTGCCCCCGATCCCCGAACAGATTGCGGATGCCGTTGATCTCGGCATTGTCGCCGACCTCGGTCGAGGTCGCGTGCGCGTTGATGTAACCGATATCGCCGGTTGAGAGCCCGCTCATGCGGATGGCGTTGCGCATCGCCACCTGAGCCCCAGCGCCATCCGGGGCGCCGGCCGTCAGATGGTAAGCATCCGCCGAGGTGCCATAGCCCGAAAGGACCGCAAGCGGCTTGGCACCCCTGGCCTTCGCGTGGCTCAGTTTCTCGATGACGAGCACCGCCGCGCCCTCGGCGAGCACGAACCCGGCATGGCCCTTGTCGAATGGACGCGAGGCTTCCTGCGGGCGATCGTTGAAGCTGGTGTTCAGCGCCCGGCTCGCGGCGAACCCACCGATCGAGATCGGATCGACCGAGCCTTCGGCGCCGCCGCAGACCATCACCTCGGCCTCGCCGGTCAGGATCAGCCGCATCGCATCGCCGATCGCTTGCGCCGATGCGGCGCACGCCGTGACCGGCGCGCCGATTGGCCCCTTGAGCCCGTAATGGATCGAGATCCAGCCCGCCGCGAGATTGGCAAGAAAGCTCGGGACCGTGAACGGCGACAGCCGGCGCGGACCCTTCGTGCGGATCGTGTCGACCGCTTCGGCCATCACCGGCGATCCGCCGACGCCCGAGCCAATGATGGTGCCGGTCACCGCCTGCTTTTCTGGCGTGTCGGCAACCCAGCCAGACTGCGCGATGGCTTCCGCCGCGGCGCCCAGCCCGTATTGGATGAAAAGGTCCATCTTCTTGACCTCCTTGGCGTCGATGTAGCGGGTCACGTCGAAGCCGTGGGGCGTGTCCTTACCCGGCACGAGGCCCGCAATCTTGCAGGCGAACTCGCTGACGTCGAAGCGGTCATTCATGACGATGCCGCTGCGGCCCGCCATCAGCGCCTGCCAATTGGCCTCGACGCCGACGCCAAGCGGCGAGACGGCTCCCATGCCGGTGACGACGATCGGATCGGGGTTGGTCATGTCGTATCCCTTCAGACTTTGGCGAGTCGCTTCAGCAGGTTGAGACTCAGATCGAATGTTTCGCGCGAGAGTTCGGATTTGATTTCGGCCTGCGCTTGGCGCCAAAGGGGCAGCAACCTCGAGATGAGGGATTTGCCTTCCCCGGTGACGCTGGCGATCCGCGCATTGCCGCTGCTGCGATGGCCGGACGCAACCAGTCCCATCGCCTCGAGCCTGTCGAGATTGCGCGTGAGCGTGGTGCGGTCAAACCCTCTCGCCTCGGCGATCTCGCTGACGGTCGATCCGGGCATGAGACCGATCGCGCCCAGCAGCGAGAACTGCGTCGCAGTCAGTCCGTGCGGACGCAGATACGCATCGTACCGCCGCGTCACCGCCCGCGCCGCCATGCGCGTGTTCATCACCATGCACTGGTCGAAGTCATCGGCCATCGGCGAGAGATACTGTGTATATGCACGGTGTCAAGCAGGCGGGTGAGGGACACGCAGTCAGCGTCCCCCCCGCGACTGCGTCGCAGGAGAGGACGCCGACTGAACGCTTCGTGCATTTGCTCATCGGCTGAGACGCCTGCAATTGCGGGCCTCTCCAGTTATTTTCCAGCAATCTATCCATGGTGCTTGGAGGCGGATGTACATTCCCCCTCACCACATCGCCTACGGGCGCACTCGAGACGAACGGGTGGCGATGGGGACCGGGTGGTGGGGATGTCGATCCTCACCGCAGGGGATAGGCGGAGACCCGCGGATGGAAGTCTGCATCCGGGGCTTTGGCCGTCCG
>Ga0070661_100003344_pt1 | contig 11062 bp, 7 predicted proteins | sample KBSC43metaG_FD_64663 | JGI IMG/M metagenome (GOLD analysis project Ga0070661, IMG submission 64663) | Corn rhizosphere microbial communities from Kellogg Biological Station, Michigan, USA - KBS C4-3 metaG | ecosystem: Host-associated > Plants > Roots > Rhizosphere > Soil ...
TTCTGGCAGCACCAGCCAGATCGGCATCAAGGAAGCCTGGGTCGGCATCGGCGACACCACCAAGTTGATGGCGGGCTACAAGGGCTCGATCTTCAATGCGGACGATGACACCCCGCTGAACTACCTCGGCCTGTTCAACTCGTCGCAGGTCAGCACCGGCGTTGGTTTCTACGACGCCGTCGGCACCGGCGGCATGGTGATCCAGGTCACGTCCGATCTGGGCAATGGCCTGACGATCAAGGGCGGCATTGAGAACCTCGGTACGCCGCACTCGGCGAATCCGTACGTCACCGCAGTTGGCGTGCTCAGCTACGCCGGCGACGGGCTCACGGCCCACGTGTCGGGTGCGATGGATCAGCACCAGGACTGGAACGTCCACGCTGGCTTCACCGGTACCTTCGACAAGGTCAAGGTTGTCGGCGCGATCGCCGCGGACAACGACTACAAGACCAAGGCCGGTATCTGGTGGAACGCCCTGGGCAGCGCGTCGATCGATCTCGACATGTTCACGCTCGCGGGCTCGGTCGAAGCCACTGCGGCCAATGAGTGGGGCGCAGGCGCATCCTTGACCGCGACGGTCAGCGACGGCGTCAAGCTCAACGTCGGCGGCCGCTACTTCACCAACAACACCACGGGCATCTACGTCGCCCAGGTCGAGGCTGGTATTTCCGCTGCGGTCACCGAAGCGATCACGATCTCGGGCTCGATCGGTGCCTATCAGGACAACCAGCCAGCCGGGGCGCGCGTCGTCAACAGCGATTACTACGGCATCGGCTCGGTGGCGTGGAATCCGGGTGGCGGCTTCGCTTCCAGCGCCTCGCTTGAGTACCACTCGAGCGGTGCCTACAAGGCCGTGTTCAAGGCTTCGAAGTCGATCAAGTAAGATCGCTTCAGCGAGAATCTGGAAAGGCCCGGCTCTGCCGGGCCTTTTCTTTTTCGCCGGACCCGTACCGCTTCAGCGCAGCTTCCCGATGAGCAGACGGCGGCTTCACCCGCCGTTCATGTTTCCCGCACGACATTGCTGCTGCCCGAGTATTGCCGATAAACAATGCTCTAGGCGGGTTTGCTCGCGCGACGCGTTCTGCTATGCGCGAGGTCTTGCGGAAATTCAGCGGCAGTTTCGGGGGCGGCATGGCCAATTCACTCCTTCGATGGCTCGTCCCCGGTCTCGTCGTGGTCGGCGGTGGAACGGCAGTGGCGCTTGCGGCGACCGACGGGCCGATGACCGACGATCTCGTCGCGCGCGGGTCCACCGTTCTTGCCCACGATTCGAGCTGGGCCCGTTTTGAGATCAATGGCCGCGACGCAGTTCTGAGCGGAACCGCAGCCAGCCAGGCGCAGATCGACACGGCCGTGGCAGAGTTGTCGGCCGTTCCGGGCATTGCGTCGGTCGCCGTGGCCGCACAGATCACTAAACCCGTCTCCCCTTATCCGTTCTCCGCAACGCTCGCGAACGGCGCTCTTTCCCTCGCGGGAGGCTATCCCAGCGAAGCGGTGCATCAGGCGCTTCTCGCCGACGCGGGCGCGGCCGCGGATTCGATGACGCTTCTCGCCGGGGCCCCGGATTCGGCCGCGTTCAGCGCTGCCGCCGAATTCGGCCTCGAGGCTCTCAAGCAGATGGACCAGGGCTCGATCGCGCTCTCGGATCTGTCGCTCAGCGTGGAAGGGCGCGCGCGCTCAGCCGCGGACTATGATCAGCTTCTCGGGCTGGGTGCCCGATTGCCCAGCGGCGTCACGCTCGCCGAGGCCGCCATCACGCCGCCGGTTGCCGCGCCCTATATCTGGACGGCCATCTATGACGGCACCGGTCTTCGCATCGAGGGCGGTGAGCCCGACGCGGGCTTCAAAGATCGCCTCCGCGCCGCGATTCCCGCGACAATTCCGGTCGACCTCGCTCTGACGCCGGCTTCAGGTGAGCCTGCGGCTTTCGACAATAACGCCCTGGCCCTGCTGCAATCTTTGCTGTCGCTGGACAGCGGAACGGCGTCCATAAAGGGCAGTACCATTGAACTCTCCGGCACCCCGGCGACCGGTGCCGTCGCCGATCAGGTGACCGCTGCGGTCGCGGCGCTCGGTGGCACGACCGTCCTCGACGCGCCCCAGTCGGGCGACTTCGAGCTGATGATCACTAAGGCGGCGTCGGGCATCTCCTTCAGCGGGACTGTTCCGGACAAGGCCACCCGGCAGAAGTTGGCCGCGATCGACGGCGCGGACGTCGCCAAGCTGGAAATCGGGCGTGGTGCGCCCCCGCATTTTGCTGATGCCCTGCAGTTCGGGCGCGATGCCGCCGGATATCTGCAGGCGGGGCAGGTGGACATCCGACGCTCGAAGCTCAGCGTGAGTGGCACGGCCGCAAGCGGCGCGGACTTCAAGTCGCTGACGACCCTGCTGGCCGAAGCGCCTCAGGGATACAGCGTGAGCTCGTCGGAGCTCCATCCTCCTGCCGCAACGCCCTTCACCTGGACGGCGACGAAAGCCGCCGACGGGACCATCTCGATCACCGGCTATGCGCCGGACGAGGCCGCACGCACGGCGATCGATGCTAAATTGTCGAGTTCCAGCAATGACTTGACCGAGATCGCCGACGGCGCTCCCGACGGCTTTGTGCAGTCGGCCGGGCAGGGGCTCGGCGTGCTGGTCTTGCTCGACAGCGGCAAGGTCAGCTTCGACGGGACCCACTGGTCGATCGAAGGAACGGTCGATAGCGTCAAGAAGGCCTTCACGGCCGATGCGGCCTATTCGGTCGCCGGCCTGCGCACCGCCGGTTGGAACTATGTTCTACACAAGCCGGAGCTCCCGACGATTTCGCCCTACATCTGGCGCGCGCAGAAGGTCGCCGCCGGTGTGGTCGAAATCTCGGGGTATTCGCCGGACGACGCATTCCAGCAGGCCGTCAAGGCGCACGCCGAACATGTAACCGATAACACGACACTCGGCGCAGGCGCACCGGCCGGCTTCAACACTGCCGCAATCGCCGCTCTCGATGCGCTCGGCTCACTGAACGAGGGCTCACTGAGCCTGGACGGCTCGACCTGGAGCCTGAGTGGAACAGTTGCCGACTCGGCGACGCGCGACGCTGTCCAAGCCAAGCTGAACGCGGCGACGAACACGGCCGGCTGGTCGATCTCGATCACTGCCAAAGACACCGCGCCCGTGGTCGCCCCGTATCTCTGGTCGGCGACCAAGACTGCCGATGGCGGCATCGCCTTTTCGGGCTATGTACCGAGCGATACTGTAAAAACCGACGCCACACGACGCGCTGCGAAAGTGAGCGGTGACACCACCGCGATCGCCTCGGGCGAGCCGGCGGGCTTTGCCGAAAATGTCACTGCGGGTCTCGATGCTCTTGGCCACCTGACCAGCGGTCGGGCGATGTTCGATGGCAACAGATGGTCGCTGACTGGCAATGTTGCGACCCAGGCCGATGGCGAAGCCGCAGTGGCCGCCATCTCCGGGGCGAGCCCGGCCGGCGGTACCTGGAACGTCACTCTAACCGGATACACGCCGCCCGCTTCGTCATCGAGCATGGCCTCCTCGTCCGTAGCACCTGTCGTGAGCAGCTCATCGAGCGAAGCACCCCCGGCTTCCGACATCACGAGCATCGCGCCGCTCGAGCCGCCCTCGTCGTCGTCGTCGTCTTCGGCGGAGGCCAGCACGGCCTCCTCATCGACCGACCCCATTGCGGCATCCTCCTCGGAAGCATCCGCCTCATCGTCGGAAGTCGCGGCCCCATCGTCCGCTCCGCCAGCCTCCAGCGCCTCCTCTTCTTCCGTTCCCAGCTCCGCGGAGCAGGCAATGTCGAGCTCGTCCGAAGCCGCGCCGTCCTCGAGTTCGATCGCGCCGCCCTCGGAAGAGCCGTCGCAACCCGAGGCTGCGCTTCCCCCGATTCCCGACACGCTGGCGTTCGAGGCCGCTCTCGAGCCGGGCGGCTCGGTGGCTCTTAAAGGCAGCGCTCCCGCGGCCGCCGACATCAAGGCGATCGGCAAGGCAACGGGTGTTTCGACCAAGAACCTGAAGGCCGCTGCGGGATTGCCAGCGGGTTTCACCGCAAGCGCCACGGGAGGTGTGGCTGTCCTGTCCAAGCTGGGTCAGGGACGGCTGGGCTTTGACGGGACACGCTGGTGGCTGCGGGCGACGGCCTACACCGCCGCGGCGCGCGACAGCGCGATCACGGCGATTGCGGCCATTCCGGGCAGCGTCGACTGGTCGGTGGGGATTTCAGTCCTCGCGCCGATGGACGCCTGCCGGACCAGGATCGCCGCCATCGCCAAAGCCAACTCGATCCAGTTCACGGGCCGGGCCACGCTGACCAAGTCTTCGATTGCCGTGATCGACGATCTGGCCGCGGCGCTCCAGGCGTGCGCCTCGAGCGCCGTGCACGTGCAGGCGCACACCGATTCCGACGGCGGCGCACAAGCCAATCTCGGCGTCTCGGTGGCCCGCGCCGAGGCGGTCATCGCCGAGCTGGTCAAGCAGGGTGTCGACGAAGGCCGGCTCTACGCCGAAGGCTTCGGCGAGTCCGATCCGGTAGCGACCAATGACACCAAGGCCGGCAAGGCAGCGAACCGCCGGGTGACCTTCGAGCTCGACCCTCCATGATGCTCGACGCGGTCGTAATCGGCCTCAACTATCTGCTGGGATTCTACTGGCCCTATCTGCTGGGGGCGATGGCGGTTGGCCTCGTCGCCGGCTGGTTCAGCTATTCAAGGCGCGAGAGCTGAGCTGCCGGTGGGCAATCTGTTCCATATTGGCGAAGTCGCCGCCCTGATGTTTCTGGCCTACATGCTGGGCTGGACGGCGGGATATTTTGCCCGCCGGCTGACGGCTCGCGCGCGGCCGGTCGATACGGTCTTGGCGGCGGCCCGGCTCGCTGCTGCACGGCGCGACGCGGAGCCAACGGTCGCGCCAAGCGCTGGAACAACGAGCGCTGCCACCACAGTCGCGCCTAAAGTTGAACCGGCCGTGGTTGCACCTGTCGTTGCGTCCATTGCACCGCCGCCCGTTGCTCCATCGCCAGCTGCAGAGGCCCAGGCGATCGTTGAAGGCCTTCGCGCTGCGCCGCCGCCAGCGCAGGCCGCCAACCCCGTTCCGTCGCGACCGCGGCCAGAGCCTCTCGCGCCACCCATGCCGGACACTGCAACGCCGGCGGACGAGTCCGATGAATTCGTGCTTCTGCGGCCCTCGGCGCCCGGTCCGGTGGCATTCACGTCGGCCGTGCCTATGGAGGCGGGACCCGCGACGCTGGCGGGCGTCGCTTGGTCCGGCGACATCAACGGCCATCCGGCGCCGACGCATGTATCCCTGCTGGCTGGACGTCCAGCTGAGCCCAAGCGCGCCGTCGCGAGAGCTCCGATCGTCGCGCCATCCGTTCCACCGCGCGCCCCGGCGCCGCCACCGAGTCCGCCACCTGCACCATTTGTCGCCGAGCCGGCGGTCGTCGTTCCCGTGGCCCCGGAACCGCTCCCGCAAGCGGCGGTGGATCGCGCGCCGGTCGTCGCGTCCGCCCCCGCAGGGGAGCCAAAGCCGTCCGAGCCTACTTCCCCCCCGATCGTCAGTCGTGCCCTCGAGCCAGTTCCACCGCCCGCGGCAGCGGTGATGGAAGAGCCCGAGCCCGAACTGCCGCCTGTGGTTTTTGCCGGCCGCCAGCCTGCTCGTGCCGTCGTCGACCCCGATGCGTTGTTCTCCCAAATGACCAGCGATGACGCATCGGCCTCCCTTCCGCCGCCGGAGGAGACGCCGGAGGCCGAAGAGGAGGTCGCGCCGCCGCTCGCCGAAATCATCGCGCGCCAGGCCGCACAGCTTGCCGCCATGGCAGCCGAAGCCGAGGCGGCGCGGCAACCGCCGATGCCCGATCCTCCTGCCGATTCCGCCAGCGAAGACGATGCCATGCGCGCGATCGAAGGCGGCTGGAGTCGCCGCAGGGTGCGCGCCATGACCGACCGCCCGGAACTGATCGATGTCAGCAACGCGGTGGCTGCGGCTCAAAGCGCCGTGCAGAAGGTCCTCGCGCAGACCGAGATTGACGCGACGCCGCGCGAGCATCAGGACCACGCAGCGGGCAAGCCCAAGGGCCTGCCGCGTCCGCACGACGGCCGTCGCGACAATCTGCGCGAGATCCTCGGGCTCAGCCCGCTCGACGAGTCGACGCTCAACAATCTGGGCATCTATCATTTCGAGCAGGTAGCCGCCTGGACCGGGCTCGAAGTGCGCTGGCTGGAAGACCATGTCTTTGTCGAAGGGCGCATCGGACGGGAGACGTGGCAGGCGCAGGCGCGCGAGCTCTCTCGCCGCCGGCCCACGCCGACCCGCCTGCGCGGCTAGGCTTGCGCGGCAGCCTTCTGCGTCAGCGCGGCTTTGATGAAATCGGTGATGGGCTGCACGTCCTCGACATTGTCGAGCAGAGCCGGCGAGCCCTGATGCTCGATTATGTAGCCCTCGGAATCGCGCCGCCGCTTCATCATCTCTTCGAAGGTCTCGCGCCGCAGCTGCTGGGTGAGCTGGGTGCGCATCATCAGCAGCGGTGCGGATCGCAGCGCGTCGAACAGCGGCCATTGCGCCACCAGCACATCGTTGAGGTCGAACGGTTCGAGCAGCGCGATGAGCTTCGGGTCGAACAGCGGCTGGAGCCGGCCGCGCTTGTCGAGGAAGTGCGTGCGGAAAGCGAGGTCTTCGACCAGTGTGTCGGGCGCCTCCGGATAGTCCGCGGTCACCATGCGCCGGAGCATTGGACGCAGATTCGGGCCGCCGCGCAGCCCGACGAGGTCACCCAGCGTTACCCTGAGCCGCACCAGGTTGCGCGAGTCCGACACTGGACCGGAATCGATCAGCACCGTGCCGGCGATGAGCGACGGCCGTTCCGCCGCCAGTGCCATCAGTACCTGTCCGCCATAGCCCTGGCCGATAAAGGCCGCGCGTTCGATCGCCAGCGCGCGGGTGATCTCGATGAGATCGGCCGCATCGTTGAGCGAGGAATAGCCATCCGCCTTCGGCCGGTCCGATGAGCGTCCGCGCCCCTTGAGATCGACAAGCACGATCGGTGTTCCATCGCGCAGGAGCGCCGTTGCCTCGCGGGCGAAATCTGCGTAGTCGGCCATGTTGCGGTTGTAGCCGGGCACGCAGATCACCGGCGTGCGTCCAGGCCGCAATGCCCCTGCAACATGCACCGCCATCTGCTGGCTGCCGCGGCCTACAGTGACCAACTGCACGGGCAGCTGCGTGAACGCCTTGTGGTCGGTAGGGAGCGGGCGAGGGGCGGCCATGGCCCCTCTTAGCGTGCCTCAGTCCGCGATGGAATGGAGCGCGGCCACGGGGTCGATCGCGTCGAACCCAAGCCGTGCCCGATAGACCAGGTAATTGCCGAGTACGCGCTGCACATAGCGCCGCGTCTCCTGGAACGGGATAAGCTCGACCCAGAGCACCGGATCGACATTGGCTTGCCGCGGATCGCCATAGAGCGAGATCCATTTGTTGGCGTTGCCCGCGCCGGCATTGTACGCCGCAGCGGCCAGCAGCAGCGATCCGCCATAGCTCTGCAGCTGCGAGGCGAGATAGCTCGAGCCGAGCAGCGCATTGTATTCGGGATCGGACGTCAGCTTCTTGGGTGAATAGGCGACGCCGATCTTCCTGGCCGTCTCTTTGGCCGTCGCCGGCATCAGCTGCATCAGGCCCTTGGCGCCCGAGGACGAGACGGCATCGACCTGGAACCGGCTCTCGGTGCGAGTGATGGCGTAGATTGCGGCCATATCGACGTCGGCCAGCTTAGCGGTAGGCAAGCCGTCCTTGGGGAAGCTGAACACGTCGAGCGGCACGCCACGTTTGTCGGCGATGTCGGCAATCGAGATCGCGAGGTGATGCGCATCGATCTTCTGAGCCAGCCGCGCGGCAAGCACAAGCTCGCCGCCCGATTTCAGGGTAGGCGCAAGATTGCGCAGCAACACGCCGGCCATGTCGTTGTGGTTGTCTGCCATCAGCAGGGCGATAGCCTTGACCAGCTCACGGCTCTGGAACGCCGATTCACTGCTATTGGCGTCGGGCAGGCTCCTGAGCTCGACCGTCTTTATCCCGACCGCTGCGCGCGAAAGAAGGCCGTAATAGATCGTGCCGTAGCCCGCGGCGATGTCGTAGGCGGCCTTCGCACCCGCGGTGTCGCCCGCCACCGCCCGCGCGCGCCCGAGCCAGTAATTGGCCTGCGTCACCGAGTCCGGCAGCGTCGAGAGTTTCGCCATGGCCTCGAATTGTTTGACCGCGGTCTTGGGGTCTTTCAGGAAACTGAGCGCGATCCAGCCGGCATGGAATCGGGCTTCGACGAGACGGCCCTCCGGACCGGAAACATAGCTGGAGGCAACCTTGAAGGCGCGCTGCGCGTCACCTGCGGCGAGCAGGTCGTGGATCACATTGCGCCGCTCGTACCACCAGTCCTCGGCGTCGGGATCGTTCGCCTGGCCCTTGTTGAGGTAGGCGATGGCGTCGTCCCACAACCCGGCCTGGTGCGCCCGTTCCGCGCGCGAGAAATAGTAGATGGGGTTGGTCTTCATCGACGCATCGACCTTGTCGAGCAGCGTCTTCGCGTCGGCCGTGTTGCGCGTGACAGCGACCCGGGCCACCGCCAGCGATTTCTGTGCCGGCGTCATGAACTTGAACAGGCGTTCGACGGCACTGGCCTGGTCGGCCATCATCAGATGCTCGGCCCGCCGCCAATGGTCCTTGTTGGTCAAAAGATCGCCCAGCGCGGCGAGCACTTTCGTCTCGCTGCCGGCGTCGATATCGCCCATCCAGATCGCACGGGCGATCGCGGCCGCCTGGTCCTTCTGGCCGGAGGCGAGGTACGCCTGGGCCAGCGCGATTTGCGCTGCAAGCGTATTGGGCGTCGATCCACCGATGGTCTTGATCAGCAGGTCGCCCGGCGCGTCGGCCTTGATCAGCGCCTGCTCGATGCGAGTCTTGAACACGCCGCTCGAGACAAAATCGGGAGCCTCGGCCACGAACCGCTTCACGGCATCGTAAGGAACAGCGCCATTGCCGTAATAGATCGCGGCCCATTCCGCCGTGCGGCGCTCGAGCTCGCTGCCCAGGGACTGTGCCGCGTCGAATGCGTCGGCACTCTTGCCCGCGGCGACGAGATCGAGAATGGCACGAAAGGGCGCTGAGCCGCCGTCAACGGCAGCGGGGGCAGACGCCGGGCTGATCGAGCCGGTGATGATCGTGTCGATCGAGGCCGCGGGGACCGGCGCGGCGACGACGGGAGCCGGGGCGGGGGACGGCGTGGGTGTCGGCGCGACCACAGCCGCCGACGCCGGCATCAGCGCCGGGCGAAGCAGGAACGCGATCGCGATCAACAGAGCGGCGGCAAGCCCGCCGATCGAGACCGCTCGCTGGGTCCCGTGCGCGATAGACATGGCGTGGTCCCGTTGGTCCTCGGTACAAATCCAACAAGGCGCCCCCAACCTTGCCGCCACGGATTGTCCGCCCTGAGGGTGAACAAAGCCTTGCGGCGCGGTCCTTGTGGTTGCCCATCCGCGCTTCTGCTTGTCGCGCCGGGCAGGGGACTCTATGGTGCGCGACTATGGCCAAAGGGCGGAAAAGCCGGGGCCGCAAAATGTCGGCCCCCAGCGGCCAATGAAGGAATCCCAGAAATGTTCAGAGGCTCGATCACGGCGCTCATCACTCCGTTTGCGAACGGGGCCGTGGACGAGAAAGCCTTTTCCAAGCTGGTCGACTGGCAGATCAAAGAGGGGACGCACGGCCTCGTTCCGGTGGGCACCACCGGCGAGAGCCCGACGGTGACCCATGAGGAGCACCGCCGCATCATCGAGCTTTGCGTTGAGGTGGCCGACCGCCGCGTGCCGGTGATCGCCGGCGCCGGCTCGAACTCGACGGATGAGGCCATTTCGCTCGCGCGGTTTGCGGAGGACATCGGCGCCGATGGCATTCTGACGGTCGTGCCGTACTACAACAAGCCGACGCAGGAGGGCCTGTTCGGCCATTTCTCGGCCGTCGCCAAGGCGACGTCGCTGCCCGTCCTGCTCTACTCCGTGCCGGGCCGTACCGTGGTCGATCTCACCGTCGAAACCATTGTCCGGCTGCGCGACGCCCACTCCAACATCGTCGGCGTCAAGGACGCGACGGCCAGCATGGAGCGCGCCTCCATGCAGCGCGCCAAGCTTGGTCCCGACTTTGTGCTGCTCTCGGGCGAAGACATGACGGCGCTCGGCTTCAACGCGCATGGCGGAACCGGATGCATCTCGGTGACCTCAAACGTTGCGCCCAAGCTTTGCGCACAGCTGCAGAATGCATGCCAGCAAGGCAATTATTCCGCCGCGCTCATGCTTCAGGACAAGCTGGTGCACCTGCACAAGAACCTCTTCCTTGAGAACAACCCGGGCGGCATCAAATATGCCGCGAGCCGGCTGGGGCTCTGCACCAACGAGCTTCGCCTGCCGCTGGCGCCGATCAGCGAGGCCAACGAAAAGGCCATCGACTTCGCGCTGACCCATGCGGGGTTGTTGAACTAGCCGCATATGGCCAAAGCTCCGAACAAGCCCGCCATGATCGTAACGGGTCCGGTGGCCGAGAACCGCCGCGCGCGGTACGATTATGAGATTCTCGACACCCTCGAGGCGGGCATCATGCTGACCGGCACCGAGGTCAAGTCGCTGCGCACGGGGCATGCGCAGATCGCGGAGGCCTATGCCTCTCCCGAGCGTGGTGAGCTCTGGCTGATTAACGCCACCATACCCGAATACCTCCAGGCCAACCGGTTCAACCACGAAGAGAAGCGGCCGCGAAAGCTGCTGGTCTCCAAGAAGGAACTGATCCGCCTCAGCGAGGGCGTCGAGCGTGCCGGCAACACAATCGTGCCGCTAAAACTCTATTTCAATGAGCACGGCAAGGCGAAGCTGCTGATCGGCCTCGCCAAGGGCAAGAAGAGCTTCGATAAGCGCGAAACCGAAAAGAACCGCGACTGGAAGCGCGAGCAGGGCCGCATCATGAAGGAAGGCGGTCGGGGGTAGCTAGTCGGGCGCTATCACTCGACGCAGAAGCTCCAAGCGACCAATGATGTCCG
>Ga0070661_100003345_pt1 | contig 11061 bp, 9 predicted proteins | sample KBSC43metaG_FD_64663 | JGI IMG/M metagenome (GOLD analysis project Ga0070661, IMG submission 64663) | Corn rhizosphere microbial communities from Kellogg Biological Station, Michigan, USA - KBS C4-3 metaG | ecosystem: Host-associated > Plants > Roots > Rhizosphere > Soil ...
GCGCACGCGGCCCGGGTGCATCGGCTCGTCTACCGACTCTGTGGAGACGCGGAGCTCGCGCAGGACTTCACGCAGGACACGTTCGTACGTGCGTTCGACCAGCTGAGCCGGTTCCGTGGCGAGGCGGCCTTCGGCACCTGGATTCACCGCATCGCGGTCACGGTCACCCTGAACGGGATGCGAAAGGTCAAACGGATCCGCGAACGGGAAACCACGCTCGATGATGGCCCGGGCTTCGGCGCGGTGTCGCCGCGGGCGGATCCCGATCTGAGAAGCCGGATCACCGCGGCGATCGACGCACTACCCGAAGGTTCGCGAATGACGCTGATCATGCACGACATCGAAGGCTATACCCACGCCGAGATCGCCGAGGCGCTCGGGGTCGCGGAAGGGACGAGCAAGTCGCGGTTGTTCGAGGCGCGTGGCAGGCTACGCCAGGCGCTCGCAGCCTTCGTGAAGGAGTGAGAGCTATGAAGGAAGACGAGCTGAACGAGCGGACGCGTGAGGCGCTGCGTGGCTACCGCGTGCCGCCTGCACCTCCGCTGGATGCAATGTGGGAGCGGATCGAGGAGCGACACTTCGGTGCACCGGTCGTGGCACTCGCGGATCACGGGCGTTCTCGCCCGCAGCGGCGCCGGGCCTTCGGCTCGCCATCGTGGAGCGTGTTGGTTGCCGGCATCGCAGCGGCGTTGATCCTTGGTATCGCGGTCGGTCGAATGTCGCATGGCATCGCGCCGGTGATCGCCGACAACGGTCGTGAGGGCCAGTACGACTACTGGACGGCGAACGCGGCACCGTATCGTGAGGCGACGACGGAGTACCTCGGACAGACGGTCGCGCTGCTGACGGCGCTTCCGGCGGCTACTCGCGATGGGCAACCCGATGCGCGTTTCGTCACGCAGGCAAGCGATCTCCTCACCACCACGCGTCTCCTGCTCGACTCTCCGGCGGCGGAATCGGATCCACGCCTCAAGAGCCTGCTGGAGGATTTGGAGCTCGTGCTCGCGCAGCTCTCCCGGCTGCCGTCGGAGCACGGCGGACCGGAACTGAACCTCATTACGCAAGCGCTCGAGCAGCGCGACGTCGTGCCGCGGGTGCGTGCGGCGGCGGCGAGCATCTCGAGCGATGACTGAGAACGACTCACCAGACGACAGGACCTGGATCGATGACCTCCGCCCTTCGCCTAACGACGCTGTTGATGGCTATACCGGCGGCTGGCGCGTTCGCCCTGCAGGTGGCGCCCCCGGTACCGCCGAAGCGTGCCCCGCAGCCCCGCGCCGAGGCGCCCCGTGGCGAGAAGCCGCCTCGCCCGGATGGCTGGCGCGACTTCGACAAGTCGCGCGATTTCGACTTCTCGAAGCGGGATTTCCTGTACGAGGACCGACATTTCGAGATCCCGGACTGGAAGTTCGAGATGCCCGATTTCCACTACGAGATGCCGGACTTTCACTACGACATGCCCCTCGGGCATTTCGAGATGCCTGACGTGCACGTCGACGTGCCGAAGATGGACCTCTGGATGCCTGACATCGACATGAAGCTCGACGGGTTCCAGAGGTTCGAGAAGCTCGACAAGCTGGATAAGCTCGACAGACTCGATAAGCTCGACAGACTCGATAAGCTCGACAGACTCGATAAGTGGGACACGAAGTTCGAGTACAAGTCGGGCTGGCCGGACGGGCGAGAGTCGTTCATGACTCGCCCGCGTGCGCCGTGGCTGCAGGGCGATGTCGCCGATTCCGTCTACAAGAACGCGTACGAGCTCCTCAATCGTGGTGAATGGCGTCGCTCCGCGACGGCATTCGCGAGCATCCCGCAAAAGTATCCGAACTCGGGCTACGCGGCCGACGCGATGTATTGGCAGGCGTTCTCGCTCTACCGCATCGGGAACACCGACGACCTCCAGATCGCGCTCAAGTCGCTGCAAACGATGCGGACAAAGTACCCTCAGGCAAAGTCTCAGTCCGACGCCGCGGCGCTCGCGGCGCGGATTCAGGGGGCGCTCGCAGCCCGCGGCGACCGGAAGGCCGAGCTGGATCTGAAGAAGACGATGAACGATCAGCCGGTGCAGTGCGACCGGGAGGACCAGGCGGTACGCGCCGAAGCGATCAAGTCGCTGGCGAATACCGACCCGTCGTCGCTCGCGCCGATCGCCAAGCGCGTGTTGGCCAAGAAAGATGCCTGCTCGGCTCCGCTGCGTCGGACGGTCGTCTACTTGTTAGGCCAGTCGGGCGACAACGACACGCCGGCCATCCTGCGGGACGTCGCCCTCAACGATTCCGAGCCCGAGGTGCGCAGCACGGCGATTCAGTACCTCGCGCGGTCGCCGAGCGACATCGCGGTCAACACGCTCGACGAAGTGTTGCGAACGTCGACGGACCCGAACGTCCAACGGACCGCCGCGCGAGCACTCGCGTCCAACCCGAGCCCGCGTGCCCGTCAGTCGGTGCGCGCCCTCATCGAGCGTACGGACGCGCCGGAGCGCCTGCGGATCGAGGCCGTCGGCGGGTTCGAGGACTCGCAGCGCACCACCGACGAGGACGCGGCGTACCTCCGCTCGGTGTATACGAAGATCGACAACCCGCGCGTCAAGGCACGGATCGCACGCGTGATCGGCAACCTCGGCGGCGACGTGAACGACCAGTGGCTCCTGGGTCTCATGCGGAACAACGACGAGCCACTCGAGGTTCGCACCGCGGCACTGTCGCGGGTCGCCTCGCGCAAGATGCCGATCGCCGACGCCGTGAAGCTGTACGGGACCGTCGCGGACCGCGAGATGCGGCAGCAGCTCATCAACATCTATGGACAGCGCACCGAGCCAGAAGCGACTGACAAGCTGCTCGACATCGTGAAGAATGACACCGACTACAACCTTCGCCGCCAGGCGATCGGCGCGCTGCAGCGCAAGAACGACCCGCGCGCGACGAAGCTCTTGCTGGAGCTCATCGACAAATGACCGCTCATACGTGGCTCGTTAGGCACGGCGTTCGCGCCGGCGTCGCCGCCGCGATCCTGATGCCGCAGACCGTGCTGGCGCAGGGTCTCTCCCAGCGCATTGCCTCGGCGCCCGATGGCGCCGTGCAGTTCGCCTACGCCGCTCGCCCGGGCGTCTGCGGCAACGGACGCACGTACTACTCGATCAACGGGTCGATGTGGTTCGGCTCGATGAACGACAACACGCTGCGCTCGGATCCCTGCCAACCCGGCCCCGTGCGCGTGGTCCTGGGCAGGGCGGGCAAGGAGATCGTTGACGTGAACGTGTACGTCGGCCCCGCTCCCGCGCAGCAGAGCTCCGGCGTCACCGACTTGGGGACTGTCCCGGCGAAGGACGCGGCCGACTACCTCCTCTCGCTCGCCGCGAAAGTCGACGGCCGTCCGGGGCGCGACGCAATCACGCCGGCGCTTCTCGCCGACAGCGCCACCGTATCACCCCAGCTGCTCGCCATTGCCCGCGACCAGACGCGGGCCCGCGAAACGCGCAGCTCGGCGATCAACTGGCTGAACCGTGCACCGGACGAGCGCGGCGGCGTGTCGCCAAGTCAGTTGGCCAAGGCGTTAGGCGACATGGCACGCGACGAGAACGACAACCAACAGGTCCGCCAGAGCGCGTTGCGTGTGCTCGCGCGTCAGGAAAACGCTGAAGGGATTCCTGCGCTGATCGACATCTCGCGGAGCACGCAGGACGTCTGGCTCGGGAAGCAGGCCCTGAGCGTGCTCGCCCAGTCGGGCGACCCGCGCGCACGCACGTACCTGCGCACGGCCGTCCAGCGCCCCGACCTCAACGATGAAATGCGCGTCGCGGCCATTCGTGGGATCGGACGCGACTACGCCACGAGCCAGGACGCGGAGTTCCTGCGCGGACTCTACGCGAAGTTACCGAGCGAGAGGGCGAAGGAAGCGGTGCTCGAGTCGATGGGCGAGATGGGCGGCACGGCGAACGCGAAATGGCTCATTACAATTGCCGGCAACAACGACGAGTCGCTTCGCCTTCGTCGTCGCGCGGTCCAGTTGAGCGACCGTGCCGGGACGTCGGTGGCCGACCTGTCGAAGTTGTATGACCAGACGGCTGATCCGCAGATGCAGGACGCGATCATCTCGACGCTGGCGAACAACGGGACGAAAGCGGCAACCGACAAGCTGCTCGCCATCGCGAAGGCCGACCAGAACTATCAGAACCGCCGCCGAGCCGTGAACGCGTTAGGCCGGTCGGACGACCCGCGCGTGAAGGACGCGTTGAAGGATATCGTCGAAAAATAGTGCGCCCGGCGCCCGTCCCCGGCTTCATCGGTGTGCCGCTTGCAACGTGCGCGAACCGCTTGAAGGTTCAAGCATTCAGGCACAACCGAGAGCCTACCATGCGCATCGTTTCGTTCCTTGGAGTGCTCGTTGTCGCAGCCGGATGCAGGAGCGCACAGAAGACCAAATCGGGCGGCCCGTCGCCGGCGCAGGTTCCCGCTCCCGGTCCGACGCAGTTGCCCGCCACGGCTTCCGCGGCGACGAGGGACTCCGTGACGCTCGAACGCGAGCGCTACGTGGCCGAGGTGAGACAGGAGATTGCTGGGAAGGAGAATCTTCCGGCGTCTCAGGTATTCAAGAACATCAAGATGCTGACCGACGTCCCGGCCTCCCGCCTCCTCGGCATCATGAACATCGGCTACGGCAAGTCACTCGGAGTGAGCTGCACGCACTGTCACACGCCGGGCGAATGGGACAGGGAGGACAAGACGCAAAAGCAGACGGCGCGCGACATGAGCAAGATGGTTGCGACGATCAACAACGAGCTGCTCAAGAATATCCCGAACCTCAAGGGGCCGAACGCGATCGTGAACTGCACGACGTGTCATCGCGGGCAGGTCAAGCCGGCACTGAACCTTCCATAGGGAATCGGAAACCCTCGGGACGTCTCTCGTTTCGCTCTGAGAGTGACATTCCCGAGGGTTCTCCTAGTCCCGATTCCCTATTCCCTAGTGGGTCTGGATTTCCACGCCCACAGCCACCGAGCCATCAGGCTTTTTCTCGACATGCGGATGCAGCAGCCACTTGTCGATTCTGTTGCCCGGGTGTGAGTGGCTGTAGCGCACGACCTTCAGTCCCGAGAACGTCCCGATCGCCGCGCCCATCACGACGTCGCTCGCCCAATGCTTGTTGTTGTACATGCGTGAGGCGGCGATCATCGTCGCGCCGCCGTACATCACCGGCGCGATGACCCACGTCGCATTCGGCCACCACTTCGACGTTTCGCTCGTCACTGCCGCGGCGGCCGCGAACCCCATCGCCGAGTGACCCGACGGAAATGATCGATACTCGTCGGTACTCTTGAACCCGCGCGCGAGCACAAAGCTGCGCGGGTTGTTGATGTCCACCTCCGGTCGGCTACGGCCCACCAGCCCCTTGAGCACGTAGACGGTGCCCGAGGCAAGAAATAGCGCCTCCGTGCCGTGGAGGCCGAGGTCGGCCATGCGATCGATTCGCCCGACACGACCCACGAGATACATGCCGAGACCGATGTAGATCGACCCTGGCGTGCCCGTGAAGCGGAAGTCGGTTGCGGCGTTCTGCAGGAACTGATTTTCCTGGTTGTGCGGCGTCTGCAGCTTCCGCGCGAAATATCGGTCGGCCGGATACAGCGCGACCGTCCCAGCGGCGAACCCCAGCGCGATCCACGCGTCTCGTTTCGTGAACAGGGGCTCGGTGGAGATATGAGTCGTATCAGTGGGCTGCGCTTGCGCCACGGGGGCGATCGTCGCCACCGCCAGCCCCAATCCGGTTGTCAAAGTGAGCAGCTTGTTCACGTATCCTCCGAGTCGGGCCATCTGACTACCTCGTCTGGTTCATCGCGAGCTCGGTTCGGCGTACTCCTCGGAGCGTCCTCGCTCGCTGTACCAGCCGTGTAAAGGCAACCCGTGCGCCGCGGCGTCGGCTCGAATCGGTCTCTCGGGAACTCTAAACAGAACATGAATAGCGAGCTCGACATCGGATCGGCGGCAATCCATGGAGAGACTATTGACGGATGTATGGTAAGCACCCAACTATACCTTCCGACGGTATATCGCACTGCGGTATAAATTGCCCGGTCCTCCATGTCGGAACACAGAAAACCAGAAGCCGAAGCGCCGCTGAGCGCGCAGGTCTTCCAGATCCTGCTCTCGCTGCTCGACGGCGACATGCACGGGTACGCCCTCATCCAGGACATACGGCGACGAACCGATGACGAGGTCGTACTTACGGCAAGCACACTCTACGCTGCCGTCAAGCGGATGCTCGGCGTCGGATGGATCGAAGAGGTCCAACCCGAGGAGCCTCCCGCCGGTCACGACGAGCGCCGTCGCTACTACCGGATGACCGCAGCCGGCAGGGCCGCCGCGCGCGCGGAGGCGCAGCGACTCCAGCGGCTGACCGACATGGCCCGCGAGAAGCGGCTCCTGGGTCCGCTCGGGCGCTCGCCGCAACCGAAGGGCTCGCGATGACGCTCGCCGGACCAGCAACACCTCGGGCTTCGCTCACGTCGCGCGCGTTCCGCGCGGCGCTGCGGCTCCTTCCATCCACGTTCGCGCCCGGCGATGCCCGCGAGCTCGCGCACATCTACGAGGCACTGGACGCCGAGACGCGGCGGACGCGCGGATGGCCTGGCGCGGCGCTGACGTTCGCGCGAGAGCTGCCGGACCTCGCCCACCTCGTCGTGCGAGAACATGCCGCGGCCTGGCGCGCGGAGCGAATGCGTCGTCGACAGTTGCGCCGGATCGCGTCCTATCAGCGTCCGTACTCCGAGGACACATCGATGATCGAATCACTGCTCCAGGATGTCCGCTACGCCGCGCGGGCGCTTCGCAAGAACGCGTCGTTCGCGGCCATCGCGGTGGCGACATTGGCGTTAGGCATCGGGGCCAACACCGCGATCTTCTCCGTGGTGAATGGCGTGCTGCTCCGGCCGCTCGCGGTGCGTGACCCGGATCGCGTGGTCACCGTGATGAGTTATTCCGCGACAGTGCCTCCGTCGGTCTACGGCTCGTCGCCGGCGAACTTCATGGATCTGCGCAGCGACACGCGCGCGGCGAGCCAGTTCGCGGCGTTCTCGACGTCGCCGGCGACCGTCGTCGGCCCCGGTGAACCCGAATCGTTCCAGGCGGTCACCACGGTGGGCGACATCTTCGGGGTCTTGGGCGTGCGACCGCTGTTCGGCCGTACGCTGACACCTAACGATGACTCACCATCGGCGGCGGCGGCGGTCGTGCTGTCCCACGAGACGTGGCAGCGCCTCTACGGCGAGGATCGTTCGGTCATCGGCAGGACCGTCACCATCAACCGTAAGCCGTGCGTCATCGTGGGCGTCATGCCGCCCGGCTTCCGGTTCGATGCCGCGCCGGCCGACCTCTGGATGCCCGAACAGTGGTCACCGGAGTTTACCGCCAACCGGGATCAGTACTATCTGCAGATCGTCGCGCGGCTCCGTCCCGGTGTGACGGTCGAGCGATTCTCGGCCGAGCTCGAGACAGTGGCGACGCGGCTCCGGACCGATCACGCCGACTTCAACACCGACCTGCATCTGAGCGCCACGTCGCTGCAGGAGACGATCGTGTCTGCCGTCCGTCCCCGGCTGCTCATGCTGATGGGTGCCGTCGGGTTCCTGCTCCTCATCACGTGCGTCAACCTCGCGAACCTGACGCTCGCACGCGCGTCATCGCGGCACGGTGAGTTCGCCGTGCGGCGGGCGCTCGGTGCCGCGCGCAGTCGAGTCGTCAGGCAGCTGCTCACTGAAAGCGTGCTGCTCGCGACTGCCGGTGGGATCGCGGGGCTCGCGGTCGGCGCCGTGCTCCTTCGCGCCATCATCGCGGCGGAGCGCACGTCGCTCCCCCGTGTCGACGAGATCTCGCTCGACCCCATGGCCCTCGGCTTCACCATCACGGTATCGTTGCTCGCAGGTATGGCGGTCGGACTCCTTCCGGCGATGCGGGCGTCGACCGCGCGATCCATGGAGGTCATCCGCCAGGGTACGCGAGGGAGTGGTGCGCATCAGGGTGCGCGGAGCGCACTCGTGGTGGTCGAGCTGGCGGTCGCCCTCATGCTGCTGAGCGGAGCGGGGCTGCTGCTCAGGAGCTTCGGCCGCCTGCTTGCGGTGAACACCGGCTTTGCCACCGAACGGCTGCTCACGATGCAGATGAGCGTGGGCGGGAAGTCGACGCAGGCGGTGGAACAGAGTCTCGAGCGGATTCGCGCGATACCCGGCGTGCAGGCGGCGGCCGTGACGAGCCAGCTCCCGGTGACAGGTCGTGGCGGCGGAGCGTGGCTCAACATCGTCGACCGACCGACGCCGCCTAACGAGACGCCACCGGCGGAAGCGTATCGCGTCGTATCTCCGAACTATTTTGCGACGGTCGGCATCCAGCTCGTGCGCGGCCGCTTCCCGACGCCTGACGATCGCGTGGACCACGGACCGGCGGTCGTCGTGAACCAGGCGTTGGCAAAGAAGTACTGGCCTGGCGAGGATCCGATCGGGAAGCAGATCATGCTCGGCGCGCCGGGGAACTACCTGAACCCCGCGTCGCCGATCGTGGGTGTGGTCGGCGACACGCCTGACGGCGGCTTGGACAACCCGCCGATTCCCACCGTGTTCATGCCGATGCGCGTCGCGCCATGGTGGCCAGTCTTCACCTATGTCATCCGAACGTCGGGGCCACCGGAGGCCGTAACGTCGGCAGTGCGCCGCGAGCTGCGAGCGGCGTTCCCGACCGTGGCGATTCGGAACGTGCGGACCATGGAGTCGGTGCTGCACGATTCCGTGGCGCCTGCTCGGCTGTCCATGCGCCTCGTCGGCGCCTTCGCGATCGTTGCGCTGATTACGGCGGCGCTCGGGGTGTTCGGTGTGTTGTCGTTCGTTGTTGCCCAGCGCACGCGGGAGCTCGGGATTCGCATGGCACTCGGTGCTGCGCCCGGAGACGTGCGACGGATGGTGATCGCGTATGGCGGCAGGCTGGCGACGGCTGGTCTCGTGATCGGCCTGCTGGGGTCGTTCGCGTTGACGCGCCTCATCTCGAAGCTGCTGTTCGGCGTCGCGCCCACTGACCCTCTCACGTTCGCGTCGGTGTCGGCGATCCTGTTAGGCATCGGTGTCCTGGCGAGCTGGATCCCGGCTCGCCGAGCGACGCGCATCGATCCGATTGCAGCGTTGCGCTCGGACTAACGGAACCACGAACGCTGGGAACCAGATGGTGCTTCGCGCCACCACAGAACGCGCTGAGCTCTTTTTGAACCTGCCTTTCCGAATCTGAAGTTGTCCAGCGTACTCAGCGTCCGGCGCGAAGCGCCGTCCGCGGCGTTAGCGTTCGTGGTTGAGCCAAGACGCGGGTTTTGACTCGTGCGTAGGTGATGACACCGCCCATGCAACTCACGCGTCAAGGGGTCGGAGCCTTGATGTGGATTGATCAACGACTCCGACCCCTCGAGCCTCATCCCAGGTTTGGGCGGCGGTTGCAGCTACACCGTTCGTCTTGCCCCGCGTATGAGCCTGAGCAGGAACAACAGCACGACGGCGCCAATGAAGGCAATGAAGATCGTGCCCGGCAGCCCACCCCACGGAGACGCGACGCCCAGTGAGGCGAAGATCCAGCCCCCGACGAACGCGCCGACGATTCCGACAATGATGTCGCCAACGAGACCGTAGCCCGTGCCGCCCATCACGAGCGAGGCGAGCACTCCGGCGACCAGTCCGACGATGATCCAGGTGAGAATTGTCATGGCAACTCCTGAAGCCGATTTCGGTTGGCTGAGACGCCCGCCCGAAAAGCAAGCCGCGTGCCTTGCCGAGGTCCTCAGAAGGAGCCACATCTGGCTGCGGTGTCATTCTGCGGCCTTTATTGACGTGGCGGATGAAGATTCTGTGCTGCCTCAATGCCGACGTGGTGAGCAACGTCGCGCTCAACCTCCTGCTTCCCGCGCTGGCCCGGCACGACGTCCGCGTTGGACTTACGACACGAATCGGCGCGGCGCAGCATGGAGGCGAGCCATTTCCCCGACGCGAGCTCCGCGCGGCAGAGCAGCTCCTGCCGCTCGATGTGATCTTTCCCCTCATCGAGCGCGCGGCGCAGCCTAACGACGGACGCTACCTGACGTTCGCCGGGGTCGAACGTGCTCGTGGCATTCCGGTACGGCCCCTCCCCAATCCCAACGTCGGCGATGGGCTCGCATTCCTCGACGCCTTCGCCCCAGACCTTATTCTGTCCATCCGATACGGCGCGATCTTCAAGGCCGCGGCGATCGCTGTCCCGAGACTTGGCGTACTGAACCTGCACGCGGGCCTCCTGCCTGCCTATCGCGGCGTTCTCGCGACATTTCGTGCGCTCATGGCGGGCGAACGAGAGATCGGCTGCACGCTCCACTACATCACGGACGGGACGATCGACACGGGTCCCGCTGTCTCTCAGGCGAGGGTCGCGGCCGATGCGCGACGCTCGATGTTCGCGCAGGTGCTGTCGCTCTATCCGCCGGGTGTCGCGCTGATGGCGGACGCCGTCGCGCGCCTGGACGCCGGTGAGCGCCTCGAGGCCCACATTCAGTCGGGGGGATCGTACTACTCATATCCGAGCGCGGACGAGTGGGACGAGTTCCTCCGACGAGGCTGGCGGGTCTCGGACGCCAGCGACTTTCGCGAGCTGTACGGAAAGTATCTGCCTCCGGGATGACAGACCCGGGGCTGCGAGCGTACATTCGCGGCAACTTTTCGAACCCACTCATGCGCGCCTTCTATCTCGCCCTCGGATTCGCCGTGTCGGCCGCCGCGCAAACATCCACGTCGTCACCGGCGGTCGACTCGGCATCGATCGCGATCGTGCCGCGCCCCGAGAGTCTGACGGTTGGCCGCGGGCGATTCGTCATCAACGCGAACACGGTCATCTACACGGACGCTGCGTCCGCCGACATCGCGCGGCGTTTCGCGGCGTCGCTCCTTCCGGCAACCGGGCTCGCGATTCCGGTTCGGGTGGAGGCCGCACCAGCGACCGGCATCGTCGTGCAGCGAAGCGCGGGCCTAACGCGACTTGGCGACGAGGGCTACGAGCTGGCCGTGAC
>Ga0070661_100003349_pt1 | contig 11049 bp, 10 predicted proteins | sample KBSC43metaG_FD_64663 | JGI IMG/M metagenome (GOLD analysis project Ga0070661, IMG submission 64663) | Corn rhizosphere microbial communities from Kellogg Biological Station, Michigan, USA - KBS C4-3 metaG | ecosystem: Host-associated > Plants > Roots > Rhizosphere > Soil ...
GCGTGTCCGGGCCATAGTCGCGATGGAATGAATCCCCCAGCGCGACGACGCGCTCGGCGCGGGTCTGATCGAGATCGCGCTCGAGGCGCTTGAGCGTAAGACTCGTGTCGTAGGGTGGCAGCATCTGGCCGCGGCGCGCATAGGACGAGAATTTTTCGAAATGGAGATCGGCGACCAGCAGGATCGACTCGACGCGCCAGAACAGTGCGCCGGAAAGCAGCGGCTCGAAGGTCTGGCCGGCGAAGGTCAGGAGCACCGGCGAATCCTCAGTTGACCACGCGGCGCTTGCCGCGTTCTGCGCCCTCACCTTGCCCCAATGCCTCCCGCAGCAGCTCTTCGGCGGCATCGGCCATCGCGCCTTCGCGGGCCTCGCCGAAGATCGGCGTCTTGCCGATGTCCAACAGCACGGGTACCGCCAAAGGCGAGATTCGGTCGAGGGGCTTGTGGGTGATATTGTGGCGGATGCGCTTGAGCAGCCCGCCGAGCCGCTCAATGTCGAGCAGCCCCCGGGCGGCGTCGCGGCGGGTGGCCTGGATCAGGATGTGATCGGGCTCGTGCTCGTAGAGGACGTCGTAGATCACGTCGGACGAGACCGTGACCTGCCGGCCGGTCTTTTCCTTGCCGGGATGGCGGCGCTCGATGAGGCCTGAGATGATCGCGGCGTTGCGGAAGGTGCGGCGCATCAGCTGGCTCTCGTGCAGCCAGGATTCGAGATCGTCACCGAGCATGTCTTCGTCGAAGAGCTCATCGAGCGAGAGCCGGCCGGTGCGGATGAGACCGGAGAAATCGCCGAGCGCCCAGATGGCGAGCGAGTAGTCGGAGGCGACGAACCCTAGTGGACGGACGCGGGCCCGCTCGAGGCGGCGGGTGAGCAGCATGCCGAGGGTCTGGTGCGCGAGGCGGCCCTCGAAGGGATAGCAGACCATGTAATTCTGCGTGCCGCGCGGGAAGGTCTCGACGAGCATCGAGTTGGGCGGCGGCAGTACCGAGACGTCGTGCTGGAGGCGGAGCCAGTCGGCGACCTGCTCGGGCAACACGCGCCAATGATCTGGATCGCTCAGGAGCTTGCGGACGCCATCTGCGAGATAGGTCGAGAGCGGAAATTTGCCGCCCATATAGGACGGGATCTTCGGGTCGGTGGCATTGGAGCGCGATACGTAGGCCTCGGTCTCGACCATTCCCTCATAGGCCACTACCTCAGAGCCGAAGACGAAGGTGTCGCCCTTGACCAGCTGGTCGATGAAATATTCCTCGATCTCGCCGAGCACGCGGCCGCCACGGCCGATGGGACCAGTGGCCTGGCCGGTCTTGTTGCCACGGGCGCGCACGAGTCGGACCTTGACCGTGGGGTCTTCGATGATGGTGCCGACATTCAGCCGGTATTGCTGCGCGTAATAGGGGCTCGCGATGCGCAGCGTACCCTCCGGTGTCTTGCGCAGCTTGGCGTATCGCTCGTAGGCGCGCAGCGCGTAGCCGCCAGTCGAGGCGAAATCGAGGACGCGCTCAAAGGTCTCCCAATCGAGATCGCGATAGGGCCAGGCGCGGCGGACTTCGTCATAGAAGGCGAGCGGAGCTATGGGCTCGGCACACGCCATGCCGAGGGTGTGCTGGGCAAGCACATCGAGGCCGCCGAGCGAAGGCTGCTCGGAATCCTGCGCACCGATTTCGACTGCTTCGAGCGCGGCTTCGCATTCGAGGACCTCGAAGCGATTGGAGGGCACGAAGATCGCCTTACTCGGCTCGTCCATGCGGTGATTGGACCGGCCGATGCGCTGCAGCATGCGGCTCGCACCCTTCGGCGCGCCGACCTGCACGACGAGATCGACGTCGCCCCAGTCGATGCCGAGATCGAGCGTCGAGGTACAGACCACCGCCTGCAGCTTGCCGGCGACCATCGCGTTCTCGACCTTGCGCCGCTGCTCGACGGCGAGCGAGCCGTGATGGAGCGCGATGGCGAGGCCGTCATCATTGATGCGCCAGAGGTTCTGGAACAGCATCTCGGCCTGGCTGCGCGTGTTGACGAAGAGCAGCGTGGTGCGGTGCTGCTTGATGATTTCGTAGAGCTCGGGGACAGCGTAGAGCGTTGAGTGGCCGGCCCAGGGTACGTGCTGGCCGGAGGCGAGAATGGAAAGATTTGGCTTGGCGCCCGCGGCGCCGAGAAGCAACTCCGTGGTTGCATCGGGCAGCGGCGTCGCAATCCAGTCGCGCAGGAGATCGGGACGGGCGACGGTGGCGCTGAGCGCGGTGATGCGCAGCGCGGGCGCGTAGCTCGCGAGGCGCGCGACATCGAGCGAGAGCAATTCGCCGCGCTTGTTGGTGACCATAGAATGCAGCTCGTCGAGGACGATGCGGCGGAGGCCGGCGAACATAGTCGCGCTATCGCCGTGGCTGAGGAGCAAAGCAAGCTGCTCGGGGGTCGTCATCAGGATATTGGGCGGGATGCGGCGCTGGCGGGTGCGGCGTGCCGCTGGGGTGTCGCCGGTGCGGGTTTCGACCGTGACCGGCAGGCCCATCTCGAGGATCGGTGCATCGAGGTTGCGGGCGACGTCGACCGCCAGGGCCTTCAGCGGGGATATATAGAGAGTGTGAAGGCCCTCGCGCGGGGTGTGCGTCAGGTCGTTGAGGGTCGGCAGGAAGCCGGCCAGTGTCTTGCCGGCGCCGGTGGGGGCGATCAGCAGCGCCTGCGCATCGCGCTCGAAGCTATCTAGGACCGCGAGCTGATGCGGACGTGGTGACCAGCCCTTGGATGCGAACCAATCGGCGATGCGGGGGTGGAGGGGCAAAGGGACAATCCGGTGGACGGCAAGTCTATCTGGTCCCCGCATCCCCTGACAAATCGAGCGAGCTGTTGGGGAAGCGGGGATTTCCCGCTGCCGTGGCAATAGGCCTGTGTTACTTGGAGGCATGGCTGAACAGGTGCAACTCTCGGTGCGCCCCGACATGGCGCTGGTCCGGCTCGAGGCGGAGGCGGACCGGCTGCTGGTACGGCCTGGGCGGACGATCCTCGGGATCGCCGGCGGGCCGGGCGCGGGAAAATCGACGCTGGCAGTGCGGCTGGTCGAGGCGCTCAATCGCGAGACGCCGGGGCTTGCTGCCTGTGTGCCGATGGATGGGTTCCATCTCAAACAATCGGTGCTCGAGGCGCAGGGGATCGCCGCCGACAAGGGCATGCCGCACACATTCGATGTCGATGCGTTCGAGCTATTCCTGGCGCGGCTCAAGGCAACGCATGAGCCGATGAGCGGGCCGGGATATTCCCGCAAGATCGAGGACGTGGAGGAAGACTCGTACACGGTCGCGGCCGAGACGCGTCTGCTGGTGGTCGAGGGCAATTATCTGCTGCTCGCGACCGCGCCCTGGTGGCGGATCAAGCCGCTGCTCGACTTCAGCGTCTTTCTCGATGTCCCGCGCGATCTGGTCGAGGCACGGTTGATGAAGCGGCACGGCGAAGAAGGGCTGTTCACCGAGGAGCGCAACCGGGCGCATGTGGCGCGCGTCGATCTGCCTAATTACGATCTCGTGGCTCGCAGCAAGACACGCGCGGACATGGTGATCAGGCTGCTGACCGAAAGCTAGAGCGAGAGCTCTCCCTTCGCCCACTCCGCGGCGCGGCGGCCCACGACATCGGAGATGTTGGATTTGCCCTCGGCGCGGACGGTATTGGCGAGGCCGCGTTTGATGCGATCGAGCAGATCGAGGCCGCCGAAGACGAGCGCCGTGTAGAGCTGGATGGCGTTGGCGCCGGCTTCGAATTTGGCGAGCGCGGATTCGGGCGAGTGGATGCCGCCGACGCCGATGATGGGAAGCGCGGTGCGCTGGCGCATCTGTGCGAGCCGCCGGGTGGCAAGATTGAACAGCGGCCTGCCGGAAAGACCTCCGGATTCGGATGCGTTCTCCAGGCCGACGACGGCATCGCGGGTGATGGTGGTGTTGGAGACGATGAGGCCGTCGAGATCAGTCGCCGCGATCACTTTGGCGATGGCATCCATCGCCCCTTCGTCGAGATCTGGCGCGAGCTTGAGGAAGACCGGGATGCGGACGGTCGTCTTGGCGCGCACGGTCAGGACGGCGCTGAGCAGGCGCGTCAACGCTTCGGATTGCTGCAGGTCGCGCAGCCCGGGCGTATTGGGCGAGGAGATATTGACGGTGAGGTAGTCGGCGATGCGGGAGAACCGCAGGGCCCCGCGCACATAGTCCGCGACGAAATCCGGGCTGTCCTTGTTGGCGCCGATGTTGACGCCGAGGATCGCGGGAATGCGTGTGGCATCGAGGCGGCGGAAGATTTCGTCGTGGCCGGCATTGTTGAAACCCATGCGGTTGACGACGCCGCCGACCGCCGGAATGCGGAAGAGGCGCGGCTTCGGATTGCCCGATTGCGGGCGCGGCGTGACCGTGCCGATCTCAACCATGCCGAAGCCCATCAGCGCGAGCGCACGCGGAACCTCGCCATTCTTGTCGAAGCCGGCGGCCATGCCGACGGGGTTGTCGAGCTCGAGGCCGGCGATGTTGGTCTTGAGCTCGGGCGGATCGGGCGTGGTCTGCTCGGGCGCGAGGCCGAGGCGCAGGGCGTTGATGGTTGCGGCGTGGGCGATCTCGGGGTCCATGCGCAGCAGCGTGTCGCGGGTGAGCGCGGAGACGCCGGGCAGCTTCAGCAGCGGCGAGAGGCCCGAGAGGATCATTTGACCCAGTCCGGCAAAGTTACTGCACCGTCGGCGGCGACGGCGATGGGCGCCTGGTGGACCACGGCCGACATCGGCAGCGGCCCGTAAAGATGCGGGAAGAGCTGGCCGCCGCGCGAGGGTTCCCAGCGAAGGTCGTCGAGCGCGGAGACCCGGATGGCGAGAAGCATCAGATCGCCCTGCCCGGCGAAATGCAGACGCAGCGTGTCGCGCAATTGCGCCGCGGTCGAGAAATGGATGAAGCCGTCGGCGAGGTCGATCGGGGCGCCGCGGAAGATACCCGACGCCTGAGCGGACTCGACCAGAGTACGGTCGGCCACCTTGTAGATCAGGTCCGGTCCGGCCATGCACGCACCCCGTTTCGCGAGCGGACCGTAGTCAGCAGGTCCCTGTGAAACAAGGCGAAATCCGGAGCTTTACAGAGGGACAAGTCCGGCATATTACATAGGACTTATGTCCCTGAATGGGACAATTTTCCTCCACCGAGGCACCATGCTCTCGCATAGCGCCATCTGGGACGCGATCGATGCGCTTGCCGCCCGGCATGGCTTCACGCCTTCAGGACTGGCCAAGCTGGCCGGACTCGATGCCACGGCTTTCAACCGGTCCAAGCGGGTCAGCCGGGATGGGCGCGAGCGCTGGCCGTCGACCGAAAGCATCGCCAAGCTGCTCGAGGCCACCGGCGAAAGCTTCGATGCCTTCCTCAGCAGCGGCGGCGCGTTCCTGCAATCGAGCCCCCAGCCGACCGGCCCGCGCTTCCCGTTGCTGGGCCTCGCGCAGGCGGGCAGCGGCGGATTTTTCGATGCGGCAGGATTTCCCTCCGGCGAAGGTTGGGACGAGGTGCGGCTGCCGAGCGCCGGCGAGAACGGCATCTACGCGCTCGAAGTCACCGGCGATTCCATGCTGCCGCTCTACCGTGACGGCGACCGGCTGGTGGTGTCGCCGACCGAGCAGGTGCGGCGCGGCGACCGCGTGGTGGTCAAGACGCGCGACGGCGAGGTGATGGCAAAGATCCTCGCGCGGCAGACCGAAAATATCGTCGAGCTGCATTCGCTCAATCCGGCGTTCCCGCCGCGGCTCATCGACATGAAGAATGTCGAGTGGATCGCGCGGATCATCTGGGCGAGCCAGTGATGGATGTTCTCACTCCACCAAATGGCACCGGACCCGGTGTGCTCGTCGCCCATCCTTGGTGGGGACTCAACCAGACCATCCGCGACTATGGGGCCGCGCTGGCACGCGAAGGATTCGTGGTCGGGCTGGCCGATGTCTTCAATGGCGAGACGACCACTTCGATCGACACGGCCGAGACGCTGATCCGAAAATACTGGAGCGCGGCCGAGGGCATCCTCACAGAAGGGCTGCGCAATCTTGCGGGACATGACGCGGTCGTCGGCGACCGGGTCGGCGCGATCGGCTTTTCATTCGGCGGATTTCACCTGCTGGAGTTGCTCGCAAGGCCTGACCTGCCGCTTGCGCGGCTCGCGACCTACTACGCGACGCACCCGCTGTCCGAACACCATGCGCCGGTGCTCGCGCATCTGGCGGCATCCGATGATTACGAGAGTGCCGAGGACATGGCGGCGATAGCCGCCGCGCTCGCAAAGGACACCGAAAGCGCCGCCTATTCGTATCCGGGCACGAAGCACTGGTTCGCGGAAGCCGACCGGCCGGAGTTTGACGCCGCGGCGGCGGCGCGGGCGTTTCAACGGACCGTCGCGTTTCTCCGCGGGTAAGGCTGGCGCCCTTGTGCGGATCATCCGCATGAGCCGGCAAACGCACTTGACGGGTGAGCATCGTGGGCGCAATCCCCGGCCGCACCCCGATGTTCGCCAAGCTCTTCACTTCCACAGACCTCGCCGAAACGCTGAGACGGCGCGCCGCAACGATTACCGGCGCGGTGCTCATCGGCGTTGTCGCCCTTAGCTTCGCTGCGGCGTCCGATGCTGCGCAACGCTTGTTTGCCATCCTTGCGGAGCAGTTCAGCTGGGGCCTGATCATGGTGACGCCGCTGGGCTTTGCACTGCTCGTTTACCTGACACGCCTGGTGGCGCCCGAGGCACGAGGCTCCGGCGTGCCGCAGGTGATTGCCGCCGCCCCACTGCCCCAGCCGGAACGATCGCCACTGCTCTCGGTGCGTACGGCAGCGTCAAAATATCTGCTGACCATCGCGGGCCTGCTGATCGGCGCCTCCTCCGGACGCGAGGGGCCGACCGTGCAGATCAGTGCTGCGATCATGACGACGATGCACCGGGTATTCCGTGTCCCGCTGAGCTCGGCGGTGGTGATTGCGGGCGGCGCGGCGGGCGTGTCGGCGGCGTTCAACACGCCGCTGGCGGGCGTCACGTTCGCGCTCGAAGAACTCGCGGCTGCCTATGAGCAGCGCATGACGCTTCTGGTCATGGCGGCCGTGGTCATATCGGGTCTTGTCAGTCTCGGCATTGCCGGGGACTACCTCTATTTCGGCTCGCTCCAGGACACGATCGCCATGGGACCGGGGCTGATCGCCGTGCCGATCATTGCGGTCATCGGGGGCGCGGCAGGCGGCGTCTTCTCGCGGATCGTACTGTTCATGTCGAACGCAAGGTTTCGCCTGCCTGGTCCTATTCGCGAGCACCCGGTGATGTTCGCGGGCGCCTGCGGATTTGTCGTCGCTGCCGTGGGCCTCGCCAGCGGCGGGATCAGCTGGGGCACGGGCTATGCGCCGGCCAAAGCGCTGATCGAGGGTGCGTCGCAGCCGATCTGGTTTGCGCCGGCGAAGTTTGTCGCCACGCTCGCGACCTCTATCAGCGGCATCCCCGGTGGCGTGTTCGCTCCGTCGCTATCGGTGGGCGCCGGCCTCGGCGGCCTGCTGGCGCCGCTGTTCTCGACAATTCCCCCGGGCTCGGTCGCGCTTCTTGCGATGACGGCCTATTTCGTCGGCGTGGTAAGAGCGCCACTCACGTCCACGGTGATCGTGATGGAGATGACCAATTCGCGCTCGATGCTGATCGCGTTGCTGGCTTGCGCGATCATCGCCGAGGGCGTCGCGCGACTTGTCTGCCGCGAGCGGCTCTATCATGGACTGGCCAAACCATTTCGCGCCAGCGCGGACGTAGCTGCGGCTAAGCCAGGAGCTTCCCCGCCAGCGCATCCGCAATGAGCTTGCGGGTCTCGGCAACACCATAGAGCGCGACGAAGGAGCCGAAGCGCGGGCCCTGTTCGGCGCCCAGCAGGACCTCGTAGATCGCGCCGAACCAATCGCGCAGCGGATCGAAATGATGCGCGTTGCCGACGGCGTAGACAATGTCCTGCAGCTCCTTGGCGCCGAGCGCGTCCTTACCCCCGAACTGCGCCGCAAGATCGGCGAGCGCGGCGCGCTCCTTGTCGGTGGGGGCGCGGAACTTCTTGGTGGGTAGCACTTCGTCCTGGAAGTAACGGACGGCATAACGGACGAGACGGTCCAGTTCGGGATTGGACTGGGGTGTCTCGTTGGGAAGGCGGCGCGAAAGGTAGCTCCAGACGACCGATGGCTCGTGCGCGTTGGACGCCGAGGCGAGATTGAGCAACAGCCCGAAGCTGACCGGCATATCGAGCACCGGCGGATGGCCCGTATGGATGTGAAATGCCGGGTTTTCGAGACGGGCGGCGGAGTCCTGCTCAGCGTATGCCGCGACGAACTGGTAATACTCGTCGACGGCACGCGGGATGACGTCGAAATAGAGCCGCTTGGCGACGCGCGGCTTCTGGAACATGTAGAGCGCGAGGCTTTCGGGCGAGGCATAGGCCAGCCACTCGTCGATGGTGAGGCCATTGCCCTTGGACTTTGAAATCTTCTGGCCGAGCTCGTCGAGGAAGAGCTCATAGACATAATGCTCGGGCGCGACGCCGCCGAGGATCTGGCAGATGCGATCGTAGATGGGTGCGTTGGTCTGGTGATCCTTGCCGAACATCTCGAAATCGACGCCAAGCGCCGACCAGCGCATGCCGAAATCCGGCTTCCACTGCAGCTTCACCTTGCCGCCAGTGATCGGCAGCGTGATGTCGGTGCCGTCCTCGTCGGCGAAGGTGACGGTGCCGGCTTTGGCGTTCACGTCCTTCATCGGGACGTAGAGCACCCTTCCACTCTGGGGCGAGATCGGCAGGAAGATCGAGTAGGTCGCCTGCCGCTCCGCCCCAAGGCTCGGGAGCATCACGCCCATGATGTCATCGTACTTCTCGGCGGCCTTGATCAGCGCCGCGTCGAACTTGCCGGACGTGTAGTAGTCCGTGGCGCTCGCAAATTCGTAGTTGAAGCCGAAGGTGTCCAGGAAACGGCGGAGCATGGCGTTGTTGTGATCGCCAAAGCTCGGATAATCGCCGCCGAACGGGTTGGGCACCGCGGTGAGCGGTCGCTGCAAATAAGGCTCGAGCGCGGCGCGGTCTGGAACATTCTCCGGAATCTTGCGCATGCCATCCATGTCGTCGGAGAAGGCGAGCAGGCGCGTGGGGATCTCGTCGCGGGTCAGCAGACGGAAGGCGGTCCGTACCATCGTGGTGCGCGCGACTTCGCCGAAGGTGCCGATATGCGGCAGGCCCGACGGGCCGTAGCCGGTCTCGAACAGTGCTTCTTTCTTGCCGGTGCGCTTGAGGCGGGCGACGAGCTTGCGGGCTTCTTCGAACGGCCAGGCTTTCGCGGTCTGGGCGGCCTCGAAGAAGGCGGGATCGAGCGGCGGCAAGGGGGCGGTGGACACGAGGAATTCCGGCCTTTCTGAAGATGGGTGGTGTTGCCCCAAGGCCCGCCGCAAAGTCAATGGCGCGCTGGACAAAGCCGGAGGCGGTCCCTAGGTATGCGCGACTTTGATCCGGAGGCGCCGATGCCCCTTTCGACCCAGGATGCGCTGATCCATTTGATGGTGATTGCCGCGAGCTCGGACGCCAAGTTGAGCGAACGCGAGATCGGGGCGATCGCCGGATTGATCCTGCGCTCGCCGGTGTTCGACGGCTTCGACCGATCGTCAATGAACCAAGTGGCCGAGGAAGCGATCGATCTCGTCAAGGACAGTTCCGATATCGAGCGCGTGCTCGACATGGTGCTGGGCGCGATCCCGGAGCGCCTGCACGACACGGCCTATGCGCTCGCGGTCGAAATCACCACGGTCGATCTGCGGCTCGAGCAGGAGGAGCTGCGACTGCTCGAAATGATCCGCGAGAAGCTTGGGCTCGACGGGCTGATGTCAGCGGCGATCGAGGCTTCGGCGCGGGTGAGGTTGCGGCGGGCGTAAGCCTCGCATCAGATGCCTGCGCTCCCTCCCCCAGAAAGGGGGAGGGTCGGGGTGGGGGTTGATGCGCTGCGGATAGTGCGAGGGGTCAACCCTCCTCCTGTCCTCCCCCTTTCTGGGGGAGGGACCTGACTGATAGCTCAGCCGATCTTCAGTAAAATCCTACGGGGAACCAGCGCAAATAGAGCTCGTCGAGCACGCCCGATTTCTTCAGCCGCACGAGGCTGTAGTCGAGGGCCTGGCGGACGACGTCGTGGCCGGCAGCAACCGCGATCGAGAAATTGCCCCCGAAGAGGTCGGGCCGGAAGTAAGGCGGGCCGGCGAAGGCACAGCAATCGGGATTGTCGTTGAGCCAGAAGCTTGCGCGCATGGCGTCGCCGAAATAGGCGTCGGCCTTCTTGTCGCGCACCGCCTCGAGCGCAGTGGTCTCGCTGTCGTATTCGCCGACGAGTGAGTCCGGCAGATAACGCTTGACGAAATCCTCGTGCGCCGAGCCCTTGCGTACGGCGATGACCTTGCCCTGGAGCTTGTAGGGGTCGAAGGCGGCGACGGCGTCCTTGAGGGTCGCGAAGCGGCCGGGCAGCATCAGATAGATATTGGTGAAGTCGAACAGCTTGCCGTTGTCGGGCGTCATGGCGAGGCCAGCGATGAGCGCATCACCCTGCCCGTCCGATAGCGCCTTGCTGGCCTGCTCCCAGGGCCACGCCTGGATGGTGCAGGTGATGGAGAGATCGGCGCAGATGGCGCGGGCCAGATCGACGTTGAAGCCGACGAGCTCGCCGGTCTTGTCGCGATAGTTGAAGGGCGGAAAGTCGGCAGTGGTCAGGAAGCGGATATTGGGGACCGCCGCGAGGTTAGGCACGATTTCGCGGGCGCTGGGATCGGCGTGGTAGGGCAGCGCCTGGGCGAGCACCTGGGCCGGCGCGAGGCACAGCAGCATCAGGAAAACAACGAGGCGCATCAGCGGGTCCGCAACCGATCCGCCCGCGCTTATGGCGGGAATCCGCGGCTTTGGCGAGCGGCATCGCGGTCGCGTGCCGGGCTTTTCAAGAGCACTCATCCGGGCATAGACTATTGGCATTACTACTTAGACTTTACTTGCCTGCACGCCGCCTTTTGGGGAAGCGCCC
>Ga0070661_100003350_pt1 | contig 11047 bp, 10 predicted proteins | sample KBSC43metaG_FD_64663 | JGI IMG/M metagenome (GOLD analysis project Ga0070661, IMG submission 64663) | Corn rhizosphere microbial communities from Kellogg Biological Station, Michigan, USA - KBS C4-3 metaG | ecosystem: Host-associated > Plants > Roots > Rhizosphere > Soil ...
TCCGGCAGCGCGTCCATGTACGACTCGCTGTAGCGGTTGCCGTGGAAGAACTCCTGCCACTGGCGCACCATGCCCATGTAGCGGTTGTTCAGGTTCACCAGCTTCACCGGCAGGTGGTACTGCTTGCAGGTGGAGAGCTCCTGGATGCACATCTGGATCGACGCCTCGCCCGTGACGCAGGCCACCGTCGCGCCGGGATTGGCGAGTTGCACGCCCATCGCCGCCGGCAGCCCGAAGCCCATCGTGCCCAAGCCGCCCGAGTTGATCCAGCGCCGCGGCTTCGCGAACTTGTAGTACTGCGCCGCCCACATCTGGTGCTGGCCGACGTCGGAGGTCACGAACGCGTCGCCGCCGGTGACCTCGTAAAGCTTCTCGATGACCGATTGCGGCTTGATCAGCGTGCTCTTGTGGTCGTACTTCAGGCAGTCGGTGCGCTGCCACTCCTTGATCTCGGCCCACCACGCCTTCAGCGCGGCGGCGTCGGGACGCTGCGCCGAGCCTTCGACCAGCCGGATCATCTCCTCCATCACGTCGCGCACGTAGCCGACGATCGGCACGTCGACCTTGACGCGCTTGGAGATCGACGACGGATCGATGTCGATGTGGATGATCCGGCGCTCGGCATTCGAGAAGTTCGCCGGGTCGCCGATCACGCGGTCGTCGAAGCGCGCGCCCACCGCGAGCAGCACGTCGCAGTGTTGCATCGCCATGTTCGATTCGTACGTGCCGTGCATGCCGAGCATGCCGGTGAACTGGGGGTCGGTGCCCGGGAAGCCGCCGAGGCCCATCAGCGTGTTGGTGCACGGGAAGCCCAGCAGGCGCACGAGGCGCGTCAGCTGCGACGCGGCATCGTTGAGGATGACGCCGCCGCCCGCGTAGACCATCGGCCGCTTGGCGTCGAGCAGCAGCTGCACCGCCTTCTTGATCTGGCCGGCGTGCGCCTTGGTCACCGGGTTGTACGAGCGCATCGACACCGTCCTCGGATACGCGTACTCGGCCGACGCCTGCGTCACGTCCTTCGGGATGTCGACGAGCACCGGCCCGGGCCGCCCGCTTTGCGCGAGGTAGAACGCCTTCTTGATGGTGACGGCGAGATCGTCGACGTTCTTGACGAGGTAGTTGTGCTTGACGCAGGGGCGCGTGATGCCGACGGTGTCGCATTCCTGGAACGCGTCCTGGCCGATCGCGTGCGTGGGCACCTGCCCCGTCAGCACCACCATCGGCACCGAGTCCATGTACGCGGTGGCGATGCCGGTCACGGCATTGGTGACGCCCGGACCCGATGTGACGAGCGCGACGCCCACCTTCTGCGACGAGCGCGAATAGCCGTCGGCCGCGTGCACGGCGCCCTGCTCGTGGCGCACCAGCACGTGCTTCACCTTGTCCTGCTTGAAGAGCTCGTCGTAGATGTTGAGGACCGCGCCGCCCGGGTAGCCGAAGACGTACTCGACGCCCTCGTCCTGCAGGCAGCGGATCGTGATCTCCGCACCGGTCAATCGCATCGTTGGCCTCGCAATCGCTCGAAATGGTCGCCGCCCGCCGCGCGAGTCGCGCGCGAGCCGCCACGCCTGCAAAATCGATCGACACGCCGGGTCAGCGGTCGCCTCGGGGCCCTCCTGGGTGTCGACGAGTCCCCGAAAGCGGAAACTTCCGTCCCGCGTTGCTTGGAAGCTCCTTGGCGCTTGTGGCGCCGCCGGAGGCGTTGCGGAACGTCCGTTTTTGCAGCACAGCATCCGGCAGGAATCGCCGGACCGGCTCTACCTTAGCGGATCGCCGGGGTCGAATCAAGCGTGCGATGTTGCAGCGAACAATCGTCCGGGGCCATGGCGCGGATCGACGCGCATCGGACCGCTGCCGCGCGCGCAACGCCCTATAATCGCCGCGGACCCCGATCGAACGGCAACCACTGGCCACCCGACAGGAAATTTCCGCTTTTCTGGCCGACGTCGAGCGCCGCGCCTTCAAGCAGGCGATGTACGCGACGCGCGACGAGCACACCGCCGTCGACGTCGTGCAGGACGCGATGCTCAAGCTGACCGAGCGCTATTCGGACAAGCCGGCAGCCGAGCTGCCGCTCCTGTTCCAGCGGATCCTGCAGAACACGATCCATGACCATTTCCGCCGGCAGAAGGTGCGCTCGACGTGGACGACGCTGCTCTCCGCGCTCGGCCGCGGCGACGAGCCGGACGAGGATTTCGACCCGCTCGAGGCCATCGCCGCGCGGTCCGATTCGCACGAGGCGGCCGACCCCGCCGGACGGGCCGAGCAGGCGGAGACGATCGCTACCATCGAGGCGGCCATCGCCAAGCTGCCGGCGCGTCAACGCGAGGCGTTTCTGCTGCGTTACTGGGAAGAGCTCGACGTGGCGGAAACGGCGGCGGCCATGGGCTGCTCCGAAGGCAGCGTCAAGACGCACAGCTCCCGCGCCGTCCATGCGCTGTCCACCGCGCTCGCGGCAAAAGGCCTGAAACCATGACCGGCAGCGACGAAGAACTCGCCCGCAGGATCGCCGCGCGGCTCGATCGCGCCGCGGCCGACCTGTCCCCGGGCATCGCCTATCGACTGCAGCAGGTGCGCGCCCGCGCGCTCGACGGTGCATCGCTCGCCGCGGCGCCGTCGATGTCGCCCGCGCTCGCCACGGCGGGCGCGCCCCGCCTTGCCGGGTTCGGCGGCACATCCGCCGCCGGCCATTGGCGCCTCTGGCTCGGCATCGTGCTGATCGTCGCCGCCGGCCTGGGCTACCAGCAGTGGCGCGACTACCGCCTGGTCCAGGCGTACGAGGACCTCGACGCGCAAATCCTGTCGTCCGACCTGCCGATCGACGCCTACCTCGACAAGGGATTCGAAGCGTGGCTTGCCGCGACCAAGCCCGCCAGCTGACCGCGGCGCTGTCGGTCGCACTGTCCCTCTTCCTCGCCGGCATCGGCGACGCTGGCGCGCAGCTCGCGCTGACGTCGCCCCGCTGGACCGATCTCACCCCCGAGGAGCGCACGATCCTCGCGCCGCTCGCGCCACCGCAGTGGGAAAAGTTCGACGCCGAGCGCAAGCAGAAATGGCGCGGACTCGCCAAGCGGTACCCCAAGATGTCGCCCCAGCGCCAGGCGCGCATGCAGGAGCAGATGAAGACCTGGGCGACGCTCTCCCCCGAGGAGCGCCACGCGGCGCGCGAGAAGTACAAGGCGATGAAGAAGCTGCCGCCCGACCAGCGCGCCGACATGCAGCGTAAGTGGGACGAATACCGCAAGCTCTCGCCGGAGGAACGCGCCGCGGTCCGTGCGCGAAGCGCCGCCGCCGGCCGGCAAGATCCGGCTGCCAAAATGCCCACGCCCGACACGCCGCCCCCGGCGGCGAAGCCGGCGCCAGCCGGCGCTCAAGCGCCCGCCAACGTGCCCCCTCCCGGCCTGCCGGCTGCCGCGCCGCCCGCGGCAGTGCCGCCATCGGCCACACCGCCGGTGGCCGGCCAGCCCGTTGCAGTGCCGCCTCCGCCCGGCCAGCCGCCCGCCGCCGCGGTGATCCCGGCGCCGCAAGCACCGACGCCCCGCCCGGCCGGCTGACGTTGGAGACCGCGCCGCCCACCGGCGACGCCGGGCTCGCGCGTCGCCTGGGCGCCGCCCTCTACGAGCTGCTGCTGCTGACGGCGCTCGCCTTCATCACCCAATTCGCGCTGCTGCCGCTCGTCAGTCCCGGCCACGCGGCGACGGCGACCGCGCTGACGGTTCCGCCGCCTGCCGTGCGCACGATCGTGTTCTGCGCGCAGTTCGCCGTGTTCGCGCTGTACTTCATGTGGCTGTGGACCCACGGCCGGCGCACGCTCGCTCAGAAGACGTGGTCGCTCGCGCTCGTCGACGCGCAGGGCCAGCCGCTCGACAGGCGGCGCGCGCTGATCCGCTATTTCGCGCTGTGGATCGGCCCCGCGCTGGCGCTCCTCGCCTATGTCGCGCTCGAGCGCATCGGCCACGGCAGGCTGGCCGCGATCCTTCTCGCCTTCAATTTCCTGTGGGCGCTCGCCGATCCCCGGCGCCGGTTCCTGCACGACCGGATCGCCGGCACGCGCGTCGTCGTCGCGCGTCCCGTGGCGAGCCCGCGACCTGCATGAGCACGTCGTTGCCGCTCGACGATGCACGCGCGCGGCGGCATGCGCTGCGCTTCGTGCTGCTGATCGGCGTCCTCAGCCTCTTCGCCGACTTCGCGTACGAAGGCGCGCGCAGCGTGCTGGGCCCGTTCCTCGCGACGCTCGGCGCGACCGCGACCGTCGTCGGCGTAGTCACGGGCTTCGGCGAGCTCGCGGGCTACGCGCTGCGCCTCGTGTCGGGACGCGTCGCCGACATGACGGGACGCTACTGGCCGATGACGATCGCAGGCTACGTCGTGCAGATGGCCGCGGTGCCGGCGCTCGCGTTCGCGGGCTCGTGGCCCGCCGCCGCGGCGCTGATCGTGCTGGAGCGCGTCGGCAAGGCGATCCGCAATCCGCCGCGCGATGTGATGCTCGCGCACGCCGGCAGGCGCATCGGTGGCTACGGCTGGGCGTTCGGCCTGCACGAAGCGCTCGACCAGATCGGCGCGATGGCCGGGCCGCTGGTCGTCGGCGCGGTGCTGGCGGCGCGCGGCAGTTACTCGCTCGCGTTCGCGGCACTCGGCGTGCCCGCGGCGATCACCGTCGCGCTCGTGATCGTCACGCGCATCGCATATCCGCGGCCGCAGGATCTCGACATCGAGGAGCCGGCAACACACGATCAAGGGTCGCTTCCGCGCGTGTTCTACCTGTATCTCGCCGGCGCCGCGCTGGTCGCCGCCGGCTTTGCCGACTATCCGCTGATCGCGTTCCACTTCGCGCGCGAAGGCGTGGCGTCGGTCGAGGCGATCGCCGTGTTCTACGCGGTGGCGATGGGCGCGAGCGGCGCGGGCTCGCTCGCGTTCGGCCGTCTCTACGATCGCCGCGGATTCGGCGTGATCGTCGTGCTCACGCTCGCGTCCGCGGCGTTCGCGCCGCTCGTGTTCCTCGGCGGCTTCTGGACGGCGGTCGCCGGGGTTGCCGTCTGGGGCCTCGCGATGGGCGTGCACGACTCGATCATTCCGGCCGCCGTCGCGACGATGGTGCCGCCGCAGCGCCGCGCGACGGCGTTCGGCATCTTCATGGCGGGCTATGGCATCGCGTGGTTCGCCGGCAGCGCGCTGATCGGCGTGCTCTACGATCGCTCGCTCGCCGCCGCGATCGCGTTCTGCGTGGTCGCCGAGGTCGCCGCGGTGCCGATCCTCGTCGTTGTCGGGCGGCGCCTCCGCGCGGCGGCGGCGGCCGCCTAGCGCGCGGGCGGCGGCGCGCCGGCGCGGCCGAGCGCGACGCCGATGGCGATCAGCACCATCCCCGCGATCGCCTCGAGCGTCAGCGTCTCGCCGAACAGCCCCCACGCCATCAGCGCCGTCACGGCGGGCACGAGGAAGAAGAGCGCGGCGACGTCGGCTGCGCGACCGTGGCGGATCAGCCAGAAGAGCAGCAGGTTGGCGCCCGTCGACAGCACGATCACCGACCAGCCGAGCGCGAATGCGAACGACGGCGTCCAGTCGATGTGGCCATGCTCGACATACAACGCGAGCGGCGCGAACAGGACCGCGCAGGTCGAGAACTGGATCGACGCGCCGCTGCGCAGGTCGACCTGCGCCGCATGGCGCTTCTGCCACAGCGTGCCGACGCTGATCGCGACGAGCGCGACAAGCAGCGCGACGACGCTCGCCACGCTGTCGCGGCCGATGCGGTGGTGAACGACCAGCGCGACGCCGGCGAGCCCGACGACGAGGCCGAGCCACTGCCGCGCGACGACGCGCTCGCGCAGCCACACGCGCGCCAGCACGACGGTCACTACCGGCTGCAGGCCCACCAGCATCGCGCTCGTGCCCGCGGACACGCCATGGCCGATGGCGAAGAACACGCCGCCGAGATAGCCGCCCTGGATCAGCGCGCCGACCAGCATCGTGTGCGCCGCCTCGCGCGGCGACGGCCACGGCGCCGACGTGGCGAGCGCGATCGCCGTCATGATGAGCGCGACGAGGCAGAAGCGCGCGAACAGGAACGCGAACGGCGTCGCGTACGGCAGGCCGAACTTGGCGGCGATGAACCCCGTGCTCCACAGCACGACGAACGTCGCGGCCATGCTCGCGCCGGCGTGCGGCGAGACATCGGCCGCGGCGGTTGCACGCGCGGCGTCGCTCATCGCAGCGCCGCGATCGCGCGCCGTTGCACCGGCGGCGTCACGCCTTGCGCTTGCGTGCTGCCGCGTCGCGCTTCGCCGCCGCGCGGTAGCGCTTCACCGACGCGACGATCTCCTGGCGGGCCTCGTCGGCCTCGACCCAGCCGGCGAGCTTCACCCATTTGCCGGGCTCGAGGTCCTTGTAGTGCTCGAAGAAATGCGCGATCTGCTGCGCGACCAGCGCCGGCAGGTCGCGCGGCGAGCCCACCTCGCGGTAGATCGACGTCAGCTTGTCGATCGGCACGGCCAGGATCTTGGCGTCGCCGCCCGCCTCGTCGTTCATCTTCAGCATGCCGATCGGCCGGCAGCGCACGACGACGCCGGTGAAGAGGGGGACCGGCGACACGACCAGCACATCGCAGGGGTCTCCGTCGTCGGAGAGCGTCTGCGGGATATAGCCGTAGTTGCAGGGATAGTGCATCGCCGTCGACATGAAGCGGTCGACGAACACCGCGCCCGTCGTCTTGTCGACCTCGTACTTGATCGGCTCGCCGTGCATCGGGATCTCGACGACGACGTTGCAATCGTTGGGGACGTCGCGGCCGGCGGGAACGCGATCGAGGCTCATCGTAAGGGTCGGGCGAAAGTGCGGGCTTCGATTATAGGGCGGCGACCGGTTATGCTGGCGACGCGAGCCAACGCGACACGATGGAATCGATCACCGCCAACCCGACGATCGTCGACCAGGTCTACCGCGCGATCCTCGACGCGATCTGCGACGGCACGCTGTCGCCGGGCGAGCGGCTGACGCAGGAAGGCATCGCCAGGAAGCTCGACGTGTCGCGCCAGCCGGTCAACCAGGCGTTGATGCTCTTGCGCAAGCAGCGCTTTGTCATCGAGGCCGGGCGGCGCGGCCTGATGGTGGCGCCGCTCGACCGCGACTTCGTGCGCTGGATCTACGAGCTTCGGCTCGGCATCGAGCCGATCGCCGCGGGACTCGCCGCGCGCCTCGCATCCGCGTCGGAGATCGAGCGCGGCAACGCGCTCGTCGCGGCCGGCCGCGCGGCGCTGCGCGAAGGCGCCCTCGCCGCATTGATCGGCGCCGACATGGCGTTCCACTCGTGGATCTACGCGGCGTCGGGCAATCGGCTCTTCGTCGACACGATGGAGGGCCTGTGGCATCACCTGCGACGAGCGATGCGCGAAGTGCTGCTGAAGCGCGACTATCGCAAGGCGGTGTGGCACGAGCACGAGCAGCTCTGGCGCGCGATCGCCGCGCACGATGCCGAGGCCGCCGCGGCGCTCGTGTCGGCGCACCTGCGCAACGCCGCGGTGACGGTCGAGGTCAGCGTGCCCGCGACCGGCTCGACGGCGCTTCCAGGCTGAATGCGCCGGGCACCGCTCCGACGCCGCTGCGCGCACGGCACGCGCGCTCATCCGCCGCGATACGCCTCGCTGTAGGACGCGTAGACGGTGACGATGTCGGCGAAGCCTTCGCGCTCCGCCGGCTTGAGCTCGCGAAACGGCCGCGCCGGGCGCCCTGCGACGATCCATCCCGAGGGCACGCGCGTGCCGGGCTCGACGAAGGCGCCCGCGCCGATGCACGCGTCGGCCTCGACGACGACATCGTCGCCGACGATCGCGCTCATGCCGACGAGCGCACGGTCGCCGATGCGCGCGGCGCCCATCCGCACGTTGTGGCCGACCGTGACGTCGTCGCCGATGACGAGGTCGCCGCGTGCGCGCGACGCCGTGAGCACGCTGTTGTCCTGGATGTTGGCGCGCCGCCCGAGGACGATCCGCGCGTCGCCGGCGTCGACCACGCACGCGAAGTAGATCGACGCGTCGTCGGCGAGCTCGATCGCGCCGCCGCAGCGCGCGGTGGCGGCGACGAACGTGGCTGCGCTGCGCTCGAAGCGTGGCGCGGCCAGCGGTAGCGGCGGCGCATCGGCGGGCAAGTCGGTGGCTGGCGACGGCGCCGGCGAGCGGCGCGTGCGAATCGCCTCGTGCCAACGCGCAAGCTCGCCGGGCTCGAGCGCGCGCTGCGGCTTGGCGGGACTGCCGGCGTAGACGAGGCCGCCCTCCAACGGCTTGCGCGGCGGCACGACGGCGCCGGGCAGGATCAGCGCCTGCGCGCCGACGACGGCGCCGTCCATCACCGTCGCGGCATCGCCGACCACGACGCCGTCGCCGAGCGTGCAGGCATGCACGAGGCCGAAGCGACCGACGCTGACGTCGTCGCCGACGATCGCCGGATAGACGCTGTCGGCGATGTGCACGGTGGCGCGCACGCCGAGGAACACGTTGGCGCCGAGGCGGATCACCTCGCCGTCGGCGCGCACCGTCGCGTAATCCTCGAGCACGAGGCCCGGCCCCGCGGTGGTGCGGCCGGCGACGACCGCGTGCGCGCCCATGGTCGCCGGCTCGGCGAGCTTTGGCGTGTGCACCCGGTAGCGGACTAGCATTGCCCCGAAGCTAGCACGCCGCGCGCGGCGCCGCGTTGTTCACGTCACGCCGCCGGTGCGCAAGCGTCGCTCCGCGTCGTCCCAGGCGGTGAGGGGCATCAGGTCGGGCACGCCGGCGAGCCCCGATTTGCCGTCGGCCGACATGACGTCGCCGCGGACGACGACGTCGATGAGCGCCGGGCGATGCGCCAGCGCGCGCTCGAGCGCGCCCGGCAGCTCGGCGGCGTCGGTGACGCGCTCGGCATGCAGGCCGAACGCGCGCGCCATCGCCGCATGGTCGGCGAACTGCAGCGTCGTGCCGACGACGCGCCCCCACGATTGCCGCTGGTCGTTGACCTCGATCTGCCAGGCGCCGTTGTTGGCGACGACGATCAGGAGCGGCACGCCGTGGCGCACGGCGGTGTCGATCTCCATCGCGTTGAAGCCGAATGCGCCATCGCCCGTGGCAACGACGACGCTGCGCCCGGGCGCCGCGAGTGCTGCGCCGATGCCGAACGGCGTGCCGACACCGATGCAGCCGAGCGGGCCGGGGTCGAGCCACGTCGGCGCCTCGAGGCCGACGCGCGCGAACGCGAGGAAGTCGCCGCCATCGGCGACCACGATGGCGTCATCGCCGATCGCGTCCTGCAAGCACGCAAGCAGGCGATTCGGATGGATCTTGCCATCGGGCGCCGATTCGGCGACGCGCATCGATTCGCGCAGCCGCGCGGAGCGCCCTGCGTGCCGGGCACGAAGGTCCGCTGCCCATGCCGTGTCGACGGCCGCCGCGCGCCCGCCCGCCGCCGCGACGATCGCGTCGAGGGCGAGCCCGCAGTCGGCGAGGATCTCGACGTCGCCGCGCCGGTTGTCGCGAAGCTCGGCGGCAACGTCGGCGATGCGCACGAAGCGCGCGTCGCCGAACACCGCGGGCGAGCCGTAGGCAAGCTGGAAATCGAGGCGGCGGCCGAGCGTGACGACGAGATCCGCCGCGCCCATCGCGCTGCCGCGCACCGCGCCGACGAACGCAGGATGCGACGCCGGCAAGACGCCCTTGCTCTCGCCGGTGTCGAGATAGACGGCGCCGAGCGCGTCGAGGAAGCGCGCCAGGGGCGCGCCGCGGCCTTTCACGCCGCGCCCGGCGATCACCAGCGGCCGGCGCGCCGACCACAGCAGCTCGACCGCGCGCTCGACGTCGCCTGGCGAGGGTGCAAGCAGCGCGCGTGGGCGACCGGCGAGGTGCTCGGCGCGCTGCAACGGCGGCGGCACGTCGGCGCGCAGCACGTCGACGGGGAAGTCGAGGTAGGCGGCGCCCGGCTCGCCGCCGTCGCCGCGCGCGCGGGCGAACGCCTCGTCGAGCTCCGCCGGCACGAGCGCCGCATCGCGCACAGTGCGCGCGTAACGCGTGATCGCGCGCAGCATGCCGACGTGATCGAGGTCCTGCAGCGCGCCGCGGTTGTCCTGCGGACGCGGCGGCGTGCCCGACAGCACGAGGATCGGCGCGCGCGCCACGTGCGCGTTGGCGATGCCGGTCATCGCGTTGGTGACGCCGGGCCCCGCGGTGACGAGCGCGACGCCGGGCATGCCGCGGAGCTCGCCGTACGCATGCGCCATGTAGACGGCGGCACGCTCGTCGCGCACGTCGACGATCGCGATCCCCTCGTCGTCGAGCGACATCCACAGCGGCATGATGTGGCCGCCGCACAGCGCGAACACCCGGTCGACGCCACGCGCGCGGAGCGACCGCGCGATCACCCGCGCGGCGGCGTCATGCGCCAGCGCCGCCATCAGAAGATCGGCCGCTCGCGGTACGTCCCCCACAGCGTCTTGAGCTTCTCGACGATGTCGCCCATCGACGCGCCGGCCTCGACGAGCTCGATCGTCAGCGGCAGGATGTTCTGCGACGGGTCGCCGGCCACGGCGACGAGCCGGTCGAGCAGCGCGGCGACCTTCGCGTTGTCCCGCTCGCGCCGCACCCGGTTCAGTGCGTCGACCTGGCGCGTCGCCGTGCTGGTGTCGTAGGGGTGCAACTCGAGGTCGAACGTCTCGTCGGGCATCACGTACTTGTTGACGCCGATCACCGGCTTCTCGCCGTTGGCCTTCTTGATCGCCGTCTCGTAGGCGAAGTCGGCGATGCGGCGCTGGAACCATCCCTCCTCGGTCAGCTTGACCGTGCCGCCGTTGCGGTCGACCTCGTCGATGATCGCGAACACCGCCTTCTCGTATTGCGTCGTCAGGCTCTCGACGAAATACGAGCCGCCGAGCGGGTCGACCACGCTCGCCACGCCGGACTCGTCGGCGATGATCTGCTGCGTGCGCAGCGCGATGCGCATCGCCTCCTCGGTGGGGATCGCGAACGCCTCGTCGCGCCCATTGGTGTGCAGGCTCTGCGCGCCGCCCAGCACGGCGGCCAGCGCCTGCAGC
>Ga0070661_100003360_pt1 | contig 11032 bp, 14 predicted proteins | sample KBSC43metaG_FD_64663 | JGI IMG/M metagenome (GOLD analysis project Ga0070661, IMG submission 64663) | Corn rhizosphere microbial communities from Kellogg Biological Station, Michigan, USA - KBS C4-3 metaG | ecosystem: Host-associated > Plants > Roots > Rhizosphere > Soil ...
CGACCGTTCGCGGGTTGTAAAGGCATTGCGGCAGCGCCTGTTGCCGCCACTCTGTGACAACAAGGGTATCGCCGGTGTCCACCTCTGCCTCGCCGACGAGTCCATCAGCAAAGTGGAAACTGCCGAAAAAAAGGCGCGCGCTGACACGACGCAGGTGCCGACGTGGATCATCCTGATTGAAGGCAACTCTTCCGCAGACGTGCAAGCGGCAGGGGCGGCTCTCAGCCAGGACCTGCAGCCTTTGCTCAGCGCGGCTGACGTGCCGATCCTCACATCGGTGTATCAGCTGGAATTCTCGCGCTGCAAGACGCCGTGGAGCGCCGGCTGACGTGCATCCCCTTGCGCATATCAAAGGAACAACTCGACTCTATGGCTTGGTAGGCGATCCACTCACCACAGCCAAGTCGCCCGAGTTGTTGAACCGGCTCTTCATCGAACAGCAGGCAGACGCGGTTTGCATCCCGTTCCAAGTCGAAGCGGATGACCTGTCCGCATTCGTCACCGGTGCACGAGCGATCAAAAATCTCTCCGGCGTGCTCGTGACGATGCCACACAAGCAGCGGATGATGGCCTTCGTCGACGACCTGCATCCGACTGCTCGGCAGGTGGGCGCGCTCAACGTGATCCGTTGTGATGACCGTGGACGCTGGGTCGGTGCCATCTTCGATGGCCTCGGCTGCGTCCTTGGGATGCAGTGGGAAGGCAATCACCCTGCGAACAAATCCGTCCTTCTGATCGGCGCCGGGGGCGCCGGCAGAGCGATTGCATTTGCTGTCGCGTCCGCGGGTGCCCGATCGCTTGCCATATTCGATGTCGACGAGCGTCGCGCTGGAGACCTCGCGGACTCTGTCGCCGCGGCAACCGGCTGCCCTACACGCGTTGGCCCACCCGATCCACACGGCCACGACGTCGTTATCAATGCAACGCCGCTAGGGATGAAGCCGGACGATCCAATGCCCGTCGATGCCAATCGGCTCGAGCCCGGCTGCATCGTCGTGGACATCATCAATTCGCCGGCCCCGACCGACCTTTGCCGTGCCGCCCGCGCACGTGGTTGTCGTGCCCAGAGCGGACGCCCGATGCATGAGGGGCAGGCGGTGCATGCGTTGCGCTTCCTGGGATTCGACTACCTCCCTGAAGGGAAGCCAGTATCGGACATTGCCTTGCCGTAATTGGCGGCGAAGGATGGCACTACCGACTGCCACTTGTGTCTTGCACTGAGGAGATACCGATGAAAGTTGCGTTGCTCGAGGCGAGCCATTGGCACGTACCGCTCTATCTGGACCCACTCGACGCGCACGGGATCGAGGTAGTCGCCGTTTCGGATGCGGAGCAGGTCAAGGGCGAGGCGGTTGCGGCCCGATTCGGAAGTCGGCTCTATCAATCGAGTTATGAGCTCCTCGAACGCGAGAAAGTCGATTTTGCGTTTGCGTTCGGTCGCCATTCGGAAATGCCGGCGATCGCGGAAGCGTTGATCGCACGAAAGATTCCGCTCGCCCTGGAAAAGCCGTGCGGTGTCAACATGTCGCAGGTCACCCGACTCCGGAGATTGGCCGAGCAAGCCAACGTCTATTGCGCGATACCATTCATCTTCCGGATCAGCGACCTGCTCGCTGCCCTGAAAGATGCCGAGGGACATATTCCGTCGGACTTCAACTACATGTCGTTCCGTTTCATAGTCGGTGCGCCTGACCGCTACGAGGCGGCAGGCGCGGGCTGGGCGCTTGATCCCGCGTTCTCCGGTGGCGGATCCACGATCAACGTCGCGACGCATTTCATCGACTTCTTTAGATTGCTGACGGGTAAGGAAGTCGCTCGGGTGTCTGCGATCATGCATTCCCGAACGCATCGAGGGGACGTCGAGGATTATTCCCTGGTGACGATGCAGACCGAGGACGGCGTTGTTGGCCTCGTGGAAACTGGATACAGCTTCCCGAGCACTTCCGATGAGCAGCGCGAGTTTTCGTTCACCCTTTCATCCGATCGCATGTACGCAAGATCGGGCCCCGACCGGATCGAGATCCGTGACCGGAATAACCTCGCCGCCGGCACGCGAAGTCTCCGTATTCGGGTAGAAACCGACGTCTACTACCCCTTGTTCGTGAAGCGGGTGCTCGCTGAGTCCCGCACAGGCGCAAAGCCCCTCGCATCATTGCGCGACGCCGAAGCGATGATGCAGGTCATGGACGCTGCCTACGCTTCTGCCCGACAAGGCGCGGCGCCACAGACCCTTGTGCAGATCGCTGGGTGACACCGGGAGGTACGCCAGCCTTCATGCGGTGAAATGCGTGGGCAGGCCTTGGAGACGCGCGCCGCGCAAACTCAACGGAGATGGACTCGTGAGCAAGATGCCCGTCGGCGTGATCGGCGCCGGAGCAATCGGCAAGACGCACATCAATCGTGCGCTAGGGCATGCAGACGTCGAGTTGGTCGGTATCGCCGATCCTGCACCCCAAGCGGAAGAGTTCGCGCGCAGGGTAAGCGTGCCTTGGTTCGGCGACTATTGCCAAATGCTTGAGGTCGCTCGGCCACGGGGAGTCATGGTCGCTACTCCGAACCCGACGCATGCGCGCATCGCCACGGACTGCCTGGAGCGCGGCGTGGCCGTGATCGTCGAAAAACCGATAGCTCACACGGTCGAGGATGCGCAACGCATCTGCGATGTCTCACGAAGCAAAGCTATCCCGGCGCTGGTCGGGCATCATCGTCGTTACAATCCTATCGTGCGCCACGCCAAGCAAATCGTCGATTCCGGCAAACTCGGGCGACCGGTGGCGGCGACGGTCCTGTGCACCTGGCGCAAGCCGGACGACTATTTCAACGTTGTCTGGCGCCGGGAACCCGGCGGTGGCCCGATCCTCATGAACGCGATCCACGACGTCGATTTGTTGCGTCACTTGTTCGGTGAGATCGAGAGCGTGCAAGCGGTGCTGTCGAACGCGGTGCGCGGGTTCGTCGTCGAAGATACGGGCGCATTCGTCTGCAAATTCCGCAATGGCGCCGTCGGCACGATGACCGTGTCCGACACTACCCCCGCGCCTTGGAACTGGGATCTCAACGCCGGCGAGGGCGAGAGCTTCCCCCGACAAGATGCCGATGCATACTTTCTCTCGGGTACCGAGGCCTCGATCACCCTGCCCCGTCTCGAGATCTGGGAATACCGGCGAGGAGGCGGGTGGCGCGATCCGCTCACCGTGCAGCGCACGGCATTGCACAATGCCTGTCCGTACGCGGAGCAATGGCGTCATTTCCGTGCTTTGATCGAGGGCCTCGAACCGCCAGTGTGCTCCGCGCTGGATGGCCTCCGCACGCTTGAAGCGACGCTGGCGGTGCATGCGGCTGCCGAATCCGGACGATCGGAACGGATCAGGAATTAGTCGGTGTTTGGAGATCCCTTCAGCCAGTCGGCGTCGTGATCTTGGAGGCGCCGGGAACGCCGGGAATGTGGCTGAGTATCGAAGCAGCGAAGCCGCCATCGACGATGATGTTCTGGCCGGTGACATACGCCGACTCGGGCCCGAGAAGGAAGGCAATGGTGCCGGCAACGTCATCCGGTGTGCCGACACGACGGAGCGGTACGATGTCCGCGCGCCGACGCGCCATGACAGGGTCGGCGTAAATCGAAGCGGACAATGGCGTGTGGATCATGCCGGGTGAAACGACATTCACGCGAATGCCGTCTTCTCCCCACTCTTGGGCGAGCTGCTGGCATAGAACGATCAAGGCCGCTTTTGCGGCAGCGTATGCGCCTCCGCCCGCACGCGGCAGGACGCCGGCGAAGGAACTGACCGCAACCAACGCACCGCGGCTTGCCTTCAGCGGCTCGTGAGCGGCTTTGGCAAGCAGCCACGTTGGGCGCAAATTGGTCGCGAACATCCGTTCCCAGTCGGCGAGCGAGAGTTCCGCCAGAGCCCCTGCCGTGCTGTACCCGGCATTGGACACGACCGCATCGAGGCCGCCGCAAAACTGCTGCGCTTCATCGACCAGCCGCGCAGGCACTTCAGGGTCCGCCAAATCGCCGGTCAGGGCGATGGCTTCAGCCCCCAACCCTTTGAGTTCAGCGACAAGCTCGTGCAGATCCGCGCGTATTCCAGTCGCGCATGCAACGATCTTCGCCTGTTCTCCTCTGCCAAGTGAGTCGCGGGCCAGCTTCATGCATGTCGCACCCCCAATACCACGACTGGCACCGGTTACTAGTGCTCGCATCATCAGATCTCCAAGCGCACCGCAAACGCGTGCTACGAGAGGGGCTTGAGGAACGCCGCTTAGACCTCAGCTGCAACCATTTTCGCACACGCAAACGCCACCCGTGTCGCGCGAACTCATCCATGCCCGCCACGCCAGAGGCTTCGCGCTGTGCTCCTTGCGCTCGCCTGCTCTGAGCCGGTATTACATACAGGTGCCACTCACCGACTGCACCAACGATTGGCCCGACGAGCGCCTCTTCAAGGAGTTGAAGCGCCATTGCCGGTCGAAGTGGCAGCGTCGATGGTCACGGGACCCTCGATCGAGGAAAGGATCGCGCCATTACGTTCGTACGTCGTCGAGGCGATGCGCCATCGAAATCGGTTCCTGGCAGGCGAACGCGGCCCATATCGTGACGACACACTTTGATAGCAGCGGAGATAGCAACGGCAATTTCATTTCTGCAAGCGGCGCCACGGTTGCTTTGCTTAGTCTTGGTCCATCGGTAATCTCCTTAAGCCGACGTGAAAACAGCACTAACGGCTGGCTCGTCGAACACAACGGTGCCTCGGCGTGGCAAGGTGACGACGTATCGACGGCTCCGCGGGGCCATGCGGCCATTGCTCGAAGCTCAGCGGAGCTCACCTCATTAGCCGGGCTCGACAGTCGGTGCTCCCGATGCCACACACGGTTCAGCATCGGGCAATCCTCTCTGTCTTCCGTTTTTCGCCTTCGTCGCCGGCCTCGCAGTTCTAGCCTGCAGTGGCTGGGCCGCCGCGGATCCGCCGTCGTGCGTATCGCCTACATAGCCGGCGCGGTCAGCTTCTCACCGCGCAGCGGATGGCACCGCTCGCGATGCTTGTGACCGCAGGCTGGCCGTTGTGATCGCAACTGGATCGATCACCATGGTGCGCGCAGTCGTATCCACGTGTCCCCGTCAACCACGATGGACTCGATCTCGGCCAAGGCGTCCCCGCACGGCGAAGCGAGGCGAAACGACCTAAGTCGCCTGGTCGCGGGACTTCTGCGGCGGGTACCCGAGAAACTCGCTGATGGGTTGCAGTTCCTCGATGCGCTCGCACACCGCGTTGATAGCCATCACGATCGGGATACCCAGGAGTAAGCCCCAGATACCCCACAGCCAGCCCCAGACGAGCAGGGCAACGAATACGGTGACCGCATTGAGCCGGCCGACCCGTTGTGTCAACCACGGTACGAGCAGCAGCCCGATCACGCCGATCATCGCGACCATGCTGCCGATAACCAGAGCGACTGGTTGCAGGCTGTCGAACTGCGCATACGCGACCAAGCCTACGAGAAAGACAAACGCCGTCGGTCCGGCATAAGGAATGAGGTGCAGCACGCCGCCGACGCACCCCCAGAACAGGGCGTTGTCGAGGCCGATCCAGACGAATACCAGCCACGCCACGACACCCAGGAGCGCGCTCGTCGCAACCTGGACCAGAAGATAGCGCTGAATTTGAGAGTTGATCTCCTCCAGTATTTGAAGGGTGATCTTCTTCTTCGTCAACGTATCGCCGCTGATGCGCATCAGGGCCCGCCTGAAGCTGTCCCCGGCGATAAGCAAGAAGTACACGAGCGCCACGACGACCACCAGCTGGCCGATTCCTGCCAGCGCGCTTGCAGTCCCCATCACCACGTAGTCCCATATGTCGATGGTCGAGCCATTCGCAGGCGTCCTGGCCGCGATTGCTGCTGTGGTCGGCACTCGAGCATCGGATGTCGTGGACGCTGCACGCGCGACTTTCTCGATTTCGTTTGCCGCCTTTTGCATCTTCTCGACCGCTCCCGGCGGCCCGAGTGCGTTGCGCCGCAGCGTCGTGCTCAACTTATCGGTGGCTCTGGGTACGATGTCCAAGATCTGGATCGCATCCGGCTGAAGCGATTCGAGGCCAAAACTGAGACCCACGAGAATGAAGGCAAGCGTCAGTCCTGCTCCGACGGCTTTGGGCAGCCTGGCTTTCTTCTTCAACCAATCGACGACAGGTGTCAGTGCGTAACTGGCCAGCACCGCGATCGCGATAGGAATGAACACTGCCCGAGCGAAATACAGAAGACCTATCACGGCGATGAGCGCCACCACGGCAAGCGAGGTACTGCGTACGTTGATCGACGCCTGGAGCACCGGTGCCGCACGCGCCGATGGCGGCGCGTCAGCAAGCGGAGGCTGCACAGCGTTCACGGGCGCCTCGTCTTCAAGAAGCATTTGCAAGCTGCTCATCGACCAAACCCGTCGCAGCCTCGGCCTGCGCGCGACTCCGAATACGTGCGCGGTGGGTGGCATAGGCGCACGTGAACTCGGCGCCCAGCAAAAATACTTGCGCGGAGTAGTAGAGCCATAACAGGAGCACCACGAGCGTACCGGCGGCGCCGTAGGCCGAGGCAATCGCGCTGCGACCAAGGTACACGCCGATTGCGAATCGCCCCACCCCGAACAGGATAGCCGTGATGAACGCGCCCATCCAAACGTCGTTCCAGGCGATCGGTACGTTGGGCAGCCACTTGTACAACATCGCAAACAGTACGGTAACGACGCCCACCGACAGGACGAGGTTCCACAGATAGAGAAGGGGGGCTGCCACGCCAGGGAAGCGCGATGCCGAGTAGGTTCCGAACGCTGCGATCGCGGCGCTCAAGATCAGGGAGATCATTAGCAAGAAGCCGATCCCGAGGATCATGCCCAAAGACAGAATCCGGGCACGGACGATCGACGACAAGCTGCTTCCCGCTCTCCTGGGAGCGTTCCATATGTGGTCTAGGTCGTCCTGGAGCTCCACCAGAACCGTCGTCGCCCCGACGAGCATGGTCACCAGGCTTATCACGGTGGCGAAAACGCTGGTGGTCGTCTCCTGCGCCGCCTTGAGCAATGCCTGAATCGCCTCCGCGGCGGGTGCGCCGACCACACCGGCGATTTGACCGACGATCGCGCCGCGCGCGGCATCGACGCCAAATAGGGCTCCCGCAACAGCGATGACGATGATCAGCAGCGGCGCCAAGGAAAAGGCGCTATAGAAGGCGAGAGCGGCCCCCATAGTGGGCGCGCGATCGTCGACCCAGGCGACGCCCGACCGCTTCACCAAGTCCACGTACAAGCGCAACCCGTGCCTGCCGTAGGCACCGCGCGTTTGCAGGTCGCGTAGACGCGCAGTTGCGTCAACGCGCCGAAGCGGCATCGATGCATAGATCATGCTGGGGCACGCGGACCTGCTTCGCATCGGGAACGACGGGGTCGGGCGCCCCGCTGTCGTTCGCCACCGCGCTGGCAGAAACCCTCGTACGGCCACCGGACGCAACGATTCGCGTGCACCAGTTGCCGAAGCTGTCGCGGTAGGCTGCCATCGGGACCGGTGGATCGACCGCCAGATTGTCACGTCCGACAAGGTCCGACACGCGCGTGAAATGCACGCTCACGTTGAAGATCGTCGGTGTCGGCTGCGGGCAGTCGTACGACAATTCGATTCCGGCACGTATCTGCATCATGGTCTCGGGTGATCACGAGTTGAGCTCGCGCAGCCGTCGAAATACTTCTCGCGTGCCTTCATATGCCCACGGACAAGTTGCTGCGCATGGTCAGGTGGAACAACACCGGCGCGCAGGTCGTCGTGTAATCGCCTGCCTTAAGGCAGGTGATTCCTCGACTACTTGAGACGCATGTCATCCTTCACCGAGTTGACGCCGGCGACACCGTGGGCGACCTCGACCGCCCTACTCTCCGCGCCCGTCGAGCTCACGAGACCGCTCAGCTGGACCACGCCCTTCAATGTCTCGACGTTGATCCCGGCCGCTTTCAGCGTCGGCTCGTTGAAGATGGCGGTTTTGGCCTTACTGGTGATGACGATATCGTCGACGTATTCGCCGGTGACTTCCTGTTTCGGCGTCGAAGCGCAGCCCAGCGCGGTCGCGAAGAGCAGTGCTGCGGCGACGGTCCCTTTTCGAGTCATGTTGTTCATGCTGTTGCCGCTGAATGAAACACTTCGCCGTCAACGACGGATTAGAGCCGTCCCATCACGAGCAGGACGATTACAACGAGCAATACGACACCGAGGATGCCGCTGGGAGCATAGCCCCAGCTGCTGGCGTGCGGCCATACGGGCAGAACGCCGACGAGCATCAGCAGCACGACGATCAGCACAATAGTTCCGAGGTTCATGATCGACTCCCTTTGATCACCGCCGCCGCTGCGCGAGCACCGGGGCCGACGCGCCGGAAACCCGGCGCTGCCAGCGGTTAGACAGCGAGACTAGCGGCGAAACAGAACGTCGTCCGTGCGCTCGCGCACATAGACGCGCTCGGGGTTTGACCGAGTAGGGTGAACGGTGACGGCCAGCCGCAGGTCCGTACGCCTTGGATCGCCCGCTCTTCCGAAAAGAACACCGTCTGCCCCGAACACCGTGAATTCGTCCGACGTCGAGCGGCTCGACACGGCGGAGTACGCTGCCGTCGACGGGATGGAACGGATCGCACGCAGCGACCCGGACAACGGTATGTTCTCCGAGTTCGATGGCCATCACGACGCCGAAGTCGGACGCGAGGGTCGTAGAGAAGCCGCATACCGGACGCGCGCGTGAAGTAAGCTTGCAAACTCCGGCGCATGTCGACCAGCTCAGCGGCGACTGCCCGGATAGCGCACGCGCTTACTGCGAGGCAAAATATTCAGCTGGTGTGGGCCGTTATCGGCGGCGGGGCGCTTACCGTCAGAATGTGGGTCGAGTCTGAACCTGTACTGTCCAATGCTGCCCGCGCTATCGCTGACAGTCGCGCGATGCTTCGCCGCACCGCGTTGATGCGCTCTTTCGACTTGGCTCTGATCGTCGAATGTAGGGCTCGTCTAGCCTCGACTCGTAAGGCGCTCGACGCCGCTGCTTGGGATGCAAACGAGCGACAGAGCGCTTGAGAGGCTTGCTCGCTCGGCGCGCCGCTACGATCGTCGGCGTATGGCGCCGCTGCCGCGCCTTCTACCCGTTCAAGTGCCGCGACCGATCTCGAGAATATGGATCAAGCCGCGCTACAAGGCGACGCTAGACGACATCCGGGCTCGTTAGCCGAATGGATTATTGGCCGACTCGCAACAAGCCTTCCGGTTCAACCGTTATCGCGGCGGCCAAACCGCAAATTCCCGACGCGTCTTCACACGGTCGGTGCAGCGATCAAGTCGCGGCGCGGCACATTGATTGTGAACACGCACCCAGAGCGTGGGATGTCACGGACGCTCAGCGTACCGTGGTTGGCTTCGACGCTGCGTCGGGCTATTGTCAAGCCGAGGCCAAGGCCGGTTTTGTCTGTTCCGTGTTGCGCGTGCGGCGCAAACAGGCGTTCGGCATCGCCGACCGGCAATCCGCCGCAATGGTCTCGGACGTCGATCAGAACGCGATCCGCGTAGGCATGCGTCGTTAAACTAACCTCGGATCGGAATCTCGTAAACTTGAAGGCGTTCTGCAGTACGTTGCTGAGAGCCGACGAAAGCAGGTGCCGGTCGGCGCTAATACCCACCGTCGGGTCCACAGGCGATACACTGAACGTACATTCGTGGAGCTGCGCTTCGAGTGACGCCGATAGCTTGATTTCCGCGATGAAGTCGGCAAGTGCAAAGAGCTGATGTGGTGTAGCCAGTCCTGCCGCAATGCGAACTTCCGTGAGCGAGCCGTCGATGAGGTTGCGCAAGCCCACGAGACTCCGATCCAGCACTGCGCCGGTCGCGCCGCCAAAACCAACGTTCCCCGACTTAATGGCGCTGAGCGCGAGGGTCCCCGTAGCCAGCATGTTGCGCAACTCGTGCGCGAAGAACCCAAGGCGCTCGTTTAGCTCATGCGTGCGCTGACCGACCACTTTCAGTTCGCGTAGTCCGTTGTATTCCATTACGGCGACCGCGATGGCGTTGTCCAGGCAGCGATTGAGCGTGCGGAACTCATCAACCTCGATAGGCACCTTGCGCTCGGCGGCGAGATCTGTGATCGCCTGACATAAATCGCCGTAGTCGTGCACGACCTGGTCGATCGTGAAGCCGTTTCGCAACAGCTCGCGTCCGTGCCGCGCGGCTGTTTCGCCGATCTCCGACCCTGCCGAGCGGGCACCTCCAGACGGCCCCGAAACCCTTCGGCTGCTCATTGGATCCGAGGTCGTTTCGACTTGGAGCGTCTTGATGACCTGCTCGAGAAAGCGCGGGATGCCATGCTCGAGCTCAAGCTCGCTGGGTGCGTGCACAAAGCGCTCTCCCGCCTTCGATCGACATCGGTCGACCAGTTCGATGCGGTGCGCGCTCAGGAATTCATGGAGCATGAGGTACCGTGCCAGCCGGGCGCGATATGCGTCTGTACGGTAGGACACTCACTGACAAACGCGTACCCAACTGCGCCGTACCGTCAGTCAAATCTATGGGATTTGCGACCAGCGGGACCGCTGCCGGCGCCTCCCGCATCTAATCCGCCCGTCTATTTTCACGGACATTTGCTACTCTCGCACGACCGTGGGTAGCGGCCTCGAAGCCGCGTATTCGGCCATTTGCTGGGCGTGAGCGCTCAATAGCCTTCTCGCTCAACCTCAGACCCGCTCAATATCGCGCAGCTTGCCCTAGCGCGATCCGGAACGCGTACGCAGATTCGAACTCGTCGAGCGGCTCGTCGATCGGGCTATCTCAGCTGCCGCGGTCCCCAAACGGACTTCCTTGACCGCCGTGGTGCCCGTCATCCTGGTAGCTACCATAGGCTCGATTGCGGTCGCGCAGGTAGCTGTCGTCGTGGTGGTAACCGCGATCTTGGTAGAAACTGCGGTGCTGGTCGCCATACTCAAGCGGAACGATCGCACAGCCTCCGAGCAGCGCCGCGACAAT
>Ga0070661_100003361_pt1 | contig 11030 bp, 10 predicted proteins | sample KBSC43metaG_FD_64663 | JGI IMG/M metagenome (GOLD analysis project Ga0070661, IMG submission 64663) | Corn rhizosphere microbial communities from Kellogg Biological Station, Michigan, USA - KBS C4-3 metaG | ecosystem: Host-associated > Plants > Roots > Rhizosphere > Soil ...
CCAACCAGCCTCCCGCCTATTTTGGGCGGCGATGGTGGCGTCGCTGCACAGCTCTCTCCGAACAAAGGTCACCCTCTGGTTCATCGTCATCGTGCTCGCGGTCGGGTCCGCCGGCTACCTGGGTTATTACCGGATTTCCCATTTGGTTCGGGAGGAAGCCGACACCCGCATGACCGACAAGCTCGGGCATGTGGTGGACATGCTCAAGGCGACCGATTCGACCTACATGAGCCTCGTGCGGGCCTCGATGGGCCTGTTGAAAGCCGATGCCACGCGGCTCGGACCGCCCAATCTCCGCCCCGTCGTCCAACCCGACGGCACGACCCGCAACGACCTCTTTTTCGGCGACCAACCGGTGGAAGGTTCCTTCACCCTCGTGGACGAGGTGAAGCGCATCATGGGTGGCACCGCGACGCTTTTCGTCCGCCGCGGCGACCATTTCATTCGCGTCTCGACCAACGTGCTCCGCAAGAATGGCGAACGCGCCGTGGGCACGGAACTCGATCCCAACGGCAAGGCCATCGCGAAAATTCACAACGGCGAGAGCTTCTATGGCGTCGTCGATATTCTCGGCAGTCCCTACATCACCGGTTACGAGCCGATTCATGACGCGGCCGGCGAAATCATTGGTGTCTATTACGTCGGCTACGCGCTCGAGCAGCTGACGTTGATCCGCGAAGCCCTCGCCAAGAGCGGCATCCTCGACAGCGGATTCTTCGCGCTCCTCGATTCCAGCAACAAGGTGATCTTCCACACCGCGGGCACCCGGTTCGACTCCCAAATTCCCGCCGTGACCGCCGCCCACGAAAATGGTCAGGCCGACCTCCCGAACTGGCGGGTGCAAATGCGGACCTTCGTGCCGTGGGACTACGACGTCATCGCCGCGCTGTATCGCCCCGACGTCTCCGCCATCACGTTTCGCATGATGTGGCCGGCCTACAGCGTGACCGGCGGCGTCATCCTCGCCGTGCTCATCGTCTCGTTCGTGCTGGCTTCCCGCCTCTCCGACGCCCTCGAGCGCGCGGAAGTCGCCACCGACGAAGCGCTCGACGCCAAGGACGCCGCGGAATCCGCCAACCGCACGAAGAGCACCTTCCTCGCGAACATGAGCCACGAGCTGCGCACGCCGATGAACGCCATCATCGGCTACAGCGAAATGCTCATCGAGGAGGCCGAGGACCTCGGGCAGGACGACTTCACGCCCGACCTTCAGAAAATTCGCAGCGCCGGCAAGCACCTGCTCTCTCTCATCAACGACATCCTCGACCTGTCGAAGATCGAGGCCGGAAAAATGACGCTCTTCCTCGAGGAGATCAAACTCGGCGAAATGATCCACGAAGTGGTCGGCACCATCCAGCCCCTCCTCGATAAAAACGCGAACCGCCTCGACGTCCAGATCGCGCCCGACCTCGGCGTCATGCGCGCCGATCTCACGAAGGTCCGTCAGACGCTCTTCAACCTGTTAAGCAACGCCACGAAATTCACCGAGCGCGGCATCATCACGCTCGCCGCCGAGCGCGTCCCCGCCGAGGGCGGCGACCGCATCCGCATTCACGTCTCCGACACCGGCATCGGCATGACGCCCGAGCAGCTCGGCAAGCTCTTCCAGGCCTTCACCCAGGCCGACGCCTCCACGACACGCAAATACGGCGGCACTGGCCTCGGCCTCGTGATCAGCCGCAAATTCTGCCAGATCATGGGCGGCGACATCACCGTCGAGAGTCGCCCCGGCATCGGCACGACCTTCGCCGTGGATCTTCCGGCCATCGTTGTACCCGCGGCCGAGCCCGCTCCCGCCCGTCCCGTTGCGACCGTCGAAAATCCAAAGTCCAAAATCCAGAATCGGAAGACCATTCTCATCATCGACGACGATCCCGATGCCGCCGACCTCATGGCCCGCGCGCTGGATCGCAGCGGCTTTGCCACGATCCGCGCCAGCAAGGGCGGCGAGGGCATCGTGATGGCCCAGCAGCAGCAGCCCGACGCGATCACGCTCGACGTCATGATGCCCGGCATGGACGGCTGGTCCGTGCTCAGCGTGCTGAAGTCCGATCCCGCGACGGCGAAGATCCCCGTCGTCATGGTCACCATGTTGCAGGACCGCCAGCTCGGCTACGCCCTCGGCGCGGCCGATTTCCTCACCAAGCCCGTCGACTCCGAGAAACTGCGCGCGGTCCTCTCCCTCCACGCCGGCCGGCCCGAAATGCCCGTGCTCGTGGTCGAGGACGATCCCGATAGCCGCGAAATGCTCGTCCGCGTGCTGCGCAAGGAAGGCTACGTCGTCACCGAGGCGGAAAACGGCAGCGTCGCCCTCGAGCGCATCGCCGAGCAGCGGCCCGAGCTCATTCTTCTCGACCTCATGATGCCCGTGATGGACGGCTTCGAGTTCCTGTCCATCCTCGCCGCGCAGCCCCAGCTCGCGAGCATTCCCGTGATCGTCGTCACCGCAAAGGACCTCACCCCCGCCGACCGTGATGTCCTCAATGGCAGCGTGCGGGAAGTCTTCCAAAAAGGCGCGATGAAGCGCGAAAAACTCCTTCATGACGTCTGCGCCCTCGTCGCCAAAACCGTGAAACACCCATGAAAATCCTTCTCGTCGAAGACAACGAAATGAACCGCGACATGCTCTCGCGCCGCCTCGCGCGCAAGGGCTACGAAGTCGTCATCGCCGAAGACGGCGGCAAGGGCGTCGAGCTCGCCGCCACCGTTGCGCCCGATCTCATCCTCATGGATATGAGCCTGCCCGTGCTCGACGGTTGGGAGGCCACGCGCCGCATCAAGGCCGAGCCTGCCACCGCGGAGATTCCCGTCATCGCCCTTACCGCGCACGCCATGGCCGGCGACCGCGAGCAAGCCCTCGGCGCTGGTTGCGACGATTACGACACGAAGCCGATCGAGCTTCCCCGCCTGCTGGAAAAAATCGGCGCGCAGCTCGCCCGCGTCGGCAAATCCGCACCCGCTGCATGAGCACTCCCCCGCAGGAGGACGTCGCTCCGTCGTCGCCCGCATCCGCCAACGAGGCCCTCGCCCACGTGCGCCACGACATGCGCACGCCGATCAATCACATCCTCGGCTACAGCGAACTCGTCGCCGAGGAACTCTCCGACGCCGGCGTCACCTCCGCCGCCGCCGATCTCGAGAAAATCCAGCACGCCGCCCGGCAGCTGCTCGGAATGATCGGAGAACACCTCTCCGAGGAAGGCTTCGCCCGCCTGCACTCCGGCGAGGCGCCCGAGGCTCGCACCGCGACCAGCGCCGCAGCCACTCCGCACGAGACGGCTTCGCACCCCGACACCGCGGCCGCGGTCACGGGCCGCATCCTCGTCGTGGACGACAACCTCGAAAATCGCGAGACGCTCGCGCGCCGCCTCCAGCGCCAGGGCCACACCACCACGCTTGCCGCGGATGGCGCCGAAGCCCTCGAAATCGCGCGCCGCGCGCCGTTCGATCTTGTCCTGCTCGACGTCATGATGCCCGTGCTCGACGGCTACGGCGCGCTCGAGGCGCTCAAGGCCGACGAGGCGCTGCGCCACATTCCCGTCATCATGATTTCCGCCCTCGACGAGATCGAAAGCGTCGTCCATTGCATCGAAAAGGGCGCAGAGGACTACCTGCCGAAGCCCTTCAATCCCACGCTGCTGCGCGCCCGCATCGGCGCGAGCCTCGAAAAAAAGACCCTCCGCGATCAGGAACAAACCTACCTGCACCGGATCGAGGAGACCCAGCGGCACCTCAAGAGCGAACTCGACGAAGCCGCGAAATACGTGCGCTCGATCTTTCCCGCGCCGACGGAAACGCCCTATCGCATCGACTGGAATTACGCGCCGTCGATGGAGCTCGGCGGCGACGCCTTCGGCTACCATTGGATCGACGACAACCACCTCGCGATCTACCTCCTCGACGTCTGCGGCCACGGCGTCGGCGCCTCGTTGCTCTCCGTCTCCGCCATCAACGTCCTGCGCTCCGGCTCGCTGCCCGCCACCGATTTTCGCGATCCCGCGCAGGTGCTCGCCGGCTTGAACAACGCGTTCCCGATGGAGCAGCAGAACAACATGTATTTCACCATCTGGTATGGCGTGTATCACCGGCCGACCCGGCTTCTGCGCCATTCCAGCGGCGGCCACCCACCTGCGCTTTTGCTGACGCCGGACGGAACCATGAGCGAGCTGCGCGCGCCGGGCATGCTCATCGGCGCGATGCCCGACATGACTTACGCGAGCCAGTCGGTCGAGATCGCGCCCGGCAGCCGCCTGCTCGTCCTCTGCGACGGCACGTATGAAATCAAGCGGCCCGACGGCACGATGATCGAGTTCGACGACTTCACGACCTTCATGCGCGAGCACGGCGCGGAGCCCGATGGCCTCGAGAAGCTGCTCACCTGGGTGCGCGATCTGCGCGGCGGCGAACCCCTCGAGGACGACTTTTCCATCGTGCGCATCGAGTTTTAAAACCATGCCGGAACTCTCCCTCGCAATGGGCAACGACTTCGCGGACCTCGGCCCGACCAGCACGCGCGTCCGCAATTTCCTGGGCGTATGCAACGCGCCCGACGCGGCCTCCTTCCTCGCGGACCTCGTGATCGAGGAGCTCGTCACGAACACGATCAAATACGGCTACGACGATGCGGGCGCTCACGAGATCGACCTGCGCATCGCCTTCGAAGACGGCCGGCTCCTCATTGAAGTGCGGGACGACGGCCGCGCCTTCAACCCCCTCGAGCAGGCCGCGCCCGATACCACGCTCCCCGCCGAACAGCGCGACATCGGCGGCCTCGGCATTCACCTCGTCCGCCAGATGACCGACTCGGTGGTCTATGAGCGCCGCGATGGCCGCAACGTCGTGCGCGCCGAAAAAACCTTCCCGATTGGATGATTGCCCGCGCGTGACCGCGCGTGATATGGCCAGCGCATGAAAATTGAGGAACGCCACGAAGGCCCCGTCGTCGTCCTGTCCATCGAAGGACGTCTCGACCACGCAGGATCGGAAATATTCGACGCCCACGTCACGAAGCTCATCGCCGCCGGCGAGCAGAAACTCGTCGTGGATTTCCACCGCGTGGGCTTCGTCGCCAGCATGGGCATCCGCGCCCTCATCAAGCCCTACCAGGCTCTCGCACCCCGGGGCGGCAAGGTCGCCGTTGCCAATCTCGGGGATTCCGTGCGCTCCATTTTCCAGCTCGCCGGCATTGACCAGGCCGTGCCGATTTACGAATCCGTCGATGCCGCCGTCGCGGCGCTGAGCTGAGCGCGCTCTCCGCGTGAAACTCGCGATTTTCGCCCTCGCGCTGGGCCTCGGTATCTCGACCGCGGCGCACGCCGGGCGCGTGAAGGTCGCCTGCGTCGGCGATAGCATTACGTTCGGAGTCGGAGTCGAGAATCGTGCCCACGACAGCTATCCCTCCCAACTCGGCCGCGTGCTCGGGCGCGATTACGACGTTCAAAATTTCGGCTCGTCCGGCGCGACGCTGCTTGAGAAGGGCAACAACCCCTACGTGAAAACGAGCGCCTTCCGCGACGCGACGAAATTCCGGCCGAATATCGTCGTCATCCTGCTCGGCACGAACGACTCCAAGACGCGCAACTGGGACGGTCGCGCGGCTCAATTCCTTCCCGATTACAGGGCTCTCGTCGCGCATTTCGCGCACCTGCCGGGACCGCCAAGAATTTTCGTCTGCCTGCCGCCGCCCGCCCGGCGGCGCGATGGCGACATCCGCGAGCGGGTGATCGCCCGTCAGCGCCAGCTCGTCCGGCAAATGGCCGCGGCGGAAAAGCTCCCTCTCATCGATCTCGACACACCCTTTCGCGGACACCCTGACTGGCTGGCGGACGGCATTCATCCGAATGCGGCCGGGGCAGCGGCAATGGCGAAAATCGTCGCGGCTGCGATTCGGAATTAAAAATCTGTCATGCGCGGCCGCGGTTCGGGTTCATTCCGCCCGGAGAGAGTCGGGGCGCATGAACTTTCCGTCCGCGCTCGCGCGCCTTGTTTCCGCCTTCCAGCGCCCGCTCCTCTTTGTTCCCGTGGCCGGCCTGTTGTTTCTCGCAACGAGCCTGCATGCGGTTCTTGAAAACGCGCAAACTCCCCGCGGGCGGAAGGACTTTCTCGAGGGCGACACCGGCCATTACCTCGACATCGCCCGCGACTTTTCCCGCGGAGATTTTTCCATGTCCTACGTGCAGAATCGTCCGCATCGGCAGCCGCTCTATCCGCTGCTCCTCGCCCCGATGATGCTCGCGAGCGGAGAAAATCTCGCGGCGCTCGCGACGGTCAACGTCGTCCTGGCCGTATTGACCTTTCTGCTCGTCTATTTTGGCCTGCTTCATCGGCTCGGATCCCGCGTGGTCGCCGCCGCGGCCGGCGCGCTCTTCCTGCTCAACCCCTTCGTTCGCGCGCAATGCACCCAGCATCTGCTCACCGAGCCGCTGCACCTTTTCCTCATGGTGGGAATTCTCTTCGCGTTCTGGGATTACCTGGAAACGCGGCGCTCATGGAGCCTCATCGCGGCGGCCGCGCTCGGCGGTCTCGACTATTTGGCGCGACCGAATGGATTGTTCGTGACGTTGGCGTTGGTGGCCGTCGTGGTCCTCGTCGAGGGACGCCGCCTCCTGAGGCGACGGGGAATGCTTGCTCTCGGTCTGGCGGCGCTGGCGTTCGTGACGATCAGCGCACCGAGCTGGGTGCCACGATACCGGGATTTCGGAAACCCGATCCATCACGGCTATCTGAGCAATTACCTCTGGGTCGATACCTACGCGGAAGGCCATGTCGGTCAAAGATTCGCGACCCGCACGGCGCGCGATTATTTCGCCCACCACGGCGTCCTCGATGTCGCGAAGCGCTGGCTGCAAGGGGCGTGGGAGTGCGGCATGGCGATTCCCGTGCGCGTGGAAGGGCGCTTCCCACTTTTGTTTTTCCTCGCTTTGGGGGGAGCCGGAATCGCCCTTTGCGGTGGACCCCGAAGCCTCCGCGCCCTGCTTCTGTTCGGCATCGTGCAGGCGTTGCCCCTGGTCTGGACGAATCTCTCGAATCCCACCGTGCGCGTTCCTTATGCCGCTGCCGTGCCGTTCGAGCTCGTTTTCGCGGCGGTCGCTTTGCACTTTGCAATCGAGGCGGTGCGCTCGCGATCAGCCGCCGCAATCGGGAGCCCCGGCGGGCGTGTCGTTACGGCGGCGTTTCGGCCAGGCAATAGCCCACGCCCCGCAAGGTGTGGATGAGCTTCGTCGCGACGTTCTCATCCAGTTTTTTCCGCAGTCGCTGCACGTAAACGTCCACCAGATTCGTGCCGGGATCGAAGTGGTAGTCCCATACCTTCTCGCAAATTTGCGTGCGGGTGAAGACGTGGCCCGGTGAACGCAGCAACAGCTCGAGCAGCGCAAATTCCCGCGCGGTGAGGTCCACCCGCTCGCCGGCACGGGTGACCCGGCGCCGCGACACGTCCATCGCCAGGTCGGCCACGCGGTAGATCGTCAGCGATTCCCCGCTGCGCCGACGCAGGAGCGCGCGCACCCGCGCCAGCAGTTCCTCCGAGGCAAAGGGCTTCGCGAGGTAATCGTCGGCGCCGAGGTTGAGGCCTTCGACCTTTTCATAGGTTTCGCCGCGCGCCGAGAGCAGCAGCACGGGCACGGCGTTCGACTCCGCCCGCAGCCGGCGCAGGACCGAAAGGCCGTCCAGACCGGGCAGCATGATATCGAGGACGAGAATTTCGTAGGGCGTCGCGCGCGCGGCTTCCAGGGCTTCATCCCCTTGGTGGAGGACGTCGACGGCAAATCCCGCCTCGACGAGCACCCTGCGCACGAGGGTGGCGATTTTCCTCTCATCCTCGATAACCAAAGCGCGCATTTTCCGATCTTAATGGAATCCGCCGCGTGGGCGAGGGGAAGACTGCGCGCGGCCGGTCACGTTCAATACCACGTTTCCTTTCGGGGCACTCCGCCCAGAACGATGCGAAATCCGTTGTTGTTCCGCCGCTGCCCGGGCGGGTTCTTGTCGCGGAAGGACGTCTTTAAATATTCATCGTCGTCGTTGAAGCACGAGGCGCCTCGCAACACTTTCCGGGTGTCATTGTGGTCGTATTCATCTTCACACCACTCCCAAACATTTCCTCCGAGATCGTAAATTCCGGCCGCGTTGGGCGGGAAACTCCCGACCGGCGAGGTTTCCCGAAAATCGTCCACCGCCAGCGCCGGGTGGTAATTTCCCGCCGCCACCGGCGGCGGAAAGGAGGCCCCCCACGGATAACCCTTCGTCCTTCCGCTGCGCTCCGCGGGGGTTTTCCAGGGCTCGGAAAGCAAACCCGCCGCCGCGCTCCATTCGCGGTCTCCGGGAAGGCGATAAAAAAATGCCTCGGAAATGGCTCCCCGGTTGCGCTCGCGGCGGGTAAGCCAGACGCAAAAGGCAACGGCTTCATCCCACGTGACATTCACCACGGGATGGTCCGGCGTCTGGGAAAAATCGCACGCGGGGAACGTCGCTCCCGTCTCTTCGCAATAAATTTGATAGTCCCTCCGGCGAAGCTGCCAGATGCAGAAAAGCGTCGCGTGCTCGGGAATCGGCACAAAGGAGAGGCCAAGGTCGTTGACGAAGGGTTGTTCGCGCCGGGCGACGACGGGATCCCGCATGCTCACGAGTTCCGGAGGCGGTCGATCGGTCCCGAGTTCGCGAAACGCGGCCAGCAACTTCTTTCGATGGCCGAGCTTTTTGATGCCGATCTTTTGCAGATCCTCGTCCGTCAGATCCGCAAGGAGGGAATCATCAATCGCGTGGCTCGCAAATACGGCCGCCAGATCGCGCAACGCCAGGCGATCCAGAATCGGTTCGAGCTTGGAGGACATGGAAAAACCTCGACGCCAAAGTCATAACCGCTTTCTGGCTGAAAATGAACTGCTTTTCCGTGGAGGCTCCCGACCGGCCTCCCTCCATCCCAAAAATGCGCTTGTCCTTTTTTAGGAAACCTAAAACACTGATTTCGTTTCCAATTTACACAATGCCCAGACTCTCCGTCCAATCGCGCGCCGCCGCCGTCAGGACGGCCGCGCCACGGGAGCGGATCGTCACCGGGGCGCGCCGGCATTTCCTCGCGCATGGCTTTCGCTCCGTGACGATGGACGACCTCGCGGCGGAACTCCGCATGAGTAAAAAGACGCTCTACGAACATTTCCCCGGCAAGGCGGTCCTGCTCGAGGCGGTGGTCGCCGCGAAGTTCGATCAGGTCGAGCGCGAGCTGGCGGCGATTGCGGACGATGCCTCCCGAGACCTGCCCGACCGCCTGCGCGCGCTGCTCACCTGTCTTCGTGGGCACACCGAGGAGGTTCAACCATCCTTTGTGCGGGACGTGGCGCGGGAGGCGCCGGAGCTGTTTCTGCGCGTGCGGGAGCGTCGACGCGCGGTGATCCAGCGTTTTTTTGGCGGGCTTCTCCGCGAGGGACGCGCCGCCGGAATGATCCGCAAGAATGTGCCGGAGCGGCTGCTGATCGAGGCCTTGATCGGGATGACGGACGCAATCGTGAATCCGCAAATGCTCGAGGAACTCGCTCTTACTCCCAAGGCCGCGTTCAGCGAGATCATCACGCTCTTTCTCGAGGGCGCGAAGACGGAGAAGGGACGGCGAAAGCTATGAAGCGCGCGCTCTGCCTCCTCGCGGTCGCGGGCCTGCTCGCGGCCTGCTCGCGGAGCGATTCAACGCGCGTGCAAGGCTACGTCGAGGGTGAGTTCGTCTATGTCGCCTCACCGCTCGCGGGTCAGCTCGAGACGCTGGCCGTGCGTCGTGGCCAGGAGGTCAAGCCCGGCGACCCGCTCTTCGCGCTGGAGCACGGCGCCGAATCGGCGCAACGCGACGAGGCGGAGCGCAAGCTCGCGCAGGCGCGGGCCACGCTCGCGGACGCGAAGCAGGGCCAGCGGCCCAGTGAAATCGAGGCGTTGCGGGCGCAGTTGCAGCAGGCCCAGGCGGCGCAGGCGCTTGCCGAAACAGAGTTCATTCGGCAGGAAAAACTCGTCCGCACCGGCGCCGCGGCCGTGCAGGAGCTGGATCGGGCACGTTCCACCCGCGACCAGGATCGCAAGCGCACCGCGCAGCTCGAGGCCGATTTGCAAACGGCGCAGCTCGGTTCGCGATCCGGCCAGATCGAGGCGGCGGCCGCGAATGTCCGCGCGCTCGAAGCCGCGCTCGCGCGGGCGGATTGGGATCTCGCGCAAAAGCAACAGGCCGCGCCGATGGCAGGCCTGGTTTTCGACACGCTCTACCAGACGGGCGAATGGGTTGCCGCCGGCCGTCCGATCGTCGAACTCTTGCCGCCGCAGAATGTGAAGGTGCGCGCGTTCGTGCCGGAAGGGCGGATCGGAAGTCTGCGTTACGGCGAAACGGCCCGCGTGTTCGTCGATGGCGTCGATGCTCCCTGTTCCGGCAAGGTGAGCTTCATTTCGCCGCGTGCGGAATACACGCCGCCGGTGATCTACAGCCAGGAAAGCCGCGGAAAGCTCGTGTTCATGGTCGAAGTGAGATTCGATGCCGCCACCGCCGCGAAGCTGCATCCCGGTCAGCCGGTGGATGTCGAATTTGTCGCGCCATGAGCGAGGACCTCGCGATCGACGTTCGCGGGATGACGAAGCGATTCGGCGACCGCACGGTGGTGAACGACATCGCGCTGCAGGTGCGCACCGGCGAGATCTATGGCTTCCTGGGACCCAACGGTAGCGGCAAGACAACGTTCATCCGCATGCTTTGCGGGCTTCTACGGGCCGACGCCGGCAGCGGCGAATGCCTCGGCTACGACGTGATCCGCGAGAGCGAGGCGATCAAGCGCAACGTCGGTTACATGACGCAGCGGTTCAGCTTTTACGAGGATCTCAGCATCGCCGAGAATCTCGACTTCGTCGCGCGCATGTATGGCGTGCCGAACCGCCGCGAAGCCGTCGCGCACAGCATCGAGCGCCTCGGCCTCTCCGGCCGTCAGAAGCAGCTCGCCGGGGAACTCTCCGGCGGCTGGAAACAACGCCTCGCGCTCGCGGCGTGCCTCATTCACGAGCCAAAGCTG
>Ga0070661_100003373_pt1 | contig 11013 bp, 10 predicted proteins | sample KBSC43metaG_FD_64663 | JGI IMG/M metagenome (GOLD analysis project Ga0070661, IMG submission 64663) | Corn rhizosphere microbial communities from Kellogg Biological Station, Michigan, USA - KBS C4-3 metaG | ecosystem: Host-associated > Plants > Roots > Rhizosphere > Soil ...
GTCTTCCGGCTGTTGCTGTTCGGCGCCTGCGCCCTGGCGGCGAAACCGGCGGCCTCCGCCGCGAAGCGCGTGGTCTCCGCGATGGAGGCGAGCGCGCTCTGGCAGGCCGCGCGTGCCAGCGACCGCGCAATGCCGGAGCCCGGCGAACCGGCGCTCTGGCTCGCCATTCCGGCGGTGAAATTCGGCCTCCCCGCGCTGCAAGGCGTCACCGAGGAGCGGCTGTCGCGGCTGCCCTGCGTCGTCGCCTGGCCGGATCGCGGCGACGCGCGGCTCACCGTCATTCTCGCTCACCGCGACACGCATTTCCGCCCGCTGGAGCGGCTCCGCAAGGGCTCGACGGTCACGATCACCCGTCGCGACGGGTCGCGGCGGGATTACCGAATCGCGGCCATCGACATTCTCGACCCCGAAGCCGCGCAAAGGAAAATTCGCGCCCATCTGGACCGCGACGAACTCGCCCTGATGACGTGCTATCCCTTCCGCTACATCGGCCCCGCGCCGCAGCGCATCGTTTTCTGGGCCTCGGTCTCGAGTGTGACCCTGAGCGGGAAGCAGCCGTGAGCGCGCGGCCGTTTAGGCGCGCGACTCGGGGACCGGGCGAGTGAGCTTTGCCTGATAGGGCGTCGGCGTCGGGTCTGCATTCACCGGGACAAAGAGACGTTCCGTTTTGTTCAGACGGCGGCGCATGCTGGCTATGTTCGCTGCTGACAGGCTCGACTGGGCAACGAGGACTTGAAGCTGGCCATTAAGCCGCTTGGCAAATGCTTCGCCGCTCGCGCCGGGCAGGCCCAATTTGCGAAGACCGAGGGAATAATATTGCCCCGTGTGATCCGGTTGAAGTTTGGAGAGCTTTTTGACGAGGGAACTGATTTGGGAGGAGGCCGCCGCCCGCTCCGGGAGGTTTTGCAGTTGTCGGGTGAGATGGTTGATTTGGTTCTGACGGGCATCCGTTGCGAAGATGGTTGCCGGGGTTCCAACCAGCATGGTGGCGACCGTCACGAGAATTCCGAGATGGAGTTTGGAGAGCATAGTTTGTTTTGGTTCCTGGTTTCTTTCGGGCTAGAACGTCGGCCGAGAGCAGGGAAGGAGCCATAGGGTGAAACCCTAGGAATGGGGCGGGCAGGGTTGCACCCCATGGCGGAACAATGACATGGCGACGACCTCCTGTCTGGATGCACGCCCGGGCGGGCGGCTTATAACCGCGGGTGCTTCCGCAGGTGGTCGAAGCCCACCAGCCGGTGGCTGCGTTCGTCCCAGAGCCGGAAGGCCATCGACTTGAGGCTCGCGAAAAGCGTGACCGCGGGCACGGCCTGGAAAAGCGGTTCCGCGTTATGGCAGCGCTCCAGATTGTAGTTCGGAATGCGCGAGCTGAGGTGGTGGATGTGATGGAAGCCGATGTTGCCGGAGAACCACTGCAGCACCTTCGGCAGCTTGTAGAAGGAGCTGCCCTTGAGGGCCGCGTCGACGAAGTCCCAGTCCTCCCGCCGCTCCCAATAGACGCCTTCGAACTGGTGCTGCACGTAGAAGAGCCAGGTGCCCACGGCCCCGGCGACGATCATGATGCCGGCTTGAATCACGAGGTAAGGGATCAACCCAAAGAGGAAGCTCATTCCGACGACCATTCCGAGCACGGCCAGATTCGTCCAATGGACGGAGTGTCGCTCGCGCGCGGTGGCTTCCGGCGAAAGCGGCAGGCGGTGCTTCACGAAAAACATCAGGAGCGGCGCAATGCCGAAAAGGACGACGGGATTGCGCACCACCCGGTAGCCAAGTTTCTTCCAGCGCGGGGCCGCGAGATATTCCTCGACCGTCATCGTGGGCACGTCGCCCACGCCGCGCCGGTCGAGATCGGCCGCCGTGCTGTGATGCAAGGCATGCTCCTTCCTCCACAAATAGTAGGGCGTGAACGTCAGCGTGCCGGTGAGAAATCCCGCCACGTCGTTGGCCACCCGCGACGGAAAGAAACAGCCGTGGCCGCAGTCGTGAAAAATGATGAAGATGCGCACGAGAAAACCGCCCGCGAGAATCGCCAGCGCCGCCGTCAGCCAGAGCGAGATCGACAGGCTCAGGTAGATCAATCCCCACGTTGCCACGTAGCCGCCGACCGAGTTGATCATCTGCCAGCTGCCCCGCGCGAGGCATGGACGCTGATATTTTTTCACGATTTCCCGCCAGCTTTCTGGGTGGGTTGCGGGGTCGTTCTCCGAGGTGCTCGTCATCCCTAACGGAACGGGAATTTCGCCGCCGCAACAATGGGGTGTTCACCTGCCGTCCCGCTCCGCGCCTCCGCGGAAAGCAAAAAACGCCGCCCCGCGTAAGCAGGACGGCGTTTTGAATTGGGTTGGTTGATTCGCTTAGAACGCGAAGCGGAGGCCGCTGCGCAGGTTGGCGACGTTGCCGGAACCGCCGTAGAAATAACGGCCGTCCACGAAGAGGCCGATATTGTTGGTGAAGCGGTATTCGAGACCGCCGCCGACGTTGCCGTAGCCGATGCAGGTGCCGTCCCAGCCGGCGCCGCCGCCGACCATCACGTAAGGCGCGAGGTTGATCGCGCAGATCGGGTAGCGGATGAAGAAGTTGCCGGCGAGCGGGAGATGCTCGGCGGTGCCGTTCTTGTCATACCACGCGGCCTCGTAGCCGATGCCGAAGTATTTCGCGAAGAAGAAGTTCAAGCCGAAGCCGCCGCCGGAGCCGGTGGTGAGTTCGCTGCCCTTCGAGCCGAAGAAGCCCGTGTAGAACGTATCGAGCTGGAATTCCATGTCGCGGAACCGGCATTCCTCGGGGGCGAGGACGACCTTTTCCTTGAACGATTTGGATTCCGTGCCGGCGCGGGCCGACGTGAGCGTGAGGGCGGCCACGGACAGGACGCCGAGCAGGACGATGCGGGCCCCGTGGCCCAAGGTTGTTTTTTTCATGGGTGTTTTTTTGGTTTGGTTTTGCAGGTTCGTCCCACGATTCGCGCAGGACGGCAGTTGATCGGAGGGAACGAAGTTTCGGTCGGAGCGACAATGGGGTCTTCACCTACCCCGCGGAGTCCGGCGTCAATGGCGCCAGACGGTGATGCGTTGGACCTTCGTCCGGGCGCCCTCGGCATCACGGGCCCGCAGACGCATGACAGTGTGTGCGGTGTGATAGTTGCCACCGTTGATTTTCCAGGTTCCGTTGGTCCGCACCGCGACGCTGTGCCAGCGGTGGTTGTTGATCCGCCATTGGATGACGGTAGCGCTGGGCGAGGCCTTACCTTTGATGAGGCGGAGAGCGGTCGTGGTCGTGCGATGATTCTTCCCGAAATGGCGGAACCAGAGTTTTTGATAGGGCACGACTTTTCCACTTTGGTCGAAGAGCAAGCCGGCGCTCCAATCGCTGCCATTGATACCGCCGAAGGCATCGACCTGACCGACACCGTCCACTGTGACGGCGGCCAGCGCCAGGGCGCGCCCCCCGCCACTGCCCCGGTTGGCGCCGAAGGTAATACTCGTGCCTGAGAGATAATTGCCGGCGATCTGATTGTTCGCGCCGAACGTGGCGGTGGTTCCGCAGTTCCAGAAGATGCCGTAGTCACGGCCGCCGTTGGAGCCGGGATTGATGACGGTGACCGTCGCGTTGGAGGCGGTCGTCAGTCCCGTGCCAATTTGAAAAACCCAGAACACATTGTTCTTTCCCTGGCCGTCGAGGACGAGGGCGCCGGTCAGGCCGGCCGTCGCGTTGAACTTGTAAACGCCCGGGGCGAGGGTTTTTCCGCCGAGGTCGACGTTGCTCATGTTCGCGTTGGGCGCCATGCCGGCCAGCCCGCCCTGGGCCTTGATGAGATCGAGCCGCGCTTGCGCGGTGACGGGTCCCGTGGGAATGATCGCGCTGTTCTGAAGAATCACCCCCGGTGGGGTAAAGCCGGTGATATTGGTGGTTGCCGCGGGAGAGAGGCCGATGTTGCCGTTGCTGATCACGGCTCCGTCGGCTCCGGTCTTGGAGATGGCGGTGCCACCCAGGAGTGTGAAGTCGCCGGCGGAACCGAGAATGGAGGCGGCAAAGCCGGATGCGGGGAGTAAAAGCAGTGCTGCGAACCCCGCGAGGGAGGAAAAGGTGGGGCGTTTGTATTTCATGGTGACCTAAGGTCGTCCCGCGGGGGCTTCGATCACCATGGGGTCTTTCCCCACTCGAGCGAGAACCGCGCGTCAACCGGTCGTCGGCTGGATGCTGCTTTCGATGATTCCCGCCGCGATCGCGTGGCGGGTGAGGCCGGCCGTGTCGTGGACGTTGAGCTTGTCCATCAGGCTCTGGCGGTGCTTTTCCACCGTCTTGATGCTGATCCCGAGCTCCGCGGCAATTTGCTTGTTTGCCAGGCCTTCGGCGACGAGCTGGAGGACCTCGGTCTCGCGCGACGTGAGGGCCACGTGGCGTGGTTTCGGGGCGGCGTTTCGGTTCGCGCCAGCCTCGGGGGCGGAAAAGCGCCGGGAAATCGATGGGCTGAAGAAGGTCTTGCCGGCGGCGACCGCGCGAACGGCTTTCGCCAATGCACTGGCGGCGGTTTGCTTGATGAGATAACCCGCCGCGCCGAGCGTCATCACCCGCTCGACATAGGCGTCGTCGCTGTGGGCGGAGAGAATCAGCACCCGGGTGGCGGGCCGCGCGTGGAGGATCTGGCGGGTGGCCTCCATGCCGTTGAGCAGGGGCATCGCGATGTCCATGACGATCACGTCGGGAGAAAGTTTTCGCGTCAGTTCCACGGTCTGGCGGCCATTTTCGGCTTCTCCGACGACTTCAATATCGTTTTCGAGGTTCAGCAAGGCGCGCAACCCTTCGCGGACGATCATGTGATCCTCGGCGAGCAGGACGGTAATTGTTTTCATGGGGTTTTGCGGGCGGGACGAACCGATTTTTTCGGCTGGCTGGGGGTCGGGAGCGGAGGAACAAAAGGAATCTGGACGCGGAGGGTCGTTTCCCGGCCGGGGGCGGATTCCACGGACAAAGTTCCACCGATCATTTCCACGCGCTCGCGCATGCCGAGCAGTCCGAGGCGATTGTGAGTGCGGGCGGAGGCCCCGTCCTCCACTTTGAAGCCCCGGCCATCGTCATGGATTTCCATGCAAATCGCGCCGTTGTGCCGGCGAATGCGCACCGTTGCGGTTTTCGCCTTGGCATGCCGGGAGACATTGGTGAGCGCCTCCTGCGCGACGCGATACAGCATCGTCCGCGCGCCGCTCTCGAGTTTTTCGACCGCGGCGAAAGCGGTGAACGTCACGTCCACGCCCGTCTGCTTCGCAAAGTCCTTGATATACGAGCGGAGGGCGGGAATCAGCCCCAGATCGTCCAGCACCGACGGACGTAAATCGCGGGCGAAGCGATGCACGATCTCCACCGACTTCTCCACCAGCCGCTGCGTGATCGCGATCTTTTCGCGGAGGTCCTTGGTGTTGGCCGTGCTCTGCAACTTCAAGGTCGTCAGCCGCAGGTTGATCCCGGTGAGCGTCTGGGCGATCACGTCGTGCAGCTCGCGACTGATCCGCTTCCGCTCGTCCTCCTGCGCGGAAAGGAGCCGGCGGGACAAATACCGCAACTCCTCCTGCATCTGGCGCGATTTTTCCAACAGCAGGCTGGACGTCGTCTCGCTGGTGCGGAGGGAGTCCTCCATCTCGGTGCGCTGGACGATTTCCTGCTTCAACTCCTTGTTCGCGGCGGCCAGCTCGAGCGTGCGATGATTGAGCGTCTCGATCATGCCGCGCATCTGGGTGTTGGCCTCGCGCGCGCCGCGATGGGTTTCCTCGATGGGCGTGATGGCCTCGGCGAAAAACGCGCCGGCCCGCCGCACCATTCCGTCGCTGGCGCGGGACGAGTAGTTCGGCAGCACGAGCGCAATCAAGGCATCCTCGTGAATGCGGGCCAGATCCAGCGTTTCCAAGCCGAGCTTCACGGCGCGGAGCCCGAGCCGATGGGCTGTCGTGGGGCTGGCGGTCGGGCTGCGCTTCAGGTGTTTGCTCAACGCCGCCTCGTAGCTTCGTGAAAACGCGAGCAGTTTAGTTTTCATGGGGGAGGCCAAGTTCGCTGGCGAAGCGGTTGATGATGCTCACGGAGCTTTCGACCAGTCGCCGGGTGTTGGCGATCTCTTTCTTGAAATCTTCGTTGCTGGAGGAGACCTCTTTTTTCAACGCGAGCAGTCGAATCTGGATGGCCACCAGGGTCTGGGCGATTTCGTCCTGCAACGTGAGGCTCATGGTCCGGCGCTCGTCCTCCTGCGCCGAAAGGATCCGATGGGCCATTTCCTGCAGGTGTTTCTGCAGCTGATGCGACTCCACGAGGAGCCTGGCGGCATTTTTTCCGCTCATCTTGAGAGCCTGTCCCGCCGCTTTGCGCCGGGCGATGCCCTGCCGCAGATCGCGTTTGGAGTCCGCGAGGTCCCGCGTCTGCCGGGTGAGTGTCGCCTTCAGGTGATTCAAATCCGCGCTGACCTTCCGGGCGCCGCGATGCGTTTTTTCAATGGGCGCGCTGGCCTCGGTGAAGAAAATGGCCGCCCGGGCGGCCAGGTCGTCGCGCAGGGCCGGCGGGGAATCCGGCGCAATCAACGCCGCCAGCGCGAGGTCGTGGATTCTGGCCAGATCCAGCGTTTCCATCCCGAGGGCCACCGCCTGCGTTCCGAGCTTTTGCGCGACTTTTCCATCCGCCGCGGACGCCTGCTCGAAATGCGCTTGCAGGGCCGTCAGATAGCGGCCGGAGAGCGCGTTCAGCGTGTTTTTTTTCATGTTCGATTCCGCGGGCGTCCCAACCTGCCGTCAGCGAGGGGATTGCGATTGGGATGGAGGAGTTCACGGGAATTTCCGTCAGCGTGCGAAAGCTGTCCATGGGGTGAATCCCCACCGCCGCTCGTCGGTAGCACTACACCCCATGGTCGGCGTGCGCCCGGACGGGCATTTTGAGGCTGTCATGAAATTCCTCTCATCACGTCTTCCGAAGCGAGGCGGCCCACCATGGTAGCCTTTGCCCATGCGAGCGATCCGGCCGACGCGGCTCTGGTCGGCGCCCTTCAAGCCCGGGAGGAATCCGCCCTGGCCGAACTCAGTGCACGCTACCGCGGCGTGCTCATCGGCGTGATCACGAAAGTCACGCACGACCTCACGGAAAGTGAGGACATCCTTCAGGAAGTTTTCATCCAGGTCTGGGATCGCATCGAGTCCTACGATGCCTCCCGCGGAAAACTCTCCAGCTGGCTCACGACCGTGGCCCGCCGGCGCGCCATCGACCGGATCCGTCAAACCTGCGCCTACCGCCGGGCGACCGATCGCTTCGAGATCGAATGCCAGCACGCGACTTCCTCCGTCGCAACGGACGATGGAAACGAGGTGGCCATCGCCGATTTTCGGGAGTTGATCGAGCGGATTTTAAACCTGCTCCCGACTTTTCAGCGCGAGGCGGTCTCGCTGGCCTATCTCGATGGACGCAGCCAACGCGAGATTGCCGCGCTCACCCGCACGCCGCTCGGCACGGTCAAGACGCGCATCGAGCTTGGAATGAGAAAACTCTTTCAGTCCGTCGGCGGCCTGCGGGACAAAATCCTGTAAACGCCTACGCCGCCGCGAGGGTCGGGACTTCCCTGGGCTTGGTCATCGCCGGGGCGATCGCCGGCAGGATGTCCTCCAGCTCCCGCGCAACGACGAAATCCCCCGGCACGCACATGTCGCTCAGCAGATCGATGAGTGGATCCCAGAAGCCGATGTCGCCGGGCGCCGGCCGGTTGAAGATCACCACCGGTTTGCCCTCCATCAGCGGGTTCTTCTGGTGCTTGAAGATCATCAGCGCCAGCAACTCCTGCACCGTGCCCGCGCCGCCCGGAAAAATGATGAACGCGTCGGAGTTCTCGATCATCACCTCCATGCGGGTGTAGATATCCGGCCGCAGCCAGAAGCACGAGAGCCCGGCCGGCAGCCCCTCCAGCTCGATGATGTGCGGCACGTTCGAGCCCGCAGTCCAGCCCCCCGCCTCCACGGAGCCCTTCACCACCGCGCCCATGATGCCCGAGCGCCCGGCCCCGGAGACGCAGCCGATCTTGTTTTCCGCGAGCATGCGCCCCAGCGCCTCGCCGTCGGCGAGATAATGCGGGTCCTCCAGTGAGGCGGAGCAGAAGACGCACGCGTTGCCGACATAGTCCTCCGGGCACGGCGTCTCGGCGACCGCGGCCCCGCAATCCTCCATCTTGTGGCGTCCGGCATCCGGCACGCCCTGCGACTTCACGATTTCCAGGGTCTCGAGCACCGCTTCCGGCGAGTCCACCCCGAGCAGGAAATCCTCGTAGTTTTGCTTCACCGTTCCCAATTTTTGCAGGTGGGCCAGCACGGCGAAGAAGGGATTCCACGACGCGTCCTCGTTCAGAATGATCGTCGGCTTTCCGGAAAGATTGCGGTCCAGCGTCTGGAAGCCCACGAAGATCGAGATCGCCTTGAACATATCCTCGAGCGTGGCTCCCGGCGTGAAAACGAACGCATCCGACTCCACGATCTTTTTCTCGATGTTCGAGAGCGTGATGCGCTGGTCGCCGTTCGAATTGTAAATGTCCCAGCCCTTGGCGAAGAGGAGATAAAGAAGCTTGGCGCGGGAGGCCCGATTGGGGTCATCGGCACCAAGAACGGTCCCGGAAAGTCGGATTTTAGGCATACGGCTCTTGTGTCGTAAGCCCATGCAGCAACATTTGGGCCGACTGGGAAAGGTTATCCGCAAATGACCCGGTCGCACAGAGTAAAATCCCTTCCGTTGTCGCCCCGGCAGCCGCCTCTTCCCGGAACTTCGTCATGAAGCGCGGAGCGAAAGTGGAAAATTAATGCCGGGGCGGAGGCAACCTTCACGATCACAAACACTGGCAACGCCGCGGCGAGTTTCGGCCTCCGCCAGTCCCGGCAGGTCGCGAACGCCTATCCCGGCCCGGCTCGGCGAACCCCGGCAGCGGATCGCCTTCAAACGGACCATCCATCTCACGCTCCACCGCCACCAGCCAGGCAAACCCCGCGATCCAAAGCGCGGCAAAGGCCAAAATCATTCTGCCCGCGAGTCCCGAGACGCAGAGCGGTGAAAAATGTAGCCGCGTCCGTCAAAGCACGGCTCAGGGTAATACCGAGTCCAGTTGAAAGCAGGACTTTTGTCAGATGCGGCGCGCTGTCGCCGCCGTGTTCTTCTTGGAAAGTCGGCGCCGACAGTCGGAGCCCAGCGAAGACAGCCGTAGGCAAAGCGGTGCCCTCCAGGGAATCGTCCGAATATTTATTCGAATTGGTATAAAACCAAGTTTGGTCAAGAACCGGACGTAGGATTGGAACGGCAAAAGGTAGAAGCGTCGCGCTGCGGCGCCTTTGGCATCACCACGCGATGGCCTGAGCGTTCACGGGATTTGGGATGCGACGGATCAACTCGCAGCCGGAGAGCGGAGGGAATGGAACCTTCCCGTTTGGGGCAGGAACCAGCGAGTTGCCTGCAGCATCTTCCAAAGGCAGCTCTGGAATGGTCGACTCAGGAAGAGCGGAATTCTCGAATCGCCGTTCCGGTGATGTAGCTAGCTGCAGTGACGCTTGCGTGCCCGGAAAAATGCCAGAATGATGGCGGCGACGCCCACCAGCCCGTAAGTGGAAGGTTCCGGAACCGCCGTGACATGAGTCGCATTTAATGCTCCGGCGCTTACGGCCGGATTTCCGCCGAGGGAGCTGTCCAAAGAATACAGTCCATAATTTCCGTCTGACGGCACGATCCACGCCATGTTTCCCGAAGCATCGATATTGTTCGTTCGGAAAGCACCATAGGAGACTCCTGACCCGACGGTCGCGCCGACCGTTGAGATCGACGGAAACCAAACCATGTATAACAAATCATTCTGTTTAACCGTTCCCAAATTGAACGTCGTTCCACTGAGATCGAAGCCGTTTTGGCTGGGGTTCGCACTCGGGCCGGACGGGTTCAAGTTTACCGCGTGATAGACTCCAAGAATAACGTCTGCTCCCGTGCCGCCAAGAGTGTTGCCGACGGTAAGCGTGGTTCCATAAGGATCGACCAAGCTGTTGCCATCGGTGGCTGCAACCAGGATGCCGATCGAGCCCAAGGAAACCATGGAGCCAAGGCTGTCATTAATAATTCCTATCGCTCCATCCGTGATCGTGACCGACCCATGGCATGCAAGGGCGAATGCCATGGCTCCCAGAATCGAAATGAATGATGATTTCACTTTCATATGACGGGAGCCTTAATAATTGGCCAGATTGCTCCAAACGATCGACGCTCCAGTGCCGGACTGATATTTCCGGATTGTAAAAGCGTCGCCGGCGCGAATCACGTCGGCGTCGGCTGCGATGCTGTCCGCCCCAACCCTTCTCCACGTTCCCCCCGTGCGATAATAGACCTTGGCGGCGGATTTATTGATGCCCGCAACGGAGTTATCGAAGACAAATAGCTGGTCCCGGCGAGCAAGCGGGGAGGTGCTCGCGCTCTGGGTGAAGGCTGATTCCAAGCCCAGCTCCGAAAGCTTCATATCGACCGGACGTAAAAGCGCAATCGCGTTGTCCTGAGATTTGGCTGGCTGCGTGAGTAACGGCATGGACAAGGAGCCGAGCACAACCGATCCGACCGAAGACCAAGAGACATCGGAGGTCACCGTTGAGGGCTGTCGGATCGTGAATGGATTATCCGGATAAAGGATCACATCGTTGGAGACTTGATTTGTCCCCGCCACATACCAGTTGGAGGACGTGAAATAATACGAGGCTGCGGCAGAGGCGTTGATTCCCACGGCATTGGGATCTGAGATCAAAATCTGAGTGCGTCGCGCGAGCGGCGAGGTGGAGGCCGACGCCGTCAAGGGATTGGCAGGAGTGCCGGCGCTGGCGGGCGGGAAGAGCGTGCCGAGGGTCCAGTATTTGAGGATCTTGAAGGAATCGCTTGCGGCGATGCCTGAGAGGTCATCGCCCGCGGTATCGACCGTGACCTGGCCGGCAGTGTTCGCGGTGATGGTGTAATACATGCCGTTCTTCGCGCCGGAGGTCATTCGCACGT
>Ga0070661_100003376_pt1 | contig 11008 bp, 6 predicted proteins | sample KBSC43metaG_FD_64663 | JGI IMG/M metagenome (GOLD analysis project Ga0070661, IMG submission 64663) | Corn rhizosphere microbial communities from Kellogg Biological Station, Michigan, USA - KBS C4-3 metaG | ecosystem: Host-associated > Plants > Roots > Rhizosphere > Soil ...
ATCGTCGCCTATTTCGTGCTGCAGATCCTGGAGTGGGCCTTCCTCCGGCTGGCGGGGATGTAGGATTCATCCCTCCATCCGGCTAGACGGATGGATTCCCCCTTGCCCGCGACGGAAGCGCGGGGTATCGTTCCATCAGCGGCGCGTGCCCGGAACGCGCGCCGCACCCGAATCCGTGGCGATTTCAGGCAAATTGCGGCCACGTAAAACATTCGCTAAAGCGCCCGGGCCCGGCGCTTCACCACGCCGGGCCTTTCTCGTTTTCCCGTGGCATGACGACCTCCTCGAAGTCCTCCCCAAACTCCGCCTCTCCCTATCTCGCCGCGCTCGCGGAGCGCGTGCTCGTCTACGACGGCGCGATGGGGACGAACCTGCAGCGCTACAACCTCGGCGCCGACGACTTCGGCGGTGCGGCATACGAGGGGTGCAACGATCACCTCGTGCTCACGCGCCCCGACGTGGTGCGCGAGATCCACGAGTCGTTCCTCGCGGTCGGTTGCGACGTCGTCGAGACGTGCACCTTCCAGTCGACGCCGCGCCGCCTGGCAGAGTGGGGACTGCTCGACAAGATGCACGAGCTGAACGTCGCTGCCGCGAAGCTCGCGCGTGAAGCGTGCGACAGGTACGCGACGCCCGACCGTCCGCGCTTCGTGGCGGGATCGATGGGGCCGACGGGGATGCTTCCGTCGAGCGCGGATCCGGTGCTCTCGAACGTCACGTTCCAGGCGCTCGCGCAGGACTACTACGAGCAGGCGAAGGCGCTGGTCGAGGGGGGCGTGGACGTTCTCCTCATCGAGACGGCGCAGGACATCCTCGAGGTGAAGGCGGCGGTGACCGGACTCGAGCGCGCATTCGCGGAGCTCGGACGCCGCGTGCCGATCCAGACGCAGGTGACGCTCGACACGAGCGGGCGCATGCTCCTCGGCACCGACATCGCGAGCGCGCTCACGACGCTCGAAGCGCTGCGCGTGGACGTCGTCGGGCTCAACTGCTCGACGGGCCCGGATCTGATGCGCGAGCCGGTCCGCTACCTGTCGGAGCACGCGCGGCTTCCGCTGTCGGTGATCCCGAATGCGGGCCTGCCGCTCAACACCGGAACTGGCGAGGCGATCTATCCGCTCGAGCCCGCGCCGCTCGCCGCCGCGCTGTCGGAGTTCGTGCGCGACTTCGGCGTGCGCATCGTCGGTGGCTGCTGCGGGACGACGCCGGAGCATCTGGCGGCAGTGGTCGAGGCGATTCACGGCGTCCCCGCCGCGAGCGCGCCCGCTCCCGTGATCGACGAGCCGGTGACGGCGCGCGTGTCGTCGGCGATGCGCGCGATCACGCTGCGGCAGGATCCGCCGCCGCTTCTCGTGGGCGAGCGCGTCAACGCACAGGGATCGCGCAAGGTGAAGCGGCTCCTGCTCGCCGACGATTACGAAGCGATCGTCGGCGTCGCGCGCGACCAGGTGGATGCCGGCGCGCACGTGCTCGACGTGTGCGTCGCGCTCACCGAGCGCGCGGACGAAGCCGATCAGATGTCGAAGGTCGTGAAGCTCCTCTCGATGAGCGTCGAGACGCCGCTCATGATCGACTCGACGGAGGCGCCGGTGATCGCGGCGGCGCTGGAGCACGTGCCGGGACGCGCGATCGTGAACTCCATCAACATGGAGAACGGGCGCAAGCGCATCGACGACGTCGTCCCGCTGGTGAAGAAGCACGGCGCGGCGGTCGTCGCGCTCACGATCGATCCCGAGGGGATGGCGAAGACGCGCGAGCGGAAGCTCGAGGTCGCGCGCAAGATCTACGACATCGCCGTGGGCGAGTACGGGCTCGCGCCCGAGGATCTGCTGTACGATGCGCTCACCTTCACGCTCGCCACGGGCGACGCGGAGTGGATCGACTCGGCGCACGAGACGATCGAGGGAATTCGCCTCATCAAGCGCGAGCTCCCGGGCGTCTCGACGATCCTCGGCGTGTCGAACGTCTCCTTCGGGCTCTCGCTCGAGGCGCGCGCGGTGCTCAACTCGGTGTTCCTGCATCACTGCGTGCAGGCGGGGCTCGACGCGGCGATCGTGAATCCCGCGCACATCCGCCCGTACGCCGAGATCTCGGCGGAGGAGCGCGCGCTCGCCGACGACCTCGTGTTCAATCGCCGCCCCGATGCGCTGCAGCGCTTCATCACGTACTTCTCGGAAGCGACGACGGGCGCGGCGACGACCGAAGCGGTCGCGAAGGAAGATCCGACCGCGGGGATGACGCCGGACGAGCGCATCCACTGGATGATCCTGCATCGCAAGAAGGATGGGATCGAGGAAGCACTCGACGCGGCCGGGGTGCGCGAGGATCCAGTGCGCGTGTTGAACGGCGTCCTCCTCCCCGCGATGAAGGACGTCGGCGACAAGTTCGGCGCGGGTGAGCTCATCCTCCCGTTCGTGCTGCAGTCCGCCGAGGTGATGAAGCGCGCAGTCAAGCACCTCGAGCAGTTTCTCGAGAAGAGCGAGGGCTACACCAAGGGGCACGTGGTGCTCGCGACCGTGTACGGCGACGTGCACGACATCGGCAAGTCGCTCGTCAACACGATCCTCTCGAACAACGGCTACACCGTGCACGACCTGGGGAAGCAGGTGCCGGTGAACACGATCATCGAGAAGGCGCAGGAGGTGGGCGCGGACGCGATCGGCTTGAGCGCGCTGCTCGTCTCGACGTCCAAGCAGATGCCGCTCTGCGTGCAGGAGCTGGACAAGCGCGGGATGAAGATTCCCGTGATGATCGGGGGCGCCGCGATCAATCGTCGCTTCGGTCGCCGCGCGCTCTTCGTGGACGGCGAGCGCTCGTACGACGGCGGCGTGTTCTACTGCAAGGATGCGTTCGAGGGGCTGGAGACGATGGACGCGCTGCAGGACGCCGAGCGGCGCGAGGCGTTCACGAGCAAGGCACTGGACGACGCGCGCAAGGACGTCTTCCTGCGCACGACGGTGGGGAAGGACATCGCGGTCGGCGACGATGCGGGTGCGCGCAGCGACGTCGCCATGGACAACCCCGTGCCGGCGCCGCCGTTCTGGGGCGTGCGCGTGCTCAACGACATCCCGCTCGACGAGGTCTTCGACCTGCTCGACCTGGACGAGCTGTATCGCCTGCAGTGGGGCGCGCGCGGGAGTGGCGAGCAGTACGAGAACATCGTGCGCACGGAGCTCCAGCCGGTGCTCGAGCGGCTCAAGGCCGAGGCGAAGGCGGAAGGGTGGCTCAGGCCGCGCGCGGTGTACGGCTTCTTCCCCGCGCAGTCGCATGGGAACGACGTGCTCATCTACGATCCCGACGCGTATCTCAATGACGGGACGAAGCGTGAGATCGCGCGCTTCCATTTCCCGCGCATGGTCGGTCGCGAGCGGCTATGTCTCGCCGACTACATCCGTCCCGTCGATTCGAACGATGTCGACGTCGTACCCGTGCAGATCGTGACGGTGGGCGATGCGGCGAGCGAGCGCTTCGCGGTACTGCAGGCCGCCAACGAGTACGCCGAGGCGTATTACGTCCACGGGCTCTCGGTGGAGACGGCCGAAGCAGTGGCGGAGTGGTCGCACCGGCACATCAAGCGCGAGCTCGGCATCGACACGGGGAAGCGCTACTCATGGGGCTACGGCGCGTGTCCCGATCTCGACGATCATGCCGTGGTGTTCCAGCTTCTGCCAGCGGAGTCGGCGCTCGGGATGGGACTGACCGAGTCATTCCAGCTGATGCCCGAGCAGTCCACGGCCGCGATCATCATGCACCATCCGGCCGCGAAGTACTACGCGGTGCGCGGTGCGGCCGCCGAGCGGGAGCCCGCGGGTGTCTGACGCGACAAAGAGCGCTGCCGCGTCGACGCGTGCGGCGCTGCTCGAGCGGCTGCTCGATCCCGCATCGGTCGTCGTCTTCGACGGCGCGATGGGGACGATGATCTACTCGCGCGGCATCTTCATCAACCAGTGCTACGACGAGTTGAATCTCCGCGCGCCGGATCTCATTCGCGGAATTCACGAGGAGTACGTGCGTGCAGGCGCCGAGGTGCTCGAGACGAACACCTTCGGCGCGAACCGCGTGAAGCTGGAGCAGCACGGGCTGGCCGATCAGGTGCGCGAGATCAACATCGCCGCGACGACGCTCGCGCGCGCGGCAGCGGGTGACGTCGCGCTCGTCGCGGGCGCCGTGGGACCGATCGGCGTGCGCATCGAGCCGTACGGACCCACGGCGCGCGACGAGGCGCGCGCGATCTTCCGCGAGCAGATGGCGGCGCTGCGCGAGGGGGGCGCGGATCTCTTCATCGCCGAGACGTTCTCGGATCTCGACGAGATCGTGCAGGCCGTGCTGGCCGCGCGCGACGTCGATCCCACGATGCCGGTGATCGCGCAGGTCGCGATCAACGCCGACGGGATCACCGCCTACGGCGCCACGCCTGCGGACGTGATCGCCGCGCTCGACGCGGCGGGCGCGGACATCATCGGGCTCAACTGCTCGGTGGGGCCGCAGACGATCCTCGAGGCGATCGAGAAGATGGCGCCGCTCACGACGCGCAAGTTGAGCGCGATGCCGAACGCCGGGATGCCGCGCGACGTCGGCGGGCGCACGATGTACATGGCGAGCCCGGAGTACATGGCGACGTACGCGCGCCATCTCGTGAACGGCGGCGCCAAGATCGTGGGCGGCTGCTGCGGGACGACGCCGGCGCACATTCGCGAGATCGCGGAAGGCGTGCGCCCGCTCGCGCCACGCTCTGCCCGTGTCGCGCGCGTGCAGGTGAGCGAGCACGAGCCCGCGCGCGCGACGGGGGTCGAGCCGGCGCCGTTCGCCTCGCGCTCACGACTCGCGGCGCGCCTCGCGGCAGGCGAATTCGTGACGTCGGTGGAGCTGGTCCCGCCGCGCGGTGTCGACGCCTCGCGCCTCCTGAACGACGCGGCAATGTTGCGCGCGGCGGGCGTGGACGCGATCAACGTCCCCGACGGGCCGCGTGCGCAGAGCCGCATGGGTGCGGTGCTCGCGAGCGTGCTGATCGAGCAGCGCGCGGGGATCGAAGCGGTCACGCACTACTGCTGTCGCGACCGCAATCTCCTCGGCATGCTGAGCGACCTGCTCGGCGCATCGGCGATGGGGCTGCGCAACGTCCTGCTCATCACCGGCGATCCGCCCAAGATGGGGCCGTATCCGTCGGCGACGGCGGTGTTCGACATCGACTCGATCGGACTGACGAATCTCGTGAGCAACCTGAATCGGGGACTCGATCCGGGCGGCAACGCGATCGGCGAGCCGACGCGCTTCGTGATCGGCGTGGGCGTGAATCCCGCCGCGATCGATCCGGCGCACGAGCGGCGGCGGTTCGAGTGGAAGGTGGAAGCGGGCGCCGAGTACGCGATCACGCAGCCGGTGTTCGACGCGGCGCAGCTCGAGACGTTCGCGCGCAGCGTCGCGCCGCTCGGCGTCCCGATCATCGCCGGGATCTGGCCGCTGGTGTCGGTGCGCAATGCCGAGTTCCTCGCCAACGAGGTGCCTGGCGTGACGGTGCCGGATCACATCATCGATCGCATGCGACGCGCGAATGCCGTGTCCAAGGAGCACGCGGTGCGCGAGGGGATCGCGATCGCGCGGGAGATGCTCGAGCGCGTGCGGCTGCTCGTCGCCGGCGTGCAGGTGTCGGCGCCGTTCGGGAAGGCGGAGCTGGCGCTGGAAGTCTTCGCCGAGCAGCTCGAGCGCGAGCGGACGACCGTCGCGGGATGAAAAAGGGCGCGCGAGCATGAGCCCGCGCGCCTCCCGTCTCGCGGTCGGCTTCTACTGCCCGAGCACGAGCACCACGAACGAACCCGGGACCATCGTCGGGCGCTGACGCGGCTGGCCCGGCGCCTGCGCGGGCATCGGGTTGAACTTCGCGGTCACCGTGTACACGCGATGCGTCCGCGGATCGAGCGTCATCGTGCGCGCGCCGCGCTCGGTCGGCACGTTCTCGCTGACGAAGGTGGACGGCCCGGTCTGGTGCACGACCGTCAGCGTCCCGCTCCCGTTGGAGCTGAATGCGTAGCCGGTGCCGGGATCGAACGCGTCGGCATCCGTGCCCTCGCCAGATGCAGGCGTCGCGATCATGTGGCCGTTGGTCGCATCCATGATCCCCATCTTCGCGTTGTCGCAGCCGATGAAGAGGAGATGATGCGCGAGGTCGGTCGCGAGACCGGACGGCTCGTCGCACCCTTCGAGCGGATACGTGTGCATGATCGTCATCGTGCGCCCGCTGAACTCGACGATCTGGCTCCTGTCCTCGATGTTGACGAAGACGTTCCCGGCGCCGTCGGCGACCGCCGTCTCCGGCTTGCCGCCGAGCGCGAGCGTGCCGACGACGGTGTCACCAACGGCGTCGATGGCCGTTGTGCTCTGGCCGCGGCCGTTGAAGGTGAAGACGCGGTTCGTCGCGGGATCGTAGAGAATTGCGTCGGGGTTGGCGCCGGTGACGTGCACCACCTTCTTCACCGCGAGCGTCTGCGGATCGAACACCGTGACCGTGGTGTCGCGGCCGTTGCTGGTGTAGCCCTTGTGCAGGTCATAGGCGAGCGCGATCCCGTGCACGCCGCCCGTGTTCGGGATGTCGCCGACGACCTTGTCGGTCGCGGGATCGACGACCATGACGTGCGTGCCACGCGAGAGGAAGAGACGCTTCCCCGCCGTGTCGAACGTGAGGTAATCCCATCCGCCCTCGCCACCGACGGCGATCTGGTGGATTACATGATAGCCGCCGGCCGTCGCCGCCGAGGGCGCGGTCTGCGCGCCGAGTGGGAGCGCGAGCGACAGGGTACAGCCAACGGCGACGAGCAGCGAGCGAGCACGCACGAGGGATCTCCGGAATCGGTGAGAGAGCCAGAAGCTACGCGAAGGCACCTGTCAGCGCGCTGACACGGCTGCGCGCGACGGCGGCGGAAATCGCACGGTGACGGTCGTCCCGTGGCCAGGCCTGGACTGCAGGCCGATCGTCGCGCGGTGTTCGGTCGCGATCCAGTGCGCGATCGACAGGCCGAGTCCGGCGCCGTCGCCAGTAGCGCGGCCGCGGGAGCTGTCGGCGCGGTAGAAGCGGTCGAACAGGTGCGGAAGCTGCTCGGCGCTCACTCCCGCGCCGGTGTCGGTGACGTGAACCTCGCTTGCACCGGTCGCTGTGTCGTGCTCGACCGAGACGTCGACGCGTCCGCCGGCGGGAGTGAACTTGATGGCGTTGTCGAGGATGATGAGGAGCATCTGGTGCAGCAGCGCGGGATCCGCGTCCACCGGCGCTTCGTCGAAGCGCGACAGCTCGAGCGTGACATTCGCGCGCTGTGCGAGCGGCGCGGCTGCGCTCACGACGTCCGATGTGACGTCGTCCAGGAAGATGCGCTGGATGGAGACGGGCCACGCGCCGCTGTCGGTACGCGCGAGAAGGAGGAGATCCTCGACGATCTTGCCGAGTCGCGCGGCCTCACGCTCGATCGTCGCGAGCGTGGCGCGCTGGCTCTCGGCATCGAGCTCGGGGTTCTGCAGCGCCGCCTCGGCGCGACTGCGCAGCACCGTGAGCGGCGTGCGCAGCTCGTGCGCGGCGTCCGCCATGAACCGCCGCATCGAATCCATCGTCGCCGCCACCGGCTCGACGGCCTTGCGCGTGAGGAAGGAGCCGACCGCGGCGAACAGGATCAGGGCGATGAGCGCCGCCGCACCGAATGCCGCGATCAGCTCGGCGTACTGGTCCTGCAGCTCGATCTGGTCGGCGGCCGCGGCGGCGACATAGCCGCGCCCTGAATGCGAATGAAAGCGCTCGGCGAAGACGCGGACTGTGTGATCGTTCGACAGCCCGACGCTCGCGAACGCTGCGGAGTCGCGAACGGCGCGCGCGGCGAGGCTTCGGACCCAGTCGGGCGCGGCGCTTGGGACGAGCAGGGTGCCCCTGCCGTCGAACAGGTACAAGGCGCGTCCCTGGATGCGCAACTCCGCTACGGCGTCGACCACGGTGCCCTGCGCGTTCGCCTCCTCGGCCTCGCGGATCTCGGTCGCGCGTCGGATCGAGTGTGCGGATGCGTGGAGCGACTCGTCGAGCTGCTGGGCGAACTGCGTTCGTATCTCCAGGAACAGACCCGCGCCCAGCGCCAGTACGATGGTGCCGAGCGTCAGTGCGTACCACAGCGTGAGGCGGCGACGAAGCTGGCCGAGGTAGTCGGTCACGCGCCCAGCCGGTATCCTGCGCCGCGGAGCGTGTGGATGAGCTTGGGCTCGAACGGATCGTCGATCTTGCGGCGCAGGCGGCGAACGAGCACCTCGAGCACGTTGGTGAATGGATCGTGGTTCTCGTCCCACACATAGGCCGTGATGGCGGTGCGCGTCACGACCTCGCCCGCGTGCTGCACGAGGAACTCGAGCAGCGCGAACTCCTTGGCGGTGAGCGTGATCTCGGTGCCGCCGCGGCGGACGGTGTGCGTCGCGAGATCGACGTGGAGATCGGCGACGTCGTAGTGCCGCGGCGTGATGGCCGGCTGCCGGCGCGCGAGCGCCCGGAGCCGCGCCACGAGCTCGTCGAACGCGAACGGCTTGGTCAGGTAGTCGTCCGCACCCGCCTCCAGACCGCGGACCCGATCCTCCACGGCGTCCCGTGCCGTGAGCATCAGGATCGGCGTCGCGTTGCCGCTCGCACGGATGGCCCGGCACAGGTCGAAGCCGCTCCCGCCCGGGAGCATCACGTCCAGGACGATGACGTCGTAGTGGCCGAGCGACGCGCGCTCCTCCCCTCCGCGCGCATCCTCCGCGATGGCGACCTCGATGTGATGGTTCCGGAGCCCGTCGCGCACGACGCTGGAGAGCTCCCGATCGTCTTCCACCAGCAGAACGCGCATCCGGCAGTCTGGGATTGGGGTGAAGCGGCGTCGCGACGTCGCACCGCGAGCCATCACGCTCTATACTATATCCTTCGCGACCGCGGCGGCGTGCGTGGTCCACCGCACCCGTGCCGCTCACGCGGTACACCGCGCCCCGTGCGTCGATGCAGCGCACCGATGCGCCTCCTCATTCTCGCGCCACGTCATGGCAGTCCCATATCGCGTTCTCGTCACCGACGAGATCGACCCGGAAGGTGTCGCGCTGCTCCGCTCGGAGCGCGCGCTGCAGGTGGACGAGCTGCCGACGCTGCCGCCGGCCGAGCTGCTCGCGCGCATCGGCGAGTACGACGCGCTGATCGGCCGCAGCGCGACGCGCGTTTCCGCGGAGCTGCTGCAGGCGGGAAAGCGCCTTCGCGTCATCGGGCGGGCGGGTGTCGGCGTCGACAACATCGCGCTCGATACGGCGACGGCGCTCGGCGTCGCGATCATCAATGCGCCGGCGGGGAACACCGTCGCCGTCGCGGAGCTCTTCTTCGGCGTCGTGCTGTCGCTCCTCCGCCATCTCCCGCGCGCGTACGAGTCGATGCACGCCGGACGCTGGGATCGCTCGGCGCTCCTCGGCGCGGAGCTGAAGGGGAAGACGCTCGGCATCGTGGGCCTCGGGCGCATCGGTGGTGAGATCGCGGCGCGCGCGAATGCGTTCGGGATGACGGTCGTCGCGTATGATCCGTACGTTCCCGAAGCGCGATTTCACGGTCTCCGCGTCCGGCGCGCGGAGTCGCTGGACGAGCTGCTCGACCAGGCCGACATCCTCACGATCCACACGCCGCTGAACGACGAGACGCGCGGGATGATCGGGCGCCGCGAGCTCGGTCGGCTGTCACCGCGCGCGATGGTCGTGAACATGGCCCGCGGCGGGATCGTCGATGAAGCCGCGCTCGCCGATGCGCTCGCGGGCGGCCGGATCGCCGCGGCCGCGGTCGACGCCTTCGTGAAGGAACCGCTCGCTCCCGACCATCCGCTCCGCACCGCGCAGAACGTCTTCCTCACGCCACACATCGGCGCGTCCACGGCCGAAGCGCAGCGCAACGTCGCGGTGGACGCATGCGCGGCCGTTCGCGACGCGCTCCTCTCGGGCGAGCTTTCGCGCTCCATCAACGTGCCCGAGGGCGAGCCGGGTCAGTGGGTCGAGCTGCGCCCGGCGCGCACGCTCACGCGCCGCGCGGCCGCAATCGCGCGCGGCATCCTCGCCGGTCAGGGTGCGGGTGTCGTGCGGCGCATCGACGTGCGCGCGAGTCCCGCGCTCGCGGCCGCGCGTGACACGCTCCTCGCCTCCGCCGCGCTTGGCGTGCTCGATGCCGTCGTCGAGCACGATCGACTCAATCTCATCAATGCGCGCGCGATCGCCGAGGGGCGCGGGATCGAGCTGTCGTTCACGGAGGCGCCCGACGGCGACACGCCCGGCACCGCGGGCGCGGTCGAGGTGCGGCTCACCGGCGGGATGCACGACATCGCCGTGGGCGGGATCGCGATGCGCGGCGGCACGGGAACGTCGGACGCGGGGACGGACTTCCGGATCACGCGCATCGGTGCATTTCGCGTGGACATCCATCCGCGCGAGGTGCTGCTCATCCTCACGAACCGTGACGTGCCCGGCGTGATCGGGCGCGTGGGGACGCTGCTGGGTGAGGCGCAGGTGAACATCGCCGAGTACCACCAGGCGCGACTCGCGCAGGGTGGGGAGGCGCTCGCCGCGGTGTCGGTGGATGGAAGTGTGGACGCGGAGCTGCGCCAGCGACTGCTCGATCTTCCCGAAGTGCATTCGGTCACGGCGGTCGCGTTCCGCGCGGAGTGAGACACGTTGGTGATGTGATCGAGACGGACGAGGACGTGCGCGCCGCGTACGCCGCGGATGCGTCCGGTCTCGTCAGTATGCCGCAGGCGGTCGCGCGTCCCACGTGCGCCGAGGAAGTGGTCGAGCTGCTGCGCCATGCCAGCGCCGACAACGTCCCGGTTACCTTAGCTGGAATGCAGAGCAGCACGACCGGTGCATCCATCACCGACCGTGGCGTGTTGCTGTCGATGCGGGGCATGGACAGCATCCTGGATCTCGACCGCTCTGCGCGGACGATGCGGGTCGAGCCGGGCGCGATCGTCGCCGACGTGAAGCGCGCGGCAGC
>Ga0070661_100003378_pt1 | contig 11005 bp, 9 predicted proteins | sample KBSC43metaG_FD_64663 | JGI IMG/M metagenome (GOLD analysis project Ga0070661, IMG submission 64663) | Corn rhizosphere microbial communities from Kellogg Biological Station, Michigan, USA - KBS C4-3 metaG | ecosystem: Host-associated > Plants > Roots > Rhizosphere > Soil ...
GCAGCAACATATGATTTGCCAAATTGGCGCCGGTCGCGACGGCCGACATTCTGCCGTGCACGGCGTTGAAACCAAAAGATTGGCTCAAGAAATAGGCCGGAGTTTTGGACGAGCAGCCGATGCCGCTCAGTTTGACCACCTTGCGCGGATCGATGCTGCTCTCGAAATAGGCGCGCTGCACCGATGCGGAAATCGCGTCGTGACCGCATCCCCGGCACATCGTCGATGCCGCGCCGTCGTAATCCTTTTCGCTTAAATTGAGACGGTTTAACTTTGCTTCTGCCATTTTTTCAATCCTGTCCTTATGCAGTTTTTGCCGACTGGGCCGCGGCGAAAATTTGGTTGACGACTTCCAGCGGCGTCGCCGGCAAGCCGTTGTAAATGAGTACGCTGACGATCTTGGTGCCTAGCTCGGGACACTCATCTTTGAGGATAGCCGCCATCTGACCGTCGCGGTTTTGCTCCACAAAATAAATCGTATCGTGCTCGGCAAAGAAATCGCGGACTTCGCTGGTTAGCGGGAGCGCGCGAATCAGCATGTGATTCGTTCTAAGCCCCCGGGCTTTTAATCGATCGCGCGCCTCGCGCACGGGCTCGTAACTCGAACCGTAGCAAACGATTCCCGTCTTGACGCCCCGCTCTTTTTCGACGATCGGTTTGGGGACGAATTTGCGCGCGGTATCGAACTTCTTGCGCAAACGATCGAGAATATATTTGTAGTCGTGTTCGTCTTCGGAGTAGCGCGCGTCGGCATCGTGGCCGGAACCGCGGGTGAAGTAGGATGCCACGCGGTGTGGGTTGCCCGGGACGGTTCGATAAGGAATACCGTCGCCGTCTTGATCGAAGTAGCGGCGAAATTTCTTTCCGGCTTTGGTCCATTCTTCGAGTTGTTCGGCGCTCAGCCGTTTGCCGTAATCGAAGGGCTCCTGGTTAAGCTTGAGCGGATCCGATGACCAGAGATTCATACCGAGGTCGAGATCCATGGCAACGAATACCGGAGTCTGAAAGCGATCGGCGTAGTTGAAGCTCTGACGCGCAAAATCGAAGCAGGAATTCATGTCGTGAGGGATCAGAATAATGTGGCGGGTATCGCCGTGCGAGGCGTTGTACATGAGCGAAATATCGGATTGCTGGGTGCGTGTCGGCAGCCCAGTCGACGGTCCGCCACGCTGGATAATAAAGAAAACGGAAGGAATCTCGGCATAATAGGCCAAGCCGATGGTTTCGTTCATCAGCGAGACCCCTGGGCCTGAGGTCGATGTCATCGCGCGCGCTCCGGCCCAGCCGGCGCCTACGACCATACCCGCGGAAGCGATTTCGTCTTCTGCCTGTACGATCGCGTAGGCTTTCTTTCCATCTTTGGTCTTGCGTAGGCGCGGTAGGTAGTATTCCATCGCCTCCGCCAGCGAGCTTGAAGGAGTGATCGGATACCAGCAAATGACCGAGGCGCCCCCGTAGATCGCGCCGAGTGCGGCTGCGGTGTTGCCTTCAGTGATGATTTTCCCCTTGTTGCCATCGGGAATGGGCTCGAACCGCGCGATGTTCTGCTTAAAATTCTGTTCTTTGCAGTACTGATAGCCGGCATCAATACAGATCATGTTGGACTCAATGACTGCCGGTTTTTTGCCGAAGGTGTCTTCGAGCACCGATTTGATCACGGACATATCGATGCCAAACAGGTAAGCCAGGGCGCCGACATAAACCATGTTGCGCTGCTTGGCGCGCAACGGCGAGGCCGGCACGAGTTTAGTGACCAACTTGTTGGCTGGAAAACCGATGTATTGAACACCATCCCGTTTAAGGTTTGCGGCCAAAGGCGTGGAATCGTCGTACAAAATCAAACCACCATCGCGCACGCGGTAAATGTCTTTGCCGGCGGTCGCATCATTGAACATAACCATGACGTCGATGACATCCTTGCGGCTCAAATAACCATCGGCGTTGGCGCGGATCTGGTACCAGGTGGGTAGCCCCTGAATGTTCGAAGGAAACATGTTTTTCGACGAGCAGGGAATCCCCATCTTAAAAATCGCCTTGAACAGGATATTGTTCGACGACGCGCTGCCCGAACCGTTTTCGGTGGCAACGCAGATGTTTAAATCGTTTATCGACGGTGTATCCAAAATACGACCTCCTTGGTCTTGAGAGCGGTTCTTGAATTCTAACACATAGGCCTTGAAAGACAATAAATTACCGGCTTCTAGCCGGGCGTGTATTGATCCTCGTTATCGAGGTATTCAGCGACTTCTTTCCAGCTGCGGCGCACCTGCTCATCAATGTTAAACGCCCGCGCAAACTGAAGAATCTCCGGCATCGAAACCAATCCAGTAAGCTCACCTTGGTCATCTTTGACCGGCATATTTCGGATGTCGCGGTGATACATCTCGGCGAGAACGTCGCCCACAAATGTCGAACCCGGCATCATAATGATCGGCATCGTCATCACTTCTTTGAGCGAAGTCTCACGTGGGTTGAGCTCGCGCGCGGCGACTCGCTTCAGGACATCGCGCTCGGTGAAAATGCCCGTGGGCTTACCGGCGACGGTGACGATCACGGCCGTGACGTTCTTATCGGTCAGGTTCTTGATCGCTGCCTGAACCGTGGCAGTCTCATCAATCGTCACGAGCGCTGGGGTGGCGATCTCGCCGAGAGTTTTGGTTTCGGCCATTCCCTGGCCGAGCTCGACCGCCAAGTTGAGAATGCGGCGCATGGAGACAATGCCGATAATTTTGCCGCGCCGCCCACGCACGAGCAGATGGCGATACTTGCCCCGATACATTTTTCCAAAAGCCTCGATGATATGAGTTTCCTCCCGTACCGCCCGAATCGGGGAGGTCATCACTTTTTTGATGCTCTCCTTTCTCGGGTCGAGGCCGGCGTTGACCACGCGCTTCACCACATCTTTCTCGGTAAAAATCCCCACAGGCACTTCGTCGTCGGTGACAATAATGCGCCCAACGTCCTCGGCGATCATGGTTTGCATCACGTCAAAGATCGAGGCGGAGACCGGAGCCTTGGTCAGCTGAGTGGTCATGATCTCGCTCACCCGATTGGAAAGCATTGGGCACCTCCAAAAATATTGATCACAAGGAGCGCAGTTCACCTGGCGCAGACCCACTCACTATAGCATTCGGCGGTCGCCAAGTTAATCATCCGCGCGATGTGCCGTTGCACATTTCAGATCGTTGCGAGCGGGTGTAACAGCGTGTTAGATTTAGTTTCACCTCGGTTATGATAATGGGTCCACTATGAGCCGCAGAGATCCGGAATTTGAACACGGCCTGGTCACCGAGACCAAAAAAAAGGTCAAGCGGCCGCCTCTCTATAAAGTCCTGCTCCACAACGACGATTACACGACCAAAGAGTTCGTTGTGCAGGTTCTGCAGTACGTTTTTCATAAGGAGCAGACCGAGGCGGTTCAGATCATGCTTCACGTGCACAAGAAAGGCATCGGCGTTGCCGGCGTCTACACCTATGAAGTCGCCGAAACCAAGGTCGCGCTAGTTGAAAACCTAGCGCGTCAGCATGAGTATCCGCTGAAATGCACAATGGAAGAGGCTTAGTATGATCAGTAAAGAACTCGAAGCCACGCTCAACTTTGCGTTGAAAGAAGCCAAAGCGCGCAGGCATGAATACGTCAGTTTGGAACACCTGCTCTACGCCTTGCTGCGCGACAAGGACGGTAAAGCAGCCATTGTCGCCTGTGGGGGCGACATCGAAAAGCTGAATAAAGCTCTCGAAGAATTTATGGCTGCGCGGATGGAAACGCTACCGCAGGGACGAGACCGCGACCCGCAGCAGACTTTGAGCTTTCACCGTGTTTTGCAACGGGCGGTGATCCACGCCCAATCAGCTGAGCGCAAGGAGATCAACGGCGGTAATTTGCTGATCGCGATGTACCGTGAGCCGGATTCTTACGCCGTTTATCTTCTCGAGGAACAAGGCATCACGCGGTTCGATCTGGTCAATTATGTTTCGCACGGCGTGTCTAAGATCGCCGCGGAGGAAGAAGCCGATAGCCAGTCCGAGGATGACGAGGAAAGCGGCGAGGAGCGACCGTCGCGCCGAGTGAAGCCGCTGGAGGCGTTCACGGTCAATTTGGTTGATAAAGCGGCGCAGGGCTTAATCGATCCGCTCATCGGCAGAGATGACGAGATCGAGCGGACCATTCACGTGCTGTGTCGGCGGCGGAAGAATAATCCGATCTATGTGGGTGATCCCGGCGTGGGTAAGACCGCCATCGCCGAGGGTCTGGCAATGAAAATTCATCATGGCGAAGTGCCTGACGCGCTCAAGAGCGCGGTTATTTACGCCCTTGACATGGGAGCCCTGCTTGCGGGCACGAAGTTTCGCGGTGATTTCGAGGCGCGGCTCAAGGGGGTTCTCACCGGACTTAAAAAACATGCCAACTCGGTCCTTTTTATCGATGAAATCCACACCATTGTCGGCGCTGGCGCGACCAGCGGCGGGTCCATGGATGCGTCAAATATTTTGAAGCCTGCGTTGGCTTCCGGAGAGCTCAAATGCATCGGCTCGACGACTTATCATGATTACAAGAGCTATTTTGAGCGCGACCGGGCATTAGCGCGACGTTTTCAAAAAATCGAAGTGCCGGAACCGAGCCAGGAAGACGCGGTCAAAATCCTGCAAGGTTTAAAACCCCACTACGAAAAACATCACGGCGTGCGCTACAGCAATAGCGCGATCCGTGCGGCCGTGAAGCTCTCAGCCAAGCACATCAACGACCGGCGCTTGCCGGACAAGGCGATCGACGTCATCGACGAAATCGGCGCGGCAGTGAAGATCCAACCGGAAGAAAAACGGCGCAAAACGATTAGTCCGAAAGATGTGGAGAATATCGTTGCCAAGATTGCCAAGATTCCGCCGAGAAGCGTGTCGAGCTCCGATAAAGAACAGCTGCAAAGTCTCGACCGAGAGTTGAAGCTCGTCGTGTTTGGCCAAGATTCGGCCATCGACACCCTAGCCAGCACAATCAAGCTTTCCCGCTCCGGTCTTGGCCATCCGGAAAAACCGATCGGCTGTTTTCTTTTTGCCGGGCCCACCGGGGTCGGCAAGACTGAGCTGGCGAAGCAACTCGCGAAGACCATGGGGATCGAGTTTCTGCGCTTCGATATGAGCGAATACATGGAAAAACATACCGTCTCGCGGCTCATCGGCGCGCCTCCGGGATACGTAGGTTTCGATCAAGGCGGATTGCTGACCGACGCGATCAATCGAAATCCCTACGCCGTCTTGCTGCTCGATGAAATCGAGAAGGCACATCCCGACCTGTTCAATATTTTACTGCAGGTGATGGATCACGCGGCTCTCACTGACAATAACGGGAAAAAGGCGGACTTTCGGAATATTGTGTTGATCATGACCACCAATGCCGGGGCGCGGGAAATGAGCGGCTCGCCGCTCGGCTTCGGCGCTCAATCGAACATGGGCAAAGGCAAAGAAGCGATAGAAAAAATGTTCAGCCCGGAATTTCGTAATCGGCTCGATGCCATGATCACCTTCAATTCGCTCAGCCAGGAAAACATCGAGCGCGTGGTGGATAAGTTCATCATCGAGCTCGACCAGCAGCTCAACGAGCGCAAGGTGTTTCTGCAGCTCACGCCACGCGCGCGCCGTTGGTTTGCCGAACGCGGCTATGACCCGACTTTCGGCGCCCGGCCGATGGCACGACTGATCCAAAACGAAATCAAGCGGGTTCTCGCCGATGAGATTCTATTCGGCAGGCTGCAAGTGGGCGGCAAGGTCGAGGTCGATGAAGAAGAAGGCAAGTTAACCTTCTCCTACAGCACGCCCGCGCTGGCTCCGGTCTGAGCCGGAACTCTTCCGTTCATTCGAAGATTCTATCCGCGCAGATGGAAAACTTTATCATCGCGGTTTTCCTCTTCTTGTTTCTACTCGAATTCTGCATCGAATTTATTCTGAACGAATTGAATCTGCGCTATGTCCGGGCGCGCTGGGCCGAGAAAAAAATCCCGGATTGCTTCCGCGATAAAATCGGCGCCGAAGACTATGAGCGCTCGGTCCAATATACGCTGGCGAGAGGCTTCTTCGGCCGTTGGGCGGAAACCTACGGCCGAGGCGTCACGCTTTTCGTTCTGTTCAGCGGAGTGCTTGGCAGCTTGGATCGAACGGCTAACGCGGTTGCGCAGCACTATTGGTTAGGCGTTTACGGCGCAGGGATTTTATTCTGTCTCGCGGTCGTGTTGATATTTTCACTGGCGAGCTTGCCGACAAGTATTTACTCCACCTTCTATCTCGAAGCGAAATTCGGGTTCAATAAGACGACGGCAAGTCTCTATATCGTCGACAAGCTCAAAGCTCTGATTCTGGGCCTGGTGATCGGCGTGCCGTTTCTATGGGTTGTGCTCTGGCTGATGGATACGATGGGGGTTTATTGGTGGATTTGGGCCTTTGGCTTTATTCTAGCTTTCCAGCTTTTGATGATTGTCATATTCCCTACTTTCATCGCGCCCTGGTTCAATAAGTTCGAGCCGCTTCCCGCTGGCGAGTTGCGCGATCGAATTTTGGCGTTGGCGAAGCAGCTCGGCTTCAAAACCAGCGGCATTTATACCATGGACGGGTCCAAACGCTCGGCTCATTCGAATGCGTACTTCACGGGTTTGGGTCGTTCCAAGAGGATCGTTCTGTTCGATACATTGCTCGAGCAAATGACTATCGATCAGGGATTGGCGGTGCTCGCGCATGAAATGGGCCACTACAAAATGAAGCACATCGTGCGGATGCTTCTTGTGCAAACGCTCTTTCTTTTGATCGGGCTATACCTGCTGAGTTTGCTGCTGAATTATGCGCCGCTGTTTTCGGCCTTCGGTTTGGAACGGTCGAATCATGCGGCGCTGGTCTTATTCAGCTTGATATCCGGACCAGCCACCTTCTATCTTGCACCCCTGATGAATGTTCTGTCGCGCAAGCATGAGTACGAAGCGGACCATTTCGCCACGCGCACATTGCGCGACGGGAAAGCGATGGAAGAGGCGCTGGTTAACCTGACGATCAAGAATCTTTCGAATTTGACGCCGCATCCGTGGTATTCCGCCTATTATTATTCGCACCCGACACCTGTCGAGCGGATTGGCGCAATCCGCAGCTGTCCAGTCTGACAGCTTCTCGGCGGATCTGACGACGAGAGGGCCAGTTCCTTACGTTTTCCAAGCATCGCCAGCGGGCGACGCCACCGAACAAACCTGTGCGACCCAACAATGAATGAAAAAGAACTAGCTCGGTTTTGTCAAATTTGACGATCTGCTTCCGCCGCCCTTCGGTGTGGCAAGTTCGGACAATTTCACGGTAAAGCGCTAAATTTCCAGCGGTTCCTTTTAAACTGCCAAGTCTCGCGGTTAGTGCACGATGCGCGGCATTCCGATTGCTCTTAGCCCCGATAAGCTCTTGTTGGTGGAGGGTAAATGCGTAATGAAGTAAAAACGGAATCCGATCCCGCGGATCTTACCATTATCGTCGCCGACCGACATCCCTTCGCCCGCGCGGCGCTCGCCGCGTTGTTGAGCTACGACGGTTACCGAGTTTTCCAAGCACAGAGTTTTCAGACTACTCTTTCCTATCTCGATCAAATCCCAAATGTCGCGCTCATCATCGTCGACCTCGACACTCCTGAATGGAGGTCCATTGTACGTCATGCGGTGAAGACAACGAACGCGCTGCTGATCGCGATGGAAGGAACCCATCCTTATTCCGAAATGTACGACCTGAAAGCGCTTGGGATTCAAATCTGTTTGAAAAAACCGATTACCTATCGCGACGTGCAGGAAGCGATCCGACAAAACTTTTGCCAGCGAGAGTTTTCAATCCGTGTGGCAGAAGCAGCCGCAGCGATCCCCAATCGTGTGTTTTAATTAAAACGGACGGCAGCCGCCGCACTAGGTCAGTCTCTGAAACTCGACGGAGACCTAACGGTGATGATCGTAGTCATTAGCGCCATCAGCACCATCGAGGAATAAACAGTCTGGTTCAGAATTGGCTCTGCCTCCAGCATTGCTCGAGTTCCTATTCCCGCGAAATCAGCCCAACCTTCCCGCGGAACCATTCCGATTCCCTACGCCAAGCGGCGGATACCTGATCCGACGAGACCCAATCCGCAGACCAATTTTCCAATAACGGCGGAGACGATCAAGGTTGCTCCGAGAGCGAGCGCGGCGGGCTTCGATCAAGCTCGACAGATCTACTTTCAGACCCATCAGCACGAAAAAAGCGGAACCAACAGTTCGGAAAGCGGCACGAGAAGCTCACGAAGGCTTGCTTCCTCGGCTCTGGTACGAATTCCTGCGCCATACGGGTCGAGCAACACGTGAAGAAGCTACCGCGGTTCGAGTTTTGCCCTCAGAAAACAGCACTGCGATGCTAGTTTTCGACATCGGTTGTGCTAGCATGGCTCAATTCGACCGAGGAAGTTGGAGGAAAGCATGGGACCCACTGAATGGGATTTTCGGAACAAGCTTTTGGCGGTTTTGAGCGCTGCGAGACACAAAGGCATGCCTTATGTCGATGTGGAATCGGGAAATCTGTTTGCCCAATTGGGCAGCGATTCAAAATCGAATCTTCGCGTTCCGAAATGCCACGAGATCATGACCCGGATGATGCGGCCCGGTGACGCGATCCTGGAGGAAACGCAAACCGGTGACCGTGCGACCATGCTGGTTCGATATATCCTGAACGCCAAACGTGAGAATTAATCGCGCGCTCGGTATTCTCGCGGCTCTCGCGGAAAGAAATTTATTTGTTGCGATTTAGAAATTAGGAAATGGTCGGGGCGAGTGGATTTGAACCACCGACTTCACGGTCCCGAACCGTGCGCTCTACCAAGCTGAGCCACGCCCCGACCGGCTCAAACTAACACACCGAAACCAGAAAACAACAGCTAAACCGCGCTCCCATACAACGGATCGAATCGACGCTAACTGCCGCTAACCGCATGGTGCATCTGGCGGATGGTAGCAGCGTAATCCGGGGTTTTGAATATTCCGGAACCGGACACGATTACTTCTCCACCGGCAGCGACAACTCGCGCAATATTATCGGTTTTGATACCACCATCGACTTCGATCAGAATTTTTAATCGACGTTGATCGAAGATTTTTTTGACCTCGGCGATTTTGGGAAGAACGTCCGGAATAAAGGCCTGGCCGCCAAAACCGGGAAAGACCGTCATCATTAAAATCATATCGATGTGCTCGAAGCAGAGTTCAACTTTATCCAGCGGCACATCCGGATTGACAGCGATGGAGCACTTCGCGCCGAGTTCCCAAATGCGCTCCAGGGTAGCGTTCGGATCCGGACAAGTGTCGGGATGAATCGACACCCAATCCGCACCGGCTTTGACAAATTCAGGCGCGTATTTATCCGGATCGGTAATCATCAGATGAACGTCCAGCGGAATCTTGGTGACCTTGCGCACGGATTCAACGACCACTGGACCAATGGTGATATTCGGCACGAAATGCCCGTCCATGACATCGACATGCAGCCAATCTGCGCCCGCTGCTTCAACCTCGGCAATTTCGTCCTTGAGCCGGCTAAAGTCCGCGGAGAGTATCGATGGCGCGATTTTTACCGATGCCATTCAGGAAATCCTCTTCATGCGCGCGGCAAAAAATCCGTCCGTATCATCGCGGTTCGGCAGCGTCTCGAAGTAGTTCGCCCTGATCATCGTTTTTGCCTCGTCGGGAAGATAGCGCGCGGCATTTTCCAACTCAAACTCGGGGTGACGAGCGAGAAAGGATTCCACATTGCGCTCATTTTCCTCCGCCGTGAGGGTGCAGGTCGCATAGACGAGAATCCCGCCGAGCCTTAGATGCGGAGCCACGCAATCGAGAATTTTTGACTGCAACGCGCGGAGGCGTCGAACATCTGCGGGATCCCGATGCCACTTGATTTCGGGATGCGAGCGCAGGGTACCGAAGCCGCTGCAGGGTGCATCGACGAGAATGCGGTCGTAGGGCCCGCTAAGATCATCATTGAGTCGATGGCTCACGTCAGCTCGATACGGCCGAACGGCGGTGATACCCAAACGGCTAAGGTTCTCGCGTAGTTTGGCGATACCTGTAGACGATCTGTCGATGGCGACGATTTCGCCTCGGTCCTTCATGATTTCGGCAATGTGTGTCACTTTACCGCCGGGCGCCGCACAGGCGTCTAGGATCCGTTCTCCGGGCATGGCTGAGAGCAGCGGCGCGACAAGCTGCGACGACTCCCCTTGCACCTGAAACAATCCTTCAGCGAAACCGGAAAGCTTTTCAACAGCGCCAGCCGATTGAATAGAAATTCCTTGCGGTGATTGTCGGGTCGGCTTTGCTGTAACTCCGGCATCTAACAGAAGGTGCAACAACTGGTCTCTGCTACATTTGAGCGAGTTGGCGCGCAAGACCAAGGGCGATTTTTCATTGTTGGCGCGCATTAATCTTATCGCGGCTTCAAGACCGAATTGTTCCCTCCACAGTTTTACCAGCCACTCGGGATGGGAATATTCGACGGCGAGGGACGAGCTCAACGGGTTTTCTGAGGCGATCGTGTCACCCGGTTTGCTCCGAAGAAAATTGCGCAGCACGCCATTAACAAAACCGGCAGCTTTTTTGCCGCCGTGGTGCTTGGCTATTTCCACAGCTTCGCTCACCGCGGCGTACTCGGGGACGCGGTCGAGAAAGAGCAGCTGATAACAGGTGAGGCGCAGTAAGTTGCGAATCCTTTGATCCGTGCGCGAAAAAGGCTGATGCAGATGTTTAGCCAATGCTGCGTCAATTTTGCCGCGCCAGCGGAGAGTACCATAAACAACTTCGGTGAGCAGAGCCCGGTCACGCTCATCCATGCTACTATTCTTGAGCGCTCGATCGAGCAAAATGTCGGCATAGGCTTTGCGCGTGTCGACCTGGGCGAGAATCTCAGCCGCGATTGCGCGTAGGTTGAGCCGGGCTTTTTCAGCCAAGGCGATCACCGGCTCTAATTCGCGCACCCTTGA
>Ga0070661_100003383_pt1 | contig 11000 bp, 7 predicted proteins | sample KBSC43metaG_FD_64663 | JGI IMG/M metagenome (GOLD analysis project Ga0070661, IMG submission 64663) | Corn rhizosphere microbial communities from Kellogg Biological Station, Michigan, USA - KBS C4-3 metaG | ecosystem: Host-associated > Plants > Roots > Rhizosphere > Soil ...
CGTGCTGGCCTGCGCCTGCTCCAAGTCCGCGAGCACCGCCTCGCCCACCGCCGCGTCCGGCGGAGGAACGGCGCCGGACCGGGTGGTGGCCACCTTCAACGGCGGGCAGATCACCGCCGGCGAGCTGGAGAAGGAGGCCCGGCCCCAGATCGCGGATCTGGAAAACAAGATGTTCCAGGCCCGCAAGCAGACGCTGGAGCAGATGGCGGTCGAGCGCATCGTCAAGGCCGAGGCGGCGAAGGCCGGGTTCACCGGTCCCAATGCGGACCAGGAGTACATCCGCAAGCGCCTGGAGGAGGCTCCGGTCCAGCAGCCCACCGAGGCGCAGGAGCGGCAGTTCTACGACCGGCTGAAGGCCGGCGGGCAGATTCCGCCGGAGGCGACCTTCGAGTCGCTGAAGGACCGCATCGCTCAGGCGCTGGTCAACCAGCAGCGGCAGGGGCAGATGCAGAAGGTCGTCGCCGAGCTCCAGAAGAACGCGAATCTCAAGCTCGACCTCCCGCAACCTCGCGTCTCGGTGGCGGCGGAGGGTCCCTCCCGGGGGCCCAAGGACGCGCCGGTGACCATCGTGGAGTTCTCGGACTTCGAGTGCCCGTACTGCGGCGCGGCCCACGACACGGTGGAGCAGGTGATGAACGCCTACGCGGGCAAGGTGCGGCTGGTGTACCGGCAGTTCCCGCTGAGCTTCCACCCCCATGCGGCGAAGGCGGCCGAGGCGTCGCTCTGTGCGGGGGATCAGGGGAAGTTCTGGGAGTACCACGAGGTGCTCTTCAAGAATCAGAAGAAGCTCGATCTGCCAGACCTCAAGGCACATGCCACCCAGGTCGGGCTGGATCCGCAGAAGTTCGGCCAGTGCCTCGAGTCCGGTGACAAGAAGAAGATGGTGGATGCCGACACGCAGGCCGGCACTGCCGCCGGGGTGAGCGGCACACCGGCCTTCTTCATCAACGGCATCTTCCTCAGCGGCGCGCAGCCCCTGGACGAGTTCAAGAAGTTGATCGACGGGGAGCTGGCCAGCAAGTGAGCGGGGCCCGCGAGCGCATCGCCTGGGCGGCGGACGTGCCGCTCGACGAGGCGCTCCGGCTGTGGCCGCAGCTCTCTCCCGCGGTGGGGGTAGTGAAGGTGGGGCCGTCGCTCTTCGTCGAGCACGGCCCGGCCGCCGTCCGTCCGTTCCGGGCGCAGGGCGCCTCGGTGTTCCTCGATCTCAAATTCCATGACATCCCGAACACGGTGGAGAACGCCGCCGTGGCAGCGGGAGCGATCGGCGCCGCGTTCCTCACCGTGCATGCTTCCGGCGGCGAGGAGATGATGCGGGCGGCCGTCCGGGGTGCGGGGCGGGGGGCCGAGCAGGCAGGGGTGGCGCCTCCGCGGATCCTCGCCGTCACCGCGCTCACCTCGCTCTCGGATTCCGAGGTGAAGGAGCTCGGGTTCGGGCCCTCGGCCTCCGAGATGGCATCGCGACTGGCGGACGTCGCGGTGAAGGCCGGCGTGGGCGGCCTGGTCTGCTCGGCGCACGAGGCGCGGGCGCTCGGGGCGCGGCATCCCGGCCTCTTCCTCTGCACGCCCGGCATCCGGCCCGCGGGGGTGGCGGCCGGGGACCAGGCGCGGGTGGAGACGCCGGCTGCAGCCATCGCCGCGGGATCGAGCCTCCTCGTCGTCGGACGCGCGCTCCACGGCGCGGCGGATCCGGCGGCGGCGGCCAAGGCGCTCCAGGCCGAGGTTTCGGCGGCGCTCGACCGGTGACCCGAGGAGGTGCCCGGTGTCCGGGAGCGAGGTCGTCGTTCGGTCAGCGACGGTGGGGACGAGCGGGGGGAGGCCTTCGGACGCACTCCGAGAAGATGGAACAGCAGTGAAGATCTGGAACGCAAATTCGGGGGCTTGAAAGCTGTCCAGACACACTCCGCGTTCCATCGTCGAAAGGCGCGCCGCCGATCCGCCGAATGCCGGGACTCTTCGGCCGTCCCCGAAGCATTGCCGTGCCTGGCGCGCTTATTCCTTCGGCCATGTCCCGTCTGGTCCCACGCCGGCCACATCCGCTCCTCGAGGGGGAGGACCTCCGCTACGTCGGGACAGGCTTTCTGTCGCTCGCGGAGATCGGGCGACGAGAGCAGGTCGAGCCCGAGCAGCTCGCCGGATGGGTCGACGCCGGACACCTCCCGCGTCCTGCCTATCTGCTCCCCGACGGCACCCCGGTCTTTCCGCCCGACCTCCTGGACCTCGTCCGCTCCGCGGGGAGCCTCGATGCGTTGCCGCACCACTTCACTCGACGGACCGACCTCGCCGCCCGGATGCTCGGCTTCACCGCGAACACCCGGGAGTCGGACTGGGAGGACTACCTCTCCGGCGAGTACGGGATCTGCCTCCGCCAGGTGACCCCCGAGACGCTGGTCCTCAAGGAGCTCCTGGTCGAACGCATCGGCCGGGCGCTCGAGGGGCCACGGCCGGACGACCTTCGCTGGCGGCGAACGCTCGCTCTCGACATCGAAGGGCTCGACTCGCTCGTCCGCTCCTTCGCGCGGGTGGACCGGGTGCGCTTCGGCCGTCAAACCTCGCGGGAGCGGCTCATCGAGACCCCGAGGCGGCGCTGGGCGTGGCTCCGCGAGCGTCACGACGAGCTCGCCGAGCCCTCGCTCGGCTCTGATTCTCGCGCCTCGACGCCCTGACCGTCGCTCCGGCGCCCGGTTCGGAGCACTCGGGCAGCTGCTCGCTCCTACCGGCCGCTGCGGGCGCGCTTCTGCAGGAACTCGGCAATCGTCCGGACGCCGATCCCCGTCGCGCCCTTGCCCAGGTAGCCCCGCTCCCTCGGAGCGAGCGCCGGGCCGGCGATGTCCAGGTGGGCCCAGGGCAGGTCGCCCACGAACTCACGCAGGAAGACGGCCGCGGTGATCGCTCCTCCCCAGCGCTCGCCGTGGTTCTTCATGTCGGCAACGTCAGAGCGGAGCGTCTCCTTCTGGAGATCCACCAGCGGCAGCCGCCAGAACGCCTCGCCGGCCTGCGCGGACGCGGAGAGGAGCTCATCGGCGAGCGCATCGTCGTTGGAGAACAGTCCGGCCACCCAGTGTCCCAGCGCCACCACGCAGGCGCCGGTGAGCGTCGCCAGGTCGATCAGCGCCGCCGGCTTCTGCTCCACCGCGTAGGCCAGCACGTCCCCGAGCACCAGCCGCCCCTCGGCGTCGGTGTTGGTGACCTCGACCGTCTTCCCCAGCCGGGAGACCAGGATGTCCCCAGGCCGGTACGCCGTTCCGCTGGGCATGTTCTCCGCAGCGCCGAGATAGCCGAGCACCGGGAAGGGTGGGGCGACCTCTGCCGCCACCTGGAGCGCTCCCAGCACCGCCGCGCTCCCTGCCATGTCGGACTTCATGTCCGCCATGTTCTCGGCGGACTTCAGGGACAGGCCGCCAGAGTCGAAGGTGATGGCCTTCCCGACGAGCGACACCGGCCGCGCCTTCGCCTCCGCGGCCTTCTTCGGCCGGTAGCTGATCTCGATCAGCCGCGGCGTGTTCTGGCTGCCCTGGCCCACCGCGGAGAACATCCCCATCCGAAGCTTCTGCAGCTCCCGGGGGCCACTCACCTGGACGTCGAGCCCGTGCCCCTTCGCCGCGCGCGAGGCCTCCTCCGCCAGCGCCTCCGGCGTGAGGCGCCCGGCGGGCTCGTTCACCAGCGTCCGGGCGAAGTTTGCCGCCCCGGAGACGTGCAGAACACGCTCCAGGAGCTCGTCGAGGACCCGCGACCGGGGCGCGCCGTCGGGAAGGAGCAGGCGCACGGCCTCGAGCGGGACCCGCTCCTCCCGGCCCTCCGTGCGGTACTGGTCGAAGCGGTAGGCCCCGAGCGCGGCTCCCTCGGCGACCGGCCCGAGCGTGTCGCCGGCGTTGCCCGGCACCGCCATCGCCACCGAGCGGGCCCGGAGCCGCTGGGCGGCTTTCACCGCGCGCCCGGCCGCCTGCCGGAGCGCCTCGGCGTCAGGCCTCTCCCGCGGCCCGGTGCCCACCAGGACCACCCGGGATGCGGGCAGCCGTCCGTGCGTGTGGAGGACGAAGGTCTGGTCCGGCTTGCCGCGGAAGCCCTCCTCGGTCGCGGCGCGGACCAGCTGTCCCCCCAGGGCCTGGTTCACCTCCGCCACCGCCCCGTTCGGACGGGGGGCCTCGTCGGCGAAGAGCACCAGGACGTCGGCGCGGGTACCGGCAGGCGCCCCGGAGGCCAGGGCGAATCGCGGAGGAGAGGTGTCGGGCATGGGTGGAGTCAGTCGCCGTCGCGGCGGCGGCGTGAGCCGGCGTCCTTGCCGGCCTCGTGCACCAGGAGCGGGGAGAAGAAGCAGTCCTTCTTCGTGTATTCGTCGAAGGAGAAGGCGAACCGGTAGCTCGGGGCCGCGCGCTGGTTGCAGTCGGTGCGCTCGCAGAAGCGGCACCCGATTCCGGTGGGCACCGCGTCTCGTCGCAGGTCGGTGGTGGGCAGGCCGTAGGCGAGGAACTGGGCGTTCTCGGCGTTCGTCCCCAACCCGATGCTGTACGCCGTCCCGTGCACGATGGAGCCGCCGATGGGCTGGAGCTGCACCTTGGCGAAGCAGAAGTACGTCGCCCCGTCCGGCATCATCGAGTACTGCCGGGTGAGCTGCGACGGATTGAGGAAGGCGAGGTGGACCGCCCACTTCCCGCACGAGCCGCCAGAGGCGAACTTGAGCCCGTCACCGCTGTAGCGCTTGCTGATGTTCCCCGCGAGGTCTGCCCGGAGGAAGTGGAAGGGCACGCCCAGCCGCTTCGGGTCGCTCAGGTTGCAGAGCCGGTGGGCCACCGTCTCGTAGGTGGTGCCGAAGATCTGGCTCAGCAGCTCGACGTCGTAGCGGGTCCGCTGCACCTCGCGGAAGAAGTCCCCGTAGCTCAGCAGCAGCGCCCCGGCGAAGTAGTTCGCGAGGTTGACCTTGATCAGCTTGGGGGTCTCGGCGTGCCGGGTCCGGGTCCCGCCGAGGATGGATTCGAGCAGCCGGTCCCGATCCATCAACAGCAGACCGATGGAGGTCGCGAGCTGGAACTTCAGGGGCTGCTCGGTGAGGCTCGGCGAGAGAGTGAGCGTCTTGGTCTCGGGGTCGAGCCGGCGCACCACCGAGCTCCGCCCCGGCCCGGTGGCGAACTCCACGCGGTAGCCGAAGCGGTCCCCGAGCAGCTTCACCAGCTGGTGCGAGGTCAGCTGCCGGTCGAGGGCGAACTCGCGCCGGAGCTGCTCGGCATGCTCCTCCAGCTCGGGGAACCAGTTGCGCTTGGCCTGGAGGAAATCGGAGACCTCGTCGAAGGGCGAGTAGTCGAGCGGGACGTCCGGCCCCTGCATCGCCCCGGCCCCGGTCCCGGTGCTCTGCTGCGCGGCCACCTTCTCCAGCTGGGTCCGGGTGTTCTTGTAGAGGTTGAAGAGCGCGGCCACGGTCCCGGCGAGCTTCGGCTCGGCGGAGAGGTGCTGGAGGTCCTCGGGGTCGATCTCCAGGGACTTGAGGAGCGGCTCGTCGAGGAGCTTGGCCAGGGTCTCGTCGACGGGCCCCTGCCCGAGCGAGCCCATGAACTGCTCGGGGTCCTGATCGAAGTAGCGGAGCGCCTTCCACAGGAGCGGGAAGGGCATCACCCGCTTCCCCTTCTCGATGAGGTTCAGGTACGCCGGCGACACCCCCAGGTCCCGGGCCGCGTCCGCCTGCTTCACGTGGCGCTGCAGGCGGAGGGTCCGCAGCTTGAGTCCGACGCTGGCGTTGAGGCTGCTCTCGTTCATCCCTGGACCCCCCGGAGACGGGGGACGGCCCGCGATCGGCTGTAGCAGCCGCCAACCCGATTTACAAACCATTGTGCAGGTACAGCGCAGGGTTACGGCGCTCTGCGTCGAAAATTTACAAGCTGAAGGGGTCCGTTCTTCGGGGGGCTCGGTCCCACCGCCGGCGGCCCGGTGTAGAAGCCGGGGCCCGGTGCGCCTTTCGCTGACTGCGGAGCGGGCGACAGTGGCCGTGTTGCTCGGGACGATGGTGGGCCTGGTGCTCTGGCGAGCGCTGCCCTTCCTCGGGCCGGTCCCCCCGTCGGGGCTCTACAGCTCGGACAGCGCCGTGCCGGTCCTGATGTGCAACCTGGCCACGCCCGCGCCGGTGGACTGGCTGTACTGGGGACAGGACCGCTTCGGGAGCTGGCCCTTCCTGCTGGCGCGGGCGGCGGGGGCGCTGGCCGAACGAGCGTGGACACCTCACGGGCTGCACGTCGTCCGGACGCTGTGGATGGTGGGGGCGGTGGTCCCGTGGCTCGGGCTCGCGGGCCGCAGCGGGCCGGTGGCGGCGGCCGGGCTGCTGCTCCTGCCGGGGGTGAATCCGCTCCTCCAGCGCGTGCTGGTGGACCTGGGCACCGTCGACGGGTGGCAGCTGCCGGCCATCCTCTGGGCCTGGTGGGGGATCCGCAAGGCGGCCGAGGCCGGGCGACCGTGGCCCTGGCTCGCCCTCGCCTCGGTGGCGGCGGCGCTGGCCACCTGGACCTCGCTGGTGAGCGCGCCCCTCCTCCTCGTGCTCACGCTCATCGAAAGCAGGGGGCGAGGGCTCGGCGCGTTCCGGCAGATGGCGCTGGTGGTCCCGGCGCTCTTCGGCCTGCTGGTGGAGGGGGTGGTGCGCAGCTCATGGCACCGCGCGGTCCGCGCCCGGGGGTGGCGGGACGTCCGGACGCCGGCCTCGCTGGACCTGGGCCACCTGCTGGAGAACGCGGGCAGGGTGGCCGGAACGGCCTGGGATGCGGGGGCCGTTCCCTGGTTGGTCCTCGCGCTGGTTGGCGGGGTGGCTGCTCTGGGAAGCCGCCGCTGGCGCGATTCTCCGGAGGCGCGGACGCTGGTGGGGGCAACGGTGGCCTCCTGGACCGCGCTCCTGATCGTGGTCTCCGTCCGGCACGTGCGGGAGAACGGCTACCACCCGCGCTACCTCGGCGTCGGGTTGTCCCTCGCGGTGCTCGGCACGGCGGTGCTTTTGGGCGTCGCGGTCCACGCGGCCGCCGCGCGGCTGGCCCCACGCATGCCTTCGGTCGTCGTCGGCGCCGTGGGTCTCGGGGCGGTGGCGCTCCTCGCGCCCCGGGCGACCCCCGATTCGCGCGAGGTGGTGCTCCGGCCGGCCGCGCAGGAGATCGGCCTCCGGTACCCGGGCGCGGTTCTCACCCTGGGCTACTGGCGGACCTATGCCCTCGCGGCCCTGGTTCGCCCCGGAGCGGTCATCCCCATCCCGCGCGAGGGCGAGTGGAATCGCCGGCCCGACTGGGTCGCTGAGCTGCGGAGCGGACGTCCAGTGCTGGTTGGGAGGCCGGATCGCCCCGGGGACCTGGCACCGCCAGCGCTGGTCGAGCGGGGCGCGGCACTGGTCCTGGTCCGGGCGGACGTGCTCCTCCTGCCGCCGTTTCCCGGAGAATCGCTGGGCGAACGCGTCTCGCTGTACCGCCTCGCGCCCGGCGGTCGCTGATCCCGCGCCGACCGACGGGCCCTGCTAGAAGCGCCTCGACACCATGCGACTCCTCGCTCCCTTCCGCGCCCTGCGCCCGCCCCCGGAGCTGGCACCGGGCATCGCCACCCCTCCCTACGACGTGGTGAGCTCCTCGGAGGCCCGGGCCATGGCCTCGGGCAATCCTCGCAGCTTCTTCCGGATCAGCCGTCCCGAGGTGGACCTGCCGCCGGACGTCGACGAGCACTCCGGCGCGGTGCACGCCAAGGGCCGGCAGGCGCTCGACGAGTTTCGCCGGAACGGGTGGCTGTTGCTGGACGACGGTCCCCGCTTCTCGCTCTACCGGCAGCGCATGGGGACACACGTGCAGACGGGGCTGGTGGCCTGCGCGAGCGTCGACGCCTACCTGCGTGGAGACATCAAGCGCCACGAGCTCACTCGCCCGGACAAGGAGGACGACCGGACCCGGCACATCGACGCGCTCGGGGCGAACGACGAGCCGGTCTTTCTCGCTTACCGCGCCCGGCCCTCGGTCGACGCGTTGCTGGCGAGGCACTCGGAGCGGAAGCCGGACGTGCGCTTCACCAGCGTCGACGGCGTGGAGCACACCATCTGGACGCTGCCGCCGTCGGAGAACGCCTCCATCGACGCCGTGCTCTCGGAGCTGGACGCGCTGTACATCGCCGATGGGCACCACCGGAGTGCCGCGGCCGCACGCGTCCAGGCGTTGCGCCGCTCACGGGGGGAGGGCGGCGGAGAGTCGGACTGGTTCCAGGTGGTCGTGTTCTCCCACCAGGCGCTGCAGATCCTCCCCTACAACCGGCTGGTGAAGGACCTCGGCCCGGGAGGGAGCGCGGCGCTCCTCGAGGGGCTGCGCGCCGGCTTCGAGGTCTCTCCGGCGAGCCAGCCCGAGCCCGAGAGCGCACACAGCTTCGGGATGTACCTCGACGGGCGCTGGTGGAGGCTGGCGGCGAAACCGGCGACGATCCCCGCCGACCCGCGTGGGGCGCTCGACGTGTCCATCCTGCACGACGGGTTGCTGGGCCCGCTGCTCGGCATCCACGACGTCCGCCGCGACCCGAGGATCGAGTTCGTGGGCGGCATCCGCGGCACCGCCGAGCTGCAGGCGCGGGTCGAACGAGGCGAGGCGAAGGCCGCGTTCGCCCTCTGGCCCACGTCGATGCGCGAGCTGCTGGAGATCAGCGACGCGGGGCAGATCATGCCGCCCAAGTCGACCTGGTTCGAGCCGAAGCTCCGCTCCGGGCTGTTCCTGCACCCGTTCTAGTCGTGCGCCGTGCAGCTCCTCGTTGGTGACCTTGCGACGGATGGGACCTTGGTCCAATCGCCTCCCGGAGCGTGGATGACGTGAAGGGCGGCCCGGCCCCATGACGGGGCCTTCGGGGGTGGTGCCATGGCGCTCGTCGCTCCGAGGTACATCTGCATCGCGCTGGCGCTGTCCCTCACCACCTCAGCGCTTGCCCAGCAGAAGCCGCCGCCCCAGACGAGGCCCAACATCCTGGTCATCTTCGGCGACGACATCGGGATGTGGAACGTGGGCGCGTACACCCACGGGATGATGGGCAGGACGCCCAACATCGATCGCATCGCCGCCGAGGGGATGCTCTTCACCGATCACTACGGCCAGCCGAGCTGCACCGCGGGCCGCGCGGCGTTCATCATGGGCCAGCTCCCCATCCGGACCGGGATGACCACCATCGGAATCCCCGGGTCGACCCGCGGCATCCAGAAGTCCGACCCGACGCTGGCCGAGGTCCTCAAGTCGCAGGGGTACGCCACGGCCCAGTTCGGCAAGAACCATCTCGGCGATCGGAACGAGTTCCTGCCCACGGCGCACGGCTTCGACGAGTGGTTCGGGAACCTCTACCACCTCAACGCCGAGGAGGAGCCGGAGGAGCTGGACTACCCGGGGAAGAAGAACCCCGAGTACCTCAAGAAGTTCGGCCCCCGTGGGGCCCTGCACGCCTGGGCGACGAACAAGGACGACGCGACGACGGATCCGAAGTTCGGTCGGGTGGGTAAGCAGCGGATCGAGGACACCGGCCCGCTCACCCGCAAGCGGATGGAGACCTTCGATCAGGAGGTGACCAACGAGACCTTGAAGTGGCTCGACAAGACGGCCAAGAGCGGCAAGCCCTTCTTCTGCTGGTTCAACACCACCGCCATCCACATCTGGTCACACGTCACGCCGAAGTATCTGCAGAGGGCGGTGGACGAGGGGCGCGCGGAGCAGGACGTCGTGCGGGCGAAGATGATCGAGCACGACGAGCAGGTGGGCTCACTGCTGAAGAAGCTCGACGAGCTCGGCGTCGCCAACAACACCATCGTCATCTACACGACCGACAACGGCAACGAGCTGTTGCTCTGGCCGGACGGCGGTTACGCGCCGTTCCGGGGTGAGAAGGGCACCACCTGGGAGGGCGGCGTCCGCGTTCCGATGCTCCTCCGCTGGCCGGGCAAGGTGAAGCCAGGGAGCGTCTCCAACGGCGTCCAGAACCACGAGGATCTGTTCGTGACCCTGGCGGCGGCCGCGGGGTTGCCGAATCTGAAGAAGGAGCTGATCACCGGAAAGAAGCTCGGTGCCACCAACTACAAGGTGCACCTCGACGGATACGACAACACGGCCCACTGGACGGGACAGAGCGAGAAGTCAGCCCGTCGCGAGATCTTCTATTACGACGAGACCGATCTCATGGCCGTGCGCCTGGACGCGTGGAAGGTCCACCTCGGCGTGAAGCACCACGGCAGCTGGTTCGACGAGAAGTCGTATCCAAGCGTGCCGTACATCGTCAATCTCCTGATGGACCCGATGGAGAAGATGACTCCCGACTCCGAGGAATGGGGCTACGCTGGTCGGAAGTTCGTCGCCGAGAAGCTCTGGGCACCGACGGCGGCCAGCGTCATCATCGCCGCCCATCTCAAGACCCTCGCCGACTTTCCGCCCAGCCAGGGGGCGGACACCCTGAGCATGAAGAAGGCCGTGGAGCAGGCGATGCGGAAGCTCGAGTCTCCGCACGGAAGCAGCAACTAGGCGCCTGCGGTGCGTGGTCAGCCTCGCGCCGCGGCTGCCAGGAGGTAACGCAGCTGCACCACGCCCGAGGGGAGCGTGCGGGCCGACTCGAGCGTGAGGCCATGCCGGCCGGGATTACCGGCGAAGAGCCGGATTCCCGTCCCCAGCAACACCGGGACGATGGAGAGGGTCAGCGAATCGAGGAGACCTCCGGCGAGGAACCCGGTCACCACCTCGCCGCCGTCGGCATAGACGTGCCGGGTTCCGTCCTCGGCGAGGGCGGCCAGCACCTCCGCCGGCTCCCCGGACAGGAACCGCTCGTTGAACCGAGGCGTGCGGGCATTGCGGGTCAGCACTGCCACCCGCCGATCGCCGAAGGGCCAGGCCCCGAAGCCGAGGACGGTCTGGTACGTCTTCCGTCCCATGAGCAGCGTGTCCACCGAAGCGTAGAACGCCGCGTACCCGTGCTCCTCCTGCTCGAAGGGCTTCAGGAAGCCGAGGCCGCCGTCCGCCTCGGCGATGAAGCCGTCCAGGCTCGCGCCGAGG
>Ga0070661_100003385_pt1 | contig 10996 bp, 9 predicted proteins | sample KBSC43metaG_FD_64663 | JGI IMG/M metagenome (GOLD analysis project Ga0070661, IMG submission 64663) | Corn rhizosphere microbial communities from Kellogg Biological Station, Michigan, USA - KBS C4-3 metaG | ecosystem: Host-associated > Plants > Roots > Rhizosphere > Soil ...
GCGCCGACGCCGACGAACATCTCGACGAAGTCCGAGCCGGAAATGGTGAAGAAGGGAACGCCCGCCTCACCCGCGATGGCGCGGGCGAGAAGCGTCTTGCCGGTGCCCGGAGGGCCGACCAGCAAAGCTCCCTTGGGAATCTTTCCGCCCAGCCGAGCGAACTTGCCCGGGTCCTTCAGATATTCGACGATCTCCTGGAGCTCCTCGCGAGCCTCGTCGATTCCGGCGACGTCGGCGAACGTCACCCGGCCCTGCTTCTCGGTCAGCATGCGCGCCCGGCTCTTGCCGAAGCCCATCGCGCCGGAACCCGCGTTCTTTTGCATCTGCCGCATCACGAAGAAGCTGATTCCGAGGATGAGCAGGAAGGGAAGCGAGTTGTAGAGCATGTACAGCCAGATGCTGGAGCCTTCGTCGCCCTTCACCTGGACGGCGACACCCTTTTCGACCATCCGGTCGGCGACATTCGTGCCGGCGGGAGCGGTAGTGCTGAAGGTCTCGCCGCTGTCGAGCTTGCCGGTGATGGCGCTTCCGCTGCTTCCCGTCGCCATGGTGACCGAGCGGACGCTGCCGTTGTCGACCTTCTGGACGAAATCCGAATAAGGAATGGCCTGCCCGGCCGCGGTGCGCGATCCGCCGTCGATCAGCTGGAACACGAGCACGAGAGCGAACAGCACGCCGATCCAGATCAGCAGGCTCTTCGTCCAGGGGTTGCCGGGCTTCTTGTCCTTGTCGTTCATCTCGTCTCTTCCGGGCGCAGGAACGCGCTCGCCCTTAAAATAGGCTCATTCGGACCAATAACAATGCGAGCTTAGGATGCGGTGAACGGGCGCCGCGACGGATCCTGCGGCCCCCGTCATTGCGCTTGCCGACGGCGCAGTGAAGGATGGGAAGCCGAAAAGGGAGATGGCCATGTTCTGCCGCATATTTCTGCCCCTGCTGCTGTTGATGCCGACGCCCGCGTGCGCCGATGGCGACGAGATCGATCCGGTCCCCGCGCAAGCCGTGATCGGCCATCCCACCTTGGGCGAGAACACACCGTCGGCGATCCGCTTCATCAACGTCCGCAACCGGCCGGTGCGCATCCTGTGGGTTGCATTCGACGGAAGCGAGCAACCCTATGCCGTACTCGAGGAGGGCCAGGAAATCGTCCAGCCCACCTTCGTCGCCCATCGCTGGCTGATCAGGGACGCCGGCGACGGCACACCGCTCGAGGCCTTCATCTCGACACGCTCGGCAGCGCGGAGCAACGGAACGCCCCAGATCGCGCTCATCCGCTGACCATCCACGCAGTGCCGATTGCGCAAGGTCCGCTTTTGGTGGACATGCCGCCACGTCCGAGGGCCAGCGGGAGACTCTTCCATGTGCGGTAACGGGAACCATCAGGGCAGGATCGCCGACACTTCGCTGACCCGGCGCACGATGATGCTGACGATGACCGCCGCGGCGGCCGCGAGCGGGCTCTCGATGCCGGCTTTCGCCGAGGATTCGGGAGCGCGGCCGGTGACTGAGAAGAACGTCTCGGTGAAGACCGCGGACGGAAGCGCGGACGCGGCGCTGTTCATGCCCTCGGGCAAGGGCAAATGGCCCGCCGTGCTGCTGTGGCCCGATATCCTCGGCCTCCGCCCGGTGTTCCGCGAGATGGGCAAGAGGCTCGCGGCGCAGGGCTATGTCGTGCTCGTCCCCAACCCTTATTACCGGGCGAAGAAGGCGCCGGTGGTCGAGGGCGCGTTCGACTTCAACAGCAAGGACGACATGGCGAAGATCATGGCGTTCAAAGCCGGCCTGACCGACGCCATGGTCGACCGCGATTCCGCCGCCTACATTACTTTCCTCGACGCCCAGCCCCAGACCGACAAGCGCAAGAAGGCGGGCGTGCAGGGCTATTGCATGAGCGGACCGATCGCGTTCCGGACGGCGGCAGTCCGGCCCGACCGGATCGGCGCGGTCGCGACTTTCCACCCGGGCGCCCTGGTCACCGACAAGCCATCGAGCCCGCATCTGCTCATCCCGAAGTCGCGTGCGGCGTATCTCGTCATCATCGCGAAGAACGATGCCGAGAAAATGCCGAGGGAGAAGCCCGAGCTCGAGGCCGCCTTCCGCAAGGCGCGGCGGCCGGCGAAGGTCGAGATTTCGTCGGCGAACCACGGCTGGACCGTGGCGGGAAGCCAAACTTACGACGAGAAGGAGGCCGAGCGCGCCTGGGCCGAGCTGCTGCCCTTCTACCGCGCCAACCTGCGCTGAGGGGCTTTGCTGAACCGCCATTCGGCGCCACCGGTGCAGAGGACTCCGCGGAGCGTGGCCTTTCCGCCGCTCCCGAGGATGACGAGAATCTGGTCGAGCTCCCTCCCGCGCAGCTCGCGCTCGCCTTCGGTCGCTAAAGCGAGGATCGCGCGGCGGACGATGCGGCGGCGGATTTCGGGCGGGGCGTCGGTGAGCCGATATACGATGTCAGCCACGTCTTCCCTGACCGCGCGCCGCCACTCGATCTCGGCGGCCCAGTCCAGCCCCACGTCGGCATCGGCGAGATGTGCGGCGCTTGCGGCAAGCGCGACGGGGTCGAGCCAATCCGCCGCAGCAAGTGCCTTGCGGATCCGGACGCGCTCGAACTGCTCGTCCTCGTTGCTAAGATCGCGGACGGGCTCGATGCCCGCGGCGGAGCAGACCGCTTCCAGCTCCGAATGGCGCCAGCCCAGAAGCGGGCGCACCACGTGTCCCGCGGAGCGCATTCCCGCGAGGCCTCTCACGCCGGCGCCCCTCGCCAGGCGCATCAGCAACGTTTCTGCCTGGTCGTGGAGGTGATGCGCGGTGAGGATGGTCAGCCTGCGCTCGCGCGCCCATTCGCCGAGCAGGCGGTAGCGCATTTCTCGCGCGCGCTCCTGGATCGCGGTCTCGGGCTTCTCGTCCCAGTCGGCGCTGAGGATGACGTGCGGAACACCCAAACGCGCGCAAACCTCCGCGACCACCTCCGCTTCGGATTTGCTTGCTGGCCGTAGCGCGTGATCGACGGTCGCCGCCTCGACCTGCCCGGGACGTGCCTCGGCGGCGAGGAGCAGCAAAGCGAGGCTGTCGGGACCGCCGGACACCGCGATGCCCAGGCGTGCGTCCGGCGCGACGAGCGCGCCGAGGTCGCGGCGGAAGCGGTCGATGTCGATCACTCCTCAGCCTTTACGGGAAGCTCGCCTCCGGCTCCACGATGGACGCTCAAACGAGTTCAGCAGACGATCAGAGGATGATCATTACTTGCAGTTCGCCTCGGCCTTGGCGTCGGTTTCGAGCTTTTTGAGGTCGGGCCGAATCTTGGCGCCGTACACCGCGTCGAGCTCGCCATAGACGCTGCACGCCTGCGTCGGCTGGCCGAGCTTCATCGCCGCCTGGCCGAGATAATAGAGGCTGTCGGGCGCGCGCTCGCCGCCGGGGTTGTTGCGGTAGTTCGCAAGCAGGACCTTGGCCGCTTCATTGGGCTGCCCCTTGTCGAGCAAGGCCCGGCCGATGAGATTGTTGGCGAAGCTCGCCCGGCGGTGCTTGGGATAAGCCGCGACGAACGCCTTCAGCGAGCGGATCGCCTCGTCGTAATTGCCCGCCTCCCACAGGTGGAAGCCCTCGCTGTAGGCGTCTTCCGCCGGGTCGCTCGCAGTGGCGGCGTCCGCGGCCGGCTCGTCGCTCGACGACGAGCTTGCCGGGCCTGACTTTGACGTCGTCGTCGAGGCCTTGGGCGGAGTCGTCGACGGCTTCGGCCTGGGCTTGGGCGGCGTCGAGGTGGTTGCAGGGGGCGCGGCGTCCGTGGTCGCAGGGGCGGATGTCGCCGCTTCGCTCATCCGTTGCTCGAGCGCCTGGATGCGCTGGTCTTCGTCGGCCTTGAGCTGAGTGATGTTGGCTTCGAGCCCGCGCAGGCGGTTGCCGTTCTCCTCGGTCTGGCGGAGCATGTCCGCCATCTGCTTTTCGAGCGCGTCGAGGCGCTGGTCGAGGCTGATCACCGAGGATTGGGTCGCGGCCGGATCATCGGCGAATCCCGCCGTGTCTGCCGGGCGGCCCTTCGGGAAGACGCGCCGCTGAACCTCGTTCACCTGGCGCTCGAGGCGCTCGAGCCGCTGCTCGGGAGTCGGCGCCTGACGCTGCGCGAAAGCGGTCGAAGCGGGCGCCAGCGCAACCAGCGCGCCGGCGGCGAGGACGGTCGTTGAAAGTCTCACTTAAATCTTCCCCACCCTGCGGTCTCTTGCTGGACTGTGCCCGCCCGCGCCTTGCCCGCGCATGAATCTCACTGCGTCGCGGTGTTGGCGACCGGCGGCTCGGCCGCCGGCGCGGCTGGCGGCGGCGCCGCGCGCTTCGGCGCGGGCCGAGGCGTCGAAGGCGGAGGCGGAGCAGCGGCAGCCGCCTTCTGCGGCCCGCGCATCAGATCCGCGGGCTTGAGGCTGACCTTCGAGGCGATCTTGCCGGGCGGGCCCACTGGTGGCGCGACGGCAGACCCGACGTTGATGCGCAGGGCTTCGGGAGCTCCGGCCTTCAGCAGCGGCGCGACCGCCGTCGGCGGCACAGTGAAGGTCTTGCCTGGCTGAAGCACTCCTTCGAACAGGCTCTTGCCCTGGTCGGTGACCTGGATCCACGCCGGGGCGACGGCGGTGAGCACAACCGCGTCCTGCGCAACCGGGGCGGGCGCAGGCGCTGTTGCCGCGGGCGGCGGCGCCGTGACGGCCGCTTCGTTCAGGGGTACGTCGGACGGTTGCTCCAGCGAGCGACGGTTCAGAACCGTCATGAGGACGATCAGGAAGACGACCGCGATGACCGCGGTGATCACGAGCCATTTCGGCATCGTCCTCGCAGGGTCGGCAGCCTCGATCACTTCCGCCTGCGAGGCGGTGAAGCGCTGCCCGCCCATCTCCTCGCGGAGTTGGTCGCCGATTTCCGTCCGGTCGAGCCCCACGGCGGAGGCGTAGCTCTTGGCGAAACCGATCGTGTAGGTCGGGGCGGGAAGCTTGTCCCACTCGGCAGTTTCGATGCTCTCGAGGTGCCGCTGCGGGATGCGGGTCTGCGCGGCGATATCCTCGAGGCTGAGCTTCTTCTCTTCGCGAGCGGCCTTCAGGCGCTCACCCGCGGTCGGAACCGCCGCTTCGACGGGCTCTTCGTCCAACGGCTCGATGTCAGGGTCGCGCTTGGGCATTCACCCTGTTTGAGGCCTGTGCCGCGAGTGTCAACCGCCAGCTAGCCAACTGTTACCGAGTGCCGCCGTGCCCAGTCGGTCAGCGCCTTGCGCATGTCCTTCGGCGGCTTGGCGAGCAGCTGGTCGAGCCGGGCGCGCACCGCCGCGGCGTCGAGCGAGCGGATCATCGCCTTGACCGGCCCGACGCCGGCCGGCGTGATCGAGAAATTCTCCGCGCCGATCCCGATCAGCGCCATCGCTTCGAGCGGCCGCCCGCCCATCTCGCCGCAGATGCGAGCCGGCACGTCAGCCGCCCGCGATGCGTCGAGCACGCGTTTGAGAAAGCGCAGGATCGCCGGACTCAGCCAGTCGTAGCGCTGCGCGAGCCGCGGGTCGGAGCGGTCGGCCGCGAAGAGGAATTGCGTAAGGTCGTTGGTGCCGATCGAGAGGAAATCGACGCGCGGCAGAAGCTGGTCGAGCATCTCGGCGAGGCCCGGAACCTCGAGCATCGCGCCGAACTCGACGCGGCTCGGGCGCGGGCGATGCGACTTTTTCGCCCAGTCGACCTGCTCCTCGAACAAGGCGCGCGCTTCCTCATATTCCCACGGTTCCGAGACCATCGGGAACATCACCCGCAGCACCTTGCCGCCCGACGCCTCGATCAGCGCCCGCGCCTGCGCCTTCATCAGGGTCGTGCGCTCGAGCGAGAGGCGCAGCGCGCGCCACCCCATCGCCGGGTTCTCCGCCTGCTCCTCCGCTTCGTCGGTCAGGTAGGGCAAGGCCTTGTCCCCGCCGATGTCGACCGTCCGGAAAACGACCGGGCGATCACCCGCGGCCTCGAGCACCTTGGTGTAGAGCCGCTGCTGGCGCTCGCGGCCGGGAAGCGTCGCCGAAACGAGGAACTGGAATTCGGTCCTGAACAGGCCGATCCCGTCGGCGCCGGTCATCGCGAGCGACGACGCGTCCTCCGGGAGGCCCGCATTGACCATCACGCTGACCTTGAGGCCGTCGCGGGTCTTTGCCGGAAGAGTCCGCGCCGCTGCAAACTCGGCGCGGCGCTTCTGGCTCATCGCCATGCGATGCTCGAAGCCGGTGGTGAGCGGCCGGGTCGGGCGGATGATGACGCTGCCGTTGTCGCCGTCGACGAGGATCGTCTCGCCTTCCTCGACGCTGTGGCGGATGTCGTGGAGGCGGCCGATCACCGGAACCCCGATCGCGCGAGCGACGATCGTCATGTGCGAAGTCAGCGAGCCCTCCTCGAGCACGACGGCCTTAAGCCGCCGGCGGTCATATTCGAGGAGATCGGCGGGCCCGAGGTTGCGCGCGACCAATACCGTGTCCTTGGCGAGTCCCGACTGCGCCGCGGTGCCCATGCGGCCCGAGACGATGCGCAGCAGCCGGTTCGACAGATCCTCGAGGTCGTGCATCCGCTCGCTGAGCAGCGGATCGTCGATGTCCTGCATCCGCGCGCGCATCCGCTGCTGAACGCGCTCGATCGCGGCTTCGGCGGTGAGGCCGCTGTCGATCGCCTCGTTGATCCGCCGCGACCAGCCCTCGTCATAGGCGAACATGCGGTAGGTCTCGAGGATCTCCTGATGCTCGCCGGCAGTCCCGAACTCCGCTTCCTTGGTGATGTTGTCGATCTGCTCCCGCATCTTGCGGAACGCGGAATAGACACGGTCGCGCTCGGCCTCGATGTCGTCGGCGACGGTATGCTCGACGACGATCCGCGGCTCGTGGAACACCGCCTCGCCCTTCGCCATCCCGGCGACCAGCTTGAGGCCCGAGAGGCGCAGCGGCCCCGCGCTTCGCAGGCGGCTCCGGCGCGCGCCGTCGACCAGCCGGGCGCCGGCGATCATCTCCGACAGCACCATCGCCGCCGTCTGCATCGCCTCGATCTCGATATCTTCGTAGCGGCGCGGCTCGGCATTCTGCACGGCGAGCACGCCGATGGGGCTCTCGAGGCGGACGATCGGAACTCCGGCGAAGCTGTGGTAGCGATCCTCGCCCGTCTCGGGACGGTAGGCGAAGGCGGGATGCTGGGCCGCCTCGGCCAGGTTCAGGATTCTGCCCTCCGCGGCGATGGTGCCGACGAGGCCCTCCCCCATCCGGAGGCGCGTGACGTGAACCGCCTCCTTGCGCAGGCCGTGCGTCGCGAAAAGCTCGAGATAATTGTCGCGGAGGAGGTAGATCGAGCAGACGTCGCTGTTCATCGCCTGCGCGATGAGATCGACGACGCGGTCGAGCTTCGACTGCGCCGAGCCGCGCTTCGCCATGATCTCGTGGAGACCGGTCAGGATCTCGCGGGCGGAAGCGGCGGCGGTGGAGGCCATTGCGCTGCGCTATCAGATGCAGCCGAGCCGTGTCACGAATGTTGCGATGACAAGCGGTAAGATATACATGAACGTCTGTATATCAGGAGATGCCCCATGGGAGTCAAAGTGTCGGAGTGGGGAAACAGCTTGGGAATCCGCATTCCCAAGGACGTCGTCGACGCCCTCGGTTTGAAAAAGGGCGACGAAATTGAAGTTCGCCTTGTCGGAAAGCGTGTTCTCGAGATCGCCCGCGATGATCGTCGCGCGCGCGCGATCGAGCGGCTGCGCGAACTCGCGCGACCCCTGCCCCCCGGCTGGAGGTTCAGTCGCGACGAGATTTACGACGAGTGAGATTTCTCGACACGAACGTGCTCATTTACGCGCTTGGAACGGACGAGCGCGCGGAGGTCGCGCGAACATTAGTCGCGGACGGAGGCGTCATCGCCGTTCAGTCCCTGAACGAATTCACTGATGTATCGAAGCGCAAACTGAAGAAGGATTGGCCTGAAGTCGCTGCCGACATCGAAGCGCTGCTCATAACGTGCACCGTGTTCGAGCGCGTCACCGTCAAACTCCAGGCGGAGGGGCGACGGCTTGCCGACCGCTACGGCCTGCGCATTTTCGACGCGATGCTGGTCGCAACGGCACTGGAGGCAAGTTGCGACGCATTCATCAGCGAGGACTTGCAGGACGGCATGGTGTTCGAAGGTCGATTGGCGGTTTCGAATCCCTTTGCCTGACGCAAGCCGTCAACCTGCCGGGAAGCCGTTGTTGGTGCGATCCTTGTCCGGGATTTTGTGCTCCGGATCGAGCACGGCGCGCACCACCGGGGAATTGCCGACGATCGGCACGTCGGTGGACGCCTGGCGGATCCAGGTCTCGGCGGGAAGCCTCATGTCCCGCGTCGTGCCGTCGGCGAAGGTCAGGCGCAGTGTGACCGGCATCACCAGCTTGTCGAGCGCCTCGACGGTGACGAACGAGCCTCTCACGGCGTTCTTCGCCGGGAACGGTTTGATGCCCGTGACTGCGAGGTCGAGCTGCCAGTTGTGGGCGTACCAGCCGTTCCACCACCAGCTCAGATCCTCGCCGGTGTAGCTGTCCATGAAGCGGAAGAAGTCTGACGGAGTCGGGTGCTTGAACGCCCAGGCCGCGGTGAAGGCACGGAACGCCGGGTCGAACCGCTCCGGCCCGAGAATCTGCTCGCGGAGCAGGACGAGGCCCAGCGCCGATTTGAAATAAGTGACCGGGTGGCGCCATTTCTCCACGACGGTGTCGGCGCGCGAGAGGATCGGCGGTGCGTTCGGGTCGGCGAGGGTCGCCAGGATCTCATCGACCGGGTTGCCGCCCTTGGGCGCATATTCGCTGTCGCGCTTGGGCGCATATTCGCCGTGGTTGAACTCGTCCGATTCATAGACGTCGATGAAGGTGTTGAAGCCCTCGTCCATCCACGCGTCGCGGCGCTCGTTGAAGCCGACCGTCATCGGGAACCAGCTGTGGCCGATCTCGTGCGCGGCGACCCAGAAGGTGACCTTGGGCGGCGAATCGATGTCGTCGAACGCGAGCGCCGGATATTCCATTCCTCCCGCCGGCCCGGCGACGTTCACGGCATTCGGCCACGGAAACGGATACCATTTGGCCGAGAATCGCTCGACCGCGTCCTTCACATATTCGGTTGAGCGATCCCACGCCTTAGCTTCGGGCGGATAGACCGACATGGCGAGCCCGGTGCGGCCGCCCGGCAGGTTCATCCGCGCCGCGTCCCACATGAAGGCGGGCGAAGCGGCGAAGGCGACGTCGCGGCTGCTGTGCATCCTGAAATGCCAGGTCTTCGTGCCGGATGCCTCGCCGCCGATCTCGGATGCCGGGCGGACCATCACGGTCTTGTCGCTCTTGCGCGCCTGCGCCAGCCGCGCGCGCTCGGCGCTTGAAAGCACCTCGGCTTCGTTGACCAGGTCGCCAGAGCCGGCGACGATCCAGTTCGACGGGACCGTCACCGAATAATCGAAGTCGCCGTATTCGAGATAGAATTCCTGGGCGAGGTAGGGCAGCGGGTCCCAGCCGCGAATGTCGTCATAGACCGCCATGCGCGGATACCATTGCGCGACCGAGTAGATCGGGCCGTTTGGGCTATCCATCCACCCGGTCCGCCCGCCCCACGGGTCCTTCGGGACGGTGTAATGATAGGCGATGCGAAGCGTCACGCTGGCGCCGGGCCGGAGCGGCGCCGGGAGCGCGATCTGCGCGCGCGTGTCGCTGATCAGCGGCTCGACGGCGACGGTGCTCTTGCCGTGCACCAGTTTCACGGAATCGAGCGACATCCCCTCGGTAGTGCCGCCCGGCGCAGCGCCGCCGGACAGCACTCCACGCGAATCCGGCCGGTAGCGGTTCTGCTCGAGGTGGACCCACAGCACGTCGAGCGGCAGGGGACTGTAGTTGGTGTAGCGGATGTCGACCGTGCCGGTGAGGACGTGGCACGCGGGATCGATCGCCGCGCGGATCGTGTAGTCGGCGCGGTTCTGCCAATATTGCGGCCCCGGCCGCCCGTCCGCCGAGCGATACACCGTCGGCGCCTGCCCCATGTCGAACGGGGCGAACGTCTCGCGCGGATTGTAAGTGCCTGCGGTCGCAGTCGTGGCGGAGACGAGTCCCACGACTCCGATAACGCAGAGCCGGGCAAGATCACGCAAACGCATGCAGATTTTCCTGAGATTTGACTTTGGTCGAGGCGGCGCTGGACGGCCCTGCTAGCGGGACACTAGCGCTCCCTCAACTCACTCCGTCTAAGTTTGCCCGTCGCGGTCTTCGGAAGCGCGTCGACGAATTGGATCTCGCGCGGATATTTGTAAGGCGCGATCTGCGCTTTGACGTGCGCTTGCAGCTCCGCGACCAACGCGTCGCTTGGTGCGAAGTCGGTCGCAGGCACGACGAACGCCTTCACTTTCTGTCCGCGCTCGGGACAGGGTGCGCCGATCACCGCGCACTCGGCGACGGCGGGGTGCGACAGGAGCGCATTCTCCACTTCCGGCGCCCCGATGTTGTAGCCGGAGCTGACGATCATGTCGTCGCTGCGCGCGAGGTACCAATAATAGCCGTCGGCGTCTCGGCAATAGGTGTCGCCGGTGACGTTCCAGCCGTTGACGACATAGTCGCGCTGGCGCGGGTCATCGAGGTAGCGGCAGCCGGTCGGGCCCTTGATCGCGAGGCGGCCGACGCCTTCGCCCAGCGACTTGCCATTGGCGTCGAGCACCGTCGCGGTATAGCCCGGCACCGCCTTGCCAGTCGCGCCGGGGCGAATGTCATCGCCGGCCGCGGAGACGAAGATGTGCATCATCTCGGTCGAGCCGATGCCGTCGGTGATCGCGATCCCGGTCCGATCCTTCCACGCGCGCCAGGTCGTCTCGGGGAGGTGCTCGCCGGCCGAGATGCAGTAGCGGAGTGTTTGAAGGGCTTCATCCAACTTCGTTCGTCCTGAGCTTGTCGAATGGCGTTCTTCCGTGCCAGCGCCCTTCGACTTCGCTTCGCTCCGCTCAGGACGAACGGACTCCGT
>Ga0070661_100003386_pt1 | contig 10996 bp, 10 predicted proteins | sample KBSC43metaG_FD_64663 | JGI IMG/M metagenome (GOLD analysis project Ga0070661, IMG submission 64663) | Corn rhizosphere microbial communities from Kellogg Biological Station, Michigan, USA - KBS C4-3 metaG | ecosystem: Host-associated > Plants > Roots > Rhizosphere > Soil ...
GTAGCCGCCACGCCTCTCGCGGCAATGCGATTCACTTTTGTAGCGAGCGGCACGAGCGTGCGCTGAAGCGCGCGGCCGCGCGCCGTCAGGAAGACGTGCACGTTGCGGCGATTGTCGGGCAGCTTGCGACGTACGACATAGCCGAGCGCTTCCATCGCGTGCAGCGCTGCGTGTGTCGTCGGTTCCATCACGCCGGCCTCGCGGCTCAATGCGCGCTGCGTGAGTCCGTCGTGCTGCCACAGGATGCGCAGGAACGTCCAATGGCCGAACGGCACGTCGTGCACTGCCAGACGGACCTGCAGCGCGCGCACGAGCGCGCGTGTCGCGTCCTTGACGAGATGCGCGAGCCGGTCATCCGGCACGGCTTCGCGCCAGTGCCGCAGGATGAGTTGCGCGTCATCCTCGGCCGCATGTCGTTCGCGAAGTTTCGCTCGCGCGGGCGAGGTCGCGCTCATTTCGCCGGTGTCGGCAGCGCAACCTGCTGCTGCAACGCCACGTCGCGTCCTGTTCGTGCCGACTCGAGCATCGCTGCGCATACCTCGAGAGTCGCGCGCGCCCAGCGGCCGTCGTGCCGCGGCGGAATGCCGGTTGTAATCGCGCGCTCGACGGCGTCGATGACTTCGACGCGGGGCACGATCGGCGGCGGCAACGCATCGAGGTGCGCGCCCGCCTCGTCGTAAATCATCACGCCGCGAGGCAATGGCCGCAGATCGGCTCTGTCGCACGACACGATGAACGTGCCAAAGTGCTGGTGCGAAAGCTCTTCGGCCTCGGCACGAGCTGCGGGCCGATGCGACGCTCCGCCGTAATTTCGTGCGGCCTTGAGTGCCAGTTCCGCCGCAGCATCGGGCGCCGAAGCGAGCGCGCGCCGCGCAACGCCGTACACGCCCGAGCGCTTGCGCGTGCCGAGCTCGCCGACCCAGTCGCAGAACTCGTCCGAATCGAAATAGCCGTAGCCGTTGTAGCTCAGCGACGCGAATGAGCCGTCTTCGAACGTCAGCAACGCCGAATACGCACCCTCGGTATTTCGGGCGGTGTCCCAGTTGCCGGTCAGCGCGCGAACACGCGTCGCGCGACCGGCCGCGAGCGTGCGCACGATGTCGACTTGATGCGCCGCCTGATTCCAGACCGCGCCTCCGCCTTCGCCGGTGCGAAGCTCCTCGGGTCTGCGCGGACGATAGAGGTAATCGGTGTAGTAGAACGCCTGGATCATCCGCACGGCGCCGAACGCGCCGCTATCGAGCAGCGCGCGCGTGCGAGCGATCGGCGCGTCGTACGCGTGACTGTGCCCGACGACGAGGTGCACGCCGGCCGCTGTGGCGGCATCGATCATCCGCGTGCAATCGGCGACCGACAGCGCCATGGGCTTTTCGACGAGCACGTGCTTGCCACTCTGCGCGGCGCTGATCGCGTGTTCTCCATGCATCTGGTGCGGCGACGCGACGTAGATGACTTCGATCGCTTTGTCGGCGTAAAGCTCCTCGACGCTCGCATAGCTCGACGCGCCGAAGTCCGCTTCGAATTGCGCGCGCGCCTCGGCACGCGGATCGGCGGCGCCACAAAGCCGTACGCGCGGATCGGCGACAAACGTGGGCAGCATCAGTGAGAATGCCCGCCCAAGTCCGACAACGCCCCACCGGCGCGGCGATGTCGGATTAGTCATGCGTCGAGCACGAGCTCGGGCGTCTTTGCGCGCGATACGCACACCATGATCGTGTCGGCGCGCTCCGCGTCCGATAGCACGAGGTCGCGATGGTCGGCGATGCCCTCGATGAGCCGGGTTCGGCACGTTCCGCACGTGCCGCTTTCGCACGAGCTCGGCACGTCGAGTCCGTGCGCGCGCAACGCGTCGAGTATGGATTGATGGGCGCCAACGTCGACGGTAGCACCGGAGCGCGCGAGCCGGACGCGAAACGCCCGATCGTCGGCCACGGCCAGCGTCGCCGCATCGGCGAAGCTCTCGATGTGGATCGCCGACAGCGGCCAGTGTCCGGACATGTCGCGAATCGCCTGCAGCATCGGTCGCGGGCCGCATGCGTACACATGAACCGGCTGCGGGCGCTCGAAAATAGGCCACAGGTCGAATGCGCGGTCGGGATCCCCGCCGTCGTGATGCATGACGACTCTTCCTGCGAATTCGGGCGCGCGCAGATCGTCGGCAAACGCGGTTTCCTCGGGCGAGCGCGTCAGGTAATAAAGCTTGAACGGACGCGTGCCTTCCCTCCCAAGCTGGCGCAGCATCGCGATGATCGGTGTGATGCCGATGCCTCCGGCAATGAACACGAAGCCACGCGCTTTCGGTGCGAGCGCGAAGTCATTCGCCGGCGCCGAGGACGGCACGACAGTCCCTTCGGCACACTCGTCGACGATGCTCGCCGAGCCGCCGCGGCCCGCCTGCTCTCGCTTGACGGCGATCACATAACGATCGCGCTCCTCGCAGTCGTTGCACAGCGAGTATTTGCGCAGTGCACCGCTTGGTGCGCGCACGGTGACGTGCGCACCGGGTGTGAACGGCGGCAGCGAGCCGTGATCGGCGTCGCGCAGCTCGAGTGCGTGGATGCCCCGCGCGAGCATCGTCTTGCGCGTCACCACGAGCGGCATCAACGACGCGTTCACTGCGCTCATCACCGGATGGCCTTCGTCATTCAGACCTGGTTTGCACGCCGCCTTGCGCGCTTTTGCTTAGGTGCCTAACATTATGCACCGCGTGAGTTGATACGCGTGCTGCGGAGTCAGAGCTAATCATCGACGCGGCCGCAACGAGATTCAGCGCAAACGGGGCTGGATAATCAGTTCTGACCTTCCACGGAGTTGCCGATGCTCACCGCGCAGGAAAACGAGTTGTTGTGCCGCATCGAGAATGACGCGCCGATGGGGCGGCTGATGCGCGCGCACTGGATCCCCATCTGCATGGCCGAGGAAGTTGCCGAGCCCGACGGGAAGCCGCTTCGCGCGAGGCTGCTCGGTGAGGATCTCGTCGTCTTCCGCGATTCCGACGGCCGCTTGGGTGTCGTCGGCGAGCATTGTCCGCATCGCCGCGCATCGCTTGCACTCGGCCGCAACGAGGAGTCGGGGCTTCGTTGCCTCTACCACGGCTGGAAGATCGACGTCGACGGCAACGTCGTCGAGATGCCCTCCGAGCCTGCGGCGAGCTGCCTTGCTGCGAAAGTGAAGCACAAGGCCTATCCGTCGCACGAAGCAGGCGGCTTCGTCTGGGTCTGGATGGGCAGCGACGCTCCATCCGCGTTCGATCCGCCAGCATGGGCGCCCTCCCCCACGACGAAGATCAGCATCGTCAAGATGTTCGTCCATGCAAACTGGGCACAGGTGCTCGAAGGCGCCATCGACTCCGCGCACAGCTCGACGCTGCACGCCACCGACATGCCGCCGGCACGCGTCGATGGCGCGCGTGCGACGGCCACCGTGTGGCCGCGTCCATCGACCGACAAGGCGCCTCGACTCGCCGTGCAGCTCACCGACTTCGGCTTTCGCTACGCCGCGATCAGGCGACCCATCAAGGATGCGGCTACGCGCGATTACGTCCGCGTCACGCTGTTCGTCGCGCCATTCACCGTGCTGATTCCGCCGAACAACCTGTACAACCTGTCGATCATGAACATCCCCGTCGATGACACCCACACCATGTTCTATTTCATCGCGTGGAGCGATCGCGATGGCGGCGGCATCGATCGGGACGAGTGGCGTTCGTTTTGCGGCGCACAGCCGGGGGTGGACCTGGACGCGCAATTCCGCCACCGTCGCAATCGCGACAACGGATATTTACAAGATCGCGCTGCGATGCAGGACGGCGATTTCACCGGCATGCGCGGCATCCCGGTGCAGGACATGGCGATGTGGGAGACGATGGGTCCGATTGCGGATCGCTCGACCGAGCGGCTCGGCGCGAGCGACGTCGCAATCGTCGAGTTTCGTCGGCTGATGGTCGATGCCGCGCGCCGCTGCGCGAGCGGCGAGCCCGCAATCGGAGCCGCCGGTCATCGTCCGCCATACGTCACGCTACAATCGTTCGAAGGCATCGTGCCGAAAGGCAGCGACTGGACCGCGCTTGGCAGCGTGGAAAAGGTCAATCCGCGGGCGAGCGAGCCGGTGCCGAACGGTTAACCGCGTTGGCTCGATGCGGTAACAAAACGAGAAACGGAGGAGTTCGATGAAGTCATTGATGCTACGCGTGATCGGTATGCTCGCGCTGGCTGTGGCGGCGCCCGCGTTCGCGCAGGACACGCTGAAGCTCGCGATCGGCCAGCGCGGCAACTGGGACACGTCGGTGGCGGAAGTCGGCACGCGGCTCGGCATCTTCAAGAAACACAATCTCGTGCTCGAAACGCTCTACACGCAGGGCGGTGGCGAGACGCAACAGGCGGTGATTTCCGGCAGCGTCGACATTGGCGTCGCGGCGGGTGTCATGGGCGTCATGTCGGCGTTCTCGAAAGGCGCACCGGTGCGCGTCATCGGCGCGGAGACGACCGGCGCACAGGATCTGTACTGGTACGTACCGGCGAATTCGCCGATCAAGTCGCTGAAGGACACCGAGGGCAAGACGATCGCGTATTCGACGAACGGCTCATCGACGAACGGCATCGTCACCGCGTTCGTCAAGCAGTACGACCTGAAGGCGAAGCCCGTTGCGACCGGCAGTCCTTCATCCACGCTGACACAGGTCATGTCGGGACAGATCGACGTTGGCTGGTCGGCGCCGCCGTTTGGACTCGATCAGCTCGACGACAAGAGGATCCGCATCGTCGCGACAGGCAATGACGCGACGGTGTTCAAGGGGCAGACCGTGCGCCTCCTGATCGCGAACGCGCAATTCCTGCAGTCGAAGAAAGCCGTCGTCGACCGGTTCATGAAAGCGTACCGGGAGACGATCGACGCGATGTATGCGGATCCGAACGCGCTCAAGGCCTATGCCGAATTCGTCGGCATCACCGAAGCGAAGGCGAAGCGGACGCGCGACGACTTCTTCCCGAAGGCGGCGATCGATCCCGACAAGGTCGTCGGCCTCGATGCGATCGTCCAGGACGCCGTTGCGCTCAAGTTCACCACGGCGCCGCTCTCCAAAGAACAACTGACCGAGCTGATTCAGATCCCGCCGCGCTGAACATCGTCTTCATAACGTGCACGGACGCGACGCTCACGTGCACGCGCACGCCGGTGTCGTGATGAAGCCGCCGACGGAAGCGGCGAAGACCGGCGCGCCGATCCTTTCCGTAACCGACATCGTCAAGCGCTTCGGCGAAGGCGCCGACGCGTTGGTCGCTGTCGATGGCGTGTCGTTCGACGTCGAGGAAGGCGAGTTCGTATCGATCATCGGACCGTCGGGCTGCGGCAAGTCGACGCTGTTCAACATCATCGGCGGACTCGTCGCCGACTACGACGGCCGCATAGCCGTCGACGGTGCACCGGTGACCGGCACGCACGCCTCTTTCGGCATGGTGTTCCAGGAGGAGTCGGCGTTTCCGTGGCGCTCCGTCATCGACAACGTCGCCTTTCCCCTGGAGCTTGCCGGCGTCGACAAGCGCGAACGCCATGAGCGCGCGCGCCGTTTCGTGTCGATGGTGGGGCTCGATGGATTCGAGCGTCGCTATCCGGCTGAATTGTCGGGCGGCATGCGGCAGCGGATCGCGATTGCGCGAACGCTCGCGTCGCAGCCGCGAATTCTGTTGATGGACGAGCCGTTCGCTGCGCTCGACGAGCAGACACGCCTGTTGCTTGGCGACAAGGTGCTGCAGATTCACCAGCAGCTCCGGCAGACGACGCTGTTGATCACGCACAACATCACCGAAGCCGTTCAATTGTCCGATCGCGTGATCGTGATGACGTACCGGCCCGGGCGCCTGAAGCGCACGTTCGACATCGACCTGCCGCGACCAAGAACTTCCGCCGTCGTCGGCAGCGATGCGTTCGGCCATTACGTCGCGCAGATCTGGAACGACCTGCGCGAGGAAGCGAGCCTCGGCATGGGCGATGACGAATCGCGCCAGCTCGCCGCTAACACACGCACTTGAAATGCCGGCCGATGGCGCCTACCAAGGCGCCTCACTGAGCCCACGGAAAAGCTCATTCCGCGCGCGGCGGAATGAATCAGGGCTCTAAGAGTCCAATCGGAATTCTTCACCGTTGCGCTCTTATCGGCGCAAACGCAAAGGCATATCCATGACGAGGCTGTCGATCGCCGCTGGCCTGGCGACTCTGATGCTCTGCGGGGCATCCTGCGCGCAGAGCAATGCGGGCGCGCAGCAAGTCGACCCGAATATTCCGTTCACGATGACGCGAGTCGCCACGTTCGAGTTGCCATGGCGTATCGCATTCCTCCCCGATGGCCGCATGCTGGTTACCGAAAAAGTCGGTCGCGTTCAGCTGGTCACGGCGCAAGGGGGCAAGACCGAGGTTCACGGCATCCCTTCCGTGTTCTATCAAAAACAGAACGGCATGCTCGGCGTGTTCCTCTCACCCCACTACGTCACCGATCGCAGTGTTTATCTCACTTACGTCGAACCGGGCGACTACGGAGGCTCGCTCGCGCTCGGTCGCGGCCAGCTTGTAATAGAGGGCGAGCGCGCCGCCTTGAACGGGTTCAAGGTCTTGTGGCGCCAGATGCCGCCCGGCATGGGCGGTCAGGCAGGTGGTCAGATCGCCTTTTCGCCCGATGGACAATATTTGTTTCTGACGGTAGGCGACCGGCAGCGGATGACACCTGCTCAAGATCCCAGCCAACCCGTCGGCAAGATCCTCCGTCTCACGCTGGACGGCAAGCCTGCCCCGGGCAATCCCAAGCAAGATCAAAGCGGCGCTGCGTCGATCCCCCTGATCGATCCGCCGCGCGATACCGAAGCCGCCAAAACCGCGCCCGTCGTCAGCGTCTACACCTTTCCCGCGCGCAACCTGACACCGGCCGAAACGTGGACCAGTGGTCATCGCACGCCCTATGGCCTTGCTTTCGCACCCGATGGACGGCTGTGGGAAGCGGAGCACGGCGCGCGCGGCGGCGACGAGTTGAACCTGATCGAGCCGGGCAAGAATTACGGCTGGCCGCTGGTCGGCTACGGCAGGAACTATGATGGCGTATCCATACCGAGCCCCGATACGCGACCTGATCTCACCAAGCCCGTGATCTACTGGGATCCAGTGATCGCGCCGGGCAATCTAATGTTCTACACAGGCAGCGTGTTTCCCCAATGGCGTGGAAGCGCTTTGATAAGTGGGTTGACCAGCAAAGTCATCGACCGCGTCACATTCGACGACAAAGGTGCCGCTCGCGTGGCCCAGCGCTTCGATGTCGGCAAACGCGTACGCGACATCGAACAAGCACCGAATGGTTCGCTGTGGATGCTGGAGGACGCCAATCCCGGCGGGCTTTATCACCTGACGCCGAAGTGACGTGAGCACGCGATTGGCGATGCCGTTTGCCGCAGCGGCACTTGGATTCGCGACGCTTGCCGGCGCCCTTGCGCTCATCGAGACGCTGATACGCTTCGGCGCGATCAACAAGTTCGTCATCCCGCTGCCGTCGCAGGTGCTCGCCGCCCTTCCGCGAATCATTACCGAAGAAGGCATCCCCCATCGCTTCTGGCAGACGACGCAGGAAGCGCTCGCGGCGAGCGCGCTGCTCGTAGTCGCTGGCGTCGGCATCGGCATGCTGATGTTTCGCTTTCGGCTCTTGCGCAGCGCGTGCGAGACGTGGGTCGCCGCATTTGCATCGGCCCCTGTCGTGCTGATGTACCCGCTGTTCCTCGTTATCTTCGGGCGCAGCGCAACGACGATCGTAATGATTGGCTTCGTTGCGGGCCTTCCACCCGTGATCTTGAAGACCATCGAGGGACTTGCCGGAACGCGGAAGGTGTTGCTCGATGTCGGCCGGAGCTTCCGACTCGACGACTGGCAACTGTTCCGCAAGATCCTGCTGCCGGCGGCGCTGCCCAGCATTTTCGTGGGGCTGCGTGTAGGGCTGATCTTCGCGCTGATCAACATCGTCGGCGTCGAGTTCCTGATCAATTTCGGCGGCCTCGGCCAGCTCATCAACGAGCTCGCCGAGCGCTATGACCTGCCTGGCACGTACGGCGCAATCGGCTTCGTCGTGCTCGTCAGCGTGGTGTTTTTCGTCGGCTGCGAGCGGGCAGAACGATGGCTGCGACGCGGCTAGCCGACGACGTCGTTTCGACAAGGGACGCGCGGCGCCGCTTCGTCGATTTCGCGTCGCCGGCGCGCGATCGCCTGCGAGCGGTCTGGACACTTCGTATCGCGCTCATCGCCGCGCTGCTCGTCGTCTGGGAAGTCGTTGCGGAGTCGGGTTGGCTCTTTCGCGACGTCGTCCCGACGTTGCCGGTGATCGCGGGCGCGATCGCGCGCGTGGTCACCGACGCGAGCTTCTACTCGAACCTCGCCGTGACAGGCGCTGAGATCGTCGCAGCGCTCGCGATCGGCGGACTTGCGGGAGTGGCGGTCGGTCTGGTGCTCGGCGGCAACCGTTTCCTCGCGCAAGCGTATGAAGCGTTCATCTACTATCTCGGCCCGACACCGAAAATCATCTTCTTTCCGATCATGATCCTGTGGTTTGGCGTCGGTCCCGGTTCCAAGATCGCCATGGGCGCGCTGTCGGCGTTCTTTCCGATCGTCATCAGCGTAGCTTCCGGGATGCGCGAAATCGCGCCGGTGTTGCTGCGCGTTGGCCGCAGCTTCCGCGCGACGCAGTGGCAGATGACGCGAACGATCTACCTGCCGGCGATGCGCATCCCGATCGTCAACGGCTTTCGGCTCGGACTTGGGCTTGCGATCATCGGCACCCTCCTCGCCGAGACGAAGCTGTCGAACCGCGGACTCGGCTATCTGATCATCCAGTCGTACACGACGTTCGACATGCCGCGGATGTACGCGCTCTTGATCGTTCTATTTGTCATCGCGATTGGATTGAACGCGATGATTGGCCGGTATGCGGTCGGCGATCGTACGCGAGGAGCGTGAGCTAGGTGAATAGCGGCTTGCGACCCAAAGCGGAAGCTGCTCGCCGTTCTCGCCGACTAGCGCGCACGAGTCACGCCGCGGGCACGGCGGACGAGTGGTGATCGACGATGTGCCACCGACCGTCGTGATACCGCAGCACCATGCTGAAGCGCGCCGGCCGCACTAGTGGCTTGCCATTATCGGTTTGGGAGAACGTGTAGGTCCCGGAGTCCACCGCCGTGTCGCCGTAGATGCGAATGTGCTGTTCCCCGATGACAGCTTTGTAGTCAGGCGGCACCCGCTTGAGGATTCCGAAGTATTCGCGAACCTTATCGGGCGTTGCGCGAATAGTGGGGGACCGTGTTCCCCAGAGCACGGCGTCCGGGTCGTAGAACGCCACAACTCGATCCACATCGTGTGCACTCATGCCGGCGGCCCAATCTTGAACGAGCGCGGAGATCTGCTGCTTCGATGTGTCTGGTGGAACGGTCTGGCACCCAACGAGCGCGACAGCCGCGAACGCCGCAAGGAAAGCACGCATAAAATCCTCCACACCAATCGGCGCAAGCGAGGATAGTTTTGCGCACGCTTGCTTGGTAAAAAACAAATGCCCCGCTCAGCTTGCGCGCGGAAGCTGCCGGAGTCTGTAGGACAAATCCGACACCCGGACCAAGCGCCCTGTCTTAAGGCGATGTCCCCGCTTGCGCGTGCACCCGCTCACTTGACGCCAACGCAAACCGGCGGTGTGGCTTCGCGGAGCCTTGCTCGCGAAAGTGGTGGCGCCCCGATCAGTGGTCTGCGGCCGCTCGTGGTTTTCAGCCCTTCGTCCACTGGCCGCTGCTGGCCGATCCCTGCCCGCCGAGCGCAGCAAAGCTTCAACAGCTAAGTCGCTTGGGCTGTGCGAATCGCATTCCTGAGTGTGTTTAGGGCAACGATCACCGACTTCATGGCTCGCTCCCAGCTCTCAATCGGTTCGAGCGTCGGGATCGGGTATCGCAAGCCCTTGTCTCGAATGTGCGGGCCTTGGTCTTGGGAGTCGTCCGCCGAATGCGTCCAGATACCGTGAACGAGCACATTACGTTGCTCAGTCACGTCCTCGGCTTTTGCGAGGATGCCGGCGAACTTGTGATGTAGCTCGGGAATGTCCGGGAATCGTTCCTTCGCTTTCTTGGCGATCTTCTTACGCAAGTCCTTTGCTCCGCCCTTGACTAGCCTGTCGTAGCCCGGATCGGTGATCGAGATACCCGCCAAGTCCTTGATCGTCAGCCGCATCACTTCATCCATCTGTGAGTGCGTGATGACGACCCGCGCTAGGCCCGCCAGCAGCGCTGGATCCGCATTAGCAGGGTTGTAGTACTTGATCGTGGCGAAGGCCCTCATCGTATGTCCCATTTGGCGTTCCGTCTGCAGTCAGCGAGGAAACCTGCACGACTTCTCGCTTGACTGTTTGCGCTATGAACGACCGCTTTCGAGCACTCTGACCCACTGACCGCTTCTGGCCGAACGGAGACCGGTGCGTTCGCGGTTAGCGCGTTGCGCCTAACGTCTGCAATTGAGATGGACGACGGACCGTAGTCGAACCCGAACCAGTCGTACAGTTGCGCACGCTTTCTAGTCGTGGCGGCGCGCATTAAGCAATTGTTGCCGTAGGATCGGCGCCCGCCGGCACGATCAAGACTTCGAGCCACCGCTTGGAGGGTTGCCGCCACGCGTTCAGCAGCACGGTCGTCGGCCGCTGCAGCCGCTCGACTCTGCCACTCACGCCTACGGACAATTTCAGCGGCTGCCCTTCCTCATGCAAGCCCGCGACCTGGCGACCGTGCGCCGTTGTTTTGGAAAAGCGACCATCGCGAAGTAAGAGCGCGCCGCGGGAGCGCGATCTGCTCGAGGTCGATCCGCGAATAGATCGCCGTTGTGCGATATCACGCCGCCCTGTAGGCGGGTCCCGAGAATCCCGCGCTCGTCATACCGGCGCCGGCGAAAGCATCACCGCGTCTTTTCCCATTGAATAGTCGCCGGTAGGACGGCGCGCGGCGAT
>Ga0070661_100003396_pt1 | contig 10987 bp, 11 predicted proteins | sample KBSC43metaG_FD_64663 | JGI IMG/M metagenome (GOLD analysis project Ga0070661, IMG submission 64663) | Corn rhizosphere microbial communities from Kellogg Biological Station, Michigan, USA - KBS C4-3 metaG | ecosystem: Host-associated > Plants > Roots > Rhizosphere > Soil ...
TTCTGCTTGCCGCGCTCGTAGACCTTGCTGAGGTTGCGGATTTCGACAAGTGCGCTCATGCGGCTCTCCGTTGTGTTCTGTCACCTCTCCCGCAAGCGGGAGAGGGAAAAATCTGCACGCTATTTCTTCAACGTAACGCGTGATCCGTCGGTCATCTCGTCCGGCGGCTGGCGAACGATCCGCGTGCCGCCGTTGACGCCCTCGACGAGACGAAGCTCCGCCATCTGCTGCCCCGGCGTCACCGCGCGAAGACGCGCCTTGTCGCCGTCGATCGCGAACACGACGCTCCTGCCGTCGCGCTGCACGATGCTCTGCGAGGGCACCAGCACGCCTTTCGGCGGCGGCGGCGCGGGCTGTCCCGCGGTCGCCGCCGGCGCTTCCTCGAGGAACGACACGCGCACGCCCATGTCCGGCACGATGCGCGCGTCCTTCTGGTCGAGCGCGACGCGCACCTTCACGGTCGCCTTGCTGCGATCGGCGGTCGGAATGATCGCGATCACATGCCCCGGAATCTTCCAGTCGGGATACGCATCGAGCACCGCCTCGACCGTCTGCTTGGCGACGACGCGGTTGATGTACGACTCGTTGACGTCGACCTCGATCTCGAGCGAATCCATGTCGACGATCGTGCCGATGCCGGTGCGCGTGAAGCCGCCGCCGGCCGAGAACGGCGAGACGATCTCGCCGACCTGCGCGGCCTTGGCGATGATGACGCCGGTGAACGGCGCGCGGACCGTGCAGTAGTCGAGCTGCACCTTCGCGCCCTGCACGCCGGCCTGGGCGAGCTCGACCTGCCTTTTCTGCGATTCGACCTGCGCCACCTGCATGTCGACCTGCGTCTGCGCGGTCTCGACCGCCTGCTGCGAGATGAGCTTGCGGCCGACGAGGTCCTGGGCGCGCTTGAGGTCGCGCCGGCTCTGCGCGAGCTGCGCGCTGAATTGCCCGAGCTCGGCCTGCGCGGCACGCTGCTGCGCCTCGGCCTGCGCGAGCGCGGCCCGCTGCGCGGTGTCCTCGAGCAGCGCGAGGATCTGGCCGGCGTCGACGTGCTCGCCCTCCTCGATCATGACCTTCGTCAGCGTGCCGGTGATCTGCGCCGAGACGGTCGCCTCGCGGCGCGCGGTCACGTAGCCGGTCGCCTGCAGCACCGCGAGCGGACCCGCGCCGCCGCTCGCCGGCGCGACCGCGGTCGCAGCCTCGACCTCGAACGTCTTGCCGCCGGCGAACCACCACCAGCTGCCGGCCGCGAGCGCGATCAGCATGATCGCCGCGAGCGCGATGCCGATCCACGCCCATGCGCCGCCCTTGCGCGGCGCATCCTCGCTGCGATCGATCCGCAGCTGCCCCAGCAAATCGGATTTCTCCACTTGCCCTCATTCCTGTGCCGCGATGCGACGCGAAGTCTGCCATAGAGTCGCTGCTGAACCCCAACCGCTCAATGCGCGAAGGTCATGTCGCGCGAATGACAGGTGTCAGGACGGCCTCGCGCGCGCTGGCCTTGCGAGCCCTCCCGAATGCGAAACGACCCCGTTGCGCAGCGCTTGGCGGATCACGCCGTCGTTTTGCGAAATACATCCTCGGGGTTTCGCGGTGCGGCGTGGCCGCCTGCCAGCGATACTGATCGAAGGAGGAACACTGTCCGATGAAAGTCAGAGTCACTGCTCGATCGATGCGCTGGGTCCTGATCCGCCGCATTCGCCAGGCGCGACTTGCCGCGGACGCCACCAAGGCGGAGCTGGCGCGCCGCGTCGGTGTATGCGCGAGCGCAGCCGCGCAATGGGAGCATCCGCACGGCACGGCTCCGAGCGTTGCGAATCTGGCGCGGATCGCGGAGATCACGGGCGTTGCATTCGAGTGGCTTGCGACCGGCCGCGGGCCACAGCGACTCGCCGCTGACGTCGCGGAGAGTGCTCTCGATCCGGAATGCCTGGCACGCACGCTGTTCGAGGAGCAGCTGCTCAAGGTGGTGCGGCGTATCCCGTCGCGCCAGCACGAACCCTTGATCCAGTTTCTTTCGACTTGCGTGAAGGACCGCGAACGACAGCGGAACTGAACTCGGATGCGCGCCATGCGCCGTTGTGCACATTGCGATATTGCGCGCAGCATGAAAATGGACGGTTCGCGCCGTCTCCGGTTGGAACGTCCCGACCGGCCATCAGGGAGAAAGGAGGGTCCATGTCCGCTCGTTTCAAGCGCCTCATCGCAACCATCGCGCTGTCGGCCGCCTTCGGGCTGCCGGCGCTCGCATCCGCGAACTGCGTCTGTGTCGCCGTCTGCTGTCACGGCGGGTACGTCTGCTTCTGCAACCAGTGAGGATCGCCCGCGGTCGCCGACGTCCGGCGACCGCGGGTTCATGCACATCCCGCGGAGAAAATCATGACGAATGCAATGGAACGGCGTTGCGCGTTGCGTGCGCTTCGCCTGCGGCTGATCGCAGCGGTCGCCGTTGTGACGTGCCTCGCGGCATCCGCGGCGATCGGGACGCCCGCGGTCAACGGCTGCTACGAGGTGCCTGCGGTGCAATGGCTGAAGGCGTACGTCGATTATTTCACCGAGCACCGGCTCGATATCGGCGCGACGTTCACCGCACCCGCAATCTGGCTGTTCTCGCCCGACGGCGCGTTGACCGACGTCATCACGGTCGATAAGGATCCCGATCTCAACGACCTGACCGCGACGTTTCCGTCCACCGGTTCGACGCAGCGCGCCGGGATGCCTTCGCTGGCACAAACGCGCGAGCTGCTGAGCAAGGCGCTGCAACAGGACGTGCTGGGGCCGCCGCCCGCCGGCGTCTGGACGGCCGTCCTGTTCCTGTCCGATTCGCCGGAGTGCGGCCACTGTGCGGCCTTCGACGCTCGTCTGAAGACGCTCGAGCAGCAGAAGCCAGGCCGGCTGCGCGTCGTCCGCGTGAAAGCGCTATTCTGAACGGCCGCCCGCATGCGGCTTGCGTCCTTCGTCGCCGATGTTGCCCTTGCCCAGATTCGAGCAACGGCCGGGCGATCGTGCTATCTCGTCGTCACGATCGCCGTCACGACGACATCGCTGCTCGGGCTTGCCGCGCTCGATCCACCCTCGGCGGCGGCGTTCGGGTCGCGGCAGGCCATCTTCGTCACCAGCGCGCGAAGCGGCGGCGGGTTGCCGCTCCGCTATGTCGATGCAATCGGCGGGATCACCGGTGTTTCGACGTTCTTCTACTCGAACTATCTGCCGGTTTTCTGCGCATCCGGCGGCACCGCAACACTCAACGGCTACGCGGGCCCGGGACTGCACGAGATGCTCGAGAGCAGCTACGTGGTCGACGCGGGCGCGCTCGCCGCGTGGGACGGCGATCCGCTCGGCGTTCTCGTCGGCGAGAAGCTTGCCAGGCAATGCGGCTGGACTCGCGGCATGAACATCCGGCCACGCGACGGCTTCCGCCATCACGAGGTCGATATCCACGTCATCGACACGATTCGCAGCAGAGCCGACGCGCCGTTCGCCGACCAGCTCGCGATTGCGCACTACGATTACCTCGATCGCCAGTCGGGCGAGGATCATCGCGCCCGGATTGCCGGAATCACGGTGCTCGCGGAGGATGCGGGCCGGAGCGGCGTCGTTGCCGCGGCCATCGACGCACGGTTCGCGCACGCGGATCCGCCGACGCAAACGACGTTGAACAGCGATGCGCAAAGCGGCCTCGAGCGATTCGGCCGGATCGAGGTCCTGGTGCACGGCGTCATGGCTGCCGTGCTCGGCTGCGCTGCGCTCGTTACGACGAGCATCCTCGCGCACGCGGCCGTCCAGCGGACGATGGCATTCGCGATGCTGCGCGCGCTCGGCTTTCGACGCCGGGCGCTGTTCGCGGCGTTCGCTGCGGAATTCCTGCTGCTCGCTGCCGCCGGAGTGATGCTCGGCTCTGCGACGGGCGTCGTGCTGATCGCGGCGTGCGCCCCGGTGATCGGTGCCGTGACAGGAAGCTTCGCGGCGCCCGAATGGACCTGGCGATGGTTGCCGGCCGCGACGGCTGCGCTGCTCGGCCTTGCGCTGGTCGCGCCGGCGCGCGTGATCGCGAACGTGCGCCCGAGCGGTGATCGCGAGGCTTAGCATGTTCCTGCCGATTCGAGCTCGGGAGATTCTCGGTGCGCTCCGCCTAGGCATCGCGAGCCACCTTGCGCGTCCGCGCCATCTCGCGCTCATCGCCGCCGGGTTCGCGATCGCCGACATGACCGTGACGCCGCTGATCGCGATCCCGCAGGGGCTCGAACGCCTCGCCGGATCCACCGGACGCGGCGACATCGCGATCGTGCTCGGCGCGAGCGCTCAGGGCGAAGCGGACAGCACGCTCAAGCCCGAGCTTGCCGCGTTGATTGCAGGTCTGCCGGGCGTTGCGCACGACGATGGCGGGCGACCGCTCGTGGCTTCGCAATTCGTCACGCAGATCCGCCTGCGCCGGAGCGACGGCACCGCTGCCAGCGTGCAGATGCGCGGCATCGGCGAGGCGACCTGGCAGCTTCTCGGCGGCGCGCTTCCCGCGTCGGCGGGCGGTGGGTTCCGGAGCGGCGCCGCCGAGCTCGTCGCGGGTGCCGCCGCCGCGAGCGACATCGCCGCGCTCGAGCCCGGCGCCGAGATCAGGGTGCGCGATTCGCTGTGGCGAATCGCAGGCCGCTTCGAGGGCGGCGGCCTCTGGAACTCCGAGCTTTGGACCGACCTCGCGCCGCTGCAGGCGGTCTTCAATGCCGATGGCGCGGTGTCGGTCGTGTGGGCGCGGCTCGAATCGCCGGCGGCGTTCGGAGGCTTCGCGGCCGCGCTCGAATCGGACAAGCGCCTGCGCGATGCGCGCACGGAGCTGCAGACGAGCTACTACGCGCGGCAGGTGCGCCTCGTCAGTCGTTTCGCGCGAATCGCAGCGGCCGCCATTGCCGCAACACTGGGCCTGGGTGCCGCCCTCGCCATCGGCAATGCCGTAACGATGGCACTGCTCGCACGCCGGCGCGAGACTGCGGTCCTGCGCGCGCTCGGCTATCGCCGCGCCAGTCTCGCCGCGGCGCTGATGATCGAAGTCGCGTTGATCGGCATCGTGACGGCGGGCGCCGTTTCCCTGCTGGCGTATGCCGTCATGGACGGCCGCCCGATCGGCACTTCGACTGGCACGCAGGCCGTCAGCTTCGTGCTCGCCGTGTCCGCGAATCTCGTTCTGTGCGCGGTTGGCTATGCGCTGCTGCTCGGAGTCGTCAGCGCGTGCTGGCCGGTGAAGCAGATCGTGACTGCGCCGATCATCGCCGCGCTCGGCGACGGATAGGATGCGCTCGGCACTCTCGTGACAAATGGCCATGCGGCAATAGTGGCGGGTTGCCCGTGCGTTTTACGAAATAACTTCGGTGAGCGCCGCCGACTTGCGGCGGATCGAAAATCGCATCGAGGGATCGACATGAAGCTCGCATCGTCGTCGGCATTCGGGATTCGGGGCACGGCGCGCGTACTTGCGCTCGCAATGGTCATCACTGCGGTTTCGCCTTCGCCCGGTCGCGCAGCGGCGGTGCGCACGAGCGCGTACACGCGGGACCTCCCGCTGAAAGCGCTGCAGCTGGACTATGCCGGCTATCTCGGCGGCAACACGACCGACCAGGCGTTCGCCGTGGCCGTCGACGCCGCCGGCAACGCCTATGTCGCGGGATCGACGGAATCGGCGAACTTCCCCGTCGTCAACGCGCTGCAGCCGAAGTCCGGCGGCGCGACCGACGCGTTCGTCGCCGAAGTTTCCGCCGACGGAACTACGATCAAGTTCGCGACCTATCTCGGCGGCAGCGGGCTCGATGTCGCGACCGGCATCGCGCTCGACGGAAGCGGCGGCGTCTACGTCACGGGTTTTACCAGTTCGAGCGACTTCCCGGTCACGAAAGGCGTCCTGCAGGCGCATCGCAGCGGCGCGCTGTTCGACGCATTCGTCGCGAAGATCTCGCCGTCGGGCGCGCTCGCCTATTCGACGTATCTCGGCGGCCACGCCGTCGATGCCGCGAATGCAATCGCGGTCGACGCGGCCGGCGATGCGTATGTCGCGGGCTACACGTGCTCGTACGATTTCCCGACGAGGAACGCGTTCCAGCCTCTGCTCGACGGCGGTCCGTTCGGCTGCTTCAGCGGCCAGGATGCGTTCGTCGCGAAGCTCGATGCCGGCGCGACGGCGCTCGTCTACTCGACGTTCTTCGGCGGCTCGGACCAGGACGAAGCGAAGTCGATCGCGCTCGACGCGCAAGGCCGCGCCGCGATCGTCGGCTACACGATGTCGAGCGATCTGCCCGCGGCCGGCACCGCGCTCGCAGGCTTCGGCGGCGGACGCGATGCGTTCGTTGCCCGACTCGGCAACGCGGGCGCGCTCGAATATTCGAGCTGTTACGGCGGCGCCGGCGACGAGACCGCAATGGGTGTCGCCATCGGCCCATCGGGCGATCTCTACGTCGCGGGCTACACCGCGTCAAGCGACCTTCCGACGGCGAACGCGTTCCAGCCGCAGCTCGCGGGTCCGGAAGACGGCTTCGCGATGCGCGTCGCGATCACGGCGACGAGCGCGGACCTCGTCTACGCGACGTTCTTCGGCGGCGGCGATGCCGATCGCCTGCACGCGATCGCGGTCGATGGCTCCGGCAACGCGTACGTCGCCGGCTACACCGAATCGCTCGACTTGCCGACGTTCGCGCCGTTCCAGCCGGCGCACGGCGGCGGCGTACGCGACGCGGTCGTCGCCCGATTCAACGCGAACGGCCTGCCGACGTTCGCGACCTACCTCGGCGGCGCGGACGACGACATCGGCTGGGGCGTCGCGGTCGGCAAAGACGCCGCGATTCGTGTCGCCGGCGAGACGCTTTCGACCGACCTCGCCACGCCCGGCGCCTTCGAGCCGAACGCGCAAGGCGCTTCGGACGGCTTCGCCGCGCGAATCGGTCCCGCGCACGACGTCCGCGCACCGCGACCGCGTTGACGCGGCAGCGCGCGCAGTGTCGAATCGCCGCATGTCCGCCGCCGTACCGGCCGGCTATTCCGGCAAGCCGATCTGGCAGAAGCTCGGCATCGCGCCCGCGACGCGCGTGCTGGTGCGCGGGGCGCCGTCGGATTACGCGACGATCGTCGGCCTTCGTCAGAACGAGCTCACGCTCGCGTCGCCGCGCGGCGCGTTCGATCTCGCGCACGTGTTCGCGACGTCGGCACGATCGCTCGATGCCGAGGTCAACTCGCTCGCCAGACGCCTGCCCGCGACCGGCATGATCTGGGCCTCGTGGCCGAAGAAATCGGCGAAGGTCGCGACCGACATCACCGAGGACACCGTGCGCAGGATCGCGCTGCCGCTCGGGCTCGTCGACGTCAAGGTCTGCGCGGTCGACGCGGTCTGGTCGGGACTCAAGCTCGTCTGGCGCCGAGGCCGCCGCGACGGCAAAAGCTGAACGCGCCGCGCTGCTATCCTGCGGCGGTTCTCCGAAGCGGATTCCGCCATGTCGTACGTGTTCGACGCGCCGCGCGTCCCGAGCCTCACCGTCGCCGGCACCGAAGCGCGGTTTCCGGTGCACCGCATCTACTGCATCGGCCGCAACTACGCCGAGCATGCGAAGGAGATGGGCGCGGTGCCGGACCGCGCGCAGCCGGTCTTCTTCATGAAGCCGAACGACGCGATCGTCGCGGACGGCGGCGACGTCGCCTACCCGCCGGCGACGTCGGACCTGCATCACGAAGTCGAGATGGTCGTCGCGCTCGCGTCGGGCGGCCGCGACATCCCCGTCGATCGCGCCCTGGAGCACGTGTTCGGCTACGGCGTCGGCCTCGACCTCACGCGGCGCGACCTGCAGGCGACCGCGAAGGCGAAGAGCCTGCCGTGGGATTCGTCGAAGGCGTTCGACCAGTCGGCGCCGGTTTCGGCGCTCCGCCGCGCCGCCGAGATCCGCCATCCGCGCGCGGCGCGGCTGACGCTTTCGGTCAACGGCGCGCTACGCCAGCGCGCCGACATCGCCGACATGCTGTTCACGGTGCCCGAGATCATCCATGAGCTTTCGCGCCTGTGGACGCTGACGCCGGGCGACCTCATCTTCACCGGTACGCCGTCGGGCGTCGCGGCGCTGCAGCGCGGCGATCGCCTGCGCGCGGAGCTCGAAGGCGTCGCCGGGCTCGATGCGCGCATCCGCTAGTATCATGCAGGCTCGCCCGGCGCCTGCGGTTCCAGCCATGATCGCAACGCGATCCGCCGTTTCCGTCTCCAAGCCGCTCGCGTGGCTCGCCGCCGCGTTCGTTGCGGGCATCGGAACGGCCGGCGCGCAGTCGATCGACGATGCCGGCATCCGCGCGGCGCGTATCAGAAGCGATTTCCCGGCCGGCGTCGGCACCGCCGCAGCGCCGCTGAGCCTCGACTACACGCTGCCGACGCCGGAAGGCTGCCTCTTCAACGCGGCCGACTCGTTCGCCGCCTGCCCCGGTCGCGCGGGCCTGCCGAACCTGCCGAACGGCCAGCCGGTCTGGGCCGGCGGGCTGCAGACGCGCGAGGCCTGCGGCGGCTCGACGACGCGCATCGGCGATTCGTGGATCGGCTGCATCGCCTACGACACGAGCCCGTATTTCGCGCTCAACAATCCGGCGAGCGAGTACTGGGTCGTCGTCGCGAACGACGAGCCGAGCTTCGATCACTGCAACGCGGGCCCGCCGGGTCTCTCGCATCCGATCGCAAGCGCGACCGCGACGCCGGGTCCACTGTACGGCCTCGACGTGCTGGCGACGGGCGCCTCGCCGGAAAAGCGCTTTCGCGTCACGCTGAACCTCGGCAACAAGAACTTCTTCTGCAACGACACGGGCCGGTACCAGTACACGATTCCGTTCCTGTCGATCGGCGCGCAGCACGGCCGCGGCAACGCGGGTCCCGTCGCGACGATCTCGCGCTCGGGCTCCGCGCGCGGCACGATCGTGTTCGACGCCGGCCTCTCGAGCCTCGTGCCGCTCGGCTGCCGCACAGGCACCGGCAGCATCTGCAATGCCAGCTCGCTCGGCGTGCACGCCGGCATCTACGGCATCGCGCACTGGGGCGGCGTGCCGCATCTGCTGTTCGTCGATTTCTACGGCGTCGGCGTGCAGGACTACGAGAGGTACGCGCCCGGCGAGTCGAAGTGGAACTGGCCGATCGAGGACAGCTTCTACTATCCCGGCGCCGAGGTGATCTCGATGGTCGCCGGCACGCAGCTCTCGACGTACTGCGGCATCGATCTTGCGCGCTACACGACCGATCTCGCCCCGCACCATTACGCCATCGACTTCGGCAGGCTCTTCGCGTGCGCGAACGACCTCGGGCTCGTCTCGCCGCCGATGCCGGCCGGCGACATCGCGCTCGACGGCATCCACTGGTACATCGAAGGCGTCGCGACGCTCGGCGCGCTCGCCAACGACGTTTCGCACATCGAGACGGCGATTTTCAGGCAAGGATTCGACTAGCGCAAACCGGCGATCGACCGCCATCACCACCGACGAGGAGAACCACCATGAGCATGCTCTCGGAATTCAAGGCCTTTGCGATGCGCGGCAACGTCATGGACCTCGCCGTCGGCGTCGTCATCGGCGCGGCGTTCGGCAAGATCGTCACCTCGCTCGTCGACCAGATCATCATGCCGCCGATCGGCCTCCTGATCGGCGGCGTCGATTTCTCGGCGTACAAATGGGTGCTGAAGGCGGCCGGACCGGACGGCAAGGGCGAGGTCGCGATCCAGTTCGGCGCGTTCTTCAACACGATCATCCAGTTCGCGATCGTGGCGCTCGCGATCTTCCTCGTCATCAAGCTCATGAACAGGCTGATCAGGAAGGAAGAAGCCGCACCGGCAGCGCCGCCCGCGGACGTCGTGCTGCTGACCGAGATCCGCGACATTCTCAAGAGCAGGCCCTGACGCCGAGATATTGCGGATTCGCGTTTCCATGGGAGCGGCCGAGGCCGCTCCCCTGTCGATCGCACGGAGCCATTACCTTTTCCACACCGCCACGGCGGCCGACTCTGCGATCATCGCGCCCTTTCGCGCGGAGATCGCCCATGGTTCGCTCGCTGTCGCTCGTTCTCGCTGTCGCCGTCGCGTTCACCGCGCAGGCCGCCGACAAACCGGCGCGCATTCCGGAGGCGGCGCTGAACACCGCGAGCGGCCTGCGCGAGAGCGCGCTGAAGGATCAGGCCGCGTGGGATTTCGTCGAAGGGCTCACGACCGAGATCGGTCCGCGCCTTGCCGCGAGCGACAACGATGCGAAGGCGCGCGAGTGGGTCATCGCGCGCTTCAAGGCGCTCGGCTTCGACAAGGTCTGGACCGAACCCGTGACGTATCCGAAGTGGGTGCGCCGCGGCGAGCACGCCGAGATCACGGCGCCGTTCCCGCACACGCTGGCGCTGCTCGCGCTCGGCAACTCGCCCGGCACGCCGGCCGGCGGCATCAGCGCCGAGGTCGTCGCCTTCGACACGTTCGATGCGCTGAAGGCGGCGCCTGAGGCGAGCGTGCACGGCAAGATCGTCTATGTCGGCGCACGCATGCACGCGACCAAGGACGGCCGCGACTACGGCATCGGATCGACAGTGCGCACGCACGGCCCCGCGCTCGCCTCGCAGAAAGGCGCCGCCGCGTTCCTGCTGCGCTCGGCCGGCACCGACGACAACCGCCTGCCGCATACGGGCGTGACCGACTTCGCCGGCGCGACGCCGATTCCGGCCGCCGCGCTCTCGAGCCCCGACGCCGATCTGCTCGAGCATGTGCTGAAGCGCGGCAAGCCGACGACGATCCGTCTCGCGCTCGATTGCGGCATCGAAGGCACCTACACCGGCGCCAACGTGATCGGCGAGCTCACGGGGCGCAGCAAGCCCAACGACTATTTCATCATGGGCGGCCATCTCGACTCGTGGGATCCGGGCACCGGCGCGATCGACGACGGCGCCGGCATCGCGATCGCGGTCGGCGCCGCGCACGCGATCGAGGCATTGCCGCGACGTCCGGCGCGCAGCATCCGTGTCGTCGCG
>Ga0070661_100003400_pt1 | contig 10984 bp, 9 predicted proteins | sample KBSC43metaG_FD_64663 | JGI IMG/M metagenome (GOLD analysis project Ga0070661, IMG submission 64663) | Corn rhizosphere microbial communities from Kellogg Biological Station, Michigan, USA - KBS C4-3 metaG | ecosystem: Host-associated > Plants > Roots > Rhizosphere > Soil ...
CGCGCGTTTTCGCGCATGGCGTCCCAGACGGGATCGATCGAGGTGATTTGGGCGCCCGGTTTGGCCGATGCGGTCATGGATATCTCCATCGCAGGCTGCCGATATAGGTCATTGGCCTGCATCACACCAAGCCAGAAGGTGAAAAATGGTTCACGAGCGGCGGAGCCCTGCTCAGCTCTGTGCCGCAAGAAAATCCAAGGCGGCGGCCTTGAACCGGGCATCGCCCGTCGCGAGCATGTGATTTCGCCGCGGGATCACCAGCGCCTGCCCGCGCGCCAGGAGCCGCGCCAGCGCCTGGGGATCGCCGGCCAGATCGTCCCGCTCGCCGACTGCAACCAGGGTCGGTTGAGCAATCTTGCGGACATCCGCCTCAGCCATCGGCTCACGTGAGGATGTGAGGCAGGCCGCCAGCGCCGGTCGGTCGGATTTCGAATGATCGGCGAAAATCCTGAACTGGCGGCCGGTTGCGCCTTTCACCTCATCCAGTGAATCCGCCGTCAGCCCAGCGATGATTTCCTCCGTGGTGGACAGCCCGGTAATCAGGTCCAGCCCCATCCCGCCCCAGACCGCGCATTTGACCCGTTCGGGGTGGCGCACGGCCAGGAAGGCCAAAATCCGGGCCCCCATCGAATACCCCATGACAGGCAGAGTCGCGTGCCCCAGGCGATCCAGCAGCCGGGCCGCATCGTCCGCCATGTCGTGCGCGAAATAGAGCTTTGGATCGTAGAGCTTCCGCGACTTCCCGTGGCCACGGTTGTCGAGCGTGATCGCCTGCCAGCCGGCTTTGTTGAGCGCCTCGACCCAGCCGGTCTCGACCCAGTTGATGATGCCGGACGAGGCGAAGCCGTGGATCAGAAGGATCGGGCGGCCCTCGCCGTAAATCTCGTAGGCGAGCTCGATTCCGGCGGAAAGGAAGGTAGGCATTGCCCCTCCTAACACCGTCGGCCGGGCCGTCCAATCCGCTCGTGATGCTGGAAAAGGCGCACCGGCGCCGCTATGGTCCGCCCGACTCTCCGACCATTTGCGAGACCAACCATGGCCCACTCCGAGACCCCGCATTTCCACAACACCGAGGGCCTCAAGCGCATCGAGGTCGGCTCGAAGGAATTCATGTGCGTGGGTGCGCTGCCGCCCTTTGACCACCCGCACATCTTCATCGACATGGGCAAGGAAGACGACGTCGTCTGCCCCTATTGTTCGACGCATTACGTCTTCAACGCGACGCTGACGCCGGGCACCTCGCAGCCCCTCTCGGCGGTCTATCAAGCCGAGACCGTCTAGAGCTCCAATGGCCACCGCCGGCCGGACCATCTACATCGCCGGAGCGGGTATCGCCGGCATGACGCTGGCGCTCGCGCTCGCCAAATTCGGCGCGACCGTGATCATCCTCGAGCGCAACAAACAGATCCAGGAAATCGGCGCGGGCATCCAGATCAGCCCAAATGCGCGGCGCGTCCTCAACCAGCTCGGGCTCGACAAGGCGATCCAGGCCAAGAGCTTCGAACCTTGGGGCATCGATGTGGTGCCGTTCCGCTCACCGCAGCCGCTGGTGACGCTGACGCTCGGACCAACGATGCGCGAGCGCTTCGGCGCGCCGTATGCGGTGATGCATCGGGCCGACCTCGCCGACATCCTCTATCGGGCGTGCAAGCGCTTCGCCAATATCGACATGCTCTTTGGCGTACGCAGCTTCGATGCCGTCAGCCACTCGCGCGGTATTTCCATCACGGCGGAGGAAGCGGGCGGCGGGTCGCGCAGTGCTCGGGTGCATGCGCTCGTCGGCGCGGACGGCGTGCATTCGGAAACGCGGACGCGAATTCTTGGTGGCCCGGCCGCCACCTATTCCGGCTACGTCGCGTGGCGCACGACGATCAGCCCTGATCTGCTGCACGGGGCGCTGCCGATGGACCGCACGACGCTGCTGCTAGCGCCGGGCTATCACGCGGTCTGCTACCCGCTGCCACAACGCAAACAGGTCAACGTCGCGCTCTTTGCCCACGAACGCGCCGATCGCATCGATCCCGCAAAGCTGCCGCGCGAGCCGTCGCTGCCTTGGGCAGCGCTCCCCTCCAAGACGTTCAGTGCGCTTCTCGACGCGGCCAAAGGCGGCTGGGGCTATTGGATCTGCAATACCGTCAGTGCCCCGTCATGGGGTGACGGCGGCATCGGCCTCATCGGCGATGCGGCCCACGCGATGCTGCCGTTCCAGGCGCAGGGCGCGGCGATGGCGATCGAGGACGCCGCGATCCTTGCGCCGCTGCTCATGACCGAGCCCGATGCCGGCGACGCGTTCAAGCGCTTTGCCGCGATGCGGAAGCCCAGGGTTGAGCGCGTACAGAAGACGTCGGAGTTCAACGGCTTCGCCTACCACATGGAATGGCCGTTCACGCTGGCCCGCGACATGGTGATCCGGGCGCAGGGGCCGCGCGGCCATCTGCGGCGGCTGAGCTGGCTTTACGGCTTCGATGCGGCACCGGAGGCCGCGATTCCCCGAGCCGCCCGGGTGGGACGCAGTGCCGCCGATCCGGGTTAGCGCTTGCGCGGCGGCGAGCCGGTGTGTCAACTGCCGCCCGCCAACCTCAGGATCTCGATGGCAGCCGACCGCAAAGATTCTCCGCTGACCCTCGTCTGCATCCTCGTAACTATCCTGCTCGACATGGTGGGCTACGGTATCGTGCTGCCCGTGCTGCCCGAGCTCATCAAGGAGCTCACCGGTGGTGGCGTCGCCGAAGCTGCCGTGTTCGGCGGCTGGCTGACTTTCGTCTACGCCTCGATGCAGTTCCTCTTCTCGCCGGTGCTGGGCAATCTCTCGGATCATTTCGGCCGCCGGCCGATCCTTCTGGGGTCCCTTCTCGGGCTCACCTTCGACAACACAATGATGGGGTTCGCCCCCGTCGTCTGGTACCTCTTCATCGGCCGCTTCATTTCGGGCGTATCAGGCGCTGCGGTCGCGACCGCCACCGCCTATATGGCCGACATCACGCCGCCGCGTAAGCGCACGCAGCGCTTCGGCCTCATCGGCGCGGCGTTCGGGCTCGGCTTCATCATCGGCCCTGTGATCGGCGGCGAGCTCGGCGCGTTCGGCCCGAAGGTTCCGTTCTATGCCGCAGCGGTCCTCGCTTTCGCCAATTTCCTCTTCGGCCTGTTCGTGCTTCCCGAGAGCCTCGGCAAGGATCAGCGCCGTCCGTTCGACATTCGCCGCGCCAACCCGTTCGGCGCGCTGCTCTCGCTGCGCAAATATCCGGTCGTCCTCTGGCTGATGCTGGCGCTGTTCCTGTTCTCGATGGCGGGTCAGGCGTTCCCGTCGGTGTTCAACTACTTCACAATCGCCGTATGGGATTTCGGTTCGTCGCAGATCGGACGGGCACTGGGTCTGTTCGGCATCTGCTTTGCGCTGTTCCAGGCTTTCGCCGTAGGCCCGCTGGTCAAGCGCTTCGGTGAAACACCGGTGGTGGCTGTCGGCATGGCGGGTGCCGCCATCGCGTTTCTTGGGATCGGCATGATCCATTCGCAGAGCTGGCTCTACGTCTATATCGTGATCGGCGCGGTCAGCGGCCTTGCTGCGCCCACGATCACGGGCCTGCTCTCGCGACAGGTGCCGGACAACACGCAGGGCGAACTTCAGGGCGCGATCAACGCCGCCAACTCACTGGCGACCATCCTCGGGCCGCTCGCGGCGACGCAGATCTTTGCCTATTTCACCTTCGCACCCGAAGGCACGCCCGGGTATTTCCCAGGCGCGCCCTTTATCGGTGCCGCCGCGCTGGTGATCGGCGGCCTCGGGCTCTTCACGTTCATCGCGCTGCGCTTCGACCTCAGTCACAAGCCAAGCGTCGCCGAGCATCCACAGCCCAAGGAAATGGCCGCGCCCGGCCAGTTCCACGTGCCCAATCCCAAGAACATGGATCCCGGCGGGTCGGCCCCGCCGAACTAAGCGCTACTTGCCGATGGTCGACGGCCACGTGCCGTGCTGCTCGCCCGGCCGGTCGATCAGCTCAAAGCCATGCGCGCCGAAGAAGTCGCGCTGGCCCTGGGTGAGGTTCGCTGTACCGAGCGCCTGACGATAGCTGTCGAAATAGGCGAGCGAGGCGCTGAGGCAGATCATCGGGAACTCACCGAGCGCCGCTTCCGCCACGACCTTGCGCAGCGATTTGTGCGCATCCTTCATGATGGCGATGAAGTCGGGCACCATCAGCAAATTCTTCGCCCCGCCCTTGGCGTAGGCGGCGCTCATCTGATCGAGGAAACGCGAGCGAATGATACAGCCATTGCGCCAGATTTTCGCGATCGTCGCGAGCGGCAGGTTCCAGCCATTCTCCTCGCTGGCCTTGGCGAGCACGGCAAAGCCCTGCGCATAGGACACGATCTTGCCGGCGAGCAGCGCTTTCTCCAGATCGGCAAGCGGCACGTCCGCCTTGCCCGCGCTGCGCTTGCCGTACGCGGCCTCGGCCGCCACGCGCTCGTCCTTCCGGGAGGAGATCGAGCGCGCCGCAACAGCACCCTCGATCGCCGTCGCGGGCACGCCAAGCTGCTGTCCGGCAATCGCCGACCACACGCCGGTGCCCTTCTGGCCTGCCTTGTCGAGGATCAGTTCGACCAGCGGCTTGCCGGTCTTGGGCTCGATCGCTTCGAGGACATAGCCGGTGATTTCGATGAGGTACGAGTTCAGTGGACCCTTGTTCCAGCCCTTGAACACGTCGGACGACGCCTTAGGGTTCATGCCGAGGCCATCGCGCATCACGCCATAGACTTCGGCGATCATCTGCATGTCGCCATATTCGATGCCGTTGTGGATGGTCTTGACGAAATGGCCGGCGCCGCCCTGCCCCAGATAGGCACAGCACGGCTCGCCGTTGAACTTTGCCGAGATCGCCTCGAGGATCGGCTGCGCGTTCTTCCACTGCTGCTCCGCGCCGCCGACCATGATCGAGGGACCGTGCCGCGCGCCCTCTTCGCCGCCCGACACACCAATGCCGAGATAGCCGATGCCTTTTGGCTGGAGGTCATCGAAGCGCCGCTGCGTGTCGGTGTAAAGCGAATTGCCGCATTCGAGGATCGCGTCGCCCGGCTCGAGCATCGGCAGCAGCTGCTCGATCATGTCGTCGACCGGTTGGCCCGCCTTGACCATGATGATGATCGAACGCGGCCGCTTCACCGCCTGGATGAACGCCTTGATATCCGCCTCAGGCACACACTTGGCCGCGAGCCCCTGCTCCTTGGCCGTGGCCATGAAGTCGTCGATCTTGCTCGCCGTGCGGTTGTGGACCGCGATGGTGTAGCCCTTTTCGGCGATGTTCAGTGCAAGGTTCGAACCCATCACGGCAAGGCCGATCAGGCCGATATCAGCGGCGGGCATAAATGCTCCTCCAAGTGGGGAATTGGCGTTTTGTGGCGCGCTTTCTGGCACGCAAAGGCCGCATTTGAAAGCGCAAACTCCGCGATAAATCAGCGCCCTGCCCGATCGCCGGCCGTTGCGAAAAACCCCGGTCGGTCTAGTCTTTGCCGGCCATAGACGGAGCCATCATGGATAGTCTCTCGATGTTCAGCCTCGCCGGCAAACGGGCGCTCATCACCGGCTCGTCTCGGGGCATCGGTTTCGCGCTGGCGGGCGCTCTCGCCGGGGCCGGAGCCGACGTCATCCTCAATGCCCGGGACACCGAAGCGCTTGGAAAGGCCGCCGCGAGCCTTGCCGATTCCGGCGCCCGCGTCCGCGCGGTCGCCTTCGACGTCGCCAATTCGGAGAGCGTCGACGATGCCGTCGAGCATATCGAGACCGAGATCGGCCCCATCGACATCCTCATCAACAATGCCGGCATGCAGCACCGCGCGCCGCTCGAGGAGTTTCCGGAGGACCGGTTCGAGCGGATCATGGCCGTCAACGTCAATTCGGTGTTCCTTGTCGGCAAGGCCGTCGCGAAGCGCATGATCCCGCGCGGCGCCGGCAAGATCATCAATATCGCTTCATTGATGACGACCGTCGCCCGCCCCACCATTTCGCCCTATGCGGCAAGCAAGGCGGCCGTCGCCAACCTCACCCGAGGCATGGCAGCCGAATGGGCGCGGCACGGCCTCAACATCAACGCAATCGCACCCGGCTATTTCGAGACCGAGCTCAACACCGCGCTCTACCAGGACGCCGAATTCGTCAAATGGCTCAGGGCCCGCACGCCCATGGGCCGCTGGGGCGACCTTGCCGAGCTCGGGGGCGCCGCGATTTTCCTCAGCTCCGACGCGGCGCGCTTCGTCAACGGCCACATCCTCTACGTGGACGGCGGGTTCATGGCGACGGTGTAGAGCATGACGGCAACCCTCACGCCCGCCCGCATCATCATCTGCATGGGCGTATCATCGTGCGGCAAGACCGCGACCGGCACGGCGCTGGCGCACGAGCTGGGTGCTCCGTTCCTCGACGGCGACGCGTTCCATCCTGCTGCCAACAAGGAAAAGATGCGCGCCGGAACGCCCCTCACGGACGAGGACCGCTGGCCCTGGCTCGCCAATCTGGCACACGCGCTGCACTCGGCGGCCGACAAGAGCGGCACCGCGGTCGGAGCCTGCTCCGCACTCAAGCGAGCCTACCGCGATTATTTGCGGACGAAGGCTGGAGAGCCGATCCTCTTCGTCTTCCTCAAGGGGACCGAGGCCGTGATCGCGGCCCGCATCGCGGCGCGCCAGCACGAATACATGCCGGCATCCCTGCTGCCGAGCCAGTTCGCGACACTGGAGGTGCCGGGAGGCGATGAAAACGTCATCACCGTCGACATCACTGAGCCTATCGACGCGATCGTGACGGACGTCGCCGGGACCTACCGGAGCCTCATGCCGCGCTAGTTCGGCGCGAACAGCCAGTCAAACCCGGGCTTGGTCGCGGCGTACAGCGCCTGCTCGCCCGACGGCGCAAGATGGCTGTAGTCCGCGTAATATATCGTGTCACCCTTGTAAGGGCGGCACCATTGATCGTCGCAGAATGCGCCGATCGGGTCAGCGAGCATTGCATCGCTCCGCCCCTCCACCGAGGCGCGCAGCCAGGCAATGGCTGTCGCGCGCTGCGCATCAATCTCAGCCCGGCTCAATGAACAGATGTCGCGCGTGATGTGGCGCCGATCAGCGCGGACAACACAGATCGCCGGGCTCAGCCCGTAGAGCGGAACCGGCGCGATCAGCAGGGTCTTCTTCACGCCCATCCGCTTCAGCACGTCGAGCGTGCGGTGGATCGAGGCGATGAATCCCGCGCGATCGTCGAGGTTCGAAGTTGCGCCGATCGGCCGATCGCCCCGCAAATGGAAAACCCATTGGGCCTCGATGATGGCCGCGGCCATTCGCGTCTCGCGGCCGTTCAACAGCGACAGGGCGGCCTGCTGCCGGCCCCAGCAATCAGTGTTGTTTCTGTCGGGCAGGCCGACGATCTGCGTGTCCAGAAACGGAGCGCAGCCGTCGATGCCCATGCTGATCAACCACGAGCCGTAGCCAAGGGCGATCTTCTGGAAATCTGCGGCAGCAACGGAAGCGTGTGAGTCCCCGAGCAGGAACACTGCCGGACGATCGCCTTTGCGCGCGAGGCAGCCGTCCACCGAGCCGATCCGCGCGAGGGCGCAATCAGGATCGGGTCCGGCGCGATAGGGCAGCATGCCCGCAGGGATGCCCGAGGTTACCGACGCAACCACCTGGGTGTTTTGCCACCACCCGATGGCCATCGTGGCCAGGCACGCCATCAGTCCGACGAGAACTATTCGCCACGGCATCGCCGCGGCGAGCCGACGTCGGTGCTCTTTGAGCGGGCGCTCGAGCAGAAGGTATGTGAGAACCGCGAGCAGGAAGCTCACGCCGGCGCAGACGGTCCTCAGGATGGGATCCGAGTCCGCGAAGTTGGCGATGTAGGCAAAGCTCATCAGCGGCCAGTGCCAGAGGTACCACGCGTAGGACACGAGCCCGACCCCCCGTAGGGGCCGCCAGCTCAGCACCGCGGTCACGGGTGACGGCGTCGCCACCCCACCGCCGAGAACGAGAGCTGCCCCGAATACCGGCAGGGCGCTCTGCCACGAAGGGAAGGAGTCTCTGATACCAATTCCGAAAAGACCAAACGCGACCGCCGCAAATCCCAGCATAGTTGCAGCCTGCAGCATGAGGCGAGGGAGCGAGCGGAGCTGCTTGCCGGCAATCGCCATCGCTCCGCCGATGACGAATTCCCAGATGCGGTGTTCGGTATGAAAGAAGATTTCTGAGTTCGGCGCGGGCACTTCTCGCATCGCCAGCCCGAACGACCACATGAAGACCGCCGCGATAGCGATGGTGCCCGGGACCCATAGCGGGATCCAGCGGCGGACGATCCGGGCCACCAGGAAGAACACCGCGATCGCGATCGGGGCGACGATATAGAACTGCTCTTCAACGGCCAGTGACCAAAGGTGCAACAGTACCTTCACATTCCCGTCGGGATCGAAATAGCCGACGTGCCTGATGAGCCATGAGTTCATGGCCATCCCAGCGGACCACATCACCTCTTCGCTGAAATCGAAGAACTCGTAGGGCGTCACGAGCACGAAGAAACTCAGCGCCACGCAGGCGAGGATCACCAGCAGATATGACGGCAATATCCTGAGCACGCGCCGCGCCCAGAAGCGGCCGAACTTGAATGTCCCCGCCTCGCAATCGGCGACGATCTGGCCGATGATCAGGAAGCCCGATATCACAAAGAAGATATCGACGCCGAAGAACCCCCCGCTCGGTGCGGGCAGGCCGATGTGGAACGCCACGACGGCGAGGATGGAGATCGCGCGAAGGCCGTCGATGAAGTCGAGGTAGTTATTCTCCTGACGAGATGGGGGCGCCATCAGTCGGGCCCGAAGAGCCAATCGAAGCTCGACTTGGTGACCGCGTACAGTGCTTGTTCTCCAGCGTGATTTAGGTGGCTACCGTCTCCATAGAGCATTATCCCGCCACCATAGGGACGGCACCAGTCTTGGTCACAAAACGCCTCGGCGGGATCTGCAAGACGAACGTTCGGCGTTCCCGCTAAAGCCTCTCTCAGCCAGTTCAAGGCCGTCCTGCGTTGGGCCTCGAACGCACCGCGAGTGATCGAACAAAGGTCGCGGCTCGCACCGGTTCTGTCAGCGCGAATAAGGCATTCGGGAGCGGAGAGCCGAAAGTAAGGGATGGGTGCCAGGAAGAGGATCTTCTTGATCCCCAGTTGCTCGAGGCGCTGGAGAGTGACACGCATCGAAGCGAGAAACCCGGAGTGGTCGTCGCTCGAGCCGTCCACGCCGGCCGCCCGATTGCCGGAGGTGTGCAATATCCATTGAGCCTCCACTACGGCCCGGTCGACTCCAACGCCAGCGTCTCGTAACGGCTCGAGAGCTCTATCCAAAAGATCGGAACACGTTGCGTCCGGCGCCCCGTTGGCAGCGACGACAAATGTGCCAAGAAACGGCGCGCATCCTCCAAAAGCTGCCGTGATCAACTTGACTCCGTTCTCAGCGGCGATTTGCTCAAAGGCCCGCGAAGCAGCCGTTCCATGGGAGTCGCCAAGGAGCAGTGCGACGGGCCTCGCTCCCCTGTCGTTCAGGCAGTCATGGAGCGAGACAATTCCGGGTAGAGAACAGGTCGGACTGGGGGTCTCCGCGGCAGGCATAGAACTCGGTTCCAGGCCCAAAGAAAGCTCGCGCGCTCTCTCCGTGCTTATCCACCAGCCTAGAGATGCAGTCAGGGCGCATGCCGCAAGTCCGGCAAATACGATGCGCCACGGCATTTGAAGAGCAAGCACGCGTCGATGCTGAGCGAGCGGTCGCTCAAGAAGCAGGTATGTGAGCACTGCAAGGAGGAAACTGACAAAGGCACAGGCGGTACGCAACGGGACGCTGCTGTCCCCGAAATGCACGATGTGGGCAAAGCTCATCAGAGGCCAGTGCCAGAGATACCAGGCGTAGGATACCAGTCCGATACCTCGTAGCGGTCTCCACGAGAGGAAGCGTGTAGCAATCGTCGGAGACGCGCTTCCACTTGCGAGGACAAGCGCCGCGCCACCGACGGGTATCAGAGTCTGCCACGACGGAAATCCGTCGGCCTCGCGATAAAGGAAGACCGCATAAGCGACGCACCCAATTCCAACGACTGATGCGAGTTGGAGAACCGAGCTTGCAATTGATCTCAATCTGGGCACGACAAGCGCAGCGCTTCCGCCAGCAAGAAACTCCCAGATACGATGCTCGGTGTGATAGAAAATGGAGAAACTCGGAAGGGGCAACTCCCGCATCGCGATACCCAAAGTCCACATAAAGACGGCTGCTATCACCGCGGGCAGCAGGAGCCAGCGAGGAAGCAACTTCGTGAACCAGCCTGTGACGAGGAAGAACAGCCCGATGACGATGGGCGCGACGATGTAGAACTGCTCCTCCACCGCCAGTGACCAAAGGTGAAGCAACTCCGTTGCGTCGCCGATCGAACCGAAATAGCCGAAGTTGCGTGACAGCCAGGAGTTCATAGCGAAGCCGGCGGACATCATCACCTGCTCGCCGAACCTCGAGGCTTCGTAAGGCGTCACGAGCACGAAGAAACTCAGTGCCACGCAGGCGAGGATCACCAGCAGGTAGGACGGCAATATCCTCAGCACGCGCCGCGCCCAGAAGCGGCCGAACCTGAAGGTCCCCGTCTCGCAATCGGCCACGATCTGCCCAATGATCAGAAAGCCGGAGATGACAAAGAAGATATCGACGCCGAAAAAGCCGCCCCTCGGTGTCGGCAGGCCGATATGGAACGCAACCACAGCGAGAATCGAAATCGCGCGCAGGCCGTCGATGAAGTCGAGGTAACCGCGGTCCGAGGCGGTGCCGGTGCCGGCGTGCGCGGGCGATCCTCCTCGCGAGGCCTCCATCTCAGCCGCCGCCGCCACGCTTCAGGAATTGCCGGAGCCTTTGCAGGCTGGGGGCGCGCACTGCGGGAGCTTCCGGAGAAAAGCTCGCGCCGCGGTTGGGGATTTTTTGGACGGCGA
>Ga0070661_100003406_pt1 | contig 10981 bp, 8 predicted proteins | sample KBSC43metaG_FD_64663 | JGI IMG/M metagenome (GOLD analysis project Ga0070661, IMG submission 64663) | Corn rhizosphere microbial communities from Kellogg Biological Station, Michigan, USA - KBS C4-3 metaG | ecosystem: Host-associated > Plants > Roots > Rhizosphere > Soil ...
TGACAAGCTTCGCAGTGGCGAAGGAGCTCATGACAACGGACAACTCGCTCTTACTATCTCCAGTATTCAACAGGTAGTCGCCAAGGAGTGGGGTGTCACAGCAGAAGGTTTAAAGTCAAAAACAAGAACCAAAACACTCACTCTACCTCGGCAAATTGCCATGTTCCTGACACGTGAGCTGCTAGGAACCCAATTAATGGAAATCGGTCATGCCTTTGGAGGACGTGATCACTCAACCGTTATCCACAGCATAGAAAAGATCACACATGCAGTTCAACAGGAACCCGTGTTCAAAACCCGCGTTGATAAAGTTCGAACAATGTTGGAAGCACTTCGTTCATGAACGTCTCTGAGCTCAGTGTCTGGATAAGTCCAAGTTTCCAACTCATTTCCACATCATCGAACACATTCGCTTCAATAGCGGAAGTGCCTCAAAAGCAATAACTTCAAGACATCCGTCAACATCTCCACACCCTCTACTACCACTACGAGTTTATCTCTTAGAAAGATTGGTTGTAGTAAGGGTCAATGAACTGTCCACATCATAGGAACCAGGATGCGTCTTACAATCTCTCGTGAGAAGCTTCAAGAAGGTCTAAACGCTGTTACAGCGAGCATTCCTGGAAAGACGACTCTCCCGGTTCTTGCCAATATCCTTGTTGAGACGACGGATCGTGGGATTAAACTGTCAGGGACGGATCTCGATATTGCAGTCAGCACCGAAGTTGCCGCTGATGTAGAGACTCCTGGAGCTGTAACGATACCGGCGAAAAAGCTGTCTGAAATTGCGCGTGAGCTTCCGCCGGCTCCGGTAAAGATTGCTGCAATTGGAGAGCAAAGAATTACGTTGGAGTGTGGCCGGTCGAGATTCAAACTCCTGGGTCTGCCGCGGGATGAGTTTCCTACTTTCCCTGCTGTGAAGTTTGATGAGAGTTGGAGAATCAGGTCAGGTGATCTGCAGAAGCTGATTTCTCATACTGCGTTTGCAGTATCGACTGAAGAAAGTCGACCCATTCTCAATGGAGTTCTGTGGGAACTACGCCCTGATCGAATGAGCATGGTTGCAACTAATGGACATCGTCTGGCCAAGATGGATGTTCCAATTACGTCAGACTCAGCTCCCTCGAATGACTTGATTGTGCCACCAAAAGCTCTCGAGCAGGTTCGTCGACTTTTCCCTGCGGAGGAAGAGCTGGAGATTGGACGGGGGGAAAATCATATCGGTTTTAGATCTCCGTTTACCGCCGTCTATACTCGGCTGATCGAAGGACCATATCCCAATTACGAGCAGGTAATTCCGAAGGACAATGATCGAGTTGCAATTGCAGACAAAGCCTCTTTGGTAAGTGCGCTCAAGCGAATGTCTGTAGTTGCGTCTGATCAGACACATCGGATCAGACTGTCCTTCAATGCAGGAATGCTGAAGTTCAGTGTTCAAACGCCTGATCTTGGCGAAGCCCAGGATGAACTGCCAATTCGTTTCTCAGGAGATCAACTCGATATTGGCTTTAATGCAAGCTATTTGCTCGAGATCCTTCGTTACATACCGACGGACGATGTGCGTATTACGCTAAAAGCTCCGGAACGGGCAGCGACGTTAGAACCTGAAGGTTGGACAGACCCAGCATCTTACCTGTGTCTTGTTATGCCTCTCAGGCTGGTTGACTAGTTAGTGTGATTTTTGAGTGATTTCGCTCGAGTTCTGCAAAAAATGCTGGACTCTTCCGGAAGATTGAATCGAAAGAGTTGTCCTGTTCGTAGAATTGGACGTGAGTAATATCCCTGAAACAGGATCGAGATAGAGATTTCCAATCGTTAGTCCTTCACCTTCGATAAGAATGCGATGCTGTTCCTGAGAACCTTCTCCTTTTGAGAAGGTTCTTTCTTTTTCGGTAACGAAAATTGCAGGATTTCCATCCACCTCAGCAGGTCCGACAACGGTAAACGTCCGGATGACGGTATGAGTGACAGGCAACGTTCCACTGCATGTGACCGAAGAAATACTGTCACTCCATGTTTGTGCAGTTGTCAGCTGAAGAGGCAACAGGAAGAGATTTCGCTGTAAAACAGTTAAGGCTGTTTGTGCAGGATTCTCGCAATTAGTAGGATCCTGTGTCTGATTCGCGCTTGAAATCTGAGTGATAAAGTTGTGAGAGCTTAACTTGGCAGTAAATGCAAATGGTGTCGAAATGGCACCTCGCTCGATGTCAACTTTATCTCTCTCCACGAAAAATTCTGTTATTGACCCTGTAAGTAAAAGCGTATCTGCCGATCTCGTTGTGCTGACTGAGTAATGAGCCCGGGTACTTAAGCTGTCACGCCGGGTTGTGGATGCTTCGAGCTGAGTGATGACTGTTGTTAGAAGCGAGGTGTAAGACTGAGGCTGGTTACTAGGGCTGATACTCCACGATACTGTCTCACCAGGATGACCGGACCTCACGGAAGGTATTTCCTGAGTATCTGGAACTGGTGATGGCAATGATGGAACCGATGAAACAGTGGCACATGCCATTAGAAAAAACGCAGAAAGAAAAGCAACTGCGGAAAAACATTTCATTGTTTTAGACGCTTTGAGAAGGAATACCTGGTTCTAATAACAGAACCGACCCTTAACGGAAACTCCGCAAAGGGCCGGTTCAGTTCAAGCGATCAGCCTATAAGCCGGGTTCTGTACGGCATAACACCGTGACGGTCATTTCTCTCGGATCACGATCACTCGTGATCTCTAGCAGCCTACCCGCGACGTCTTGATCGAGGTGGGACCTCTCGCCGCATACTTGGCCTTGCTCCAGCTGGGGTTTTCCGTGCCGTTCCTGTTACCAGAAACGCGGTAGGCTCTTACCCTGCCTTTTCACCCTTACCTCTTGCGAGGCGGTTTGTTTTCTGTGGCACTGTCCGTAACAACAGACGTTGTTCCCAGGCGTTACCTGGCAGCCTTTCCCACGGAGCCCGGACTTTCCTCGTAATAGTATCTTGTAGATACTAATCCGCGACCGTCCGACTGATCACTCTCTGAGGATAACGCATTAAGCGCTGCGAATCCACGGTTTGCAAAAGCTTGAGCCAATGCTGACGTACCACTGACGGGGGGCGTTTATACTCGTTCGTGACTGGTTGGTACCCACCCATCACCGGAGCTTGTAATGCCTAGCGAGCCAAAGCAGCCGTCGAAGTTGATGCCAGTATCGACAGTCCTGACACCGGGCGAACGACTCAGAGTCGACGCGGCAGGCGAAGGTCTCTACTCGGCAATTCATCGCGAATCACTGGATGAAGTTCTGACTGATTTGAGAGAGCGTAAGGCGGGCGCCGTATTGATTTCTATTACGCGCTATGGATTGCAAAGCAGTGCACGAATGGCAGCAATGGTGAGAGAATTTCCAAGAGTCCCTGCGATGGCCCTCCTTACCGAAACTCAACACTCGACGCCTCAGCATCTGCTTGCACTGGGGCAGCTGGGGGTGCGGATCCTGATTGACGCGCGTCAGCCATCGGGATGGCAGACACTTCGAGAGATTCTGGCCGCGGAAAAGTCAGCAGATCTTCAACGAACCGCTCTTGGTCAACTGAGTTTTGATCTTGCGGGCGCATCACCGGATTGCTGGCGGTTCTTTGAGCTTCTATTCAGCCACTCTCCGCAAATTCATACTGTGAGACAGCTATCACGCCATCTCAATATTTTGCCGAGTACGCTGATGAGTCGCTTTTTTAGAGCGGATCTACCTGCTCCAAAGCGGTATCTCTCACTTGCGCGGCTTATACGTGCGGCGAAGTTGTTCGAGAATCCCGGACTCTCTGTAGCCAGTGTAGCGAATTACCTGGATTACTCCTCGCCTCAGAGCTTTGGTCGCCACATTCGTACGGTGATGGGAGTATCTCCGGTTGCCTTTCGGCAGAATTACGATGGTGCCGGCATGCTTCAACACTTCAGGACAGAGCTCATCGTGCCATATGCGGAGATTCTTCGTGAATTCTGTCCTTCTGCAACAGCACCCGGATGGATCACGCGAGAGCGAAATTACCAGCGAAAAAAATCAACCAAGTAATTCTGTGATCGATACCAGGGAGACTGTTTCAAACCCATGTTGACGAATTGCTTCAACCCCTCCTTCGTTTCTGTTCACGATCGCCAGAACGCCGAGAATATGTGCTCCAGCCTTCAGAACAGCGTCGATGGCCTGAATTGCTGACTTTCCTGTTGTAACGACATCCTCGATAATTACAACGCTATCGCCGGTCTTGAATGGCCCTTCGATAAGATTGCCCGTTCCATGGCTCTTGGGTTCTTTGCGTACAGTAAAAGCCCTGACAAGAGGCGGACGATCCACCGAAGCCCGGCTGATCGAGAAAGAAACAGGATCGGCGCCAAGTGTCAGGCCTCCGACGGAATCGGGCTTCCAGCCGCTACGTTCCATCAGGTCGAGAGAAAGCGGTCCAATTATCGCTAAACCCTCCGGACTCATCGTGGTCATTCTTGCGTCTATGTAAAAGCTGGACGATTTGCCAGATGCGAGGATAAACTCTCCTCTTCTTACAGAGCGCTCGATGAGTAGTTGCTTTAAATCACGAAGTGTATTCATGGCTTCGGGTATTGATGGTCTGCGAGTAACAAGGGAGATGCATTGTCGTCACGTGATGTAACAACGCGCATGTAATGTTACTGGTCTATCTGCTGGTTGGCGCTGTGGTCGTGGGTCTGGCGCTGGTTCTCCAACATGAGCGTCGTCAGGCTGCACGGCTAGTTGAAAGATCAAGAGAGCTCGAGAGACTTTCATCCGAGCTTTTACGCGCCAACCGGATGAAGAATGACTTCCTTGCGAATGTTTCGCATGAGCTTCGGACTCCACTGAATGCAATCGTGGGATTTGTTGATCTGCTCAGAGAAGGAGTTTACGGAGAGCTCAGTCCACGACAGGTAAAGCCGGTCGAGCGCATCGAAGCTTCGGCGAATCATTTACGACATCTTGTCGATCAGATTCTCGATCTTGCAAAAATGGCTGCCGGCCGTCTGGACGTTCACGCGGAAACCCTCGATGTACGTCCTTTCATTCTGGATGTTGCAAGTGAGGTAGAGTCACTCGTCAACGAGAAAAATCTGAATCTCTCGCTTGTCATGGGAAGTGCGCTACCACGCATCCGAACTGATCCTACTCATCTCCGGCAAATTCTTGTCAATCTCCTGGGCAACGCCATCAAGTACACGGATTCAGGATCGATTGTGGTGAAAACGCGCTTGATGTCATACGAAGAAGCTCCAGAACAAGGGCTTCCTGTCGTTCTTGCCGCTAAAAGCAACGGAACATCGTCGTGGCTTTCAATTCAGGTGATCGATTCCGGGATTGGGATCTCTCTTGCCGATCAGGAAAGAGTCTTTGAGGAATTTGAACAGGTTGATTCCGGACCACGTGCAGATTCACCCAATCGAGGAACGGGATTGGGCCTCGCTATTTCGCGGCGTCTTGGTCGTCTGCTTGGGGGCGATTTGCTTCTTGTCAGTCAGCCAGGGAAAGGATCGACGTTCACTCTTTGGCTGCCTGTAGCTGATTCGGGACTACGTGCCTCTGCGGAAAATTCCCCTCATCCGTGACAACACTCCTGCATCCTCTGTCTGTGCCGGTGCGGTCTGTGGCTTCGTCTCACTGCCACTTGAAACCGCCTGCTGAAAAGCATTGACGAAGGCAAGGACGTCAGGGTATCGGTTTGCAGGTTCCTTTGACAGTGCTTTCATAACGACCTGCTCGAGAGCAGGGCTGAACTTCAGACGCTCACGTGCGGCATTGAGTGGCACTGGAGGAAGTGTCAGCAGCTGAGTGAACATCTCTCGAGGGGCCTTGGCCGTATACGGCAGACAGCGCGTGAGAAGGTAGTAAGCAATTGTTGCAAGACTGTATTGATCTGCCGCCGGCGTTACGATCTCTCCGGACAAGGCTTCAGGGGCGACGTACATGAGTGAGCCCACAAAGAAGCCTGCGCGTGTAAGGCGCTCGTCAGCAGCCGCTTGAACGTCCGTTGCGATTCCGAAATCGAGCAGCTTTACCTGACGAGTTTCCGGATCGTACATGACATTCTCGGGCTTTAAATCCCGGTGAACAATTCGCGCGGCATGAGCAGCCTGCACAGCAGCGCCGATCTGCGAGATGATTACCGCTGTTTCTTCGGTGGAGAGGGGTGCGTGCTGTTTTGCATATCGCTCGAGCAGCTCACCAGCAGCCCACTCTATTGCGAGAAAATGCAATCCGGTATCTGACTGTCCAATCTCAATCGTCTTGACGACGTTGGGATGTTCGACTCTGGTGCCGTACTGGGCTTCACGTACAAAACGTGCAACGGCCGTTTTATCGTGGCGAAGCTTTTCGCGAAGCACCTTAAGGGCGACAGTACCGTTGCTTGGATGAACGGCTTTATAGACGGCAGACGTTCCGCCTTCGCCGACCTCACTCTGCAGCGTATACCCGGCTATCTTTGACCCGATCAAGCTTTGATGAGACACGCGGGCGAAAGTAACAGAAACCGTTTTACGTGGATAGGGTATTTACGATAATGAGAACCCTCAAAGTCAGTCGTGCCTCCTTACTATGGCTTGTTACGGCTGGCTTGATAGCCTGTGGCGGAACACAGCCAGGCAGATCCATTCCCGGCGCGGCACCTTCGCCCACCAGCGGCGGAAACGGCCCTGAACAGGCGCGTGACCCAAGTTCCATCTATAACCAGATGGGGCTGATTGCTACCAGCACGCCCCTGTCGTACGTCGGCAAGATTGCCTACTTCGCCGCGGCAAACCCGGACACGACACTCGTACTCGCCAGTGTATCGATTCCAAATCGTGTGCTGAGCTTTGTGCGAGATGGCGATACATACAGGGCGCCATATGAGGTTCGGATCAAGCTCAGCCAGGGCACAACCGAGATCAAGAGCATCGATGCCCTGGAGATAGTGAGGGTTGCAACGTTCAAGGAGGTAACCCGGACAGACGAAAGTGTAATCTTCCAGAACTTCTTTCATGTACCGCCTGGTGATTACACCATCTCCTTTCTTGTGAGGGATGCTGGAAGTAACCGTAGCGCAATTCAGGAAGGCGCCATTACGGTCCCGGTCCTCAAGGCCGGCCACCTCTCTACTCCTGTTCTGGTATACGAGGCAACCCCCCGATCAGTCCTTGACTCGGTACCGCACATTCTTGCCAGCCCGAGGTCGAGTGCGGTCTTTGGACAGGATAGTACGGTTTCCGTGTACCTCGAAGGCTACGGTCCACAAAGTCGGCTTCCCGTGTCTTTCGTCGTCCAAAACGACAAAGGTGCTGTCATCTGGCGCGACACGACGGTTCTGGAGCGCAAGGGCGCCCTCCTCAGCCGCGCTGTAAGCATTCCAATCTCCAGGGTGGGCATTGGCATCGCCAACGTCACCTTTACACGTGCCGACGCCACTGACACCGTTAGAACGCCGGTGTTTGTCAGCTTCGGAAACGATATTCCGCTCCTTTCTTACGAAGAGCTGCTCAACCAGCTTCGCTACTATGTGGCTCCTGAGCGCCTCAAGGCTCTCAGAGATGTTCCAATAGAGCAGCGCGGGACTGCATGGGCTGCATTCCTCAAGTCGAGCGACCCCGCTCCAGCAACCCCGGAGCACGAAGGGCTGCAGATATACTTCGCTCGTCTTCAGCAAGCTGCTCTTCGGTTTCGCGACGATGGCGGAGGCAGAACTGGCTTCCTGTCTGATAGAGCCAGGGTCTACGTCGCCCTTGGAGAACCCGATCAGCTCTATGAGCAGAATACGAACGGATCGATTTCGCAGTCGTCTGTTTCTCAGCGCGGCCGGCTCCAGTACTGGGATTACAACCAGTATCGGCTGCGACTGGTTTTCTATGATGATACGGGCACTGGAAGATGGCGGCTTACACCAATCAGCGAGACTGATTTCTCCAACGTAAACGCACGTCTATTGGTCCATTAACGACACGCGCTCGGTCTATTATTATCGACTTGACAAAATTTAAAGTCGATTCTATATAGGCGCCCATTAGATCAACCTGTCGGAGGCGGGTCAATGGCCAGAGGAAAGGTGAAGTGGTTCAATGACGCCAAGGGATATGGCTTCATTGAACAAGACGGCGGTGAAGATGTGTTCGTCCACTTTTCGGCGATATCGATGGATGGGTTCAAAACACTTGCAGAAGGTCAGCAAGTTGAATTCGATATCGAGACCGGCAACAAGGGGCTGCACGCCGCCAACGTCCACGGAATGGCTCCAGCCTGACGGCTGAGATTTTCACAAGAGAAAGCTGCTAGCCCCTGTGCCGATAAGTCGCCACAGGGGCGCTTTATATTGAATAATGCAGCTTCCAGAATCTCCCCGCCTGTTTCTCGTCGATGGATATGCCCTCATTTACCGGGCATTCTACGCTCTCATATCCCGGCCGCTCACAACCAGCAAAGGTGAAAACACCTCAGCTGTCTGGGGTGTCTCCAGCTTTTTGCAACGTCTGCTGCAAACGCATAAGCCGGAATATCTGGCCTGGGTTCATGACTCCGGCCTATCGTTTCGGCACGAGACGTATCCTGCTTACAAGGCGACGCGAGAGAAACTGACAGAAGAGCTGCAAGCTGACTTCGATCGCGGCATGACTCGAATTTGCGAGCTGCTGGAGGCGTACAAGATTCCGATTGTATCGCTTCGTGGATTCGAGGCTGATGATGTGATTGGAACGCTCGCAGTAAAAGGCCTCGAACAGAAACTCAACGTCGTGGTCGTATCGGGAGACAAGGATTTTCAACAGCTCGTACGTCCAGGTGTCTGGCTGTTGAATCCAGGCCGAGGTGGTCCTGCCGGAGTCGAAGAGCACTGGGTAAGCGTCGAGAACGCAAGCGAGCGCCTTGGTGTTCCTCCTCAGTACGTCGTCGATTATCTGGCCCTCGTTGGCGACTCATCGGACAACGTACCTGGAGTTCGCGGTATCGGCGACAAGACTGCCTGCGAGCTGGTTTCGCAGTACGGAACTCTCGAGTCGATCCTCGAACATGCGGGAGAGGTACAGAAGAAACGGCCGCGCGAGGCGTTAATCCAATACGCAGATAACGCCCGGCTCTCAAAGGAATTAGTAACAATTCGCGACAATTTGCCGGTTGAATTTGATCAGGAATTAATGCGCATCCACGAGCCGGATATTGCCCGTCTGCGCGATCTGTATGTCGAGCTCGAGTTTCATTCACTCGTCAAGAATCTCCCGGCAACTCAGGGCATCTCTGCGCCTTCGACGGCAACACAGGCCGAGGTTGTACGCCCGGAAGTCGCGTACAAGACGGTCGACACGATCGAGGATTTGAATGCGCTCATTGTCCGCGCGCGTTCAGCGGATCGAATTGCAATCGACACCGAGACAGTTGTTGCTGCGGGCAGCATGTTGAAGGTCGATCCAATCCGTTCGATTCTCATCTCTCTCGCAATCGCAGTTGCGCCAGGCGAAGCGTACTATCTCTCGCTGAAGCACAAATCCCTGGGCAACATGCAGGGAGAATTGATGATCGATGCCTCAGGCGACCGATCTGCCACAGATGCTTCAGATGACAGAGGACTCGTCAGTGGCGGAGATGAGCCAGCTCACGTCAGGCAAAGTGAAATTCCTGTAAGAAACCTTCCGCCGCTCAGCTCGGAAGAAATGAAACCGCTGCGAGATCTCCTCGAGGATCCCGCCGTGAAGAAGACAGCGCAAAACTCCAAGCACGATGTGCTCGTCCTTCGTCGAGCGGGCGTGCGGCTGCAAGGTCTCGATTTCGATACGATGCTTGCCAGCTATGTTCTGGATCCAGGACGGCGATCACATGGTCTCGATGTGCTTGCCCTGGAATTCCTCGACTACACGATGACCCCTTACTCTGACGTTTGCGGAAAGGGAAAATCGCTCGTGTCGTTTGATGAGAGTCCGCTTGAAGCTGCACGAAATTATTCGTGCGAAGAAGCAGACATGACATTGCGATTGAGAACCGTCTTTGAGCCGCAACTCGAGAGCACCGATGTGCGGAAACTTCTTGACGAGATAGAGATACCGCTGGTGGATGTCCTTGCAAATGTAGAATGGACCGGAATCACGATCGACGTTCCATGGTTCCGTTCTCTCAAGGAACGCTTCAGGAGAGAAAGAGAGGCGATAGAAAAGCAGATTTATGCATCGGCAGGAGTAGAGTTCAACATCAACTCGAATCCACAGCTGCGTGATGTCCTGTTCAATCGGCTCGGACTTCCGGTACTGAAGAAAACGAGTACCGGACCATCAACTGACGCGAGCGTGCTTCAGGAGTTGGCTGACGCCGGGCACGTACTGCCAACCCTGTTGATGGATTATCGCGAGCTCGCGAAACTCGAGAGCACATATCTCGATGCGCTGCCGCAGATGGTAAATCCAGAAACGGGAAGGCTTCACACCTCGTTCAATCAGACAGTTGCCGCAACGGGTCGCCTCTCCTCGAGCGATCCCAATCTTCAGAACATTCCCATCAGAAGAGAGCTTGGCCGCGACATACGACGAGGGTTCATTCCACGGCCAGGATGGACCCTGGTAGCTGCTGATTACTCGCAAATAGAGCTGAGACTACTCGCGCACCTTTCCGGAGATCCAGCCTTTGTCGAAGCCTTCCGGGCGGGTGGCGACATCCACAGACAAACAGCATCGATAATCTTCGATGTTCCTCTCGATCAGGTTACGTCTGAAATGCGAAGTCGTGCAAAGACCATCAACTTTGCAACGATTTATGGCCAGGGTGCGCATGCCCTCTCTCGACAGCTGAAGATCGAGCACTCTATGGCGAAAGAGTTCATTCGCCTGTATTTCGAGCGATTTCACGGAATCAGAGCTTATCTCGATTCAAGTGTCGAGTTTGCACGAACGCATGGATACGTGCAAACGATCTTCAACCGACGGCGCTATATCCCGGAGCTCAGGGAGAAAAACTTCAACATGAGAGCTTTTGGTGAGCGCACTGCTGCTAAC
>Ga0070661_100003410_pt1 | contig 10979 bp, 10 predicted proteins | sample KBSC43metaG_FD_64663 | JGI IMG/M metagenome (GOLD analysis project Ga0070661, IMG submission 64663) | Corn rhizosphere microbial communities from Kellogg Biological Station, Michigan, USA - KBS C4-3 metaG | ecosystem: Host-associated > Plants > Roots > Rhizosphere > Soil ...
GAGCCTCACTGACGGTGTTAAAGACATCGACACCTTCGTGCTTCATGCCGCCTTTGCCAGGCGTGACACCCGCTACGACATTCGTTCCATAGTTCATCGCCTGAATGGCATGAAAGGTTCCTTCCTTGCCTGTGAATCCCTGGACCAGCAGCCGTGTGTTCTTGTCGACCAGTACGCTCATGTTCCCTACTTCTTTCCAGTCGCCGCAACGACCTTTTCGGCTGCATCCTTCATGCCGTCCGCAACGATGAAATTGAGCCCGGATGTTCGCAGGATTTCCTGGCCCTGCTCCACATTGGTTCCTTCCAGTCGCACCACCACCGGCACCTTGACCCCGAGATTCTTTGCGGCCTGAACCACGCCGGAGGCAACCACGTCGCAACGCATAATGCCGCCGAAAATATTAATCAGCACCGCCTTCACGCTGGGATCTGAAAGAAGTATTCGAAATGCGTTCTCGACCTGTTGTGCCGAAGCCCCGCCACCAACGTCCAGGAAATTTGCGGGACTGGCACCGGCAAGTTTGATGATGTCCATTGTCGCCATGGCCAGCCCGGCGCCATTGACCATGCACGCGACAGTTCCGTCGAGTTTGATGTAGTTCAGGCCGAATTTGCTGGCTTCGATTTCCAGCGGATCTTCTTCGTTGAGATCTCGAAGTTCCTTGATGTCTTTGTGACGATACAGGGCATTGTCGTCGAACGTCATTTTCGCATCGAGCGCGTAAACTTTGTTGTCACCGGTAATGAGGAAAGGATTGATCTCGGCAAGGGTCGCGTCGGTGTCTTCGAAAGCGCGATACAGCGCAATCATGAACTGCACCGTATCGTTAATAAGTTCGGGCGCAATGCCAAGTCCAAACGCAAGTCTTCGGGCCTGAAATGCCTGCAATCCCATGCCAGGCTCAATGTATTCCTTGAGGATCGCTTCTGGATTTTTCGCTGCAACTTCCTCGATCTCCATTCCGCCAGCCTGAGACGCCATGAATACCGCGCGGCCGGTCTGCCGATCGACCACGATTCCGAGATAGAGCTCGCGACGAATATCCAGGCCTTCCTCGATGAGAACCTTCTGAACCTTCCGGCCTTCCGGACCGGTCTGTGCCGTGACGAGCGTCATTCCCAGAATTTCTCCTGCAATGCGCTCCGCATCCCCGGGAGTCTTTGCGACTTTCACGCCGCCGCCCTTCCCTCGCCCTCCGGCGTGGATCTGGGCTTTCACAACGACCAGGCCTCCCAGCTTCTCCGCAATGGCTCGCGCTTCGGCCTTCGTGTTGGCAACCTCGCCGCGTGGTATGCGCACGCCGTAGCGCGCAAGAATCTGCTTTCCCTGATATTCGTGTATCTTCATTTCGTCCTCAGTGGCGACAAACGCAAAAATGCAAACAGGCTAATTTACAGGCTCGCCGGAGAAGCTGTCAATGAGGGTTCGGTTGCACTTGAAGAGATCGCTAATGCCCTCCTGAGTCAGGAGGGCAGCGGGATCGCGAAGCGGATCCCGCGAGGGGTGGTTCCAAAGGAACCATTTGTCACAGTGCCGCTTTGGAACCACCCCCCGCACGATCTCGACTGCGTCTCGATCGTACTGCCCTCCTGACTCAGGAGGGCAACAAAACGCCCGCTTCAAAATAATTCCATATTTCCAACTTCGCCTACCTTTGTAGGAACGCCTTCATCAGTGAATGGAGCGACTCGTGCGCGGGATCATCTTTGATTTTTACCAGACCGGTCTTGATGGGATAGGCGATCGGCTTTGCGGGAGCTTCGGCCTGTTTACGAACCCTCACGTCCTCCTGGGCACCCGTTGCGGGAATATAGAGGTCTTCAAACGGGCCGGCGTATTGCCAGTCTCCAAACGCGATGATCTGATTGCTGCCGGCGACAGCCTTGATCTCCGCCCATTGCTTTTTCGCCGCCGAAGCTTCCGCCGCACCATCCGGCAGCTTGAAATAGATATATCCCCGCTGGGGCAAATTGATTGGACCCGGCGACCGGAGTCCTCCATCGACCCACACGAATACTCCCCAGATCTGTAGAGTCTTTGGCGCTGCTTCGCTGGGCTCAAACACGACCCTCTGGACCATCGCATATACTCCGACCGGTCCATCGGCCATCAGGATTGAAGCTGAAACTACAATCGCCAGTACAGTGAGCAGAACGCACGAAGTCTTCATCACAATCGGGACCTATCGACGGGAGTTCCGAAACCATTCCGCCTGAGCGTCCAGTACCATGTATTCCATTTCCGTCCAGTTATCCGCACGCGGAGGCGCCAAATGCGCATTTGTCGAATTCGTAAAGATAATGGTGTGATGCCCGTCAGCACGCAGTTGTTCCACGTTTGCAGGAGTGTCTTCGATATAGAGATCCGCGCCAACGGCCGCCTTGTCTTTCATGAAACAAAGGTCCCAGTACGGAATATCGTGATGGTCGAGCCACTCGATGGTCTGCCGGACCGCCTGCTGATGAAAGTACTTGGTGAACAACCGGTGCGTGATAATGCGAATGCGAACATCGTTCGACGATAAGCGCCGCAATGTCGCGGGCGCGCCAATCATCGGTTTGAGCTGCTTGAACAACTGCCGCTGCGTAACGGCAAACCGATGCAATGCTTCGTAACCGCCGGGGGCGCGGTCGACCTTCCATTCGGTCAATCCAAATGAAACATTCGTCGATAGCATTTCAATCGGAACATCGAGCCACTCGGCAGCGATGACACGCAAGCCTGTATAGAAATCAGCAACGACTCCATCGAGATCCACACCCAATACAAATTTCGCGTCACTCATGACAACGGACACCGGACTCCGGGGTCATCTCTCCGGTTCCGGTGCAGGCGCATGCTTCTTCAGATAATCGATGATTGAAGCACGTTGTGCGGCTGTCATTCGGGGCGTTGTTTTTTCCAGAATGCCACCAAATGCCTCGATCTCTTCGGGACTTGCCGGATAACCGATGTTGGCGCGATTCGGCAGAGCCAGCGAATCGGCGATTTTCTTTCCGGCCTGATCGAAGAACATGAAAACCGGAACCCCGGACTTGCTCGCACCTTCTTTTGTCATCATTTCCTCGGCTCCAGGATTCTCGAGCTGTTTCTTGTCATCGCTTTCCTGGACCGTCAGGTGAACGATAACGAAATGATCGGCGAACAGTCTGCCCAGCTCCGGCCCCTGAAGCATGTCGTCCAGATGTCGGCACCACACACACCAGGATGCGCCGAAATGAACCAGAACGATTTTGTTCTGACTCTTTGCAGTCTTCACGGCGGCGTCCATCAGACTTTCCGCCGAAGGCGGCGCCATCGCCGAGACCACCTGTTGCGCGTTAGAGGTCACAATCACAAATATGAGAATTGCCAGCATTCGTCTGGCGTCAAACCACCGGATCGCGTTGTTCACTGTGGAACCTCCTTTTCAACGGTGGCAGAAGCATATACGAAGTGAGCTGCGAGAGGAGAAGGACGTATTTGCAAATACTTCTCCCGACGAGGTGGGGGATGGTGCGAAGCACGGGGTGAGGGGTACAAAAACAAATTCGTTTTACCCCTCACCGGCCCGATGGCGCGGGCCACCCGTTCCCGTTGGGAACGGGATTTTACTTCTTCAGGCTTGGAGCCTGTTTGCCCGCACCGTCATTCGGATACCAATAGATCTTATGACACGCTTCACACGCCTCATCGATGGCCGCTCCGCCGTCGAGGATCTTTTCCTTGTCCTTCGCGTCGATCGCCTTCAGGACATTCATGGCTGCATCGTTCAGTGCCAGGGCATGCTTCACAAAAGTTCCCCGGTCCTTCTCCAGAATGGCATTGATCTCTTCCGGAGCCAGCTCGATGCCGGGATTTTCGGATTTCTCTCCCGGATGCGCCACCATACGTCCCGGCATGATCAGCAGGTTGGTCGCCTCCACCAGAGTGACCGCTCTTCGCCGGATCTCCTGCCACTCTTTGGCCGTCTTCGGAAATCTTTCGTCAATTCCTTTTTCAGTGATGACGGTCGCCACGGCATCCCAGATATAGTCCGCGCTGGGATCCACTTCCGAATCCATGAGGTCCTTGATTGTCGACGTCGGACGGTAAGGCACCGCGTCAGCAGCCGCAGCTGCGGCGGGCTTTGTCTCGGTGGGCCCTGAAGACTTACAACCCGAGAGGAAAAGTAAAATGCCCGCGGCCGGAAAAAGAAAATACTTTCGCATGATGGTCCCTTTCTGCAATAAACAAACTGGATCGACGGCAAATACGCGACCGGATTATAGCGCCTCATCTTCGACCCACATCTTCTTAATAATTCTGAACTTTTTTTAATGATTCCCGGCTCCGATGGATGCCGAGTGTCCGGCGCGGGGAACTTCGTCAAACAGATGCCGGTGCAATTCCTCAGTGCCTGATTGCTGTCACTTCCTGAACAGCTGGCCGGCGATGTCCTGGAATGCCTTGAACTCGATTGCGTTTCCGCTCGGATCCAGGAGAAACATCGTCGCTTGTTCTCCTGTCTGTCCCTTGAAACGAATATGCGGTTCGATAACAAATCGAATATTCGCCGCTTTCAATTTTTCGGAAAGCCTTCCCCAGGTTTGAAGATCCAGCACCGCGCCGAAGTGAGGCACGGGAACATCGTGGTCATCGACCAGGCTGGATGTTCGCGCCGATGTGCGTTTCGAAAAATCCTCATGAAGATGGCAAACGAGCTGATGACCAAAAAAATTAAAGTCGACCCAGGATTCGGAACTGCGTCCTTCGGGACAACCCAGCAGTTCCCCATAAAACGCGCGGGCTTCGGCAAGATCCTGGACCGGAATTGCCAGATGAAAGGGAGGGAGTTTGTCAGCAGCCATATCGATTCATGCGAAGAACCTACTCTACCTTCTCGACCTTTATGAAGTTCGTAGTACCGGGGACATAAAGAGGAACGCCGCCGGTGATCACGACATGCTGGCCGGAACTCAAATGCCCGGCCTTGCGTGCCGCCTTTATGGAAAATCGAATCAAATCATCGATGGTGTCCGATGGCGGGATCAGAACAGGAATCACGCCCCAGGCCAGTGACATGAAGTCGAGTGCCTGCTCGTTTGGAGTGGTCGCCAGGATCGGTTGCTTTGGACGAAAGCGCGCTACGAGGCTTGCAGTCGTCCCCGACCATGTTGGAGTGATGATCGCGGCCGCACCGATTTCCTTGGCGATGTAATAGGTCGATCGGCTGATTGAATCCCTCGTGCTTGCAAGTTCGGGCGGATGCTCAAACTTCGCAGTATCGAGACTTGTCTCAGCGGATCGAACGATACGATCCATCATCATGACTGCCTCCACGGGATACTTCCCTACTGCAGTTTCTTCGGAAAGCATGACAGCATCGGTCCCATCCAGAACGGCATTGGCCACATCATTGGCCTCTGCCCGCGTTGGCCGGGGGTTTTCGACCATGCGTATCAGCATTTGCGTCGCCGTGATGACGGGTTTGCCGACAGCATTGCATTTCTGGATGATCTGTTTCTGAACAAGAGGAACGCGTTCGAGGTCAATTTCGACTCCAAGGTCTCCTCGAGCCACCATGATCGCGTCGGAAACGGCAACGATGCTGTCAATGTTGGTGACAGCTTCGTGTTTTTCAATTTTGGCGATGATGGGCACATGTCCGCCTTCCGCCGCGATCAGCTTTCGCATCGACAGGACATCCGCGGGGGTACGGACGAAGCTCAACGCAATCGCGTCGACTCCCCATTCCAGTCCGACATGGATATCCTTCCGATCCTTACCCGTGAGCGAATCCACATGAACTTCCGAACCGGGAAGATTGATGCCTTTGTGGGAACTCAGCATTCCGCCGACGACGACCCGGCAGTGGATGTCCGGAGGCGAAACCTTTTCGACCATGAGTTCGATATTCCCGTCGGCGAGGAGAATGGGATGTCCGCTGGTCACTTCGAGCGGAAGCGTCTTCAGCGAAACGGAAGCGCGATTCGCATCTCCCGGAATGGATTCCGACGTCAAAATGAATTTGCGGCCCGGCATGAGCGTAACCGTGCCCTCTTTGATGATGCCGATACGGATCTTTGGGCCCTGAAGGTCCTGCAGGATTGCGACAGGTTTCTTCAGCTTCCTGCGGGCGCGTTTGATGCGTTCCACCAGCGTGTGCAGGTAGGCGTGGGTGCCATGTGAAAAATTGAGGCGCGCCACGTTCATCCCCGCCATGATCAGCTTTTCGATCATCTTTTCGGAATCGGACGCGGGCCCGATCGTACAGACGATCTTCGTTCGACGCATCATTTGGACTCCCTTCCGGAATTCGGGACATTATAATAGGCCGTTTTTTAATGGCCGGGTTCTGGTTACAATAAGAAGTTTGGTTTTCTCGGGAAGGGAGTTAGCGGTGAGCACCGTAGCTATAACGCGATTCTACGATTCGACAATCGGTAAAAAAGCCGTCATGGCGGTCACGGGATTGATCCTGTTCGGATTCCTGATCCTCCACATGGCTGGGAACATGCAGGTATTTCTCGGCAAGGCGGTGATGAACCACTATGCGGAAACGCTGCACGGCACGCCGGAAGTGCTGTGGCCCACCCGTATCGTGCTTCTCATTTCGGTCCTTCTTCACATCTGGGCTTCCATTCAATTGACGGCCGCCAAAAGCGCGGCACGCCCGGTCGGGTACGTGAAACAGGGAAATGTCCAGGCAACGAAGGCATCGAAAACCATGATGCTCAGTGGACCGGTCATCGGCGCGTTCGTCGTCGGTCACCTGCTTCATCTGACGACAGGCACCATCCATCCCAATTTCGTGGAGCTTCACGCCTATGAAAATGTCGTCAATGCATTCAGCAATCCGATCGCATCCGGTCTTTACATCATTGCGATGATCCTTGTAGGCCTGCACCTGAGTCACGGTATCTGGAGCCTGTTTCAATCGCTGGGATTCAGCCATCCGCGATACACACCCAAAATCAAAACATTTGCCGCCGTGTTTTCCTGGCTCCTGATCGCTGGATTCATATCGGTACCAATCGCCGTCCTGACCGGCATTGTGAAATAGCGCGAGGAATTTGAGATGGAATTGAAGTCGAAATGCCCGACAGGACCAATCGAGACGCGCTGGGAAAAATATAAATTTGATCTCAAACTCGTCAACCCGGCCAACAAGCGAAAGTTCAACGTCATTATGGTGGGAAGCGGTCTGGCTGGCGGGTCGGCCGCCGCATCGATGGCCGAACTCGGCTACAACGTGAAATGCTTCTGCTTTCAGGATTCACCGCGACGAGCCCACAGCATCGCGGCGCAGGGCGGCATCAATGCCGCCAAGAATTATCAGAACGATGGCGACAGCATTTTTCGGCTCTTCTACGACACCGTCAAAGGCGGCGACTTCCGGGCACGCGAATCGAACGTTTACCGTCTCGCCCAGATCAGCGTGAACATCATCGACCAGTGCGTCGCGCAGGGCGTACCTTTTGCGCGGGAGTACGGCGGTACGCTCGCAAACCGGTCCTTTGGCGGAGCCCAGGTTTCCCGAACGTTCTACGCCAGAGGGCAGACCGGACAGCAGCTGCTGATCGGCGCATATCAGGCGCTGGAACGCCAGATCGGAATGGGCAAGGTGCAGATGTACCCGCGCACCGAAATGCTCGACCTGATCGTCATCGACGGCAAGGCGCGTGGCATCGTCGTTCGAAATCTGGTCACCGGGAAAGTGGAATCGCATGTAGCCGACGCGGTGGTGCTGGGAACCGGCGGTTACGGCAACGTCTTCTACCTTTCAACCAATGCCAAGGGTTCCAACTGTACGGCCATCTGGCGTGCCTACAAACGCGGCGCCGCAATGGCAAATCCCTGTTTCACCCAGATTCATCCGACCTGCATCCCCGTCAGCGGCGACTATCAGTCCAAATTGACACTGATGAGCGAATCGCTGCGCAATGACGGACGCATCTGGGTTCCCATCAAGAAAGGGGACAAACGTCCTCCCAGCCAGATCCCGGAAAGCGAACGCGATTACTACCTCGAACGCCGCTATCCCAGCTTTGGGAATCTGGTGCCCCGCGATGTTGCGTCGCGCGCCGCAAAAGCCGTGTGTGATGAAGGTCGAGGGGTTGGATCCGGGCTCGGCGTTTATCTGGACTTTGCAGATGCCATCAGTCGCCTCGGAAAACAGGGCGTCAAGGAACGCTACAGCAACCTGTTTGAGATGTATGAACGCATCACGGGAGAAGATCCATACTCCGTGCCCATGCGCATCTATCCGGCAATCCATTACACCATGGGTGGACTCTGGGTGGACTACAACCTGATGACGACGGTGCCGGGCCTCTACTCGATCGGCGAAGCCAACTTCTCCGATCACGGTGCCAATCGACTTGGAGCCAGCGCCCTGATGCAGGGACTGGCAGACGGTTACTTCGTACTTCCCTACACCATCGGCGATTACCTCGCTACGACGAAACTTGAAAAAGTCAGCACGGATCACCCTGCAGTTCGCCAGGCGGAAGCAGGAGTTGCGAAACGCACAAAGCAATTCCTGGATGCAAAGGGCAAGCGAACGGTCGCGTCGTTTCACCGCGAACTGGGGAAACTGGTTTGGGACGAATGTGGAATGGCACGCAACGAAGCCGGCCTCAAGCGGGCACTGACGCGGATCCCGGAGCTGCGTGAAGAATTCTGGAAGAACGTCAACGTGCTTGGCCATGGCGAAGAGCTGAACCAGGCTTTGGAAAATGCCGGACGCGTTGCGGACTTCCTGGAATTCGGAGAGCTGATGTGCATGGATGCATTGAATCGCCAGGAGTCCTGCGGCGGACATTTCCGCGAAGAGTTTCAGACACCCGATGGCGAAGCGCTTCGCAACGATGAGCAGTACAGTTACGCCGCCGCGTGGGAATTTGCCGGTCCGGACAAGGCGCCCATACTGAATAAGGAACCGCTGACATTCGATTACGTTCATCCCAGCCAACGGAGCTACAAATAGATGAAACTCACGCTGCACATCTGGCGGCAGAAAAATGCGGGCCAGCCTGGACACATGGCTGTGTATAACGTAACGGCATCGGAACACATGTCGTTTCTGGAAATGCTCGACGTTCTCAACGAAGAGTTGACCTCCAAAGGCGAAGAGCCTGTCGCCTTCGACCATGACTGCCGCGAAGGAATCTGCGGCTCGTGTGGATTCATGATCAACGGTATTGCCCACGGGCCTCAGCGTGGAACCACCGTGTGCCAGCTTCACATGAGGAAATTCAAGGACGGAGACGTCCTGTACCTGGAACCATGGCGCGCCCGCGCCTTCCCTGTGATCCGGGATCTCGTCGTTGACCGCAGCGCGTTCGATCGCATCATCGCCAGCGGCGGATTCATCACCGCTCCGACAGGAAGCGGCCCGGACGGTAATGCCATTCCTGTTCCCAAAACAAATGCCGACCTCGCCATGGATGCGGCGGCATGCATCGGATGTGGCGCCTGTGTGGCCGCCTGCCCCAACGCGGCGGCGGCTTTGTTTACCGGCGCCAAGATCAGTCATCTTGGACTCCTTCCCCAGGGCCAGCCGGAACGCGAACAACGCGTTCTGAGTATGGTAGCGACGGTTAAGGAAGAGATGTTCGGCAGCTGTACCAATATTGGAGAGTGCGAAGCAGTGTGTCCGAAGGAAATTAAATTGGAAGTAATCGCTCGAATGAACCGGGATTATCTTCGCGCCAGTTGGACTACCCGCGGTGAAGCAGCCCGCGAGGATGGTATTTAGGAGGACATGTGATTCAGAAGGGTGTGAAGATCGAAGCGCCATCCGGCAAACTTGGTGTTCTTATTCCCGGCATGGGCGCCGTCAGCACGACGTTTATGGCTGGCGTCGAAGCCGTCAAGAAAGGCATCGCCAGACCCACCGGCTCGCTGACTCAACTTGGAACCATTCGCCTTGGAAAGCGCACTGAAAAGCGCACCCCCCTGATCAAAGACTTCATTCCGCTTGCCGGAATCGGAGATCTCGTCTTCGGCGGATGGGACATCTATAACGACAACTGCTTCGAAAGCGCCGTAAAGGCCGGAGTTCTTGAAAAGACATTACTGGACTCGGTTCGCCCCGAAATTGAGAAGGTGAAACCGATGAAAGCCGTCTTCAGTCAGGACTATGTGAAGCGTCTGAGCGGCCCCAACGTCAAAACAGGCAAGAACAAGATGGATCTCGCCGAACAATTGATGAGCGACATCGATAAGTTCAAGGCCGATCACAATTTGACACGCGTCGTCATGGTGTGGTGCGGAAGCACCGAAATATATATGAAGGTCGAAGCAACGCACGCAACGCTGGAAACCTTTGAGCAAGCCATGCGGGATAACGACCCGTCTATTGCACCCAGCATGATCTACGCTTATGCCGCACTGAAGAAAGGAATTCCCTTCGCAAACGGCGCGCCGAATCTCACGGTCGACGTTCCCGCACTCACCAAGCTGGCAATCGACAATGGTGTACCCATTTGCGGCAAGGACTTCAAGACCGGCCAGACCCTGATGAAAACCATTCTTGCGCCGGGACTAAAGTCGAGAATGCTCGGATTGAGTGGATGGTTCTCCACCAACATCCTGGGCAATCGCGACGGAGAAGTCCTCGACGACCCGGAGTCGTTCAAGACAAAGGAAGAAAGCAAACTTTCCGTGCTCGACCAGATCTTCCAGCCGGAGCTTTATCCGGATCTCTATGGGGATTTCCACCACAAAGTCCGGATTCATTACTACCCTCCCCGCGGCGACAATAAAGAAGGTTGGGACAACATCGATATCTTTGGATGGCTGGGTTACCCGATGCAGATCAAGATCAACTTCCTCTGCCGCGACAGTATCCTTGCCGCGCCACTGGTATTGGACCTGGTACTGTTTCTCGACCTGGCAAAGCGTTGCGGAATGAAGGGTATTCAGGAATGGCTCAGCTTCTACTTCAAGAGCCCGATGCATGCCCCGGGCCTTTACCCCGAACACGATCTGTTTATCCAATTGATGAAGCT
>Ga0070661_100003420_pt1 | contig 10960 bp, 10 predicted proteins | sample KBSC43metaG_FD_64663 | JGI IMG/M metagenome (GOLD analysis project Ga0070661, IMG submission 64663) | Corn rhizosphere microbial communities from Kellogg Biological Station, Michigan, USA - KBS C4-3 metaG | ecosystem: Host-associated > Plants > Roots > Rhizosphere > Soil ...
AAATACCTGATTGGGGTTGCCTCTGCGGGGGCAGCATCGGCATGACTTTCTACTCACATCATGGCTCAATGATGAGACAGCTAAAGAAGATTCCGTTTACTGGGTTGATCACCCAATATTAATCTAAAGGATAGCGTCCTCGAATTTCTTGCTATGATATAACAAGGGAATAAACACCGCAGCGCTGATACCAAGTATGATCACAATCCCCAGCAATAGATTTCTAAACTCACTATTGAGGACGTGATCGCTTGTGCGATGTGTCATTTCAGTTCGCCAGATACAAAAAGCTGTAATGACAATAAACACTATTGAAAAAATTATGTCAGCTTTTTTTAAGGATGCAATAAAGCTGTAATAAATAATTCCTATAACAGGAAATAAAGTATTGACAAAAAAAATGATCGAAGACACATTAATAAAAACATTCAAAGGGTAGCCGGTACTGTGCCGGTAAATAATATTATAGATAAGACAAACAATTGTTGCCATAAAGCCAACTGAAAACCCTGTCATCAGGGCCCTGTAAAATTTTGGCTTTCTAAAATCATAACCGTATTCCATAAGTTTCATTTAGAGAGTGAAGGTTGCGAAAGAAGAGTCTTATCCCTAATAAGACGCAACTTCTTTGCCGAAACTTGCGCAAAATTGATTGATGACGGTAAAATGATCAAAACCTGTATTGCAAACCCGCCGAGATAAAATTATATCCGGTTGCTTTTTCTCCCATGGGAAAACCCATCGGTGGGCCATCGGCGAGAATGACAATACCGGATTCCAGGAACGGATATAAATGATCATTGGCCTTATATCGGGCGCCAATTAATGGCATCATCGTAAAGCTCACGTTAAAAATTTGTTTATCATCAATAGCTGTGGAAGAACTGTTATAAGATACAGCAAAAAAAGATAAACCAAGGCCACCGGTGATATAAGGCTGAAAATTTTTTGATCTGTTCATTGTATATTCCGCGGTAAATAAAATAGGAGCCACTGTAATTTTTGCATCGTAAAAAGAATCTGCAGGATTATTGTCTTTTGCAAAGCGTGCCATTTGAATTTTCATACCAACAGATAGCCCGGTTTTAAACCGGTATTGTCCATCCGTGTTAAATAGAACAGCACCCGTCTTTACAACCTTTCCATACCCGGTGATCGGAAAACTGATCCCCGCTCCTGCATCCACGTGCCATTGAGCGATGGCCCTTGTTGAAAAGAAGATCGCAAACACGATCATTGATTTCTTAAATCTCATAGCTATAGTTATTTAAGAACGGGTGCCATTGAAATCACGTTTTTCGCAGACCTTATTGAAAAAAATCGATAGACTAAATTCTTCCATAAAAACTCAGCCGGGCCCTGCGAATGCTTTTTCAACCACCATTTGCTTAAAATGACCTGCGCGGCAAAAAGCATTGCAGCAACCACATAGGTTTCGGTCATTGTGATCTTTCCATAAAGTTTCAGGCCATTTGTGCAATGAAAGAAAATAAGAAGGTAAAATATTGATTGCAGGATATAATTGGAAAGCGCCATGCGACCTACAAATTCAAAGGGCGATACCATGCGTTGGAACCAGGTGTACTGGTACAGCTTTACAAAGGTCGATATGTAGAACAAGCTCTGCAGGAATAAGCCTGCCACTATTACTACAGGCAACCATATCAATGCAGGAGTAAGTTCAATTTTACCGATCGATATCATCCAAAAAAGATAACTGCAGATGAGGCCAAACAATAAGCCAGTCACAATTAACCTTGTCGTGGTCTTTCTAAATTTTTCCTGCTCTTGAAAAAATCCCGACTTTGCCATTGCAAATCCAACCAGCATGCAGCCAAATGCAAATACCAGGGTAATGGGCGAGTCCTGGAAAAAATTTCTGAATGGATCTATCCTTGCATTGATCAGGAGGTAGCGCCAATATGATGTAGTGACCGGATGTTCATTGACAATGGACGTATCAAATGGATATGATATTCCTATTACACCATTCAATATAAAAACGACAGCGGTGCCGAGAACAGCAAAGAAAAGACCGGTAACTAATATTTTCTTCGGAGGCCATTTATAAATCAATAGTACCAACATCCCGCAAATAGCATAGTCCCTGATAATATCACCATACCACAAAAAATAAGCGTGGACGCACCCGATCGTTAATAGCAAGAACATCCGCAGCAGGAAATATTTTCTAAATGCTATTCCCCTTTCTTCTGCTCTTCTCAATTGAATATAAAAACCGAAACCAAACAAGATGCTGAAAATGGCCACGAATTTCTTGTCGATAAGCAAGTGAAAAATTCCGTCTAACATTTTGTCAGTACCCGGACTGCCTAAAATAAAACTTCTTGTTTTATAAATAAGATCGGCATTCTCTGCAAACGGAATATTTGCAAGTAATATGGCGAACAGAGCGAACCCTCTCAATGCATCCACCACCCTAACCCTGTCAGATTTCTTTATTGGCTGAAATTTGTCCATTGTGCTCATTCAATTTTCAGCAAAGCTAAATCCCGGGCCACCCGGCAAAAAACTGCAAAGGTGCCAAGCATTGCTGTAGACTGGCGACGTACAAAAAAACCGCTGAAGTATATAAAAAAGGATGTGAAGTATCTTGATTTAAGTCATGGCTACAGCAGAGATCCAATTGCGGAACGCTTTTGCTCTCTTTTGACTCACGATAACCGGGACTTTTATGTCAACAGAGAGATCGATGCTGATCTTACCGTTTTCAATATTCTGATAAGCTTTGCATGCATTACGGCTGACAATAATTTGCCTGTTTACCCTGAAAAATGAATCAGGGTCCAAGAGCTTGATAAGTTCATCCAATGTATATGTTGTTACGAAGCTCTCCCCCTTAGCTGTCTTGATAAATGTATAATGGCCTTCGAGTACTACATAAGTAATTTCAGCCTGTGGTAAAAGGATATTCTTGCCGGCCTTTGTTACTGTTATTGTGGCAGCAGGATCGGAGATTGATGTTTGATTTCTCATGATCCCGTTGCCGTTTTCCCGCCCAGGGTTTTGAGCAATTAATGATTGTCCGTGAAGGGCCTGCCACCTTATAAAAAGCCACCAGGTAAAATAGACAAGATTAATTATCACAATTGTCAGGATAACCACGTAGAATTCATTGTACAGCCACTCCGTTTGAAAAATGTCCTGGTCATAGGCCAACTTCATGAACAAGAGGGTAAAAACAAAACACAAAAATGCAGGAACGACTATAGCAAAAAGAAACTGGAGAAAAATGCGTCGGGCCGGATAGTCGATCCAATTATATTTTTTATCGAGGCGAAGGACAACAAACCTTACTATTTCCCATAAAATAAGAGAAATAACAAACCCGCCCAGCAGGTCAGTATAAAAATATGGATGAGTAATTCTCCTGAAAATGGATTCTTCTCTGCCAATAGAATCGATCATTTCAGATGCAATGAGAGATCCAATGATCTTTATCCAAAAATCATTGTAGTGTACCTGGGTTTTATAAATTGGCTGTTGGATCATTTTATTCCTGGACAAAGATAAATAAACACCTGAGTCTGGTAGGTCATTATGATTAGTGATTAAATGCAAGTTCCTTTTCGAAATTCTCAGTGTACCTCTGTGAACTCCGCGCCTCTATGGTCAGTATAACCACGGACAACGGAGAGCACCGAGAAGCACAGAGACCGTGGTGATATTCTATTGCGTAGTAAAGTCACCCTTCCGGAAAATACATTTTGATATTGGAGCAATGCAAAGGGTGTTGGTCGAAATCCCTGCCTTCGTCAGTCGCCCTCCTTCGCAATGAGGAGGGATGACTTTTGAAGCAGCCTCTTTTTTTTGTGATTGTGTAATATTAATTTTTTTCGCTGCAGTTAATACGACAACCACGAATGTCTTAGCTTTGCGCAGAATTTTTTCAGCACTACGTTAAATTATTTCAAAGCCGGGTAAGATCAACAAGCCTCCGAATTAACAAAATTCGCCCACACCCGTTCTTGAAAGTTGTTTTATTAACATGAAATATAGAAGCACGCAACACAATGGAATTCCTATATCCATTTCCCTCGATGAAACTATTCAACAGCAAAAAACAAATGGATATATTTCTGCAGATAAAAAAAGACTTTTATATATTTCATTCCTGGCCGTTATCATTGGCATCATTACAAGTCTTATATCGAAAAGTTTGGTGTTGCTGATAAATTTGTTTACCCATCTTTTCTTTTATCATCAATTTTCGTTTACTGCCGTATCTCCTTCTGCAAATAATTATGGGGCGCTAGTAATAATTATTCCTGCTATTGGTGGAATTATTGTCGGGCTGATGGCCGTGTACGGATCGAAAGGAATAAGGGGTCATGGGATCCCGGAGGCTATGGAAAAAATCCTGGTGAATGAAAGTAAAATAAGACCATCACTCACTTACTTAAAACCACTATCATCGGCTATTTCTATAGGCTCGGGCGGACCGTTTGGTGCAGAAGGACCTATTATTGCCACTGGAGGAGCATTAGGATCAACGATTGGCCAGGTGTTAAGAATAAGTTCTCACGAACGAAAAATTCTATTGGCTGCCGGCGCGACAGCCGGCATGTCTGCAATATTTGGAAGCCCGGTTGCTGCGATCTTTTTAGCTATAGAATTATTGCTGTTTGAATTTTCACCCCGTTCAATTATTCCTGTGGCGCTCGCCTGTATTACGGCATCTGCCGGTCATCACTTGTTATTTGAACAAGGGCCGGTTTTTCGAATGCCGCTGATCGACCCTCCGACAAATATTGCGGTGGCCGCTTACAGTGTGATCGGGTTGATCATTGGTCTGCTGGCAACAGCTATAACAAAACTGATTTATCTCATCGAAGATGGTTTTGAAAAGATCCCGGTCCACTGGAGATGGTGGCCCGCTATCGGCGGATTGATCGTTGGTGTCGCCGGTTATTTTTCTCCGAAAACCTTAGGTGTCGGCTATGATAATATCACCGATATTCTTTCAGGTAATATGGCCATTACCGTTATTGCAACACTCGGTTCGATGAAACTTATTTCCTGGGCTTTTGCATTGGGAAGCGGTACATCAGGAGGAACGTTAGCGCCCTTGCTAACCATCGGCGGAGCAGCTGGAGCGCTTTTAGGAATTACTATTCAGCATTTGTTTCCACGATCAGGAGTTGTTATTCCACTTGCTGCTTTAGTTGGTATGTCGTCAATGTTTGCAGGTGCCTCAAGAGCCTTATTAACTGCCATCGTATTTGCTATCGAAACTACCGGGCAAACCAATGCCCTTTTACCACTCCTGGCATCTTCCATCGGTTCCTATTTTATTTCTTTTTTCTTAATGGAAAACACCATCATGACAGAAAAAATTGCCCGCCGGGGGGTGAAGACACCGCATTCTTACCATCCCGATCTCTTAGAAAAAATCTCAGTGAAACAAGTCAGCCAGGAAGGTGGCACTGTGTTGAGTAACGATATTACCATTGAAGAAGCGAGAGACTGGCTGCAAAGAAAAAAAGACCAGCAACGTAATTACTATGTGGTAGTCACAGAAGACGGTAGTTTCAAAGGCATTGTGAGCTCTTCAAATTTATTTAGCATGCACCACCAACCGGTAAGTACAGTCGAGAGCCTCATAAAAAGAAAACCCGTTACGATAACTGGCGATGACACCTTAAGGACAGCCGTGGAAATAATGGCCAATGAAAATATTGATGTCGTGCCCGTCATTTCATCTTCAGGAAACAAGGTCACAGGTATTTTATCTTATAAAGACATTTTATCTGTTTACAAGCTCCAGTCTAATGAACACCAGCAAATGATATCTATTTCCGTCAGGCGAAAAACGCTCAAGCTATTGGTTCGTGGTAAAAAGAGACTTTCCTTTTTGAAAGAAAAAAATAAGTAAAACATTTCCGTGGAGTGACCATTTCGATCTCACTTTCTTTCGGAAAGATACCCATAACTTTGAAAAAAAATTTTATGAAAGCAGAAATTGGTTTGACAGATAAGAATTCGAGGACAATTGCAGAGACGTTGAACAAATTATTGGCAGACGAGCATATTGTCTATACCAAGACCAGGAATTATCACTGGAATTATGAAGGAGATAATTTTATAGAGATGCATAAATTTTATGAAGGGCAGTATGAGGAACTCGCAGAAATGATCGATGAAATTGCCGAACGGATCCGAATGATCGGCCATCATGCCGAGGGACGGTTGAAAGATTTTTTAAAACTTACTAACCTTGAAGAAGAAGATTATACCACGGATCAAAATGAGCAGGTGCGAAATCTCACCGACGATCATCAAACCATTATACGTGTTTTACGCAACAGCATTGAAAAGCTCGACAAATTAAAAGATGCCGGCACAGTAGACCTGCTGACAAGGATCCTCCAACAACACGAGAAAATGGCCTGGATGCTTCGCTCCTATCTCCCCTGATATTGCAAAAAATAAAAAGTCCGCCGTAAAAACAAAGGACTAAACGATTAACTCGCCACATAAGAGAACCAAAGATATTAGTGCAATGTGAGCATACTATTACGTCCTGAAAACTTAATAGTTAACAATTGGGTGCTCACAGTTTGCCCGGATTCTTTAATGATTTCACTGATGCGATCATTCTTGTAATTCGATTTAATTCGTGTTATTAAAGCTGTCCCCTGAATCCGCAATATGATCTCATATTTAAAATCGAAGATGGGGCTTCAAAAACAAGATCCCTCATGTGATTGGACGATGGCGGCACAGCCGGAAAGTTATATCGGGCTAATAGTCCCCTTAAGCAGTTTCTAGCGAGTGGAGTCTTTCTTGTATATAGTGTCTTTCCGACTCATAGTATCTTTCGGCATTCTTTTGTTCAACGTATCGTTTCTCCTGGGTACTGTATCAATCACAGCCGTACTGCTGATCTTTCCCTGGTTGGCCTTTGTCGAATGATGATCTGACGTTGAACCCAGCGCATAGAATCCAGTCATCAACAACGCAGCAATACACAATGTCGCTAAATCTTTCATGTTTCTAAATTTTAGTTTTCGAAATAACGTTCGATGAACTGCAAGACAATATTTATGCCCACTCCCGAAAAATAACATGAATACAAACAAATAATTCTTACATCTGGAAATATGTCCTTGAAGAGGTTGGTTAAAAAACATTCAATGATATACATAATGCAGAACAAAATTTTTTTCATTTTGTCCGATTGAATCGAACTCATTTGTTATAGTAGATGAAAACAGAAAGTATGTGCCCTTTTATGCAAATAGTCGAGGTGCCGGTGGTCATCATCAAACTAATTACTGAAATAATATGTTCAGCTCTCGAATAATAGCAACGATAATAAGATTTTATAGGGTCAACCATATAAAACATGTAAGGTCGTATGTAGCGTCCCTTGTATTTTGCTGAACTCCCTGCTTTGAATGGGACATTACCTGGAGAATATTATGAATTATTTTTCTTCGGCTTCAATTACCGCTTTGGTCCTTCCAAAGTCAAAACTCCTGGCCGCTTCGATCGTCAATTTGTTTCCATTGAAATGACAGGTAAAAGTTTCCGTGTGCGGACTTTCAATATATCGCAACACGAGTTCAAGCGTATTAGGATCTTTCCAGGTATAAGCGCCATTGATCCTGGCAGGATAGATCATACTGTTATTCTCAAGCATCCCAGCGGTCAGGGCCGGTTGAGCCATATTGGTTTCAGCCGGCTGCCACTTGCCTGCGCCAAATGCTATTTGGTAGTCCCCTGAATCAGTTTGAAACTTTACACTACACACATCATTTGAAAAACTAAACGATATAGTCTGCAAATGCAGTGCATTCACTGCGGCTGTAAAAGTTTTTCCGTTGATGGCGGTTGCAAGAGCCTCTGAATTCTTTTGCGGAGCAGGCAATGCAAGAGATCTTATTTTTTCTTTCAATCTCGTCGTTGCAGCGTCGTCCGCAGCTAATTTGTCGTTTTTAAACGCGGGTAATAAATAATCCCAAACCAGATTGATCTCTCCCTGCAGATCCGGTGATTCAGCAGTGATCGCGAGCACGGCATCCTGTTCGGGCATTACGATCATAAATTGTCCAAATGCGCCGTCACCCCTGAAAGCATTGTGCCTGCATCGCCACATTTGATAACAATATCCCTGCAACCAATCGCTTGAATCTCTCCTTGACTCCGGCGCCTCGGGACTTTGTAATATTTTTTTTGTACTTGCTTCTTCTACCCACGAGGCTGGCAAAATTTGTTTGCCATTCCATTTGCCTTTTTGTAAAAACAACTGGGCAAATTTGGCCATGTCTTCCGTTTTCAATCTTAATCCCCATCCTCCTGTATTAATGCCTTGTTTATCCATTTCCCAATCCATGCCCGTTATGCTGAGGGGATCAAATAATCTCGGCCTCAAATAGTCAACTACTTTTTGTCCCGTTACTTTTTGTACGATGGCGGAAAGCATGTAAGTGCCCAATGAATTATAGAGAAACACAGAACCAGGTTCATGTAAAATAGGCGTTGCAAAAAAACCTTTGATCCAGTTCGTATACTTTGTACCCACAATACCGGTAGGGTCGGGTTCCTGGCCATCGGACATGATCAAAACATCCTTCACGGTAAGTTGTGAAAGGAATTTGCTAACTGTATCAGGAAGATCATTTGGAAAAAAAGATGTCACTTTATCACTTAAAGAAAGTTTCTTCTCCTGTACGGCGAATCCAACAGCAGTCGCCGTAAAACTTTTGCTGCAGGAATATAGAGTATGTTTGAGATCGGGACGGTAAGGGTCCCACCACCCTTCGGCAATCACCTTGCCATGCCGAACCAACATGAAACTGTGAAACTCCGTTTTGCTTTTTCCGGCGGCATCCAGAAATTTGACAATATCGTCGCTCGCAACACCTTCTGCTTCGGGCAGTGACCGGGGCAGGGAACTTATCTCCTGGGTAATGGCAGTTACAGAAAGACACAGGAAAAACAGGAGTAATTGAGCAGAGTGTTTAAAATAAGTCATAAATCTTGTGTGGTTGATGTATGTTTAAAGCTATGATAATTTGACTTTATTTAATTTTAATGTTCAAACTATGTGTCAGGCACCTGGCACACCACTATAAAACTTGCAGTATGCCAATTTACATGGACCGTCATGATGTTTCAGAAACAGTAACAGCTGAACACGTAGCACAGTTGCACCAGCAGGATCTGAAGGTGCAGGACCAATTTGGCTGCAGAGGATTAACCTATTGGTTCGATGATAAAAGAAAAACTGCTTTCTGCCTGATTGAAGCGCCTGATATGAAGGCTCTTGAAGACATGCATAATCATGCCCACGGCCAAATCCCTCATCGTATCATCGAAGTGGAGGCGGGTATCGTAGAGTCCTTCCTGGGAAGGATCGAGGATCCTAAAAAGACAAAGGATACTGAATTGAACATTATTGATGATCCCGCATTCAGGACTATAATGATCATTGAACTAAAACATCCGGGACCGTCTCAAACAGTGGCCAGCCAATTTCAGCCTTCCCTCAGGAACTTAAACAGGGAAGTCGTCAATTCGCTGGCTTCCTTTGGTGGGAAGCCAGTCAGGCAAAATGACTATTACTATCTCGTTTCTTTTCAGTCAGTTTCCAATGCGATTCATGCAGCCTTTAAAATTCAATCAGTCTATCATGATGCTGCCGATGTCGATCTGAGAAATAAGATCATTCTAAAAATAGCATTGAGCGCAGGCGTACCGGTAACAGAAAAACAATTGCTGTTTGAGGATACTATTAAAGTTGCTGACCGGATATGCCAGGTGATCAAGGGTGAAATTATCGTTACGTCTGAGGTTAAACACCTGTACGAAAGTGAAAACGCAAATATGTTCCGGGAAAATGAATACGTTATCGCTCTCACAAAAGAAGATGAAAAATTCATTGCAGCATTCATGGATCATATGGATTCAGTATGGAATGATGCAAATCTAAAAGTGGATGATTTTAATAAACCGGTTGGTCATAGCAAATCCCAGTTGTATCGCAAAATGATGTCGCTGACTGGCAAATCACCCAACACGTTTATAAAAGATTACAGGTTGAATGAAGCAGTCAAATTATTAAGCAAGAGTGCAGGCAATATTTCAGAGATCGCTTTCGAGACAGGCTTTAGTAGTCCTTCTTATTTCTCCAAATGTTTTCAAAAAAAATATGGTCATTTCCCCTCGGGGTACCTGGTTTCCAGAACAACCCCGGTGCTCGAGAAACAGCATGCCTGAATAAAAATTACAAGTATTTGAACTAAAATTTTCGGCCCTGCGGTCAGCATGGTTGTAGTTTTGGCGAGAGCTATACAATATACAGATAGCCTCAATTCTCTTTGCAGTTTTTAATCCTTTTATTTTTTAAACCTAAATAATATAGTACTATGACTAATTCAGTTAGAAGCCTGGACCCGGGTGTTGTGGAAAAATTTGCTTCCCAGGTCAGGGGAAAAATTACTTTTCCAGGTGATCCCGATTATGATTCTATACGCAAAGTATACAATGCTATGATCGATAAGCATCCGGGGATGTTCGTTAAATGTGTGGATGTTGCTGACGTAATTCATTGTGTAAATTTTGGAAGAGAGAATGGATTGTTGGTCTCAGTAAGAGGTGGCGGACACAATGCGGGAGGTCTTGGTTTATGCGACGATGGCCTGGTCATTGATTTGTCAGGGATCAAATTTGTATTGGTAGATCCAAAAGAAAAAACGGTGAAGGTTGGTGGTGGAAACGTGTGGGGAGAGGTTGATCATGCAACGCATCCTTTTGGGCTTGCCGTACCAGCGGGAATCATTTCAACAACGGGTGTCGGAGGTTTGACACTTGGAGGAGGCGTTGGTTATTTAGCAAGGAAATATGGGTTAACGATTGACAATCTACTCGAAGCTGATATGGTGTTGGCGGACGGAAGTTTTGTAACGGTAAATGCGAATCAGAATGCCGACCT
>Ga0070661_100003426_pt1 | contig 10947 bp, 6 predicted proteins | sample KBSC43metaG_FD_64663 | JGI IMG/M metagenome (GOLD analysis project Ga0070661, IMG submission 64663) | Corn rhizosphere microbial communities from Kellogg Biological Station, Michigan, USA - KBS C4-3 metaG | ecosystem: Host-associated > Plants > Roots > Rhizosphere > Soil ...
AACAAATCGGCCATCTCCTCGTACGACCGCCCTTCGACGTGCTTCATCACGAACGCCTCTCGCAATGACGGCGCGAGAGTCATTAGCGCCTTGTCGAGATCCGAGCGGAGCTCGGTCCGGTCCAACTCCTCATCGGGAGTCGAGTATCCGGAAGGCTGGTCGTCTTCATCGTAGCTCAGGTGCGTGCGCCGAATGTTCTTCAGCCAGTCCTTGCACCCGTTTGCTACGATCCGGAATACCCAGGCGTCGAAGCGTCCGCGCACCTCGGCGAGGTGTTGGTACGCCTTGATGAAAGACATCTGGAGGATGTCTTCGGCAACATCCGGGCTGCCGGTCATGCCCAACGCGTGGCGATACAGTGGGTCGCTGTATCGGTTGATCAGAACCGAAAAGGCATCCCGATTGCCCGCGAGGACGCGCGAGATGATGTCCTGATCTACTTCCAGTTGGTCGGTCGGAGAGGCCGGCACCGTCGTCTTCACGGTGCTAGTGTAACCCGATTCTCGCGCCGTCGATAGTGCGGATGAGGCGCGCCTCGCCGCCGGCCTGGCAGTTGTGTTGTTGGTCACATGGTTCTGACGAACCAGTCATGGCGGCGTAACAACAGACCAACACGCCGGCGTTTTTTTCCCGGCGGCCGTTACCGGAGACGGGCGTAATAGAGCAGCTCTCGCACCTCGTCGCCCTTGTAGCGTCGCCCTTCGCGATCGCTGTCGGCTCGGTAGCGCTTGTACCGTCGCGTGAAACGCTTCACACGACCATCGATCGCCGCGTCGGCGAGAATCGATCGTAAGGCCTTGTCGCCGATGACGCCTTCGGTGTTGTAGCTGACCAGCACATGGCAGGCGCCCGTCGCCGCGAGCAGGCTGCGGAGCGCATCCGGTGCTTCCCGTCGCGAGCACCACGCGCTCCTCTGTTCCTCGTCGGCAATGAGGCCGGTCTTTCCGCGCAGCTTCACCTCGTCCTCGAACCACCCCCGCGCGATGAGCTCCGGTACGTGGTAGTAGCCAGCGTATTGTCGCGTGTTGTACGGCGGATCGACGTACAGCAAATCGATCGGGCCGAGTGTCTCCGCGACCTGTGCGGCATCTGCGTGATGCGCCACGCACCGCGCCACTGTGTCGATTGGAGGCTCGGCGACAACCGCGAAAGGCCGCAACGCGTTCGGTTGCCATTGCTTGATGTATGCGGCGTAGACCCCCGCGGTATTCGCAATGCGATCCGCGCCTTCAATCACCGCGGCGAGCAGGACGTAGAACGTATCGTCGGCGAGTAGTCCGCGCCGACGCCAGTCGTGGAGCGTCGTGCGGGCTGCGTCAATTCGACGGGCATTTTCCTCCGTGAAATACATCCTCCCGCCCGCCGGACCGAAGTTCCTCGCAAAAAACCCGTCGTTCGGCGCCACACGGGCTGCGAGATGCTCGGCCACTGCGGTCAGCCGCCCGGCCGCCACGTCCGTGGATTCCAAAGGAATGCCTCGCTCCGCGCCGATGATCGATCGATGCGCAGCCACCAGACCACGTTCGGCGAACATTCCGCGAACTCCGACGTCTGCCTTCGCCAATTCGTCGAAGGAATCGACCCTCGATGCAACGACGTAGGCCCGCTGCATGACGTACGAGTAGGTCATGAGGTCGCTGGAGTGAACGACCCAGCCAGCGGATTTGAGTGCTCGTCCAACGGCGGCGGTACCCGCGAACGCATCATGCGCGACGCCGGGGGCGATGCCGAGTCTCGCGATCGCGGACCGCAGAAACGGTAGCAGTTTCGTCTTGTTGCCGATGTAGCGCATTGCCAGCGACGGATAGTCCGAATCCCGGGTTTTGCGATATGAACCGTCTTCGCTGGACGGTGTCGGTCAAGGATTGTAACGTGCACGATCCTCGTTGCGGCAGGCGCGTGTGGGCGACGTCATCGGATCGGCGCTACAGGAATTCGTCGCCATGTTCAGGGACGCGGTGTCGCACGCCCCTTGGGCCGCGATAGCCATCCTTGTCCTTCTCGTCGTCGTCGCGGTCGTGCTACGGAACAAGGTTTCGTCCTGGGTTTGGGTACCAGCGCTTGCCCTGGGCGTGTGGTACACTATCTGGCGACTGCGACTCCGATAGCAGTGCGGGAACGCCCTACTGGTACGCGCCGCGCCTTGCTACGGCTTTGACGTTAGGCGATCGAACGCCTCCCATCCGTACTGTCGCACGAGCGACCCGTGCTCATCGAGCTTGGGCGGCGCGAGCCGCACAGTACCTGGCGCGTTAGGCGCCACGCCAGTGAGTGGTGAGGCATCGACCTCGGCGAGGGCCTCGGGAACCGTCCGCACGACACCCGCTGGCACGCCCGCCCGTGCCAGGGCGGTGAGCCAATGCGATGCCGGGCGAGACGCAACGCGCTCCGCCATCGCCGTGACGATGGTCGCGCGGTGAGCGATCCGGCCGGCGTTGGTGCTCATCCGGTCGTCGGCGGCCAGGGAGTCCAGGGCGAGTGCCCGGGCGCAGCTTTTCCATTGGCTGTCGCTGCCAACGGCGATCACAATCGGGCGATCAGCCGCGCGGAACAACTCGTACGGAACGAGGTTCGCGTGCGCATTTCCCCATCGCGTCGCATTCTGGCCGGACACCAGCGCATTCTGTGCGACGTTTACCAACGCGGCGACAGCACTACCGGCCAACGAGACGAACGTGCGCCGCTCATCCGCCGTGCGCCCGCGCCCTCGACTCGCAAGTCCGGCCAGAATCGAGATGGTGGCATCCCTGCCGGCCATCACGTCCGCTAGCGCCACTCCGACTTTCATGGGGCTGCCGTCAGGCTCGCCCGTGATCGACATCCAGCCACTCTCTGCCTGGACAACGAAGTCGTATCCGGGGCGCGAGCTCATCGGGCCGAAGCCAGTGATGGTGCACCACAACAGCTCGGGTTGATCCGTCAGCAAGGCCGAAACGTTCAGGCCGCGGCGTTCGAGCGTGCCCGGACGGAAGTTGTCGACGACCCCGTCAGCGGTTCGGATAAGCGACTCGAGTATGAGTACATCCGACGGAGCATTGAGGTCGAGAGCAATGCTGAGCTTGTTTCGGTTGACGCTGAGGTAGTAGGCGCTTTCCCCGTCCTGGTCGAAAGGTGGGCCCCAGCCGCGTGTCTCGTCCCCGGTGTCAGGCCGTTCGATTTTAATGACGTCAGCGCCAAGGTCGCCGAGTGTCATGGCAGCGAGCGGGCCGGCCAGCACTCTCGAGAGATCGACCAATCTAAATCCAGCTAGCGGTAAGGTCGCCATTCTGGCGTTATAGTGGTTTATTAAAATACTGCCACTGCATATGTTTACAATGACTCGCAGGCATTTGTCTACAGTCGAGTCACTTGCATAGCTCGCGAAAAATCATATACTTACCGCCGTCCGACGGTTAGAATTCGTTGTCCGCAGCAAACGGTATCACTCGGCCGGTTTCTCCTCAATCACCACGACGGCCGCTCCCCGAGGGAGCGCGGCCCCTCCTCTATGTCGGAAAAAGCGCCCCTTCTCGAGTCGAAGCCAGCCACGGCTGAAGTCACCGCTTCTGCCACCGCTCCAGCCACCGCTCCAGCCACCGCTCCAGCCACCACTACTCCTCCGCGCCGAAGCCCCGGACACCGCGGGCAAGACGTTCGAGACACGGTCGCGGAAATGGCTGCGCGCGCGCACGAGATCAGCCTCGAAGCCGGCAGCAAGATGGCGGCGGCAATGAAAGACGTCATCAACGCCGCGGCCGGTCTAACCGGATTCGCGGTGGAAAGCGCGCGAGACCTCGTCCAGTACATGGTGCGACGTGGCCAGATGACTCAGGACGAAGCCGACAAGCTCATTCGCGAAGCCGAGGAGGCACACGGCAAGCGCAACCCGGGCACTGCGGTGCACAAGCCTGCAACTCCGCCAACGGAGCGCGCAGCGAGCCGGCCGGCGGTCAAAGCCGTCGACAAGCCGCCGACGATCGCGCCTGTAAAGCCGGCGCCTGCACCTCCGGCGCCTGCACCTCCGGCGGCGCCTCCACCTCCAGCACCTAAGGCAACCGCGGCTGCCCCCGCGAAGCCGGCGCCGACCAAGGCCGCCGCGAGCCCAAAGAAAACGGCCCACGCCGCGGCGAAGAAAGTCGCCCCGGCAAAAGGCGCGGTGAAGCGTCCGGCTGTCGCCAAGGCGAGCGCCAAGCCGGCCAAGAAGCGGTAGCAGTCATCCCGCCCGCGCGAGGCCGACGCGCCGTGGAGCCCGGGTCTACGAACGGGTTCTACGGCGCTTCAATGTCTCCAGCACGTGCGCGCAGTTGATCAGCGCAATGTGAGTGAACGCCTGCGGATGGTTACCGAGAAATTCCCCTGTCGCCGGGTTCAGCTCCTCGCTGTAGAGACCCACGTGATTGGCGTGCTTCAGCATCCGCTGGAAAATTCGCTCACCGCGCTCGACCTCGCCGCATAACGCGAGCGCTTCCGCGAGCCAGAACGTACAAATCGAGAATACGCCCTCCTCGCCTGGCAACCCGTCGTCATTCCGGTACCGATACACCAGCTCCTTGTCCTCGCTGGTCAGCTCACGCAGCGTGGCCATCACCGTACCACGAACGCGAGGGTGGTCAGCCGGAAGGAAGTGTACCATCGGGATGACGAGGTTGGACGCGTCCAGCGCTTCGGTTCCGTAATACTGAACGAAGCTTTGTTTGTGCTCGCTCCATCCCTTCTCCATCACCTCCGCGTGGATCGCGGCGCGCTCCGCGTTCCATCGCGTTAGGTCGGCCGGCAGACTAAACCGGCGCGCGAGGCGTATCCCGCGATCCAGCGCGACCCAGCACATGACTTTACTGAACACGTAGTGCTGGAGTCCCGCACGAACTTCCCAGATCCCGCTGTCGGGCCGTCGCCAGTTGTCCGCGACCCAATCCACGAGGCGCTGGAGCGTCAGCCATGTCCCCTCCGTCACCTCGTGTCGGCGGCTCCAGAGGTAGGCCGTCTCCAACACTTCGCCGTAGACATCGAGCTGCAATTGATCGTAGGCGCCGTTCCCGACGCGCACCGGCCGTGATCCTCGGTAGCCTTCGAGGTGATCGAGCGTTCGCTCACCGAGATCACGCGCGCCATCGATGCCATACATGATCTGCAGGTGTGTGTCATCGGTCTTCCGACACACGCGCTTGAGGAAGCGCATGAAGCGATCCGCCTCCTCGAAGTGGCCGAGAATGTTGAGGGAGTAGAGCACGAACGCCGAATCGCGCAGCCAGGAAAATCGGTAATCCCAGTTACGGATGCCGCCGATTTGCTCCGGAAGCGACGTGGTCGGAGCTGCGACGATGGCACCCGTGGGCTGAAAGCACATCAGCTTCAGGGCAAGCGCCGATCGCTCGACGACTTCCCGATACATGCCGGTGTATTGGATCTTCGCCGTCCACGTGTCCCAGAACGCGGTGGTTTCCTTGAGTTTCATCTCCGACTGATAGTGGTCGATCGGACGAACTTCATCGTCGTCATAACGCGCGACGAACCAGGCCTGCTCGCCCTCGCGAAGCTTGATCGCCGCAACCGCGACGCCACCATCGAATCGCCACCAGATGTCACGCGGTCCCGCGAGCGTCAGCACATCGTCCTGCGCGTCGGTCGCCAATACGCCATTCCATCGGGGCTGCAAGCGAATCATCGGCTCGCCGTAGTCGAAGCGCGGGCCGAACCGTACGACGACCTCGGCCTCGCCCCGATTGCAGCGGACCCTGCGATGAATTTCCGGAAAGTCGCCGCGATGTCCCGAGGCGGTCACCGGCATGAAGTCCGTGAGCTCGACCACTCCCCCCGCATCGAGACTGAACGTAGTGATGAGCACATTCGTCGACGGCGAATAGCGTTGTTCCGACGTGTGCGCTACGGCCGGAGCGATGACGAAGCTTCCGCCGCGCGTGGCGTCGAGAATGGCGGCGAACACCGACGCGGAATCAAAGTGGGGGAAACAGCACCAATCGATGGAGCCGTTCAGTCCAACAAGTGCCGCGGCGTGCAGATCTCCAATCAGCGCGTATGAGGAGATCGGGCGATAGTCGCGATGCTCGCTCAGTCGCCACGGCTGTGGCGTCTCATGCCATACGCGCGCGGTCATGGTTCCACCGTCGCGCACGCAACGCATTCAAGCAGCGCTCGCAGTCGGTCGGTATCGCGGAACGTGAATTCTGCCGCCGTGCCGACCCGGTCACCAATGCAAATGGTTACCGCCGCGGGATGGTGTTCGCGGAGAAATCGAAACGCGTCCTCGTCCGTGATGTCATCGCCGGCAAACAGAACCGACGCAGCATGGCTGAAACCACCAAGCTTGCCAACGAGTTGTGAAATGGCCGTTCCTTTGTTGACGCCAACAGGCGGTCGAATTTCGAGCACCTTCTTTCCCTCGGTTACGATGAGTCCGTGCTGTGCCGCGACGCCCTCCACGATGTCGCGCAGCCGCGGAACCACGCGCTCATCCGCCGCCCTGTAGTGCACGCTGAGCGTCCAGGTTTTGTTCTCGAGCAGGGTGCCGCGAATCGCCGCAACCATGGGCTCGAGTGTTTGCGCCGTTCGTGCCATCGCTTGCGCATAACGCGAAACGGCTGCATCGACCGTTGCGCCGCCGTTGGGGTCGATCACCTCCGCACCGTGATTACCTACCGTCCAGACGCGCTCCACGCCGACCACTCGCCTTGCATCGTAGGCCGCTCGACCTGAAACGATTATGACGACGACGCCTGGCCTCGTCACCAACGATGCAATGATGCGACGCGTCGCATCCGGAACTCGAGCGAGCGCCGGATGCGCTACGATCGGGGCTAGCGTTCCATCCACGTCGAACGACAGCACCAGGGGGCGGCCCGTGAGTCGCGCTGCAATCAACCTGTCCAATTCTCGCTCGGGAGACCCGTCGGCGACGGGTGCCCGGGTCATTGGCGCAGTTCTCCCCAGCGCGTCGCGTCGGGTGGCCGCGCGACTTCTCCGTCCCCGCCGTTGGCGGACGGCTCGGTGAGGATGTCGCGCTGTCGCTCTCGATCAGGCGGCACGACGCCGCCATCCATCAGCTCTGCGCACCGTGCAAGAATGGCCTCGAGCCAGTCGAAGATCGTCGATTTGTGCAACTGCGTGCGCATCGCGCGCATGCGACGCCTTCGCTCGCCCGGCTCCATCTCCAGGGCCTCGCGGATGCCATCAGCGAAACCGCCAACGTTGAATGGGTTGATCAGCACTGCTTCCGCGATCTCCTCGGCAGCGCCCGTGAAGCGGCTGAGCACCAACACACCGTTTTCATCCACCTGACACGCCACGAACTCTTTCGCGACGAGATTCATGCCATCCTGTAGCGACGAGATGAGACATAAATCCGCCGCGCGGTAGATGGCCGCCAGCAGTTCGGCGTGGATGTTCTCGTGGATCAGGACGATCGGGTCCCAGTCGGTCGATCCGTACCGCTCATTGATCTCACGAACGGCGGCAAGCACCTCCGTTTGAAGGTTCTGATATGGAGTGAGCTCGGTTCGTGAGGGCGTTGCCACCACCAGCATCGTGAAGCGACCCCGAAGCTCCGGTGATTCCTGCCAGAGGCGGTCGAGCGCGCGCAACCGCTCCGGAATTCCTTTCGTGTAATCGACGCGGTCGACACTGATGCCAAGGGCGCGACCGCCGCGCGCGTACCGTTGCCGCAGCGCGCTCGCCCGTGCGTCGCTCTCTTCCGTCAACGCGAGTCGCTCGTACGCCGCAACGTCGATGCTGATCGGAAAGACGCCGAGCGAGATGCGGCGACCCTCGAACCCGACGTACCCGGTTTCACCACGGACCTGCGCCTCCGGAACGAACGCACGGATGCAGTTCAGGAAATTGTGCGCGTAACGCTCGGTGTGAAATTCGATGAGATCATTTCCGAGCAATCCGCGCAGCAGCGCTTCGGGCACACCCACCGGTAGGAGGCGAAGGATGTCCGGAGGTGGAAACGGGATGTGCCAGAAGTGATGGATGAAGACCTCCGGCGCGCGGCGTCGCAGCTCAGCCGGCACGAGAGCAAAGTGATAATCCTGGACCCACACCTGTGGCGTACCCGTCGCCCGCAACGACTCCTCGTACACGGCATTCGCGAATCGCGCGTTGATGGTCTGATAACACTGCCAGTGTTCGCGATGAAACTCGAAATGCTGGATGAGGAGATGACAGAGCGGCCACAGCACCGTGTTGGCAAAGCCGAGGTAGTAGCCTTCGATATCGGACTCGTCGAGCCAGACCCGGCGCAGGGTATACGCCGGTTCGAATGGGGGAACACCGAGGCGGCCGACTTCGTCCGCGGTGTCCTTGTCTGCTGAACCAGAGCCCCAAGCGACCCAAGTGCCGCCGGTTCGGCGCATGGTTGGGTCCAGCGCGGAGACTAACCCTCCGGGCGGTTGGCGCACATGGATTCGTTCTTCGCCGGCGAGGTGCTCGTACGGCTCGCGGTTCGAGAGCAGAATCAGTGTGCGGCCGTCGAGGTATCGAGTGACGTCCGTCATCGCGGATTCTCTCTGGCAACAGCCGTGCGAGAACCGCGTCGAAGATCAGCTCGCTTGGCTACATCGTCCGGGCTACGGCGCAGGGCGGATCTGATCGAACGTCTGGTTGCCGATTGGATACAGGCGCCAATCCTGGTAGTCGAAATGCCACCATTCGGCTTCGTACACGCGGAACCCCTCGGCTTCCATCGCACGTCGCAGAAGCTCTCGATCGTAGCGCTGCCGCGAAGTGCCACCCGGATACTCGGGAAACGCACGATTCGAGAATTCGTCGTAGCCACTCACCATCTCGATCTCCCGACCGGTACGGCGGTCGTACACGGTCAGGTCGACGGCTGCGCCGCGGTTGTGACGCGATCCCTGTGTGGGATCGGCTACGAAGATCTTCCCGCTTTCCGGGGTCGCGTCCCAGAACATCTTCGTGACATACCAGGGGCGATACGCATCGTGGATCAGAAGCCCGAGGCCTTGCTTGGCCAGTGCGCGGTGCGCTCGCAGAAGTGCTTCGGCGGCAGGACGCTGGAGAAAGGCCCGCGCCTGCGAGTACATCGGCGTGCTGATGAAGTTATTCGTTGTGGCGTAGCGAATATCGAACTTGATCGTGGAATCGAGCGTCGAAAGCTCCACGAGATCCGATTGCCGATGCGGTCCGGGTTCCGCCGGCGGCTTGGCCGCCAATGCCTCGGCTCGAAGCTCGGCCACAGGTCGCGTCGGCGTCAGTCGAAACGTCTTTCCATCCTCGCCCTCGATTGGTCGTCGCGGGAAAACGACGCCACCGACGCGGACCTCAGTGGCATAGCCGTCGGGCCGCCGCCGGAAGGTGAGTTGCTCCCCGTCATAGAGCCCGGAAACCGGAAAGGAGAATACTTCTGGACTGACTTCTTTGAGGGGATAGTTGAAGAACCACTCGATCAGTGCGTGAAGCCGTCCATCGCGCTCGAGGATATACAGGGTGTTGTAGTCCCAGCCGTATTCCCCAATGAGCCCGCGCCATCGGTCGGGAGGGTTGGCTGGCCGCGGCCGGACCGCGCGAGCGAGGGTATCGCGGTCGACGATCAGGCGGTTGCGGACGAGACGGACTCGTGGCCCGAACGACAACTCGTCATCCACGACCAGAGTGTCTCCCGCGAGCATACGCAACCGGCTGCGAGCGATCCCAGCAGCCCGCGTTAGGTACACGGTCGAGTCGCGTGCGATCACGTCAACGCGTCGGTCACCCTCGCCATAGCTTCCCTCGAGCTTGCGCGCGAGCGCGAGGCTGATCGGCGATGTGGTCTGTGGCTCGGGAAGCGACGACTGCTTCGCTGCCGCGATCATGAGGCGAAGCGCCGCCGTAGCGATACGCGATGCCACCGCGTTGGTGCCGTCTTTCGTGATGGCCACGACCACGCCAAGGCTGTCGTCGGGGAGTGCCGCCAGCTCGGTCGCGAACCCGTAGATAGCTCCGCCATGCCTAACCACGCGGTGCCCGTCCAGCGAAGCGATCTCGAACCCGAGGCCGAAACCAGAGCGGGCGCCAGGCGACGCGAACTGCGGCGTCCACATCTGGTCGAGCGACTTCGCGCTCAGCACTCGTCTATCCGACGTGCGCCCACGCGCGAACAGGACGCTCATGAAGCGGCCAAGGTCCAGCACGGTGGAGTACATGCTGCCCGCGGGTGCCATGCCGAGCTGGAAAGTCGGCGCCGCGAAGGTGCGATTGTCGAGCGTCCACATCGTGGCCTTTGCAATACGCGGCGCGATCGAGGCATCGGGCTCGAACGCGCTGTCCTCGAGGCCCATCGGGCGCAGAACCGCGCTGGCAAGGTATTCCGGAAACGGGCGCTGCTCGGTGCTCGCGAGCGCCAGTCCCGCCACCGCGACGCCGGCGTTCGAGTACTTCGTCTTGGCGCCCGGACTGTACACGAGTCGCGTGTCGTTCAGGCTCTGGACTGTCGCCTCGAGCGAAGGCGATGAATTGTCGAAATAGTGTCCGACCGGTGGCTCGCGGACGAGCCCTGCACGGTGGGACATGAGTTGTCGGAGCGAGATGGCGGACGCACCGGGCCCGGTCGGGTGAAAATCGTGAACGTACCGACTGACTGGCGCGTCCAGGTTCAACGTTCCGCGCTCCACGAGCTGCATGACACCAATGTCGGTGAACAGCTTCGACACGGACCCGACGCGGTAGACCGTCCTGGCCGTCGCTCGCGTACTGTCCGCGGGATTCGCGAATCCGAACCCGCGTGCCCAGACGATGTTCTGTCCGTCGACGAGCGCGATGGAAAGCGCCGGGAGCGTCTTGTCGGCCATCTCGTGGTTGATCAAGCGATCGAGCGTGCGTGCCGCCGCGGAGTATCGCGCCGAGGCCGCGACCGAGTCGGGCACGGGCTGCGCGGCAAGCGCGCTCGCCGCAAGTACGACCAGAGCGATCGATTGCCTAACGATCCAGAGATGTCTCATCGCGTCCGTTCCC
>Ga0070661_100003428_pt1 | contig 10945 bp, 9 predicted proteins | sample KBSC43metaG_FD_64663 | JGI IMG/M metagenome (GOLD analysis project Ga0070661, IMG submission 64663) | Corn rhizosphere microbial communities from Kellogg Biological Station, Michigan, USA - KBS C4-3 metaG | ecosystem: Host-associated > Plants > Roots > Rhizosphere > Soil ...
TGGGCTGATGCTGCTGATGGACGGGCGGCACTCGGGCGCGTTCAACGTGGGCGGCGACGGCACGCTGACCATCAACGAGCTGGGCGACATGATCGGCGCGAAGCGGCGCAAGATGCCGCTGGGTGTCGCGTGGAAGCTCGGCGGGCTGATGTGGAAGCTCCGCCAGTCGGAGACGCCGCCGGGCAATCTGCACTTCGCCCTGCACCCGTGGGTAGTGTCGAACGACAAGCTCAAGGGCGTTGGCTGGAAGCCCCGCTACTCCACGCGCGAGGCGTTCGAGATCGCGATGCGAGCGAACGGCAAGCTGCCTTCGGGTAGCGGCGACTCGTCCTCGATTCCGACGCCCGCGCAGCCAGTCGGCGCCTAGAAACGGGCCTCCGGCCACTGCTATGCTCGCCCCGCCTTTGGGCGGTTAGCTCAGTTGGGAGAGCACCAGCTCGACAAGCTGGGGGTCACTGGTTCGAGCCCAGTACCGCCCACTCCAGAAAGCCCCGCTAATGCGGGGTTTTCTGCTTCTTGGGGGCGGGTCCGCGAAGCTGCTCGAGGGGCCCCGATCGTTGTTCTTGCTTTTGGCGAGGAGGAGGTGCGCAGGGGCGTCATGGCACAGACCTTCTTCGTCGCAAACGCGGGTGTCGGGCCGGCGCTTCCCTGGACGAGCGAGATCCGGGGGTTTGCCGACCGTTGACGGGTCGCTTTCGCTCAGCGACGATGGTTGCCGCCGGTGAACGCCGTCACCGAGATCGAACAGGGCCGCGAGTTCTATGCAGATCGGGCATGGAGCGCGGCCTACGCGGCCCTGTCGCGCGCCGATCGTGAGGCGGCCCTTGCGGCCGACGATCTCGAGCTGCTCGCAACGGCCGCCTACATGATCGGCCGCGAGGACGAGTACTTCGGCGCGCTCGGGCGCGCGCATCAGGCGCACCTGAATGCCGGCGAGGCGCTGCACGCAGCCCGCTGCGCGCTTTGGATCGGCATGAACCTCGCGCAGCGGGGGGAGATGGGGCGCGCGGGTGGATGGCTCGGCCGGGCGCGACGGCTCGTCGACCACGAGGGTCGCGAGTGCGTCGAGCAGGGCTACCTGTTGATGCCGCGGATGTTCGAGCGCGAGGCGATGGGCGATCTGAGTGCGGCGATCGCGACCGCCGGCGAGGCGGCCGCGATCGCCGAGCGCTTCGGCGACGCCGATCTGCTTGCCCTTGCCGTTCACTCCCAGGGCCATCTCCTCGTCTCTGCTGGAGAGATCAGGGAGGGCCTTGCGCTTCTCGACGAGTCGATGGTCGCGGTCACAACCGGAGAGCTCTCGCCGATCGTCAGCGGCATCGTCTACTGCGGAGTGATCATCGGGTGTCAGGCGGCCTTCGATCTCCGCCGGGCGCAGGAGTGGACCGCGGCGTTGGCCGCTTGGTGCCGGGAGCAGCCCGACATGGTCGCCTTCACCGGTCGCTGCCTCGTCCACCGATCGGAGATCCTTGGTCTGCGGGGCGCCTGGATGGAGGCCCTCGAGGAGGCGCGGCGGGCGGTCGAGCGATGTCTCGAGGCACAGAACCGGCGAGCCGCGGGCCAGGCTGCCTACCTCCAGGGAGACCTACATCGGTTACGGGGGAGCTTCGCTGCGGCCGAGCAGGCATACCGGGAGGCGAGCCTTCACGGGCGTGAGCCCCAGCCAGGTCTGGCTCTGCTGCGGATGGCGCAGGGCAACACCCACGCGGCGTCCGCGGCGATCCAGCGGGCGCTTGGAGAGACGCCAGATCGCCCGGGGCGTGCCGCGCTGCTGCCCGCGGCCGTCGAAATAGCGCTGGCGGCCGGTGACATGGAGGCGGCACGGAGCGCTTGCCTCGAGCTCGAGCAGATCGCGGCCGGTTACCAGGCCGGGATGCTCGACGCGGCCGCGCTCTACGCAAAGGGAGCCATGGGCCTCGCCCAAGGCGATCCCGAGCCGGCACTGGTGTTGCTTCGGCGCGCCTCACAGTCCTGGCAGGAGCTCGACGCTCCCTACGAAGTCGCTCGCGCGCGACGCCAGGTCGCGCAGGCGTGCCTCGCGCTGGGAGACGACGAGGCGGCCACGATGGAGCGGGACGCCGCCCGAGACGCCTTCGCGACGCTCGGAGCCGCGCCGGACATCGCCTCGATCGACGCGCAAGCCGGGCGTGCCGGCTCCCACGAGCCGCATGGGCTGACCGCCCGCGAGCTTGAGGTGCTCCGCCTGGTCGCAGCGGGCCAGACGAACAAGTCGATCGCGGCCGAGCTGGTCCTCAGCGAGCGGACCATCGAGCGCCACGTGAGCAACATCTTCGCCAAGCTGCGCGTGTCGTCGCGTGCGGCGGCCACCGCGTTCGCCTACGAGCACAAGATCCTGTGACCGCGGCGGTGGGTGGAATCACCCATCGCCGTCGGGACTGAAGGTTGGGTGTTTCGCCCGATGCGCAACCGACCGGTCGCGCCTAGCCTCGCCTCGAGCCCAAATCCGGCACCCAGGAGCTAGAGGAGGCAGACATGCCCAAGGCAACGAGAGAGACAGCGGAGGCCGTGTCGCTGGAGGGCCTCGAAGTACGCACGGAGGAGCTCGAGGGCGGCTACTCGGTCTGCTTCGAATCGCATTCCGCCGACGCCGATCTCGCCGGCTGGTTCCAAGGGCTGCCCGACAATCGCTGCCAGGTGCCGCGCTGGGGCTACGTCCTCGAGGGGAGGATCACGTTCCGGTTCGCGGACGGCGAGGAGACATACGTCGCCGGGGATGCCTACTACGTGCCGCCCGGGCACACGCCCGTCCACTACGCCGGGGCGGAGCTCGTCGAGTTCAGCCCGACCGAGGAACTCCGCGCGACGATCGGCGTTGTCATGGGGAACCTCAAGGCTGCCGGGCCCGCGCGATGACCCCCGCAACCGAGCGTCTCGAGACGGTCATCGTCGGCGCCGGCCAGGCCGGGCTCTCGGTCGGCCACCACCTGGCCAAACGGGGTCGACCCTTCTTGATCGTGGACACGAACGGCCGTGTTGGGGACAACTGGCGCAGGCACTGGGACTCCCTGCGCCTCTACAGCCCCGCCTGCCTCGACGGGCTGCCGGGCATGCCATTCCCGGCGCCCGCCTGGAGCTTCCCGACGAAGGACGAGACCGCGGACTACCTCGAGGAGTACGCGACCCGCTTCGAGCTGCCGATCCGGAGCCGGACTCCGGTGCGGACGATCTCGAAGAACGGACACGGCTACGTCGTCGCCTGCGGCGACCACCGGCTCGAAGCCGAGAACGTGGTCGTCGCGACCGGAACGTTCGGGCGTCCCCACACCCCGGAGGTTGCCGCCGAGCTCGATCACGGGATCCGGCAGCTTCACTCGAGCGAGTACAAAAACCCGGACAGCCTGCGAGACGGCCCGGCTCTCGTCGTCGGCGCAGCACATTCGGGCGCGGATGTCGCGATGGACTTGGCCCGCGATCGCGAAACGGTGCTCTGCGGTCGCGATACCGGGCAAATCCCGTTCGACATCGAAAGTCGAGCCGGCAGGGCGGTCTGGCGTGTGCTCTCGTTCCTGGCGCGCCGCGTCCTGACGACACGGACGCCGATCGGGCGGAAGATGCAGTCCGAGATCCGCTCGCACGGCGGCCCGCTGCTGCGCTACAAGCGCGCCGATCTCGCCGCCGCCGGAGTCGAACGTGTGACCGCGAGGGTGGTCGGCGCTCGCGACGGCCTGCCGCTGCTCGGCGACGGTCGCGCCCTCGAAGTGGCGAATGTGATCTGGTGCACCGGCTTCAAGCAGGACTTCAGCTGGATCGAGCTCCCGGTCGCGGGCGAAGACGGGTGGCCTCACGAGGAGCGAGGCGTCGTGCCGACGGCGGCGGGCCTCTATTTCACGGGGCTGGCGTTCCAGTACTCGTTCAGCTCGATGCTGCTCCTCGGAGCCGGCCGGGACGCCGAACACGTTGCGAAGCACATCATCGCGCGCCGGGGTTAGAGACCACTGGGCGCGAGGCTGGACGGGACCAAGCGCGCCCGGCTTGCGTAGCCATCGGCAAAATAGAACGGGCCTGCGCCTGGGCGTAACCGCGAGTGCGGCAGGGCGCTTGACTTCTGTCGGACTCTGGGTTTAGCGTCGCGACGTCTTGTCTCTTCTCCCTGCAAGGAGGACTCGCGCATGAACTGGCTCAAGCCGAGGCGGCCATCGCCCGCGCTCGTCATCTCACTAATCGCGCTGTTCGTGGCGCTGGGCGGCACCGGTTACGCGGCGTTGAGCCTGCCGAAGAACAGTGTCGGCACCAAGCAGCTGAAGAAGAACGCCGTCACCGGCTCGAAGATCAAGAAGAACGCGGTCACGAGCTCAAAGGTGAAGAACCACTCGCTAACCGGCGCGGACATCAAGCTCGCGGCGCTCGGCACCGTCCCAAGTGCGAGCAACGCCGCACACGCGAACGTGGCGGACTCCGCGACCAATGCCGGTCACGCGACAACGGCCGACAGCACGGCGAATGCAACCGGGCTGGCGGGGCCGCTCGCCGCCGGGCAAACGCTGATTGGGTACGTCGACAGCGCCGGGCACGTGGACCCCGGGGAAATCGCGCCCGAGACCTCCATCTCGTTCCAGATCCCGCTCGCGGCGGCGCCGGCCTTCCACATCATTTCGATCGGAGGCCCGTCGACTGGCGCCTGCCCAGGCACCGCGAGCAACCCCTCGGCAGCCCCCGGGAACCTGTGCCTCTACGAGTCGACGCTCGTCGGCACAACTGGCTTCTCCCTACCGGCCGGCGCGAATCCCGTTAGCGGACCGACCCGCTTCGGACTGCCCGGGCTGCTCGGGTCGAGTGGCAACGGCGACTACATTGCCCGCGGCGCCTGGGCGGTGACGGCCCCTTAAGCGGTCAGGCGGCCTTCCCGCGCCTGCATCCGGTACGCGCGCTTCGGAGAATTCATGTCACGTCAAAGTGACATAGAACTTCACCGACGTCAAGACTGGCTTTATTCGTCGTTGCCGGGGAGCGCATCATCCGGCGAATCCGGGTGATCTTCAGCAAGCGCCGCGCCGAAAGCAAACCGGGCGGCGCCGAAGCGCCGCCCGGTTGTCGTCCACTGCTTTGTGGCTACCGGCTCTTCCTTGTACTGCCGAGCGCGAGTGTCAGGCCGCGTGTCGTCGACGCGATCTTGCCCTCCGGGCCGGTGGACGCGATCGCAAGTGCCTTGATGCGGCCCTTGCGGTCGGCCAGCCGCTCGACGCCCCTCGCCAGCTTGACCTTCAGCGTCTTCGAGGTGCCCGGAGCGAGGTCGTAGCGCACGCTGCCCAGCTCGAGGATCACGCTGATGCCCGCGACGCGGACCCTGTGCGCTGTGCGCAGGGTCAGCGATCCCGTGCAGCTGCCGGGCGAGTCCGCCGGGCAGCTGACCTTGATCGCCGCGACGCGCGCGGACCTGCTCACCTTCACGGTGCCGCGGCCGATGTTCACCGGGCGAGTGGCGGTGTCGACGGTCGCGGGCGGATCGACCCGGGTGCGGTCGACCGTCTCGAAGCCGTCGAGGATGTCGAGGTCCGGGGTGTCGGCCACGACCGAGTCGTTGCCGGCGCCGCCGAAGGCCACGTCGGCCGTGTTGTCGCGCACGTTGACGGTGTCGTCACCGTCGTCGCCTGAGACGACGTCGATGCCGCCGCCTGCGGTGATGGTGTCGTTGCCCGACCCGCCGCGGAAGGTCTCCGGTCCGCTGCCGCCCGTGAGCGTGTCGTCGCCGGAGCCGCCCGACGCGGTGACCGCGAAGCCGCCGACGTCGCCGACCGTGATCGTGTCGTCACCGCCGAGGCCGTTTACGTGCGTCGTTTCGCTGGAGCCGATGTCGAGCGAGAACGGGATGAGGTTCGTGCGCTCGAACTTGACGCGCGACCCGTTCGCCTGAACGTCGAAGATGTCGCCCGCCGCGGGGGCGCCGTTCACCTCCACGTCGTCGCGGCCGTCGTCGCCGTCCATGACGTCGCTGCCGTCGCCGTTGTTCCACACGAGCGTGTCGTCGCCCGCGTCGCCGTTCATGGCGTCGCTGCCGCGGTCGCCGACTATCCGATCGTCACCCGCGCCGCCGTCGAGGGTGTCGTTGCCCTCGCCACCGGTGATCAGGTCCGGCCCGTCGGTGCCCTTGATCACGTCGTTGCCCGCGCCGCCGTCCACCGAGAGCAGCGTGCGCGCACCCACACCGTCAACCGAGGTGAGGGAGTCATCGCCGCCGAGCCCGTTCACCTGGAAGCGCTCGGTCGTCGTGGTGAGCGTGAAGTTCACGAGGTTCGTGCGCTTGAACAGAATGCGCCCCGGCTGTGCCTCGGGCGCGATGGTGAAGACGTCGCCAAGCGTGGGACTGCCGTTCACCTCCGCGGCATCGTTGCCGGCGCCGCCGTCCATCGTGTCCGTGCCGTCGCCGTTGTTCCAGACCAGGGTGTCGTTGCCGGCGTCGCCGACCATGTTGTCGGTTCCGTGGGCGCCGATCAGGCGGTCGTTGCCCTCGCCACCGCTGAGGTTGTCGTTCGTGTCCGCGCCGGTGAGGACGTCGTCGCCGCCATCGCCGTTCAGGGTCGCGCTGGAGAGCTCGGTGGTTTTCGCCAGCACGGTGATCGCGTCGTTGCCGTCGCCGCCGTTGACGACCACGGTGAACGTGCCGTTGGCGGGCACGGTCTGATCGCCGGCGGTCGCGCTGTCCCAGTCCGAGCCGCTGTTCAGCCCGCCTGTGACCTGTCCGTGCACGAGCAGGCCGCCCGATACGGACACGGTCACGTTGTCGTCGGCGCCGTCGAGGTTGAGCGTCGCGGTGGTGTTGTCTATCGACGCGGAGCTGACCGCCGCGTGGGCGGGTAAGGCGATGCTGCCGAAGCTCACGAGCGTCGCGCCGAGCGTGACCAAGATGAGTGGGGGTCTCACGTTGCGTCCTTCCGATGGGGGGTGGGGTCCGCAACAAGGACGCACGCATCGCCGGAAACCTTTCCCGGGGACGACTGCTCCGGCCGAAGCTCCTCGGCGAGCCTCTTTCGACCCCTGAAGACCCGGCTCGTGACGGTGGCTTCGGGAATGCCCAGCGCCCGGGCCGCCTCCCGGTACTTGAGCCCGGCCACGTCCACGGCGACGACGGCATCGCGGAAGTGGGGTGGAAGCGCGTGAATGGCCTCGTAGACGAGACGCGACTCCACGATCTCGTCCGGACGTCGTGCGGAGCCATCCGCGAAGCGCTCGAGCTCGGTGGCGGTGGCCAGCGCCGGCCTGACGCTGTCGCGGCGATGCTGGCTGATGAACATGTTGCGCAGGACGCGCAGCAGGTAGCCAAGGTCGTCGTCGTTCCTTAGATACCGGGGCTTCGACAAGACCCGCACGTACGTGTCCTGGACCAGGTCCTCGGCCCGCTCCCGCGAGCCGCACAGCGCGACCGCCACGCGGTACAGACGGTCCAGGTGGTCCCCGATCGCGGCTGGATCGAGACGGCGCGTTCCCGGCGTGGCCATGGACGATCAGCCACCCTCGGGTTCGCCCGAGGCGAGTGCTCGGAGGTCGTCGGCCGTGACCGTCTGGCCGCCCATGCTCCATTCACCGCTGGCGACCTCCTCGACGATGCACGACGTGACGTGGCGCATGCTCTCGCCCGCGATCTCGATCATCGTCTCGCTCAGGCGCTCGACGATCTCTCGCTTCTGCGGCCCTGTGAAGAGTCCCTCGATGAGCTTGACCTGAATGAGTGGCATGCCGGTCATGCTCGGGCCGCGCAGCTCTCCGCACATCGGGCGCATCCCCTGACATCGACCCCTGAACATTGCGCCGCACCCCGCGCGCGCCGTACGATCGACCCCGCGCATGGACACATCCGCGGTTGCCCGGCCGGTCGCGCTGCTCGAGCGCGAGCACGAGGTCGAGCGCATCCGCGCGGTGCTCCGCGCGGCCGGCCGTCGCGACGGTGGAGCGCTGATGATCGAGGCCGCTCCCGGCATGGGGAAGTCACGCCTGCTGGACGAGGCACGGGGATGCGCGCGGGAGTTCGGCCTGCGGCTCTTCCACGCGCGGGGCACGGAGCTCGAGCGAGGCTTCCCGTTCGGTGTCGTGCGCCAGCTGTTCGAGCGGGCGCTGCTGGAGGCGGACGGCGGCGAGCGCGATCGCTGGCTGGCTGGCGCGGCGGGCTTGGCGGCGGATCTCCTCACCGGAGCGCCCGCGGCACCGGCCGCTGACGCCGCCGCCGATCCGAGCTACGCCTGGCAGCATGGCCTGTACTGGCTCGCCTCCAACATGGCGGCCGACACGCCCGTCGTGCTCGTGGTCGACGACCTGCAGTGGTGCGACGCGTCGTCGGCACGCTGGCTGTCGTTCATCGTGCGGCGGGTCGAGGGCCAACCGGTCGCGGTCGTTCTCGCCACGCGCCCGCCCGACCCTGCGCTCACGCCAGAGGCGGCAACCCTCGTGGCCGACCCCGCCACCGAGGAGCTGCGTCCGGCTCCGCTCACGCCGGCGGCCGTGGGCGCGCTGGTGGCCGCGCGGCTGTCCGGCCAGCCCGACCCAGCGTTCGTGCGCGCCTGCGTGGAGGTGACGGGCGGCAATCCATTCCTGGTCGGCGAGCTGCTGGACGAGGTGGCGGCGCGCGGCCTTGCGCCCACCGCGGCCGTGGCAGGCGATGTGGCGGAGATCGTCCCGCGCGGGGTGGCGAACGGGGTGCTGCTCCGCCTGTCACGGCTGCCTGCGCCGGCCGCCGCGCTTGCTCGCGCGCTCAGCGTTCTCGACGACGGCGCGCAGGTGCGCGACGCCGCTCTGCTGGCGCGACTGGACGGTGCCGAGCTGGAACCGGCGATGGCGGCGTTGGTCGCCGCCGGGGTGGTGGAAGCTGGCGGCACCGTGCGCTTCGTCCATCCGATGCTGCGGACCGCTATCTATGGAGACCAGTCGCCCGCGGAGCGCCAGCGCCTCCATCGTGCTGCGGCCACGATCCTGCGCGAGCGCGGCGCGCCGCCGCTGCAGGTGGCCGCGCAGGTGATGCACACGGACCCGGAGGGCGACCCGGCGGCGGTGGAACTGCTGTACGAGGCGGGACGCGAGGCATGGACGCTGGGCGATGCGACCGGGACGGCCGCGCTGCTCTCCCGCGCCCTCGAGGAGCCTCCGGCCCAGGACCACCGGCTCCAGATCCTGCTCGACCTGGGACAGGCCTACGCTCGTGCCGGGGCGCCCGAGGCGATTGGTCCGCTCACCGAGGTGGTCGAGCACGGGCAGCAGCCGGCCGCCATTGCCAAAGCCGCGATCGAACTCAGCGGCATGCTCTTCTTCGCCGGGCACGCTGCCGACGGAGCGGCACTCCTGCGGCGCGCCCAGAACCGCCTTCCGGAGGATCAGCCGGCGCGGGATCAGCTCGAGGTGGCGCTGCTCGGCCTCAGTTCAACCTCGGCGTCGGCCAAGCGTGACGCCGCTGCGACGATCGCCAATCTGCGCGACCCGGGCGGCCCGGCGCGCGACGTGCTCGAGGCCACGACGCTCGCCACGCTCGCGATGGAGGAGATGCTGAACCTGCGATCGGCGGCCACGACTGTCGACCTGGCGATGCGCGCACTCGCCGCCCCGCTTCCGCTCGAACCCCATCGTGGCGAGAACTGGGCGCTCGTGGCACTGGGCACCCTCGGGGCGGCGGACGGTCTTGACGATGCCAAGCGATGCATGGATGACATCCTCGGGCGGGCGCGCAGGAAAGGCGCCGCGCTGACGGTCGTGACGGTGTCCGCGCTTCGAGCGCTGGTAGGGGTCCGAAGCGGTGACCTGCTTGCCGCCCAGGCGGACGCACAGACGGCGATCGAGCTCGCCACCGATCTGCTCGGCGCCCGCTTCCTTGTCATGGCGGTGGCGGCAGCGGTGCTGGCGGGCCTCGAACGCGAGGAGCCTCCCGACGCTCTCCAGCGGCTTGTCGAGCGCGTTGGCGTCGGGTACGACGCCGATTTCACGTCGAGCTCGCAGCTTCGCTACGCCTCGGGCGTCCTCCGCGCCGCGGCCGGCGACCATCAGGCCGCGATCGAGGAGCTGTGCGGGTGCGGACGGGACGACCCGGCATTTGGCGGCGAGAATCCGGCCCTGCTGGCGTGGCGCTCTGCGGCCGCCCTGTCACTGGCAGAGCTCCGACGCCAGGACGAGGCACGCGAGCTGGCCTCCGACGAGGTGCGCCGCGCGCAGGCGTTCGGAGCGGCGCGCGCGATCGGCATCGCGCTCCGCGCCAGCGCGCTCGTCGGCCCTCCTGCCGAACGGCTGGAAGGACTTGCCGAAGCGGTCGCGGTGCTGGAGCCGTCGCCGGCGCGGCTGGAGCATGCCCGCGCGCTCGTCGACCTCGGCGCGGCGTTCCGGGCCGCCGGGCAGCGCAAGGCGGCCCGGGAGCCGCTGCTCGCGGGGCTTGAGCTTGCCTCGCGCTGCGGGGCCCGCGCCCTTGAGCGCCGAGCGCGCACCGAGCTCGCCGCGATCGGTGTCCGGCCAAGGACCACCGACCGCACCGGTGTGGACTCGCTCACGCCCAGCGAGCGGCGGGTGGTGGAGCTCGCCGCGGCGGGCGGCACGAACCGGGAGATCGCCCAGACGCTGTTCGTCACCGAGAAGACGGTGGAGACCCACCTCGGACGGGCCTTCCGCAAGCTCGACATCTCGTCGCGGCGCCAGCTTCCTCACGTGCTCGCACGCGTGGCCGACTGATCTGCGTGCCGCCCGCGGAAGGTTGTGGGGAGCCGGCGCGTCAAATAAGGCATGTTCGACGATCACTGCATAGTCCCCTCGCCCTGGATGGCGGCGGACCTGAGGCACCACTTGACGCAACTCCACGCAGAGCGCGCGCTCGCATCCCTCGAGGGGCTGGGCGCGAACACGACCTACGTCTCGGATCTCGACGACGACCTGGTCGCGGCGCATCACGCGTACGTCGGCGCGGCCGTGACGGAGATCGCGACGCTGCGAGCGGAACTGTCCGGCGCCCAGACGGGCTGACGCA
>Ga0070661_100003430_pt1 | contig 10943 bp, 8 predicted proteins | sample KBSC43metaG_FD_64663 | JGI IMG/M metagenome (GOLD analysis project Ga0070661, IMG submission 64663) | Corn rhizosphere microbial communities from Kellogg Biological Station, Michigan, USA - KBS C4-3 metaG | ecosystem: Host-associated > Plants > Roots > Rhizosphere > Soil ...
ACCCGGCGCATCTGCCGCTGATCGTCGCCAGCATTGGCGTCAACTTCTGGCTCGCGCATCGAATTCAGCGCTCACCAGCGCGCCATCGGTGGCTCGTCACCGGCGTGGCCGCCAACCTGGCGTTGCTCGGCGTCTACAAATATGCGGATTTCCTGCTGCGCACGCTGGCGCAGGTCGGGTTGATCGCGCCCGTCGAGCTTGGCCTCGCGCTGCCGCTTGGCATCAGCTTCTTCACGTTCACGCAGATCGCGTTCCTCGTCGACGTCAGTCGCGACAAGGCACGCGAGCCGAGCTTCGACAATTACGCGCTGTTCGTGACGTTCTTCCCGCACTTGCTGGCGGGACCGATCATCCATCACAGCGAGATGATGCCGCAATTCCAGTCGACGTCGAACAAGCGAGTCGCCTGGCACAACGTCGCGGCCGGGCTGTTCCTGCTGGCGATCGGGCTTGCGAAGAAAGTGTTTCTGGCCGACCCGCTGGTGCCGATCGTCACGGCGGGCTTCGATCACGCGCAGACGGTCGGATTGATACAGGCGTGGTTATCGGCGCTCGCGTACACGCTGCAGATCTATTTCGACTTCAGCGGCTACACGGACATGGCGCTCGGCGCCGCATTGATCTTCAACATCCGGCTGCCGATCAACTTCGATTCGCCGTATCGCGCGCTCGATCTTCGTGCGTTCTGGCACAGATGGCACATGACGCTGTCGCGGTTCCTGCGCGAATACGTCTACGTTCCACTCGGTGGCAACCGCGCGGGCGAGGCCCGCGTGCTCGCAAATCTGCTGCTGACGTTCCTGCTCGGCGGCTTGTGGCATGGCGCCGCGTGGACGTTCGTCTGCTGGGGCGCTTTGCACGGTATCGGGCTTTGCGTCGTCAGGGTGTGGCGAAGAAGCGGTCACAGCCTGCCGCCGGCAATCGCCTGGGCGATCACGTTCGTGTTCGTCGTCGTCACGTGGGTATTCTTCCGCGCCCAATCGGTGCCCGATGCGTGGGCAATCATCCGCGCGATGACGGGCATGTCGCCGATGGCCGATTGGCCGGCCGTGCAGACGTTGCTTTCAGCGAACATCGCGGCGCTTTGCGCACTGATTGCCGGCACGCTGATCGTGTTCAGGCGCCGCAACTCGAACGAACTCGTTGATTCGTTCGACGGCTCGTGGATGGCCGCGGCTGCGGCGACCGCAGCGTTGACGCTTGCTGTGCTGCAACTCAGCACCGTTGCGCCGTTCCTGTACTTCAATTTCTAGTGAATGATGCCGCTCGTTCGCGGTGGCGCTTTCGTCGCTGGGCCGCCGGCGTGCTGGGTTCAACGGCCGTTGCGTTGGCAATCGTCGCCGGCATCAATGCCGTCGTCGATCCGTTCCAGCAGTATCGGCTTGCGACAGCGCCGCGCTTCTATGCGCTGCATCACCGCTGGATCAATCCGGGCATCGCGAAGCACGCCGTCTACCAGACGGTGCTGATCGGATCATCGATCATGGAAAGCACGCGCAATGGCTGGATCGCTGCAGCGTGCGGTGGGCCGGCGGTGAACCTGTCGATGCCGGCGATCAGTGCCTCTGAAATCCGCACGCTGCTCGACACGGTGTTTGCGTCGCGCGCGCCGCGCCGCGTGATTCTCGTGCTCGATTTCAACGCGTTTGCCGGCGCTCCCGATGCGCGGCAGGACAGTGCGGGACCGATTCCGCTGTACCTGTACGATCGCAATCCGTTCAACGACCTGCCTTACCTGCTGTCCGGCACGGTGCTGAAGAAGTCGATCTCGCTTCTTGCCGGCCGCGTCGACGAATCGTTTCGATCGGATACCGATGCGCCGTGGTTCTGGGGCGACCGATTTCGCTTCGGAGCCGACGAGGTGCTGAAAGGTCTCGATCAAAATAACATCAATGCGCGCTTCCAGCAGCCGGCGCGCACGCTCGCCGGCACGAACGCGAGCTTCGCGCACAATATCCTGCCGGTTTTGCAGCGTCATCCGGATACGCAGTTCGACCTCGTGTGGCCTCCGTACTCGATGTTCGTCTGGCGCGATTTCGAGCAACGGGGTCAGCTCGACGTCACGTTCGACTTCAAGCGCGACGTGACGCGCGCGGTCGCCGGATTGAAAAACGTCGCCGTCGTAGACTTGCAGACGCATGCGGAAGTCACGACGAATCTCGACACGTACATGGACATCTACCATTTCAGCCCGCACGTGAATCGTTGGATGATCGAGCGCACATGTGCCGGTGACGACCGCGTCGATGCAGCGACCGTTGGAAGCGCCGAAACGCGGCTTCGCTCAGCGCTCGCGGCGTGGCAGCCGCCATCGACCGCCGCGCGATAGAAGGGGTTACATCACCAATGAAACTGATTACATGGAACGTCCAGTGGTGCCGCGGCGTCGATCTTCGCGTCGATCCCGCGCGGATCGTCGCCGAAGCGAGGCGGCTCGCCGATTTCGACGTGCTGTGCCTGCAGGAGATCGCCGACAACTTTCCCGATCCGCAGCTTGGCGGCAATGATGCAACCGATCAGTTTGCGAAGCTCGCCGAGCTCTTGCCTGGCTACTGCGCGATCGAAGGCGTTGCCGTCGATCAACCTGCTGAGAACGGCCGGCGGCGCCGCTTTGGCAACATGATCCTGTCGCGGCTTTCGGTGCAGCAGGTGTATCGGCACCTGCTGCCGTATCCGCTCGACCACGGTGTGCCCGGCATGCCGCGGATCGCGATCGAAGCGATCGTCCGTGCGGAGTTTGGCGACGTTCGCATCATCACCACCCACCTCGAATACTATTCGGTGCTGCAGCGAATGGCGCAAGCGGAAGCGCTGCGCGCGATCTATGCCGAAGGGCACGCCTATGCGCGCGACGCCACGAAGACCAAAGACGACGGCAGCCCGTTCCAGACATTCACGCGGCCGCGCGCGACGGTGATCACCGGCGATTGCAACTTCGAGCCGGATTCAGCCGAATACCGGCGCATGCTCGCGCCATTCGCGGACGACACGCCGCCGCTCATCGATGCGTGGCACGTCGTTCATCCGGGCACGCCACACCCGTCGACGTTCAAGATCTACCAGAAAGATGCGCCCGGCGATCCCGAGCTGCATTGCGATTTCATCTTCGTCGGCGACGAATTGCGCACGCGCATTCGCGACATTCGCGTTGACCGATTGACACAGGCGTCCGATCACCAGCCCGTTATCCTGACGCTGGCGTGAAGCCGACATCGAGCGACATTCCGGTGACCAAACCGTTCGCCTGGGCGCGTGCGTACGGTTGACATCGTCATCCCGCTGATGCGTGACGCCGATTCGGCGGCCACGTGCATCCGCGGCGTGCTGGCGTCGACGAACACGACGCCGTTCGAGATCATCGTCGTCGCGGCGGCGCCGCGCGCGCGCGCCCTGGCGACACTCGTCGATGCTGCGGATCGCACCCGCATGACGCTCGTCGACGCGCCGCAATCCGACGGCGAGCGCGAGCAGATCGCACGAGGCATCGCGTTGCACGGGAATCGCGACATCGTGATCCTGCATTCGACGGCGGACGTCAATGGTGACTGGCTCGATCGCCTCGCTGCGCAGGCGGCGGCGCCGGGTGTCGGTATCGTCGTGTCGTTCACCGACGGCGATGGCAGTGCGCGCTACACCACGCATCGGGCGCAGATCGGCATGCCTGCCGTCGAGATCGATCGGCTCTTCGACCGGGTCAATCGCGGAGGTTCGACCAGCACGACGAGCGCCTTCGGGCCGGCGCTGTATCTGACGCGCGCATGTATCGATGCAGTCGGAGGCCCGCATGCCGTTGCGTCTGGAGAGCACGGGAATCTTGCCGAGCGCGCACGCGATGCAGGCTTCGACACGCGCATCGCCGGTGACATCTTCGTCGGCGAGCGCGGCGCAGAACAGCGGTCTGGCGAAAGCGACCGGTCGCCCGACGCGCGGCTTTTCGCGGGGCGCGTCGATCTTGCGCGCCGTGCTGCGTCGCCGCGTCCGGCCGTCGTCTTCGTCTCGCACGCATGGGGCGGCGGTATCCGACGCTACATGGATGATGTTGCGGCGCTCGTTCGCGATCGTCTCGACGTGCTCTATCTCGAGCCCGCCGATCTTTCGACCGTCAAGCTTTACGCACCGCACAGCGACGATCGATTCACAACGTGGTTTCGATTGCCTGAAGATTTGTCCGTGCTCGCGCGGACATTGCAGGCGCTCGGTGTCGTGCGGCTGCATTTTCATCACGTGCACGGCTTGCCGCTGTCGATCCTGCAATTGCCGCAGGCGGCCGGATTGCCGTACGACTGCTCGCTGCACGATTACTACGCGATCTGCCCGCAATATCACCTGGCCGATTCCAACGGTCGCTTTTGCGCCGAGCCCGACGAAGCCGGGTGTGAAGCGTGCGTCGGCGGCCGGCCGACGCACTGGCAAATGGATGTACGCACGTGGCGCGCAACGCTCGGCACGTTCGTCCGGCAAGCGGATCGCGTGATCGCGCCATCGCGCGACGTGGCGCAACGCATCGGCAAGCAACTGCCCGGCGTTGCGATCGACGTGTGGCCGCATCCCGAAGCGGCGCCGCAGCCGCAGGAACACATCGTTCGTGTCGCTATCCTCGGCGGTTTGTCGCCGGAAAAAGGACTTGCCGTCGTCGCCGCGTGCGCACGGGACGCGAAATCCCGTGGCTTGCCAATGGCATTCAGCGTGCTCGGCGCGACCGCGCAACCCTTGCCGCAATGGCCGGAGGCGCCGCTGACGGTTCACGGGTCATATGACGAGCGTTCCCTGCCGTTGCTCGTGGCCGCCGAACGCGCGGACGTGCTGTTCTTTCCGGCGCAGGTGCCCGAGACGTATTCGTACACGTTGTCAGTTGCGCTCGCGAGCGGAACGCCGATCGTCGCGTCGGCGCTCGGCGCATTCATCGAGCGGCTCGCCAACTACCCGCAGGCGCGGCTGTTACCGTCGGACGCGCCGGCCGCACAGTGGAACGACGCATTGCTCGAAGCTGCGCGAGCGGTTTCACCTTCGCCGCTCATCGAGCCGCGGGGCGCCGTCGGCGCGACCGACCCGCAGGTCTACGCGTCGCAATACCTGGCCCCGTTTCCGCATGGAAAGCCAGTCGCGTCGATTGCCGTCGAGGACCTTGCGCTGTTGCCGCGTCATTTCGATGCGGTCTCGGCAACGACTGAGCATGCGTTGTCGCTTCAGCAGTTGTATATCGCTGGTGTCCTGTGCGGTCACGCGGAGTCGCGCAACGAGCTCGCCCGTCGCGTCGAGCGCGCCGATTGCGAGCTTGCGGACGTCGCGGCGCTGCGCAGTCACGATGCAGGCGATCCACGACGCACGGCGGTCGACCTGATCGAAGCCCGGCGCGATCTCACGGCGCTGCGGGCGAGCGCGCGAGCGACCGACGAGGCGCTGGCCGCGGCGCGCTCTCGTCTTCACGAGCTGGAAACATCGACGACCTGGCGTGCAAGCGCACCGCTGCGCTCCGCCATTCATTCGTTGAAGGTGGGCCGGCAAACGCTGGGCGCGCAACTGCGCCACGTGCGACGGTTACCGCGTCACGCAGGGCTCGCACTGCAAATCCTGCGCACGGACGGCCCTGCAGCGCTCGCGCGTCGCGTTGTTCGCAAGCTCCGCGGCGGGACACGGTTTCATCCGCGAGTTGCAAAGATCTGGCGCGTTGAGACGGCGATCAAGCCGCTCGCCGTGGCGACGTCTGATGCGCCGGACGTGTCGATCATCATCCCTGCGTATGGACAACCGCTGTTGACGTTCACGTGCATCGCGAGCATTGCGCGGGAGACTCACGGCGCGTTCGAGGTCATCGTCGCCGACGACGCATCCCCCGAGCCGCTCGCCGATGCGCTCGCCGGCGTATCTGGCGTTCGTTTCGCGCGCAATCCGCAGAATCTCGGCTTCATCGGCACGTGCAATCGCGCGGCGACGCTCGCGCGCGGTCGAACGCTCGTGTTCCTCAACAACGACACGATCGTCACCGAAGGCTGGCTCACTGCGCTGCAGGACATCCTCGATGCATATCCGAACGCGGGTGTCGTCGGCGCGAAGCTCATCTATCCGGATGGGCGGTTGCAGGAAGCCGGCGGCATCGTCTGGCGCGACGGCAGTGCTTGGAACGTTGGCCGTGGCGACGATCCCGAGCGGCCGGAGTTCGATTACGTTCGCGAGGTCGATTACTGCTCCGGCGCATGCCTCGCGATACCGCGCAGCGTGTGGGAAACGCTCGGCGGCTTCGACGCTCGCTACAAGCCCGCGTATTACGAAGACACCGACTTCGCGTTCGCCGTGCGCGCGTCAGGGCGCAAAGTCTTCTACCAGCCGGCCGCGACGATCGTTCATTTCGAGGGGCAAACCTCGGGGGTCGATATCGGCGAAGGAATCAAGCGGCATCAGGCGATCAACCAGGCAACCTTCGCGGACAAGTGGCGCACCGTGCTCGCAACGCATCAGCCCAACGGCGTTCGCCCCGAGTTCGAGCGCGATCGTCAGGCGCGCAAGCGTTTGCTGGTGATCGATGCGTGCCTGTTGCGGCCGGACCAGGATTCCGGCTCGCTGCGCATGCAGGAGTTGCTCGAGATCGCGACGTCGCTGCGTTGCAAGGTGACGTTCATCGCCGACAACCTCGAGCACCAGCAACCGTACGTGCGCTCGATGCAGCAGCGCGGCATCGAAGTGCTGTTCCATCCGTACGTCCGCTCGATTGCCGAGCTCCTGATGAAGCGCGGACACGAATTCGACGTCGTCATGCTGTCGCGCCACTATGTCGCCGCGCAACATATCGCTACGGTGCGCCGGTATGCGCCAAATGCCCGCATCGTATTCGATACCGTCGATCTTCACTTCGTGCGCGAGGAGCGCCTGGCGTCAATCGACGGCGGTGCTGCGGCAACGCTATCGGCGAACACGAAGCGCGCCGAAGAGCTCGCTTTGATCGCGAAGGCGGATGTGACCGTCGTCGTGTCGGAAGCCGAGCGCGCATTGTTGCAAACGCTCGCGCCGGCGGCACGTGTCGCACTCGTCTCGAACGTGCATGTGTTGTCCGCGACCGTCGCCCCGTGGAGCGAGCGGCGCGGCATCGTATTCATCGGCGGATTCCGGCATCCGCCGAACGTCGATGCGATGCTGTGGTACGCACGGGAGGTTCTGCCGCACGTCCGCGACGCTCTGCCAGGCGTCAAGACGTACGTCATCGGTGGAGACGTGCCGGCATCGATCAAAGCGCTTGCGGCCGACGATTTCGTGGTGCTCGGCCACGTGCCTGACATCGAGCCGTATTTCGAGAGCGCCCGGATCTCGATTGCACCGTTACGCTACGGCGCAGGCGTCAAGGGGAAGATCAATCTTGCGATGAGCCACGGCATGCCGGTTATCGCCACGTCGATGGCGATCGAGGGGATGCATCTGACCGACGGTGAAGACGTGCTCGTGGCCGACGAGCCGCGTGCGTTTGCCGAGGCGATGCGACGCGCTTACGATGATGAGACGCTCTGGCAGCGTCTCTCGACGGGCGGGCGACGCAACATCGAACAGTATTTTTCGCGCGACGTCGCGCGCAGGGCGTTGGCAGACCTTCTCGACGTCGCTACGACCGACGCTTGAAAAGCATGTCGAACACTCCGTGGCCGCGTGCGATGCCGCGCTGTTCGAACTTCGTCAGCGGTCGCCATGCCGGACGCGGCGCAAACCCGTCACCCGTGTTCGCGAGCAGCGGCTCGTTTTGCAGCACGGCGAGGATCTCGTCGGCGTAGGGCGTCCAGTCGGTTGCGACGTGCAGATATCCACCTGCGGCAATCCGCAATGCGAGTTCGTGCACGAATGGCGGTTGCAGCAAACGACGCTTGTGATGCCGTTTTTTCGGCCACGGATCGGGAAAGTAAACGTGAATGCCGGCCAGCGACCCGCGCGCAATCCTTGCTACGACGTCGACGGCATCAGCGCGAACGACGCGAACGTTGTCGAGCTTGTTGTCGTCGAGCCTGCGCAACAGCGCACCGACGCCTGGCAGATGCATCTCGACGCCCACGAAATCGACGTGCGGTTGTGCAGCAGCGATTGCGGCCGTCGTTTCGCCCATGCCGAAACCGATCTCGAGCACGACCGGCGCGGTCCTGCCAAAGATTGCCGGCCAATCGAACGCACTATCGATCGGAATGCCATAACGCGGCAGCAGTGCTTCGCAGGCCCGTTGCTGCGCCGGTGAAATCCGGCCCTGACGAAGCACGAAGCTGCGAATCGCTCGCGGCATCGCCGCGGCGCCGGTTGTCTCGCTGCGGTCTTTAGATGATTGCGGCGGCGTTGAAGGTCGACTGCCGTCGCGCGCCTTCGTCAACGAATGCGAGTCCACGATGCATCGCCGAGTCTGCGCTCGAGCGTGCGAGGACGGGCATCGCCGTCAGGCACGTATTCGACGGCGAGCGTTTCCGTCCCTTTCCAAGTGATGCCCGCATCGCGCCACGTTTCGGCAGGTTTCCACGCGAGCTCCTTGCGCACACCCGTGTCGTCGATGCGCCAGATCGCGAGCTCGTTCGCGCAGCCGTCCGGACAGAAATCGGCCGTTGCGAATCGCTTGTGGCCCGGTGCAAGCACCGGTTCTGACGGCAGCCGGAATTCGGCGCCGCCGCGGCGTTGCACGAGCCAGAATTCCGTGCGATCGCCGTCGGTTGCAAAGAGCACGATCGCGTCGACATCCTCGACGTAGTCCCATACGGCGTACGTGCGAGCACCGATGATGTTGATCGCATCGCGAAAGACGGTGAGACCCGCGGGAACGAGCGCGATGCGCAATTCGTCGCCTTCGCGCGTGACGAATTTTTTGAGCGCAGGGAGGCGGCTTGCCTCGACAAGCCGCCCGCAATGCGCCTGGTCCTCGGCGTTCGTGCAAAGCTTCGTAAGCTCCGCGTGAGTCGGTGGCGCAGCAGCACAAAGCGGCGGCACGATGAACGCCATCAGCGCGAGTGCAAAGCGCGCGCGCATGCCGCGGCCCGCGCGGATCGTCACGTGATGAGACCGGACGTCGGGGAGCTCGGACTCGCGGCGTAGGTCTTGCGGGGCATTCGGCCCGCAAGATAGGCATCCCGTCCAGCCTCGACGGCCAAACGCATCGCGCGCGCCATTCGCACGGGGTCTTTTGCGCCGGCGATCGCCGTGTTCATCAGGACACCGGCGCATCCAAGCTCCATGGCAATCGCAGCGTCCGACGCCGTGCCCACACCGGCGTCGACCAGTACCGGCACGCGAGCCTGCTCGAGAATGAGCCGCAGGTTCCACGGATTGAGAATGCCCATGCCCGACCCGATGAGCGATGCGAGCGGCATGATCGCGACGCAGCCGATCGCCTCGAGCTCGCGCGCGACGATCGGATCGTCCGACGTGTAGACCATGACGTCGAAGCCGTCGGCGACGAGTTGCTCGGCGGCCTTCAGCGTCTGGCGAACGTCAGGGAAGAGCGATGCCGCATCGCCGAGCACTTCCAGCTTGCAGAGCGAATGACCATCGAGCAGTTCGCGCGCAAGCCGCAACGTCCGTACCGCATCGTCGGCCGTATAGCAGCCGGCGCTGTTGGGCAGGTAGGTGAATTCGTTTGGCGGAAGGACGTCGAGCAGCGAGGCTTCGCCGGCGTTCTGGCCGATATTAGTCCGTCGGATCGCGACGGTGACGATTTCGGCACCCGATGCGACGATCGCATTGCGCGTCTCACTGAAATCGCGATATTTGCCGGTACCGACGAGGAGCCGCGACCGATACGTGCGATCGCCGATGACCAGCGGATCGGCCAGAGCCGATGCTTTTTCTGGAGCGTTCATATCGGGATTTTACTGGCTTTCCGCGCAAAGTTTCGCTCGCTTCGCTCTCACGATACTTTGCGCGGTTCGGCTTCCGCGCCACTCTCGGGGCGGCCCTTCGAGTTCCGCGCGGCAATTGCGACGCGGTAATGCCTGTCTCGATCGGTGTAGCGGCCCAAGCTAGCGAAACTTTGCGCGGAGACAGCTATCCTCCGCCTACGGCCCCCACGATCTCGAGTCGATCGCCGGCAGAAATCGGAGTCGCAGCGTAGCGGCTGCGCGAAACGATCTCGCCGTTCTTCTCGACGGCGATTTTCTTTCCGGCGAGGTTCATGCGGATGACGATGTCGGCGATTGTCCGCGCGTCGCCGATGTCGGTCGCGGCACCGTTGATGACTAGCGTCGTCATGCTTGAACTCGTCGCAAAATCAGTGCAGCCCATTTCGCACGTCACGCGCGATACCGCGCCATCGCTTCCCGCAACATCGTCATCTGCCGCGAGAAGCGCGTACACGCCGTGCACGCGGCGAGGTGCAGCCGCAGCTTGACGCGTTCGGCATAGCTGAGCGGCCGATCCTGCGCCTGCGACATGAGCCGCGTCGCTTCCTTGCAGGACAGAAGATGAGTCAGCCGATGAAACATGGTCCCGCGTGGGCGCCTTTCAACCGTGCGCCGGGTCGGAAAACCAGTTTCGCTCGAGACACTCGCGCAGCGACATCCTCGCCCGGTAGAGGATGACCCATAGATTATTCGCCGTGATGGTCAGTTCCTTACAGATCTCGTCGGTGTCGAGCTCCATCACCTCGCGCATCATGAACACGCGAGCCGTGTTGGGAGGCAGCTTCTCGAGGCAGATTTCCATTACGCTCATGAACTCCTGCCGCGACAGCGCATTCTCCGGGTCGCCCCAGTCGGCGGGCGGTGCCTGCCACGCACCGTTGTCCTTGAACAGTGGATCGAAATCATCGAGATCGGTCTCGTCGTCGAACGAAGCAACGACGACCGGTTGCCGCTGCCGCTGGCGGATCGCGTCGACGATCTTGTGCTTGAGGATGCCGGTCAGCCACGTCTTGACGCTCGAGCGCCCGGTGAACCCGTCGCGCGCATCGAGTGCAGCGACGAGCGTCTCCTGGACGGCATCCTCGGCCGCATCCG
>Ga0070661_100003439_pt1 | contig 10935 bp, 9 predicted proteins | sample KBSC43metaG_FD_64663 | JGI IMG/M metagenome (GOLD analysis project Ga0070661, IMG submission 64663) | Corn rhizosphere microbial communities from Kellogg Biological Station, Michigan, USA - KBS C4-3 metaG | ecosystem: Host-associated > Plants > Roots > Rhizosphere > Soil ...
CCATTGCGTTTCGGAGTGGGGTCACGACTTCCGTCCGGAGTACCGCCAACTGCATCGCTTGCGCGCGCGCTTCGCCGACGTGCCGATCGCCGCATTCACGGCCACCGCGACGGAACGAGTCAGGCAAGACATCGTGCGGCAACTCGCGTTGCGCGAGCCGTGCATTCACGTCGCGAGCTTCAACCGGCCGAACTTGTACTACGGAGTTCGACCCAAGACGAAAGCGGCGTACACGGAAGTGCTCGGACTCGCGCGCGGCAGCAACGGCGCGGGCATCGTTTATTGCCTGTCGCGCAAACGTGTCGATGAGCTTGCCGAGCGGCTGCAGACCGATGGCATTCGGGCGCTGCCGTATCACGCAGGCCTCGAAGCCGACACGCGGCGCGACAACCAGGAAGCATTCATTCGCGACAATGCACAGGTGATGGTCGCGACCATCGCCTTCGGCATGGGCATCAACAAACCGGACGTCCGCTGGGTCGTGCATTACGACCTGCCGAAAACCCTGGAGGGCTACTACCAGGAATCCGGTCGCGCAGGGCGCGATGGCGAGCCTGCACGCTGCATCCTCTACTTCGGCGCAGGCGACATCCGCACGGCCGAGCTCATCATTTCGCAGAAGGTCGATCCGGTGAGCTTCGAGCCGCTGGTCGACGAGCAACGCATTGCGCGCCAGCAGTTGCGGCACGTATTGAACTACGCGGAATCGAGCGATTGCCGCCGCGCCGTTCAGCTGCGCTACTTCGGCGAGGCGCTGGAAGGCAAGTGCAACGCCTGTGACAACTGCCTCGAACCGCGTTCGATGATCGATCGCACGACTGAGGCCAAGCAGTTCCTGTCATGCATCGCGCGGCTGGCGCAGCGACGCGAGCGGTATGGCGTCGCCTACATCATCGAAATCCTGCGCGGCGGCGCGACGCAGCGCGTGATCACGCGCGATCATGGGAGCCTCAGCACCTACGGCATCGGCAAGGATCTTGGCTTGAACGAATGGCGCGATATCGCTCGCGCGCTGCTGCATCAAGGCTTGATGACGCAATCGCAGGATGGCTACGCGGTGGTGTCGTTGAACGAAGCGAGCTGGCAAGTGCTCCGCGGGGAGCGCACGGTTCAGGTCGGCGAATCGGTGAAGCCGGCTCGCGGACGCAAGGCGGTGAAGCCGGTCGTGGCCGGTGACGGTGACGACGCGCTGTTCCAGGCGCTGCGCGCCCTGCGCAAGCGTCTGGCCGATGCAGCGGGGATGCCGCCCTACATCATCTTCAACGACGCGAGCCTGCGAGACATGGCCCAGCGCCAGCCGACCACGCTGGAAGAATTTTCGACCATCGCGGGCGTCGGACAGGCGAAGCTGGCACGCTATGGCGATCAGTTCGTCGAGCTGATCCGGACGACGCGGTAGCACTCATGACCAGACTCATCATTCTCTATGCGCTCGCGCTGGCGCTGGCGGTCACCGGGCTCGAATGGCTCGAGTACCGCTACGTGACGCGCGCCTTCTCGACCGAGATCTACATCGTCGTGCTCGCCGCGAGCTTCGCGGCCCTCGGGCTCTGGGCGGGCCACCGCCTCACCCGGCGTCGGACCGCAGCGCCGGGCTTCGAGCGCAACGACGCCGCCCTGCGCTCGCTGGGCCTCACACCGCGCGAATACGAGATCCTCGGTCTGCTGGCTGCGGGCCAGTCGACCAAGGAGATCGCCCGGCAGCTGGAGATCTCGCCCAACACGGCCAAGACGCACATCGCGAGCGTCTACCAGAAGCTGGAAGTCCAACGGCGCACCCAGGCGATCCACAAAGCGCGCGAACTGGCCCTGATTCCGTAAATCACCCATCCGGGTGATGGTGGCCGGGCGGTTCCAGGGCGAAGACTGCAGCCATGAAATACGCACTCCTCTACGGATTCCTGTCGGGCCTCGTGATCATCCTCACCATGATCACGGGGATCGTCTTCTCGGGCCGCGAGAGCTTCTTCAGCTCCGAATGGTTCGGCTACCTGGTGATGCTGGTCGCGCTGACCTTCATCTTCGTCGGCGTGAAGCGCTATCGGGATGTCGAGCGCGGCGGCGTGATCAAGTTCGGCATTGCGTTCGCGATGGGACTCGCCATTGCTGCCGCCGCGGGCGTGGCCTACGTCGCGGTGTGGGAGATCTATCTCGCCATGACCGACTACAAGTTCATGGATCAGTACATCGCCGGAATCATGCGTGCCAAGCAGGCCGCGGGCATATCGGGCGCCGCACTCGCCGCAGAGATGGCCAAGCTCGAATCGATGCGCGCCAACTACGCGAACCCGCTGTTCCGGATTCCGATGACCTTCATGGAAATCTTCCCGGTGGGCTTCCTGGTTTCGCTGGTGTCGGCGTTGCTGCTACGAAACCCGAGAGTTCTACCCGCAACGCGCTGAGACCGAATCAGGTCAATCAGGCCGACGAGGTCGCGGCTCACCATCGCGATGAGCCGCAACCGCGCACGTAGCCATCACAGCGTCGCAAACTGCGCCGCCGCGCACGGCTGCACGATGAGCTTGTAGAACGCATCGTTCACCCGTTCCCAGGTGGGCCGGTCCTTCATGCATTCGATCCACTTCGCGACCTGCGGCCACCGCGAGTAGTCGAGACGCGCGACTTCGCCGAACGTGAGCTGCGCGATGCCGAGGTAGTCCGCGATCGAAATGCGCTCGCCGCACACGTAGCGGTTGTCGCCGAGCCAGCGGTCGTTGAGCACGCTGAGCCAGCGGGTGGCATTGCGCTTCGCCCACGCGATCGTCTGTTGCTGCGCATGTTCATCCGGACGCTTGTGCGCCGGCAGAATCTGCGGATAGAGAAAACCGTAACACAGCTCGCGCGACAAGCTGGTGTTGAACCAGTCCATGCGCTCGTTGACGCGCGAGCGCTGCTGCAGCTCGCGCGGATACGCCGGCGAGCCGGTCTTCTCCGCCAGGTACTTGAGGATCGCCGAGCTTTCGGTCAGCCGAAAGTCGCCGTCTTCGAGCACCGGCACCGCCTGATTCGGGTTGATCGCGCCGAACGCCGGCTGGGTGTGCTCGCCGGCAAACAGGTCGACGATCTTGTACTCGAGCTCGATGCCGTGATCGGCGGCGAACAGCGCCACCGGTCGGCTGGTCGTCGAGGCAGGATGGAAATAGAGTTTCATTGCGCTCTCCGACGGCGGACGAAGCCGAGACCCAGGATGCCCAGACCGAACAACGCCAGCGTGCCCGGCTCGGGAACGGCAGTGCCGGCGCCGCGCACCGACCATTGCACCGGACCGTAAGCAAGGCCCGCGTGCTGCGCGTCTGTGAATGCCAGACCGCCTGAGCCGACCGCGTCGAAGTCCGGCGCGGAGCCGCCGCTCGACGTGCATGCATAGCGCAGGAAGCCGCAGGTCGCCGGCGAATAGTTGCCGCCGATCGTCCAGTTGGACAGCACGCCATCCGTGAAGCTGAGCGTGGCGATCTTCGCGGTCGTCTCGTCGAACGACACGCCGAACCAGTTGAAGAACAGGTCGAGCGTCGGTAAGCCGAGAATGGGATTACCAACGAGGCCATTGCCGCTGACGGGCATCAAGCCATCGTCGAACGTGAAGTAGCCCGTGCCCATCACCCCCCGCTCCCACGAGGGATTGGAGACGTCGTTGCTGGTGACTGTGAAATCGACCGTGACCGGCACGGCGTCGGCTGCCATCGCACTCATCAGCAGCGCGAGCACCGCGGCCAGTTGGGTCGTGGTCCGCTGAATGGTCATGGAATTCTCCGTAGGTCATTGAATGGCTCATGGGAAAGGAACGCGCAAAGTGCCGGCAAACCGGCTCACTTTTCTGCGGCAGCCGCGGTCACACTGACTGCACTGGGCGGCAGCGGCTCGGGCACGCGGTTCCTGATCGGCGGGATGCTGCGCAGGTAGCTGTAAATCGCGCCGAGATCCTCGTCGGTGAAGTTGCGGTACATGGCGAACGGCATCGGCGGCAGGATCTGGCGGCCGCGCCCCATGTGCCGACCGGTGCGAATCGCCTGCATGAAGGTCGCCTGCGTCCACTTGCCGAGACCGGTCTCGGCATCGGGCGTCAGGTTCGCCGTGAAGCTGACGCCCCACGCGCCGGACCACGCCGTATTCGTCGGCGCTGCGGCGAGCGTCCACGGACCGGGCGGCAATTTCGCTGGCTGCGCGATCACCACGCTCTGCGGATGTCCCGAAAGCATGCGACTCATGTCGGGCTCGGGGCCGGCCGGACCGACATGCCACGGTGTGTGACAGTCGTTGCATGCGGCGGTCGTGACCAGATATTTGCCGCGCGCGATCTTGGCTGCATCGCCGTCCGCGGCGCGCGCGGGTTCCGTCGCCAACGTGATCGCGCCCAGCATCAACATACCCGTCACGGGCCACACGCTCGTCTGTTTCAATCGATTCATGGCTTCGACTCCTCGGTTGTGGATGATTTCTCTGAGATCCAGCGCTCGAGCAGAGCGAGCGCCTCGACATCGATGAGGCGCGTGCCGAGCGGCGGCATCTGCCTCTGTGAATCGCGCGAGCTCACGCGCGCAAGAAAGCGACTGCGCACGTTGAGCAGCGAACGCAGGACGTGATCGGAACTGGCGGCGCCGCCAAGGACGCTTTCTGCAAGCGTCAGATCGACAGGTACGCGCGTTTCAGTGTCGTTGTGACAGTGACCGCAGTTGCCGTGCAGGTAACCGAGCACTGCGCGTTCGATCGGCGAGCTCGCTTCGATGCGCGGACGAGTGGCACCGGCCGACAAGTTCTTGACGAGCCCGCGTGAGACGAGCGCATCGAGATCGACATCACTGCGCGCGTCCGCGTGCGGCGCGAGCGGATCGCGGTCGGAGGACAACTGCAGAGCGCTGAATCCGAGCACCGGCACCGCGGCACTCTCATGACAGGCGCGACAGTCGGACTCCGATGGAATCGAGTAGCCATCGCGGTTCGGCAACGCTGCGACGCCCTCGGCCGGCGCGAGCGTCGCGTCCGTGCCCTCCTCGTTCCAGATGTAAGTCGCATAGCGCCAGGTGCCGTCCGGGAGCCGCTCGATGAAGCGCGTCTCGACCGGACCGCTCAGCGCGAACTCCTTCCACAGACGCGTGCCGGCCGGAAATTCCCACGCGTCGGGGCGCGAAGCATCGATCGCGGTGCCGGGCGGCAAGTAGATCCAGCGGCGCTTGTGCGCGCCGTCCGACCAGAGCGGGTACTGGGGCGAGAACGACAGGTTCCGGGCGTCGCTCAGCCCGGTATCGCGCAGGTGCATCGGCAGCGGGCTGGCATGCGCGCAGAGTCCCGCCGCGAGCGCGGCGGCGGCGATCAGGTACTGGGCGAACCTCGACATGCGTTATGCTCGAATCAAACAGGGCCTTAGCCCGACGGCACGCATGACACCGTTCTGCGCCCCTCCAGCCCAGGATCTGCACCCGACCGATTGCCGATGGATTGCCGATGAAGGTTGCTGACGCGTCCCGGCCGGTCGATCTGGCGCAGGAACCCGACTTCGCGCTGGGGCCGCTCCAGGTCCGGCCTTCGTCGCGCGAGGTTCTGACCGCCGCCGGCGAGCGTGAAGTCCTTGAGCCGCGCGTCATGCAGGTGCTGGTCGCGCTGGCCCGCCGCCCCGACCAGGTCGTCTCACGGGATCAGTTGATCGATGCCTGCTGGGCCGGGCGGGTCGTGGGCGAAGATGCGATCAACCGCTGCATCGGCCGGGTGCGGCGGCTGGCCGAAACCTACGGCGGATTTTCGGTCGAAACGATTGCCCGGGTCGGGTACCGACTGACGGTGGCGGCTGGCGCAGCAACGCCCGTCGAACCCGCCGCGCAGGACCCAGCAGTTTCCGCTCCGGCTGCCACGACCAAAGGTCGGGCGCGCTGGGTGGTCGGGCTTGTGATTGCGGCACTGGTTGTCGGCATCGCGGCCTACATCGCCATCGCGCAGACTCGTTCGCGAGCGCGCGCCCAGCAGGCGCTGGTGCTGACGCAGATTGCCGAGCTGGTCGGCAAAGACCAATACGGCGCGGCCTTCGATCTCGCACGTCCATTGAGTCGCGATGCGAGCCTGCTCGCGAATCCAACCTTCGCCGGGCTCTGGCGACAGATCGTCGTCCCGATGAAGCCACTGGTTTCGCAAGACGGCGCAAGCGTCTCGTTCAAGGCCTACGACGACCCCGCGGGCGCATGGATCGACGCGGGCACGACGCCGCTCGAGGAATGGGTCGACGCGCCGCGCGGCGCGCTGCGGCTGAAAATCAGCAAGCAGGGATTTCGCACCGGTGAGTTCGTCGTCGCAGTGCCCGGACCTTCGGTCCAGACGCAGCAACCGCGGCGCTTTCCGTTCGATCGGCCCAGCGTGCCGCTCGAGCTCGTTCCCGAAGGCAAGCTTCCCGACGACATGGTGTACGTGCCGCGCACCGATGTGCCGGTCTATCTCAGCGGCTGGTCGACGAGTCTGCTCGGCAGCGATCGCCACGACATCCCCGCGTTTGCGATTGCGCGCAGCGAGGTGACGAATCGCGAGTTCAAAGAATTCATCGACGCCGGCGGTTATGAGAATGCGCAGTACTGGCAGGATTTGAAATTCAGATATCGCGCTGAGGAGCTGTCGTGGGCGCAAGCGCGCAAGCTCTTCGTCGATTCGACGGGCCGACCTGGTCCGGCCGGCTGGCAGCTCAGCACTTATCCGCGCGGGCAGGATGACTGGCCAGTCGTCGGTGTCAGCTGGTACGAAGCCGTCGCGTACGCGCGCTTCCGCAAACAGATGCTGCCGACGATTCATCACTGGATGCGCGCGGCGTTCACTCCATACGATCCGATGTTTCCGACCGCCGCGGCGATCACGAAACAGAGTCGCTTCTTTGCCGATGCCCCGGAGTCGGCGCGCAGCGAGCAGGGGCTCGGACCGTGGGGCACGTATCACATGGCCGGCAACGCGCGCGAGTGGGTATCGAACTTCGCGGACGGCGACGCTGTGGCGCTCGGCAGCGGCTGGCCGGAATACGCGTCCAACTTCGCGCGGGTCTATACGGCGGATCCGCTGGCACGACTGCCCGATCACGGCCTGCGGCTGATGCAGATGCTCGACGATGCGCCGCTCGACCCGACGCTGCTGGAGCCGATCAAGCTCGTGCGCGATACGCCGTTCGCGAATCGCGCGCCGGTTTCCGACGATGCATTCGCAGCGATGCGCTTTCAGTTCACGACGCCGCGCGTCGCGCCGGCCTCGGTCGCGGCGAATCGCATCGACGAGTCGCCGTTGTGGACCATCGACGAAGTCACGCTCACCTTCGCCGCGCAGGAGCCGACGACGTTGTTCATCGTGCGACCGAAAGCGCAGAAGGGAAAGCTGCAGCCGATCGTCTACTCAGGCGTCGGCGACTGCTGTTACATGAAACGACCGAATCGCGACGCGCTCGAACAACTGCAGATCGCAGGATTCGTCGTGAACAGCGGCCGCGCGCTGGTGATGCCGATCTGGGCAGGCGGCTACGAACGCTATTCGCCCGAGCCAAGAGTGACGGCGGAAGCGATGGATCGCGAGCGCCTGGTGTCGCTGCAATGGCAGCACGATCTCGGCGCGACGCTCGATTATCTCGAATCGCAGCCGGACCTCGACGTGCAGAAGATCGGTTACTTCGGCATCAGCCGCGGCGCGAGCTTTGCGGGAGTGATCAATATCGCGCTCGAGCCGCGCATCCATGCTGCCGTGCTCGCGTCAGGCGGCATCTGGATCCACAGCCCGCTGCATCCGATGATCGATCTCATCAACTATGCGCCGCGCATCACCATGCCCGTGCTGATGCTGAGCGGACGCTACGATCACATCTATCCGTACGAGCAATCGCAGAAGCGCACGTTCGAGCTGCTCGGCACGCCCGCGGACAAGAAGCAGCAGATCGCCTACGACACGGGGCATTTCACTCTGCCGCCGAACAGAGTCGCCGCAGACGTAACGGATTGGTTCGATCGATATCTGGGACGCGTGAGCAAGTAGCTCAGCGCGCCCACCGGCCGCCGATCTCGAATCGCAGACCCACTACCCAACCGGCGTTGACGTACGCATCGACGTATTGCACGTCCGACTGCAGTGCTAACCAATCTGCGACCGCGATGCGATAAGTGAGCTCGTAGTTCCGCTCGATCGCTACGGCATTCGCGATGGCGAATCCAATCTGATGCTCGCGCTGTGCGGAGCTCAGCATCGAATACACGACGCCGCCGCCGAGGTAGGTCGCAATCGGATTGAGGTCCGGGTCGGCACGACCCGCACGCACGTACATCCTGAGCCCGCGACCTTCTGCGTCGGTAATGAACGCCGGACTCTCGACGATCAGATATCCGCCGGCGTTGTGGTCGTTCGTGTAGTGCCAGTAGCCGCCGCCGACGCGCAGTCCCGACTCGGGTCGATAGTTCACCTCTCCGATCAGCAGCAGGCCTGCGGATACCGGGTTCAGTGCTGCCGTCTGAACCGTCCACGCGCCTGCGCTCTTCATTGCGCGCACGCCGAAGCTCGTTTCGGGAAAGATCGACGGACCGTGCTCGCCCGTCTGCGACAGGTCGGGGCCGATGCCCTGCGACGGCGTGATGAACACGCTCGCCGCCTCGATGCTGTCGAATTCCGAGTTCAGATCGTAGAGTCCGAAGCGGACCGACTGCCCTGCCGCGCCGAGCTGCCATTCGGTCCACAATTCGTAGAGCCGCAGCGCACGGGTCGCTTCGATGTTGCTGATGCACTGCGCCGAGCCATTCAGCTCCTCGCAGAACACGTGGCCGTTGTTGTACAGAACGTAGCCAAAGAACTGCAGGCCTTCGAGCCCGAGCAGCGCCTCGCCGTTCGCCGCCAGCGTGAGATCGAGGTTATCCAGGTAGCGCTCGCCGGTCGCGAGACCGCCAGAAACTTGGCGCAGGATTTCGCCGGTGTACGTAGCCTCGAGGACCACGTTTTCTGCATCGCCAGCGAAGGCGACGGGAGCGCAGAGCAGCAGGAGCATTGCGAAGCGGCCAGGATTCTTCATGCGCTCGTTTTCGGCGCGGCCGTCCGCGACTGAACCCGCCGTGCGCGATTGCGTCGAGCGGATCACGCGTTCTAAGGCGATCCCTCAATCCCTCTTCCACCACGTTTCTTGACTTAGCTTTTGACAGCTCGCGCCGATATCCGGCTCGATGAAAATCACCATTCGAGCACGACTGTTCCTCCTCGTAGCATTGATGCTGGTCCTGGCAGGCGTGCTGGGCACCAACGCGCATCTTGCGCTGGGCACTGCCGGTACGAATCTCGCCAAAGTCACGCGCACCAGCCGAGCGCTGCGCAATCACATGGAAGGCGACATGATGCACGACGCCTTGCGCGCCGACGTTCTCGCCGCGCTGCTGGCCGCGACGCCGGCCGACTGGGAAGCAGTCCACCAGGATCTCCTCGAGCACAGCCGCCACTTCCGCGAGATGATCGAGGAGAACAATCAGCTCGCGCCGGACGAGACCAAGGTGGCACTGCGCTCGGTCGACTCGGTACTCGACAAGTACATCAGGAATGCCGAGGCGCTGGTCGCTGCGGCGAAGACCGACAAGGCAGCGGCCAAAGCACTGTTGCCGGACTTTCTCGCGTCGTTCCAGGACCTGGAAGGCCGCCTGGCCCACGTCAGCGACGGTATCGAATCGAGTGCGGCGGCGGCACAACGAGTCGCACAGACGAGCATCGATCGGGCCCAGGTCGTCGGCGGCATCATCGTCTGCGTCGCCCTCATCGTGGCACTCACTGTTTCGTTCTTGATCGTGCGCGCAATCACCAGCGGCATCACCAGCCTCAGCGCCGTCATTCAGCGGATGGAGCGTGGCGAGCTCGGCCGCACGATCACGATCGACAGGCACGACGAGTTCGGCCGGCTGATGATCTCCTTGCGCGAGACCGACGCGCGGCTGAGCGAGATCGTGTCGTCGGTGCAAGCCAGCGCGCAGGCAGTGAGCGAGGCAGCGCGTGAGCTCGCACAGGGCAACGACGACCTGAGTCATCGAACGCAGATGCAAGCGGCCGCGCTCGAAGAGACGGCTGCGAGCATGGAGCAGATGGCCGCGACCGTTAAGCACAACGCGGACAGCACTCGCGCTGCGAATCAGGTCGCGATCGATGCACGCGACCAGGCGGATCGGGGCGGCATGATCCTGCGTCGCGCAGTGGCGGCGATGGCGGAGATCAATGAGTCGAGCAGCCGGATCGCGGACATCATCGGCGTGATCGACGAGATCGCGTTCCAGACGAACTTGCTTGCGCTCAACGCGGCGGTCGAGGCTGCGCGCGCGGGAGAACAGGGCCGCGGCTTTGCGGTGGTCGCCTCCGAAGTGCGCAATCTCGCTCAGCGCAGCGCGGGCGCTGCGAAAGAGATCAAGACGCTGATCAACGAGTCGATGGAGAAGGTCAAGGTCGGCGCGGCGCTGGTCAATGACTCAGGACAGGCGATCGCGCAGATCATGGACAGCGCCAAGCGCGTCACCGACATCGTCTCCGAGATCGCGTCCGCGAACGACGAGCAGGCCAGCGGCATCGAGCAGGTGAATCGCGCCGTCGCTGGCATGGAGAACACGACGCAGCAGAACGCCGCACTCGTCGAAGAGGCCGCAGCCGCCGGCAAAGCGATGGATTCGCAGACTCAGCACCTGGTGCTGCAGGTCGGTTTCTTCAAGGCGGACGAGGAAGCGCGCCGCGCTGCCTAGTGATTTCGCGAGCGGCCCTCACTCGCGACGATGCTGCTCCCACTTGCGCTGCTGTTCCTGCTCGAACTGCCGCAGCTTCTGACGCTGCTTCCACCTCACGTAGCGAGGCCAGAGCAGCCACAGCGCAGCCAGGATTAGTACGACCCAGATCATGGGGGCAGTGTACGACGGGGACGCGCCTGGGACTTGGACTTTCGGTCAGGCATCGGCCCGTCCAAAGTCGTCATCACTTCTGATGACA
>Ga0070661_100003442_pt1 | contig 10931 bp, 10 predicted proteins | sample KBSC43metaG_FD_64663 | JGI IMG/M metagenome (GOLD analysis project Ga0070661, IMG submission 64663) | Corn rhizosphere microbial communities from Kellogg Biological Station, Michigan, USA - KBS C4-3 metaG | ecosystem: Host-associated > Plants > Roots > Rhizosphere > Soil ...
ATCTGCGCAGCCCGGGTGACGCTGCCGCTTTCGATCATCGCCAACAGGGCACGCAACAAGTTCAGGTCGTAGCGACCAATATCCAATTCCGACATGCGCGATATCAGAACTATTCATTTTCGGGATAGTCAACCCGAGAGCATGCTGTTGCGGGATAAGGAGAATGTCATGAGCGCCGAGCGGAACAAGCAAGTGATCGAACGCATCTATGCCGCGATGGCGCATGGCGATCGCAGTGTTTTCGCCGCATCGGTTCATCCAGACTATGTCTGGCGCTTTCCGGGCCATTGCAGCTGGTCCCGGCGGTTCGATGGTCAGGAGGCGATCCATCGCGACCTGCTGCGTCCCCTCTTCGACCTGTTCGCGACAGACTATACCGCACGCGCGATCAATCTGGTGGCGGAAGGGGAGATGGTCGTCGCGGAAGTGCGCGGCGACGTGATGCTCAAATCCGGCCAGCAGTACGACAACCATTATTGTTTCATCTTCCACTTCCGCGACGGCAAGATCGCCGAGGTGGTCGAATATTGCGATACCGACCTCGAGGAGCGCGTGCTCGGCAATTACGACGTGGTGCTGGCCGCTCATCGGGCCGATCGACAGCGCTGAAACCCCTCTAGTGTATTGCTACACTAAATCACTTATGGTACATGATCTCCTCAGAGGAGGAGTGCCATGTATAGTGAAAGCGACCTGGAGGGCGCGGTGGCGGCGGGAGTCATCCCACAGTCGACTGCCGACGCTTTCCGCCAGCATATCGCCGCGACGCGTGCGTCGCCCGCGGTCGACGAGGAAAGCTTCCGGCTGTTGACCGGGTTCAACGACATATTCGTCGGCATCGCCATCGCGCTGTTGCTGACGTCGATCGGCTGGCTCGGCGGTTGGGTAAAGACGGGCTTGGGCGGGCTCGGCGTCGCGGTCGCGGCCTGGGCGTTGGCCGAATATTTCACCCGCGTCCGGCGCATGGCGCTTCCCAGCATCATTTTGCTGCTCGCGTTCGCCGGCGGCGTCGCGGCGACGATGGTCGGCACGCTGGTCGACATCAACCCCGACTGGAGCGACCAGACCAATGCGCTCATCGCGACCGGCATCGCACTGGTGACCGGTGGTGCGACCTGGCTGCACTGGAAGCGGTTCATGGTGCCGATCACCGTTGCCGTGGGCGCGGCAAGCGGCGTTGCCGCCCTGGTCGCGCTGTATGTCGCGGTGACGCACGTCAGTGAGGATGGCATCTTCCCCTTGGTGTTGATCGGCGGCATCGGCACCTTCGCGCTTGCGATGTGGTGGGACGGATCGGACCTGACCCGCACGACACGGCGCAGCGATGTCGCCTTCTGGTTGCACCTCGCCGCCGCACCGATGATCGCGCATTCGGTGTTCCATATGCTCGGCGTGTTCCAGGGCCAGATCGGGGTTGCCCAGGCCCTGATCGTGATGGCGCTGTACCTGGTGTTCGCTTTCATCGCGCTGGCGATCGACCGCCGTGCCTTGTTGGTGTCGAGCCTGGCCTATGTTCTCTACGCTTTGTCGATGCTGTTCCAGCAGGCAGGTGCGGTCGAACTGTCGATGGCCTTCACCGCGTTCGTGATCGGATCGGCGCTGCTGACGCTCTCCGCCTTCTGGCATCCGATGCGCCGCGCGGTGATCGGCACGCTGGGCAATCTAGGCAATCGCCTGCCGCCGGTACAGATGCCGGTCGCGGCCTGACGCTCAACGCCAACGCGCCCCTTGTCATCAAAGGCGCGATCCTGCCCGGCGGCCCAAACGGCCGCCGGGCTTTTTCTTTTCCGGCATATTGATCCCACCACGCCTGCTGACGAATAGTCCGCGGAAGCTGCCGGTCTGGCGGCCGGGAGCGGAAATGGCGGATATCTCTAACTTAAAGCTCAGGCTCGAGACCGGTACGGTTCATGGTGCCGTGATGTGGACGGAAACTTCGCTTCAAGCCTCGGCGGACAGTGCCGGCAACCTTTTGCACCAGGGGACAGGCTATATTCGCCCCTTGCACATGAGCGTCTCGTCGCACAACTTTACGCACAACCGCTACTTTGTGAAGTTCGACCAGGGCCCGGAACTACAGGTGGACGACGGCATCGTCGCGACCGACGGCCATCGCATGTCGCGCGTGTTCCTGTCGTCGCCGGAAAGCGGCGGCGAATATTATGTCGGCCTTTACAACCACAGCACCGGGAACAGCGACCTCCACCTGAAGGCCTTCACCGATGCTATCGGACTCACCGCGCCTGCACGCCCGGGTCACGGCTATTTTTGGACGGCGTTCATTCCACCCCTGGTCGCCTTTGGACTGACGGCTTCCACCGGACAGGCCCTGTACGTGGTCGTCGGTGACCTGATCAGCATCGGATGGTTGCTGTGTCTGATCTTGATCTGGAACCGGCCGCGAGCCCGCCGCTATGCCGAAGCGCGACAGACCTATGAATCGCGTAGCGCGCAATTGATCGCGTTACTCGATCAGCGGCTACGCGACGCGCGGGTCTAGAGCGCCGCGGCGATCGCCATCGACCCCAAGGTTGCCGATCGCGCGAAGAAATACGAAATCGAAGGATAGGCCGGCAGCCGAAATATTTTCCGGCGCGCTGTCGAATCCGCTCCCTCCCGCGCGTCTCCGCGGTACGATCGCATTCCGGCGGTCGCGGGAGATATACGATGCATTACATGATCCTGATCTACGAGGACGAGAGCGTCTATGGCGACAAGAACGATACGCCGGAGATGCAGGCGATCGTCGCCAAGCACTGGGACCTCGTCAGCGAACTGGGCGACCAGTACAAGACCGGCGCCGGGCTGGCGATGACCTCCGCGGCGACTACGGTGCGGACGGTCGGCGGCAAGCAGACGATCCATGACGGTCCCTTTGCCGAGACGCGCGAGCAACTCGGCGGCTATTATGTGATCGAGGCCGACAATCTGGACGACGCGATCGCCATCGCGCGCCGGGTCCCGGTCCGCTTCGATGGGTCGATCGAGATTCGGCCGTTGCTCCACCCGCCGGGCAAGTGATGCTCGGCGCGGTGCTGCGGGCGGATGGCGGGCGGATCACCGCCGCGCTCGCCGCCCGCTTCCGTGACCTCGACCTTGCCGAGGAAGCGCTGGCGGAGGCGTGCGCGCGGGCGGTTTCCGCCTGGGTCGACGCCCCGCCGGCCAATCCGGCGGGCTGGCTCTATCGCGTCGCGACCCGTGTCGCACTCGATGCGCTCCGCCGCCGCGCGGTGCGCGACGCGGCGGAACTCCCCGAGCCCGAGCCCGAGCCGACCGTGGAGGAGCTGATGACCGCCGCACCACTGATCCCCGACGAACGGTTGCGGCTGATTTTCGTCTGCTGCCATCCGGCCATCCATCCCGACGCGCGGGCCGCGCTCACCCTCAGGCTGGTGTGCGGACTGTCGGCACAGGAGATCGCCCTCGCTTTCCTGATCGCCGAACCCGCATTGCTGCAACGGCTGACGCGCGCGAAACGCAAGATCGCCGATGCCGGAGTTCCATTCGAGGTGCCCGGCCCAGATCACTGGAGCGAGCGGCTCGATGCCGTGCTGTCGACGCTGGAAGTCGCTTATGCTCATGCCCATGCCGACGCCGCCGGCACCGGGCGTCATGCCGGTTACGCCGAAGAGATGCTGGCGATCACAGCGGCACTTGCGGTGATGCTCCCCGCCGAATCCGAGGTTCATGCGCTTGCCGCGACGGTGCGCTTCGCCGAGGCGCGCCGACCGGCACGAGTCGATGCCGATGGCATGATGGTGCCCCTGGCCGACCAGGATCCAAAGCGGTGGGACGCGCCGCTGATTGCCGAAGGCCGCCGCTACCTTGCCGGCGTCCTCAGGCACCCGCTTCGGTCGCGCGGCCTCCAGGCGCTGATCCACGCCGAATGGTGCACGCGAAGCTCGCTCGCCGATCCCGCTCCCTGGCCCGCGGTCCTGACGCTCTATGACGCGCTGCTCGTGTGCCGCGACGATCCCGTCACGCGCCTCAACCGCGCGGTAGCACTGGCCGAAATACATGGACCGGCGATCGCGTTCGAGGAGGTCGACGAGCTTAGCCATGCCGGGCTGGCCGACTACCTTCCCTATCACGCCGTGCGCGCCGACCTGTTGGCACGGCTCGGGCTCACCGATGCCGCCCGCCAGGCATATGACGCCGCCCTCGCCCTCGCGCCGACAGGCGCCGAGCGCCGATGGCTCGAGCATCGCCGCTCCAAATGCATGAATTGAAACCAGCGCGGCGCCGCGCTCGGTACGCAATAGATCGAGAGAACACGCGGGATCATCCCCGATCTGCCGATCGTCCTGGCGTCCGGTTATGGCGAACTTCCCGAAGTCGCGATCCGCAACGTCATCAAGCTCGCCAAACCGTTCGGGCAGGCTCAACTCGCCGCGGCGATCCGCGAGGTCGAAATGGAACGACAGGCACGGACCAGTACCGACCACGCGCCGGCGATCGCCGCCGTGTAATAACTCTGCCCCAACTTGCCGACGCGCATAAATATCCGTATCGCTATATCGATGGTTATATTGGCCCCGAATCTGGATTTCTTCAGTAAACGATAGCCTGTTATTTTGGGATACGCGATGTTACGCCAGTCGACATGGGGCGGACATCGAAACTCTTTTACACCAGCTGTCTGCTATGCATCGCGTTGCCCATGTCGGTTGACGCGCAGGCAAGCGACGGACCGCGACCTTTCCCTTTCGCGGCCACGCCGCCAGCAGCGGCGGACCAGACGGACGGTCCGCAGGATCAACAGCCGCAAACCGCCGATGACATCATCATCTACGCGTCGCGGCAGGGCGTATTGCCCGGCGTCGCACCGGAAAACGAACTCAACGAACAGGACATTGCCGCGTACGGTGCCGACACCGTCGGCGACCTGCTCGATCAAGTAGGCGGCGCGGCCGACTCGTCGGGCGAAGGCCCAGTGATCCTGATCAATGGTCGGGAAACCACCGGGTTGAACACGGTAAACGACCTCCCGACCGAGGCGATCCGCAAGATCCAGGTGTTGCCGCAACGTGTGGCTGGTCGACTGGGCGATCGCCCGACCCGGCGGGTGATCAATGTGGTGCTCAAGAATAACCACCGGCAGATCACCGGAAATGCCGAAGGGACTTTCGCTACCGCGGGCGCAGGGCGAGGCTACAAGGCCGAGATCAACCTGTTGCGACTGAAGAATGGCAACCGCAACAGCCTGGTTTTCCGCTACGAGCACGCCGATCCGCTATATGAAAGCGATCGCGACATCGTCAGCGAGCCCCTGACGACACCCTATGATACGAGCGGCAACATTTTCGCTTATCCGGTTTTGGGAGCCGAGATCGATCCGGCATTGAGTGCGCTGGCCGGACAAAAGGTGACTATCGCGCCAGTTCCGGCTGGCAACACAGCGCCGACGCTGAGTGCGTTGGCAGCCAATGGCAACCGACCCAACTTTACGGATATTCGCGATTTTCGCACGCTTGCTGCCGGCAAACGCAGCTTATCGGTGAACGGCAACATTGCGCGACAATGGGGCAAGACCGCGCTGTCGCTCAATGCGCGCGCGGAATGGGCGAGCACGGACTCGCAATCGGGCCTTGCCGGCGTGTCGCTATTGCTGCCGGCCGGTACGCCGTTTTCGCCATTCACGCGCGATGTCAGGATCGCCCGCTACGTTGGCGATGCGCTGCAGCAGCAGGGACACAACGCCAATCTTGAATTTGGCGGCGATTTCACCACGCCGATCGGCGGCTGGAACTTGCGTCTTGCTGGAAATTGGCAGCACCTTGCCGCCAGGACCGATAGCCAGGCGGCCTTCGATCCAACTCTGCTCCAGGCCGCGGTCAGCGCCGGCACGGTCAATCCGTTCGGAGCGTTGCCCAACGATCTGACGGTAGCCCGGCAAAATTTTTCGCGCTCGCGCAGCGACAATGCGTCGTTGCGAGCGACACTGTCCGGACGGGTGTTGAGCCTGCCGGCGGGCCCGGTGCGCGCTGCGGTTACGGCAACCTTGCGGACCGATCGACTCGATGGGCGCTGGGTATTCCTTTCGGTCCCGAACGTGACGAAGTTTGTACAAAACGAAGCGGCACTTCTGGGCAACCTTCAGGTTCCCCTGCTCGGCGACAAGTCGCCGATCGGCAGTTTGGAGCTCGACCTCAATGGAGCGATCCGCAGACTCAACCGGATCGGGACCGTTGAGGATTTCGGCGCCGGCCTGGCGTGGCAACCGGTCAGGTCACTGAATTTGCACGGCTCGCTCGACGTGCAACGGCAGGCGCCTTCGGCCCAGACGCTGAGCAATCCACAAATCGTCTATGAAAATTATCGCATCTTCGACTTCGTCACCGGACAGACGGTCCAGGTCCGCTATATTAGCGGGGGCAACCCCAATTTGCCCGTTGCCAGGCGGCGGATTTGGTCATTCGGCGGCACCTATCTGCCGTTCAGCAACGCGAATCTCATCCTGACCGCCGAATATAGCAGCCGGCGAACCACCAATCTCGAGTCGACGCTCCCTCCAGTGAACGCGCAGGTCCAGGCGGCATTCCCCGATCGCTTCGTTCGTGATGCCAATGGCGTGCTGACGCTGGTCGACAGCCGGCCGGTTGCCTTCGCCTATGACAATAGCGACCAAATACACTCGCGGATCGATTTTCATGGTTCACTCGGAAAGCGCAGCCAGAAACGTACGGTGGCGCCGGGCAGCGATTCCGACGGAGCCTTCTCGTTCGACGGCCGACCGCGATTCAATTTCAGTATCGAGCACAATTGGATCCTCCGCAGCGTGCGTCGGGCTCAGCTTGGCCTGCCCGAGGTCGATTTGCTGGCCGGGGGCGCGACTGGATATGGCGGAGGCTTGCCTCGGCACACCGTACGAGTTTCCGCCAATCTCGCGAGCCGGGGCGTGGGGATGCAGCTTTACGGTACCTGGCGCAGCGCAACGCTGATCAGGTCCGCCGACACACCCTCGCCGAACGACATCTTTTTCTCCGCGCAGACCAATGTCGATATGCGGCTTTTCGCGGATCTCGGTACGCTGGTTCCCGGCAACGGCCTTCTGAAAGGTGCGCGTTTGTCGTTGTCGGTGACTAACCTGCTGGATTCGAAGCAGCGGGTTCGTGATGGCAACGGACTGACGCCGATACGGTATCAACCCTATCTGCTGAACCCGCTCGGGCGCGTGATCACGATCGGACTTCGCAAGGCATTTTGAGCCAATGATTCGGCTGCAGTAGAATGCAACCGCGCTGAATCGTCAGGCCGGCCTTGTGCCCTGACGGCAAGTCCGGGAAAAGAAGCTCCTGTACCGCGCCAGCCTGCACGGTGGATGCCCGGACGAGCCCGGCGTGACGGCCAAACCATAGAATCAAAAAAACCCCGCCAGCGTTACCTGGCGGGGCATTTTGACATTCAGAAAGTTGGCAAATCAGATCACCGGAACCGTGACCCAATTGTGGCTGCCGTCATTGAGGTTCGGGACCCCGACAGTCGCGCCACCATTGTACCAATCGGTCGTGCACTTGTCGCCGGTATAGCCGTTCTGCTTGCTCCAGGCACCCGGCAGCTTCGTCCCGGTCTTGCTGGGCGAGATGCAGACCACGACCTGGCCGATGATCAGCGTCGCGCTGGTATCGAAGCCTTCGCCGGCGTCCTCATGGGCGCGGAGCACGTTGGTCTGGTCGACGTTGATCGCAGTCTGCGCTTCGTTGCCCACCAGCACCGGCGGGTCGTTATAGGCGTCATGGTGCTCGGTATAGGCGGGAGTGCCCTGGAACTTGCAGTGCGGATTATCGTCGCTGCCGCCATGGAACGGGTCGCCCCACCAGGTCGGGAGGTTCGTCGGATCCGAGCCTTGCGCGGTGAAGGCAGCGCAATTGCCCCTGATCGCATCCTCGGAATCGCCGAAGTCACCGGCGATCACGTAGATGCCGACCGCCGGATGGAAAATGTCCACGGCGGGATGATAGACCGCCTTGAGGATGTCGCAGCTGAACGCATGGGAATACGTCGTCTTGAACGTTCCCATGAAATCATAGGTGCTGGCGCTGTAATGGCCGCCAACAGCCTGCTTGATCCCGAACATGTTGACGCTGCCGCCGTTGCGATACGGATCGCCGAGAATTTCGGTGTGCGCGGGAGTGAAGGTGCCGGCGCCGACCAGAGTGCCGGCAATAGCGTCGGTGATCGAATGAGTGCCAGTTTCGACAGGGCCGGCGGCTAGCGTCACTGGACCGAGCACCACTTGGCCGGTCCAGACGTCACCGCCTGCACCATCGGTGTCATGCGCCAGCGCGGCCGCGTCGCACGTCGCCTGCATTCCGGGAAGAACAACCTGCCCGGGATCGGCCGCCGGCGTCGGATCGACAAGAGTGACCGCGGCAAATGCCGGGATCGGGGCGACGGAGACTGCAAGCGCGACGATCGCACTCGCAGAGACTCGAAAGGTGGAGATCATGGTCTACTCCTAAAATTTTCGCGAAATCATCATCTTCCGCCGGCGACTCGCAGTTCGGTCGGAAGCTGTGTGAATTTTGTAGGAAGTAGAGCTTGTAGTAAATAGGACGTTTACGACTTTATGGTAAAATTATGACCTAATACGACACCGAAATATAGGACGTTATTCAAGTATAACTTTGGTTATATTAATCGAAGTTATCTCTATCCGTCTTCGGCATTATCTCTTCTTTCTTGCAAACACCCCCCTCGGAATGCCGCCTTTCAGAACGGCATAAATTATGTCCTAAGCTCGGAATGGGTATGCGCAAACGCGTCAGTGCATTGCGAATCATGACGTTTCCGATCATGTCGACTGCACTGCTTTGGCAAACAGCAGCATCACTTGGGGCCGCCTTTTGGCGGCCCCTATTTTGTCCGGCCTACTTCATCTGCCGTTTGACCGAGGCCATCGTTGCCTTGCCGTATGGCGGCTTCAGTCCAGCCAGCTTGGCGATGTCGAAGCGCGCCTGACGGTACACCGCTTTGGCATGACTGAACGTCCTGAACCCGTCATGCCCATGATACGCGCCCATCCCGGACGGGCCGACGCCGCCAAACGGCAGTTCCTCATTCGAGATGTGGAAGATCACGTCGTCCAGGGTCACGCCGCCGGAGATCGTGCGATCGAGCACGCGGCGGCGCTCCGTGTCGTCGCTGCCGAAATAATAAAGGCCCAGCGGACGGTCGCGGCGGTTCACCTCGGCGATCGCACCGTCGATATCGTCATAACGCCGCAGCGGCAGGATCGGCCCGAAAATCTCCTCCTGCATCACTGTCATGTCATCGGTGGCATCGCGGATGATGTGGAGCGGCATCTTGCGGCTGTTCGACGCGGCGAAATCCTCGTTCGCTGGGTTGACCGTCTCGATCGTCGCCCCCTTGGCGCGGGCATCCTCCAGCCAGTCCTGCAGCCGCTGGTGATGGCGATCGTTGATGATCGAGGTGTAGTCGGGATTGGCGAGCAAGGTCGGATACATCGCCGACACCGATTGCTTCAGGCCATCGACCACCGCTTGTTCCAGATCCGCGGGCACCAGCATGTAATCGGGCGCCAGACAGATCTGGCCGGCATTGAGCATCTTGCCGATCGCCACACGCTCGGTACCGCGCTTGACGTCAGCGGATCGCCCGAAGATCACCGGCGACTTGCCACCGAGTTCGAGTGTCACTGGGGTGAGATTGTCGGCCGCGGCGTGCAAGATGTGCCGGCCGATCCCGGTCGCGCCGGTGAAGATCAGGTGATCGAACGCCAGGCCGGAGAATTCCTTGCCGACCTCCGGCCCGCCCGACACGAAGGCGAGTTCGTCCGCGGCGAAATAGGTCGGGCAGACCTCCTCGAACAACGCTGCGACACGCGGCGTGAACTCGCTGGTCTTGACCATTGCGCGGTTGCCCGCCGCGAGCACCCCGGCCAGCGGCGCCATGATCAGGTTCACTGGGAAATTCCACGGCGAGATCACCCCGACCACGCCCTTGGGCTGGAACTCGATCCATCCCTTGGCGCCAAGCAGGCCGAGCGGCGCGGTCACCGGCCGGCGCTCGGGGCGCGACCAGCGATCGACATGCTTCAGCGCATGTTTGAGCGGCGCGACCGAGGCGGCGATGTCAGTCAGCATCGATTGTTCGCGGCTGCGATGCCCGAAGTCCTCGCTCAACGCGTCGCAGAAGCGCTCGGCATTGTCGGCGATCATCGCGGCGGCGCGTTTCAGCCGGTCCTTGCGCACGTTCAGGCGCACCGGCAATTCGGCCATGAACGCAGCGCGTTGCGCCGCAAGGATGTCGTGCATCGTCATCGCTCCGTTCCTCTCCGATTGTTCACGCGCAGCCAATTGCTCCGGCCACCGGTATCACCACACTGGCCTGGCCAGCGCGATCGATCCGCAGCGTAGCGTCGGAAATCGACCCGCTTTTCGGTGTGCTGACGTCAGTTTTTACGACAATTTGCAAGGTCGCCGTCGTGGTCTTACCTCTGTATTCGGTGATCTGCGAATAGCCCAGGCCGCCGATACCGTTCTGCGCGCTGATCGGAAGGTCCGCCACTTTGCCGTCGATCGTCAGGCGCAACGACGCCGGATCGGTAGTCGCCATCGCGACCAGTGCCATGCTCGGTGTCCGCGTCCACAGGAATGCCGCGCAACCTTTGTCGGGTAATCGCTGCGGTGGCAGCGCGCTGATCGGCAGGCCGTCGACCGAGGAGACGAGCGGCTCGATGATCTGCGGCGCGGCCGATGGTGCCGATGCCGGCTTTTGCGGCGCTTTGTCCTGCGCAGCAGCTGGTGCAGCCGTTATCAGCAAAGCGAGCGGCAACGTCCTCATCGCCACGGTTGCTATCACGGGTTGACGTTAAGGGTAAGCGCGGATCGAGATCAGCCGACCGCCTTCTTGCGGATCAGGTAGCGATAGATGCCGAAGACTCGATCGCGAACAGCGCGACATTTTGG